>ERZ1024365.20-NODE-20-length-43423-cov-14.852310_pt1 | contig 43423 bp, 46 predicted proteins | sample MGYA00520788_ERZ1024365 | MGnify/ENA primary metagenome ERZ1024365 (study PRJEB33242, sample SAMEA3444265) | Homo sapiens | biome: Host associated; feature: Gastrointestinal tract; material: Stool | place: Uganda | collected 2011-01-01 ... | reverse complement strand
ATGTTTTTGTTTTTGTTAACAAAAACATTGTACCACCTATAGGCCTGTGACCTTGCTATAAAATCAAGACCCTGACAGAAAATTAACACCTTATCAAATAATGACAAGGTGTTAATTAGAATATTATTCAGAAATTGCACCAGAAGGTGACCAATCTTCTCCAGATTTGAATTTATTTATCAGTGGAATTAAACCAGTATTTGTTACACTTACAAATGGTTTAGATAGGTAGTTATTTATTGATTCTTGTGTGATTTGTTCATTCTCATTTAATAAATACCATAATCCAGTATTTGAAACTGTGGCTGGTTCAATTAGTTTATCTAGTGCTTCACGAGCACCTGTTAATCCATTAGGATCAGTCGTATCTACTTGCAGTACATTTATTGCTTTTTCAATAGCTTCACGTAAATATGTTTTTACGGGTGGTACAAATCTACTAGTAGATTCAACTGAAACAACTGTTATTTCCCAAATTACTTGAACTACACTATTTGGTACTTTTGTAAATGGTTCAAAACCAGTAATACGAGCAAATGCATTCCAACCAGATTCACCAGTCATAAGTGCCATTTCACCAATACGTTTACCAACAAATCTATCTTCTGGAATAAAAGCTTCAAATTGTATTTTTACATATGGGTCTTCACCATTATCTGAGATATAATTTGATCTATTCAGTTTTATTCTATTTTTTATCTCACCAGTAGTTGTTGTATCGTTAAGCTCATGATACAAAGACACGTCTGATACTTTAACAGCAGTTGTTGTACCAGGAGCTCCTGTCAATTCTCCTTCGTTACTACCTACTGCTAAATATTTTGGTACATATTGTTTACTATCAAGTAGACTACCATTTTTAAACGATCCTAGTATAAAATGCACCCAACTATACAAACCATATGTTTTTAAGACTCTGTTCTTAACTGCTGTTTCAGTAATTAACGTTCCACTAGAAGATTTTTGTAATATTCTTACGTTTACAGGAAACATAATGGGAGATTTTGGTCTAAATTTTTTATACATTTTTATGATTCCTCACTTACTGGAAAATCATTGCTAGCAACTTCAGTACCACCAACACGAGTAGCACCATTTTTACCCAAGCCTTGAGGATCAGTATTTGTTGGATCACCAAGAGCCCATTGAGTGTCTACATATGTGTGATATAATTGTTTATCTTGATCCCAAGTTGTGTGCCAGAAATTGTTAGGTTGAATATAGTATTGTTTATCTGGTGAAAGCGCACCAACATTTATTTCTGTCCAGCTGTGCATTCTAACTTCTTCAGAAGATTTAACAAAGAAACCGGGTTTCAATACAACTTTTGTTCCTAATGGTATTACAAGATTTAGTAATTCTAACATTTTATATGTTTTAATATTATCAAGAGCTATAACTGTAATTGTATTTGTTTCTTTTGTATAAAACCAAGGAATTGAAACTTCATTTTCTTTATCAATTTTACTTAACGCAAGAGCGTTATCAACACCAATAATAGTACCTTTGTTATGATGCAACTCAGGCACAGAAGCCATAATTTCACGTTCCATTGCAACGCTTTGAACATCAGTATACTCGTATCTATAATATTGAGCAAGTAGCGGTAATAAATTAACATTACAACGACGAGGATTATGAATGTTTCTACTTTCTTCGCTTAATACGTAGAAATAATTAAACAACGTTTGCAAAAGTAATTCTATAGCATTATAATCACGTGATTTTGATAATACAGCTGGGAATGTAACAGGAGTATTTAATTTTTGACCTGGTACTCTGATCATAAATATTTACACTCCTTTTAACTTTTAATACTTTCTAATGCAATTTTAATATTTTGTGCATTATTGTTTGTGTACATACAATAACAAGGTGTTTCTTGTTTGTAATAAACATAAAATTCATTACCAGGAGGTAAAATGTTTAGTTTTACTTTTAATTTACCAGTTGCATAATCAATTGTACCATAACCATCTAAATAACTAGTTTGTGATAATATTGTGCCATCGCCATTATCAAAACCAATAACAATGTTATTAGAATCTACTAGTTTTATAGTATGATATTCAATATTTCTGGTATTGTTTAACGTATTTAAAGTTACTTCATATTCATTATCTGTATTAACTGTAACAGTATCAGTATAACTACAAGTAATTTGTTCTTTGTTTACTTGAGAACCATCAGATTTTTTGATGTAGTATAAGCCATCAATATCTAAATACAATATCATATCTGAAGCATTTTGTACTGTTTCAATAACATCTACAATACGAGGTACTTCGTTAAAGTTAACATTTTTATATGCGTATTTGTTAAACAATGCGTCATTAATACTGTTTAATATAGCACCTGCTTCTTGTGAATCAACCTGTTCTTTTAAATAAACAGTAATTTTAGGATACCAATAATATAATTCTGTTACTAGTTCATTATCCTCTAGTTTCATATCATCAATGTGAAAATTAAATTCTAGAGGTAACATCTTAAATTTATTTATATGAGTAAATAATCTATTTTTATATGATGTAGCTGTACCAACATCTAATATTGCTTCTGCATCTTCTGTTAATTTAATAAAAACTTGAATGTCAAGCATATCTGGATTAGCTTTACTATAATTATTACCATCTTTAACATCAACAGCAGCTACAAAATCATGATTCTGTAAAATAGCACGTTCAGCATCATAACGTGTAACTATTGCTTTTGGTGTATCTCTCCAGCCAAATTCATAGACTACATTTTCTCTTGCTTCACTAGCAGTTTCCTGTTTTTTACTTGCTTCTTGAATATATGAATATGAAAAACTAGGTACAGCTTCAGCACTAAATCCACTAAAATTAGGAACTAAATTATTACCAATGTTATAACCTTCAGATTGTACATAAAAATAGTAATAATTGTCTGCTACTGCACCTGAAGAGACGTCTTTACTAAAAATTAGTGAATAACCAGTCGTATTAACAGTAGGAATAATGCCAAACGATGATTTTGTCATGTATACCATATAAGGATTATCAACATAAGTTAATTCTGTACCATCAGCAGTATAAATACGAATAGTTCTACTATCAATATCTGTATGTGATGCTGGCAATTGAAATAAGTCTTGTTTTATTGTGCTTGCACTAAGATTTGGATAATATTTATCTATAAAATTTTTACTATCTTCTGGAACTTCACCACGTAAATCTGGACAAGTCAATTTACCTTGATACCAAGTAGACGTTGTTACAACACCTTGAGCACAAGTAAATGCATCTGGATTATAGAAGTTTTTACCATCTAGCTGTAAGTTAGTAAAAGGATCATATGTTACAGCACCTACAAAACTGGGGTTCCATAATGTCAAATCAACTTTACTACCTTGTGCTGTTTTAGGTGTATAACCAACAATAGATAACAAATCAAATATTGCTCGAGCATCTCTAGATGTTGATGGAAAAGCTTCAAGAATATTTGCATCTTGGTTATATGATAAAGAGTCTATACAACCTGCAATAATTTTTGTTAATATAGATTCAACATTTGCTTTATCAAATGAAACTTCTGCACGTGGCTCTAATGTTGTTAATATTTCTTTTACATTATTAAATGCAGAAACATAATCTCTATTTATATATTGTAATGTTTGCATATATACTAATCTCCCTTTTAATATAATGTCTGATCAGGATTAGTAATTGTCTCTTCAGTTTGTACTGTGTAATGTTTTCCTGTTCTTAATTCTGTATAATCTAAGTCTATTTTTATTTTATCTAATTCTTGTCTAGCTTGTAAAGAATTAATTAAAATATCGTTTTCAAAATAAGTATTTAACTTTTGTTCTAGTTCTTCTTGTATTTCTGTAATCGTGATATTATCTATACCTTGTTTAATTAGATTTCGAATATTTGTACCAAAATCTAAATCATACCAAATTTCAGTAGTATGTGTTTGAACTAACATTCTAATACTATTAAATAACAGTTCAGAAGGTGTTTGTTCTTTTGTATTTATAAATGATGGATAATTAAATAACATATAATCTCTCCTTATCTATTACTAAAATATCCACCAGGTATTGTTAATTCTGTCATTGCTGGTATCGATAATGTTACATTTTCATCAATAATTGATATACCACTGTTTTTTAAACCATTTGCTTTAGCAATAACCCACCAAAGTTTTTCATCTTGATAATACTTTTTAGCTATTTGATATAATGTTTCATTCTTTGTAGTTGTATAGTAATAACCTTTATATGTTTCATTTCTAGATATTGAATTTGTTAATTTTATTTCTAACGCTGGAAAATTTAAATTTGAAATTTTATTGTAAATTGAATATCTAGAATCTTTATCAACATCATCGTTTTTTACATATATTGGTGTAATAACATCGTAGTCAACATTATTTCTAGGATATGGTTTCATGTTAATTACACTCCTTAACTACCAAAATATGTTTTATAGTTACCTGCAACACCATTTTTATTTGGTGAAGAAGATTTGGATACAATAAATTGTGCGCTTATTTCTGTAATAACTCTATGACCATCTCGCATTGGACCAGACTGAGTAATTCTCATGCTTGTAAAGTATCCACGATAAACAGTATCTGCATACGATATTTTTACATAAGGTGGTTGAATTATTGATGTTCCACCAGGATAAGGTAATGATGCTAATTTTGATACTGTTTTGTCATATGTGTCTGTTACTTTATATTTGTATGTTCTCCATAAGTCTTCATGAAATTTTAAGTTTATGGTTAAAGTTGGATTATTTACATAGTTGAAAGCAGCAATAGCTTCTGTACTACCTTGAACGTTCTGTGTTGTCCAATTTGCTTGAATGTTGATACTATCCGATCCTTCATTTGGTATGATAGGAATAACCCATTTTTTATTTTCTGTTTCAACTTTAAATGTAAAGAAACTATTATTATCAATATTTTCTATCATTTAAGAGTTACTCCTTTCTTTTACCATTCATTAAATAATAAATTAGGGTCTTTATTGTATGCTGTCTTGTATTGATTGATCATTATATATTCTGTTGATTTATCAATAACATCATCGTCAAAAACCACATCAATATTATAAAGTTTTTTAAATTTTATCACATAATTACTTAATTCATCTGACCAGACACCATTAGCTATTAACATTGCATCTGGGAATAACGCGTTAACTAAGTTTTGTGCATAAGCAATAAGTTTTGAGTCAGATGTTTTCCAAATAAAATCACCTAATACATATTGAACAATGGCGTCATTAAAAATTTCCATGTCACTGTTAACTATTTTTTCAATGTTGTTTTCATTCACGTTATTTTTTGAAAGTTTACTAGCTTTGTATCTAATAACAATAGGTAACTCGATCTCCTTGTTTAAATTAAACATCGCTGATTCATATACAACATTACCAACTACAGTTTTTGTGTCAGCGTTAATTAGATCACCTTCACCATTATCTATAATAGTAACACTATAATTTGTAATAGCTACAGAATTTGGTATAACATAAGGTCTTTCACCAGCAAAATTTGCAACATCAGACGCGAACTCAGTATCAAAACTAATATCATTCATTGGTACAAACCAGTTTACTATAGCATTTACATCTTGTTCGTCATTTTTGTTATTAATTGTTACAGAATGACCAACATCAAATACATATAATGCTTCACTAATAGTATAGTTATAAGGTACTTGAATAATTAATGATGCATCTTCTGCTGATATATAGCTTCTACTATAAGGACCAATTTCATAAAACGCATTAACAGGATCTGTTGTTACAATTCTATTCAATGTTGCACCTTCTGATCCTCTTAGTTCATTTAGTAAAGATGCAAAAGTAAATTTAACTCCTGGTTCAATATCTAATGCAGTATTTATTAAAAATAATATAGTGTCATACTCATATACACCATCAATTTTATAACAAACATATCCACTATCAGGTACACCACTAGCTGTACTATGTGTATTAGGAACCAAGGTTATACCATCAATATAATAGTCAATAATGTTTTCATTTGTTAAAAGATTTAGCCAACTACCAGCATTAGGAGGTAACCAGCCAAATAATACTTGTACTACTATTCTATTAGGTGACTTAACAAGATATTTATAATTGTTATAGTTACGAAGTATATCGGCAATTGCTAACTGTACTGTATCTGATATACCTTTGTCATCTGTGATAGTGTATGTTCTTCTATCTTCGTCTTCTTTTACTGTTAAAGAACTACTTAAATCTTTAAGTTGTAAAAATTGTCGTAAAAGCTGATTATGTTTTCCTGAATACGTATTATCTCTTAAGTATTGATAGAAATACTTTATAAACATACTATTATATTGTCCTTGTGGATAATATTCTGGATAGAGTTCTAGAATTTTAGTTTCTATTAAATTAACTAAAACTGATTTTTCATATAATTTCATGTTTGTTTTCTCCATCCTTTTGAAACATATTTATTCCCAATAACAGTCATATTTGTAGCTGCATTCAGTAGAAAGAAAACACGCACATTTATTAATGTGCGTGTTTTCTTGCTTAATCAAAGATATTTCCTATTTTTGCAATAGAAACAACAGTACCAGAAAACTCTGTTAAACTTCCAACTGATCCTGTTGTTTTAATTGTACTATTTAGTTTTGTTTTGTCTACAATAAATTCTACAATACAACCATTTGCTTTTGTTACACGATTTGTACTATCAGTATGTATATCTGCCTTATGATCTACAGTTATAACTGTTATTTTATTTCCGCTAGATAACTGTAGTTCAAAAATATTACCTAAGGATCTAGAATAATACGAACCTAATGCAACACAATAATAGCCATTAATTCGCCATAATCCATTGCTATCTACTTTACCTTTAGCTTTTAATAGCTTATAATTTGGCGAATTTTTACTTAGTGCTGTATAAGGCATCCATGATTTAAATCCTGTCTGTTTTTCTGGAACAGAAAAATACTCGTAGTTAGTATATTCTACTTCCTGAATACACCAATGATTATTGCAACTAGATACAGTACGTTCGCTATCGTCACTGCTATTAACATTTTTATTTTCTTCCTTTTTTGTTTTTAGTTCTTCTTCAACTAGGGCGTCACTTCTAGCATCTAAAGTCACCGAAATTCTAGTTACGTTTTTTAATTCCTCATCGGGATAAAACCCATGCTATTGCTAAAAACTAGTACAGCAATACTTGCAAAAATAGATGTAATTCTGTTAATAAACATATTAAAAACCTCTTTCTCTGTAGTTACTCTGTACATACTGATACCGTTATCATACCACTTTTGATAGTATGACCTTTATTGTAGCAAAGATCTTGCTACTCGTTTTAATCGTGTAAACTTATTATTCATATCGCAATCTGTCCAAGTGTCAATACCTGGGCTAAACATTGATGTGAATGACACTGAATTAAATAATTTATAACATTCTGTTCTAAATGTTTCTATAAAAACATCACTGTTAGCTTTATCACATAAGTCTACTCTAATAGACTTTTGAATGTTGTTACCAAAATCTGAAAATGACTTATCATCAAAAACAGATGTTACATAGCTATACGCATCAGGTCCTGTTACGTTATAAGTATGCTCAACACGATTGTAAGCATCATAATAACTACCTTTTGCTTGTTCCATTAAGCCAAACGCTGCAGAATCTCTATATCTAATTAACGCAATTGCTGTCCAAGGACAAATTGTTAAACATAGTAATATTATTTCTTTTATCTTATCATTCTCTTGATAATCGCCAGGTAATAAATTAGTAACACCAGTTCGCCAACTTGCAATTGTTTTTATCCATTCTTTTTCGTAAAGATCTTTATGTTTTAATAAAAATTCACCCATGTGATTTTTAGTATAAACACCAGTTGAAATATCTTTACTTGTTGGTTCAAACATTTTCCACCAAGTATACGTGTTAAACCTCCAAATATTGTTTAATATATTATCATCTTCGCCTTTTTGTGGAAACGCAATACGATTATACATCCAATCAATACCAGAACCCATACAAGATACAAATTGCGGTATTTCTTCTTGTGGGGAGTCAAACATACCTTCTGGTGTATACCTAAACTCACCACTTAGCCATTTTTCTGCGTTTTCAGGGATTGGTGTATTAAATAAAGAATAAATGTCTTTATCTCCTGTATTTAAAATATCTTTCCAAACATCGTAAGCAGTATAAATATTGGTTGTAAAAACAGGTAATGCAACATCGTCATGAAAATAAGCTAATGGATATGAAGCAATGGGTAAACCTAAAGGTTGTAAAAATATGTTTTCAAAATCTTTGTTTGAGAACAAGTTCTTACAGACAAAATCATTAGCTAAGGGCGAGTTTCTACCAATAGTAACCTCATACGCATGAGGTAACCAGTTTTTTACAGTAGCGAGCACTGCTGGATCTTCTATATCTACAATAATTTGCGAAGGTATAGTACCATATTTAATATAATCTTTATTTGCTGTTATTGTTTGTGCTGATGAAGTTGGTAATAAGGAAATAAATTCACAGTCATTGCTGCTACCATCATTAAATGATACTTTTACAATTTCTCCAGTTACTGGATAATGTCCTTCGTCATCTGCATCTTGTTTTATTGGCACTTTTACTCTAGGATAGTTATACATTGTGTCATAAACATGAGTATCTGGTCCATAAACTTCTGGTATGTATATGAAACAAGAACAGTACATCTCGTCTAAAACATAAGTTTCAATAACTATACCCCAATAAACGCCATCTAATTTTATATCTTTTGGTTCTTCAGTTTCTATTTTATTATTTTTAAAAACAATCATAATATAGTTACCTCAATGGATTAACCCATTCCCATTTTTTAGTAGAACCATTATAAAAATAAACACCAAAATGTAAGTGTGGTCCTGTACTATTACCTGTTGAACCAACGTATGCTATTAAATCACCACGAGATACTTTATCACCTTGTTTGGCAACTAAGCTACTACAATGAGCGTAAAGTGTTTTATAACCATTACCATGGTTTACCCATATTTGGTTACCATAACCACTCCAATGAGTTATCTCAATAATACCTGATTCAGCAGCTAATATTTCAGATTTATTAGCAGCGCCAATATCTATACCATGGTGTGGCTTACCAGCGCCACCAGATATAATATTACCGTCTTTATCTTTAATGTAATCACGGTAACCAAAAGGTGAAGTAATAATCTTATATTTGGGTGTAGGCCATAAGTAGTTGTTTATTAAACCTCTGCTGCTATTTGATGATCCTGTTATTGTACTACCTGATGCTGAAGTTGTATCTTCAACGTTTTGACTTAGGACACCTAAAATGGTATTTAAGTTATCAGCTATGGCTTCAATTCCTAATTGTATGTTGTTATACATAGTATTATCTGACCAAGTTCTGCCTTTGCCTAACATATTATAGTATAAACGTAGAAAACCACGAGATAAATAACTCTTTTGACTTCGTATATCTACACTGCTTTTTATGCTATTATTTCTAGCTATTTTCTTTATTGTATCCAAAAAGTTTACACTATCCGCTGATATACCATCTAAGTCTTTTATAGCATTTGAGCCTCTAAGTACAGCTTGTTCAATAAGCTGATACGCTGAGATCACAACTGCTGTTATGATTAACATTACATTATTTACTTGTAAATTCCAAGCACTACGTAATCTGAATAAATTGTTATGAATAATGATAGCATACGCTCTATCTATTTGAGAAAAGTAATAATTTTCAAATTGATTCCAAGTATTTCTGATATAATTTAAATCTAAAGCTTTGTATTTGTAATACATTTCTGAAAAAGGAATACTTACTCCTTTTGGTAACTCAGACTCACTATCATAATTTTCTTTTTTAGCTAATGTTGAGTTAATAAGTTCAGCATCTATTGAACCAGCTATATTAGCAAATAGACGTAATGCCATAGATTCATTCTTTTGTATAACAGGTGAAGTAGTGCCAGTTTTCTTCTCATATGCAGAAGTAAATACGTCGATTATAGTTGTGTTTTTTGGATTAAATACGTTGTTATTAAAATATTTACAAATAGAGAGAAAAGTTATTTCTGGTACTTCTAGTTGGTTTCGTTCATCTGTACCAAAATATTCTAATGCAAACGATTTATCAAAAAGCTTTTTTGTTGAAATTAATTCTACACCGTATCTACCACACTTGTAAATTGATGTTACATTTCCGTTTAAGTTATTGAAGTCTGTTACAATACTATAAGGATCATTTGCTTTACCTTTAGCACAAATTTGTACATATCGTAGTAGTGATTTAGATTTTACTAATATATCATCAGCAACGTTATCGTAGATACTAAATATTTTTTCAGGTAATACAGCTTCACCATTTAAATAATCTTCATTTCGTTCACGTACACGATCACTAACTTTAACAAAACGAACAAACTGAGGAGAATTTAAATTACCATCTGCAAATGAAATTATAATTACCCCACCACGTTTAAAATCATAAGCATCTGCACCATTATGTGGTCTTACAGGTGCTTGTACAATAGAATTGTATAAATTCGCATAAGCTGCTTGATAAGGTTGACCGCTAACAATTGAAGGACAATAGAAACTTAAAGAAACAAAAACATCAGTAGTATATCCTACATTTGTAATGATAGCAGGATATGTTGATGTTGCTTTTGCTACTGTAGGTTCTACTGCGTCTTGAAATACTATCAAGATTCTACTCCTCCTTTACCTGGAAGTCTAATCATTGAAAATGTTGTTGTGAATGAACTGTTTTCAATTCTATCTACTATACCTGTAACGTAACAACGACCACTTGTATGGTGTGGTTTGTTGTTAATAAATAATCTTACCCTAAAAACAGCACCAATAGGTATTTCAAAAGGTAAACCAAATGTCGTCATTGTACATTTATTTGCGCAAGATATTTTATCTACCCAAGTATTTTGCTTTTTAACTAAAACTTCGTCAATTTCACCAGAAACAAACATATCTTTAGTTATAGATGCTTTTGCTTGTAGCTGTCCATTTGCATCAATATAGATAATATTATTTTTACTATCTGTACTAGTTGAACCAGCTACAGCTAATGCTACAGTACCATCGTAGTCAAGATTATAATCTATTAACAAGTTATTGTCTAATGTGTAACCTTTAAAATCATAGTCGTAAACATTATCTTCATTAGAAATAATTCTGTCTATGATAATTTTTACAACATTGTTATCTCTATCATATTTGTATTCATGTACCCATCTGCTTGTTATACCTAATTTATTTCTATAGTATACCAAGCTATATTGGCCAACGTTTTCTGAAAACATTGATACAATATAGTCAATATAAGAAATTGGTGTCTGATTTCGACATAGAGATAAAGATACTGGAGTTAAATTACTAGCAGCTGCTTTTGCGTTACTTGTTACACAAATTTTAAATGTTGTAGCATTAACGTCTATCTTTTTAGCATCGTTGTTATAATCTTGAATAAAACAATATAGCGCGTTTAGCGGATCCATTTTTAATGAATTAGTAAAATACTGATTGAGTTGCCTGATTAATTCATCTCTATTAGCAGAACTAGTTGTTTCAGCTTCAGCTGCTGTAATTAGCTCAGCGATTTTACTATCATCTGTTGGAGAATCTGCTAAACCAACGATATGGGGGTACCAGTTAACCGTACCAATAGCTGCTTCTTCACCTGCAATACCATTTAATGTGTATTCTAGTATTTGTTTATTAGCTCTAACTGAATATTTTAAAAGTATACCAGAATATTCATAGGTTTTTAACGTTGAATTTTTAAGATAACCATACTGCAATTTACAAATATTTTTTACATTGGTAACTTTTCTGATCATGTCGACATCATCAGTGTATAGAAGTGCTTCTGGTAATAAAGATATTGCTTTTTCTAACTCAGTTGCAGAAGAATACTGTGAATAATTCGGATTATACGCAATTTTTAATGTAAATTTATTACCAACACCTGCACCAGTCTTTTGATTTTCTAATGATAGTGCATAGTGATCTCTACTATCTTGTGAACGAGTATCTAAAACAAAGCTATTAACTTCAAAACGTATCCATGCTGTTGAGTCATGTCCATTACCAATAAATTGGTTAACAGATTCTATATTATTACGTAAAGTGTTTTTGCTAATGGATTCAATTATTTCTATATTATATTTGTCTAAATTAATTGCCATTTTATTTCACCTTATGGTAATATTTTTACTGTATTGTTTATAGCATAATAAACAATTTTTGCAATATCATTGATACCCTCAGTTGCTTTATAACTTACTGTATACTGCGTTTTATTAAAAGCAACTGCTGTTACATTTTGTAAACTTAAATCTTTTGTTAAAATATAACAACTATCACCATTATTTTTAAACGGTGTGTTAAAGCTGAAAGATAATATATTGTTTGTTACTGTTGCTTCAGTGCTTGATATAACTGTTGATACAGAACTGCTAACTATGCTATCTGTATCAAACATAAAGGGTGATTGTAACAACTGTTGATTAATTACACTGTTTTTGTATAACTTAGATCCTTTTACTATCAAGCCAGTTGTAGCAGTTATATCTTCTGTTAAAACAGTGTCTTCTGAATAGGTTGTGTCATTTAATTTTGATCCTGCTAGTAAAGTACTACCTGTAGTAATTGTTGTTTCTACTGTTATCTGTATGTTTTCTGTTGCTAATCTGTATTGTTTTTCCCAGTCTGAAGCTGGAACTGTTTCTATGTTACCAAACACTTTTAAGTTTCCATTTAAATTAGCAACGTTTGGTTCTGTATTATTTATACTTGCATTTAGCTGTAGACAACCAGCACCAACAGAACTGCCAGACGGATCAATATTAATACAACCACCAATCAGACTGAGCAGATTTAATACGTAACCATCACTCTGAACTTGACCGCAAATCATTCTATTACCATCTCTGATAACAACAGATCCATCATTTAATATACCATTGTTGGTAACATCGTCTGGATAAACATTTTTGATAGTGCCATCGGGTAGATATGTTTGAGCAACTACTGTTGTTCCATATAGACCATAAATAGTAGTCCAAGTATTATTTGAGTATCTATATAAACAGTTTGTTTCAACTACATAGACTAAGCTGTCAGTCTGATAGACAGTTGCAGGTATTTCCATACCTGGTTCTGTTGGATAGTTTGTTGTCCTGTTTGGAATGAAGTTATTTCTTTCTCGTTCAAACTGGAGAATGTAAATATCGTTTGCTCTGACACGATTGTTATCCTGAGTATCATACCAGATCTGGTTAGTATCTACATAATAGAACATCTGTCTGTATTTTCTATCTATATAGTTAGACTGAGTAGATAGTATTTTTGCTATTACAGAAGGATTATAAATCATAATTCTTTTCTCCTTTTTCGTAACTCTAATAAAGAGTGCCCCAGAGAATGTTTTTGTTTTTGTTTAACAAAAACATTATACCACCTATAAAATTGTGACCTTGCTATAAAACTGGGACCTTGATAGATATATAGTCAGATGGGATAAGTCTTTCAAATAAATATACCTCCAACTGTTTAGTTGGAGGTATACAAAATATTATGCTATTGAAGTATTCTTTATTGTGTACTGTTTTGGTCCTTGTACATACATAGGTTGTTTATCATCGTCGCCATGAATAGCGTTAACAATACTTTGTGTTTGTTCATCTAGTTTGTATACAACATCATCATTCTGTCCAACACCACCAGCAGGTGAATGCCAGAAACCAGGATCAGCTTTCCTTAATTCTCTTGCAGCGTTTGCTGTTACAACAGCTTCACCTCTGTGTAGTCTAACAAGATAATTATCATAAGGTACATAATCCATACCACCAGCTTTACCAGGTATGTTATAATAACTAGTATCTATTGCGTAGTTACCACCATCACTTAATGTTAAATAGCCGCCACCACTAGCTGTTTGTAACGCAGCTTCATAACTACTTAATGAAGTAATGCCTTCACCAAGAGTATCTTTCATGGTTCTAGTTTGTTCTTCAGCTGCTTTTGTTTGTTCTCGTGTAGCTTCATTATTAGCCCAAATTGCAGCACCAAGACCAGCAAATGCACCAAGTAAACCACCTACAATAGTACCAATAGGACCACCGCCAAATAATGTACCTGCAGCTGCGCCTATACCAGCATAAGAAGTAATAGAAGAAAAATAATCGCCACCCATACCAAGACCTTGAGCATTAAAACCTTCTTGAGCAATTGAACTACCTAGAGTAGCAACACCATAGATACCAGCAGCATAAGTTCCTAATGCTACATCACTTGTACGGTAACCAGGTTGATGATTTTTAAGTAAGCTCCCTAAGCCACTAACAGCAGATTCATCAGCAGCATGTTTAGCAGTTTCACCTTTCTTACCTTTTTTAAATAAATTAAAAAACGCACCAATTAAACTACCATTGCCATCATCACCAGCATACGTGATGTTACCATCAGAGCTAATTGTTAAATGCATAGCTTTAGCAATTCTTGTTGGTAACGTATTTACTGCAGTTAATAGTGCCGCAGATGCTGTTTTATAAATTATTGGGAAATTTTTAGCGTAACTAGACAGTGCTTGTACCATTGCAGTATTTTCAGCAGCATTTTTAATTTGTTGTGCACGTGTTGTGTAGCTGTCACCAGATACTTTTTCTAACTGTTCCTGATATGTTGTTTCTAGATCAGCACCACGAACCATTGCTACATCAGTTAAACTACGTAAATTATAAGCAGCGCCAAGTGTGTTTTCGCCATAGGCTCCTGCAGCTAATGATCTAGTAATAGCTCCACCATAACCAGTTGATGTATCTAAACCACTATACATTTGTTGTCTAACAGTTATTAATGCTTGTAATGCATCAGCAGGGTTACCGCTAAATGCTAGTTCAGGCATTGTACTAGCAGCTGCTAACACAGCAACGTTACTAGATTTAAATGCCTTATTTGGATCCATTAATTCAGTTATTAATGTTCTATATGTAGCAGCGTCTTTTTCAGATATTATACCTTGTTGCTGAGCAGCTGCTAATGTTGCCGTTACATCAGAAGTACCCTGTAATGCTTCAGTTTGTAATTCAGCATTTAAGTATACAGGTTCTAGATTTGACATTAATGTTGATAATGTTTCAGCCATACCAACTGTTGAACCAGCTGTTTGCTGTGTAGATTGTGCGATAGCTGCGAATTTATGTGTAAAATCTGAACCAAAAACATTAATTAAATTTCGTACTGATTGATTATTAAAGTCAACAGTAGGTGCTATTTGTTTACCAATAGCAATATCAATAGCATTTTGTTGTAATGTATCAACATTTGTATAACCAGCAGCTGCTAAACTGGTAGCTTCTGATAATATTTGTGCATTAGATATTGCTGAAGATAAGTCAGAACTTCTTAATGCAGATGCTATATTGTTTTGTAAACGTGAAATATCAGAAACACTAGTATTAAGCATTGCTGATAATTTACCAGCAGAACTTTCATACGCTGATGTAACAGAATCTATTCCATTGCTAAAGATACTAGTTATCTGTCGTAAACCTGTTTCAAAAGCTTTACCAATTTTGTCTACAAATTGGTTGTGATTCTCTATTTCTTTTGCACGTATTTGTTCTGCTTGTTTTGCCTGATCTTCTTGTACTTGCTGTTGTGCTTTAACTTTTGCATTATGAGCAGCTAAAGCATCGACGCCATCTGTATGGAGAATTTTTAATTTTTCTTGATATTCTTCTTGTTCTGCGATAAGCGCATCACGTTGTTCTTTATATCTATTAACTACTTCAGGGTCAGTAGCAATACCTATTTGTTCGTCAAGAAGTTTAATTTTATCTCCAACACTTGACAAACCCTTTAAAATATTATCTTCAATGCTTAACTGTAATTTTAATGCAATGTCGATAATGTTTTTAGATACAGTTTCACTATCTAAAAGTGCGTTTTTAATATTGTTTAATGTATCTTGGGAAAATTTGGATAGATCTTGTGATGCGTTTTTTAGAGTTGTAGCGTTGTTCATAACAGAACGAGTCATTTCAGTTAATACATCCGCGGCTCTATTAAATTCTCTGTCATTTATTTCTGCCATATTACGTGTTCAACTCTTTCTCTTGTTCTCTTGCAAAATCCTCTAATGCCTGGAAACTAAGTTCTAATTCATTTTGTGTAAATGTATCACTAGTTTCCATTGATATGTGACTAGCTTTACTTAATAATACTTGACTTTTCCAAATATTATTATACGCTTGAAATCTACCATCTACATTAGAGGGTAGGCCGAAAAAACTCTTCAGTTATTTGTAATGGAATCTTTTTATCATCAATTTCAATTTCTTCAACGATACCAAAGTTTAAGTTTTTAAATTTTTCAATCTCGTCTAAGAGATATAAACTATCCTTAAATGATAGGGCTTCAAGTTTGCTCCTAATATGATCTTTATTAGTTACAGTATCAAACATTGCAATAGAATTTAAAAGCATTACAGTATTTAGAGAATCAGATTGATAGTCTGGATATTTATTTTCGAATTCTTTTTGCTGTTCTGTAATGTTAAAAATATTCTTAATTGGTGTGTGAGCAAGTACAACTTTAATTTTTGATTCAGGAAGTACACGTTCTGGTTCCCATGATTGTAGCTTATTTACTTTTAGTTCTGATAACGTTACTTTGTATTCCTCATTGTTATAGATAACAGTTAAATTATCATCCGACATTGAGCGTAGTTTATAAAGTAAATATACAACGTCTTGATTAACTAGATCATATACATCAATGTGATCATTTGGGTCGATACAGTGTTGTAGAGTATCAATTTCATTTCTGATGTCAAAAATAGGATTACCTAGTAACGTTTTAATATCAAAAATTGTTTTAGCTCTTAGATGTACTTCACGAATGTTATAAATTAGTCCATTAGAAGGTAATTCACAAGTTGTATATTTATACTGCATATTTATCTCTCCTTTTAATTATATTGTTTAGCAGTCATTTATATCGTCAGAAGAAAATAATGTATCCTGTTAATTCTTAACTACTAAGGTCAAAATAATAAATATGGTATACTGGACTTAAGAAAAAGAAAGAGAGGTTGTTTGATATGCAAAATGATGTTCTTGGCTTCTACTACAACGACGTACAACAAGAGGACGTAGACAAGGGGTTGGTTGATGTTCTCACAAAGCTGTTAGAAGAAAATAATATTAGTGTTCTAGATCATAATTACGACGAAGAAAACGAACAGCTTAAGTTTGATGTCATTAATAATGACAAAACAAGAAAACCAGGTGATCTTATGGTGCTAAAAACTGATATTAAGTATGAAGCATATGATAAGATCGGAAGTACATGGTAATATAAAGAATACTGCAGGCACGGATAAACGTGCCTGCAGTTTTTTACACATTTTGTTTAACAACATCATCAGAAATAAATGTAATATCCTCAATATTATCAGGACCTATATAATCATCAGGAACGTCAACTTCTTCTACACCAATGTCTTCTTTTTCGCCATCATATCCACCATCTGAAAGTAAAACATCTAACGTCATCATTTTTACTTTAGCAAGATCAGAGTCAAACAACACTGTTTTATCTTCATCTGTGTTATACCAGGTGATCCATTCGTTTGTTGGTTTAAATTTAATACCATATTTTGTCATAGATATAACCTCTTTCTAAAAATAATGTGCGTGTATATTTCTACACACGCACATTATAATATATTACTTATTTAACCTTCGCGCCATAGTGTTTCTGATTCTTTAATCTGGTCAACAGTTATCGTAGCTGAAACTTGTGAAGGAGTATTGGCGCCAGCCATGGTATAGTTACCAGGAGTAAATCTGGATACCCACATACCAATGTAAGACCACTGGTTTAATACTGTGCCATCACGAGCACATTCTAGTAAAACACCATCAACTTTGTAACCAATATAACGAAGCAATTCACTATCGCTAATGGTTTTTAGATTTAGTGTTTTAATTTTATCAATATCTGTACGAGCCCAACCACCTTTTAGCGTGTTGTCATCAAGGCAAATATCAGCCCAAGCAGATAAGATATTTTTAGAACCTAAACCGATAAGTGTATTAATAGTCATGTTTGCATCTGAATACGTAGGTTTGCCTGCGTATTTTATTTGGGTATTGAAGAAGTCAATAGCAATAGATGCAATACTTTTTGTTGGTGAGTTGACAGACTGCATAGAAACATTAAGAATTTCGTTAATGTCAGCTAATGCTTGAGCATAGCTAGCAGTACTAACTGTTTTACCAGAGATTGGTGAAATATTTTTATTAACTTTTCGACGAATATATTCAACCTGACCATCATCAAATAAGAACTGGAAAGCAAATGTATTCTGTGTCTGAGGTTCGTACTGACGATTTGCATAGCTTGTTTTACCTAAGTTGTTAACTTCCCAGACATTGTTATTTGACTGATGAACTAATACTGTACTCAAATTTCTTACCTCCTATTTTATTGTGCAATAGCAGTTGTATCGTAAACAGAAGTAACAGTTAGTTCAACTTCTTCAAGACCGACTGCAAAATACAGTGTACAATTAATACCTAGTTTACCTAGCTGTGTTGTATCAAATGTAAAATCATATCTTGTAATTGCTCGGGAAGTTACAAACTTTTCAACTTCTTGTGACATTTTGCTTGATAACGAGTTTATGCTTAAACGATCAAGAGCAGACTCAAGTTCACCTAAAGCAATGTTATTTAGAAGGTTTGCAACGTAGTCGCCAACAAGAACAATATCTAATGCTTGTGAAGGATTACGACGAGAGCTACCAATAGGAGCAGCTAGCGTTGATGAACCCATGACAGCAAGATTATCTTGAGCGTCTACAATTACAATTGGGTTAATCTGAATTTGATCTTCAGCTTGCCAATCATTTAGAGCATCAATAAATACTTCTTCATATGCTTTGCTAAATGCAGGGTTGAATGAACTACCAGCAATACGTCTGCTATAAACGTTATAACCAGAAAGACCTAATGCAGATAAGAAACCAGCAGAACCAGGTAACCAGGAATCAGCACCCCAACCCCAGAAACCAAAGTATGCATAAACAGCAGGTGATACACTACCATCTGTTATTTCTTCATTAGCAAAATTTCTTGGTGTTGCTGTACTAGTATCTTCTAGTGAGTAGTCAACTAGTACACGGAAACTTGTTCCACAAGCTGTGGCAAACAAGCCCATGTTATGGTTAATTTTATTTTGTGTTTCTATATCGTCACTGATAATACCACCACTTGTAATAAAACGAAGCTGAGGATAGTATACAGCAGCATTCTTTAGTTTACGATCAGCAGACCAGATTTTGCTATCAGCCTTGGATAGAATTGTTATCGCAGATTCTAACGTATTATCTGGTGTAGCACCATCTATTAGAGCATAGTCTTTTTTATCAATAACAAATGCGTTTTTCCAATCATCTGCTTCTGTATTTGTCATGGTGAATGTAACATAATCATTTTCTTCAATATCACCAGATAAGAAAGCAAACAATAGATCACCAAGTGTAGTAGAAGCTGTTGCAATACCTAATGGATAAGTTTTTACAACATTTTCCTTGTAACTTACAGTTAAGTTACAAGCGCCAGTTGTTGTATTTTTGTTAATTGTAACAGAAATATCATTACCAGCAGCGCCACTGTAAATATCTGTTGCTTTAACAGTAAATAGATTTTCAACTTCAACAGAAGCATTTTTAAATACTTTAATGTCTGTATCTAATACACGTTTAAATAGCACAGGAACACCGCTATTTAATAGTAGGTTCATGTATGCATGAGTTGGCGTATTTTTTACAGGCTGACCAAATAGTTTTGTAAACGTTGAATAAGTTTGAACTAATGTTGGCACTACAGGTCCTCGGTCAGTAATGCCAAGAACAAGTACTGTCCAGTTATTGGCTAACGTTGTACTAGCTAAACTAGAACTAACATAGTTCTTTTGAATAGTTATACCTGCCATATTATTCACATACCTCGTCTTTCGCGATAGTTTCTTTTATAAGTTTTTTGTTTGTTGAAATAGAAATAACGTTTTTTAATTCTAATGTTTTTAGTTTAGAATTAATGTCTTCTACCTCTTTGGTTTCTCCAGGATAAAGTCCGATAACTGATAAACATCCACTGATATTTTTAATCTTATACGTTGTTTTATATTTTGGCAAAATCAGTTTCAATCCTTTCTTCTACTTCAACATTTGTTTCTTTAATAACATTCATTGTATTATTATGCCATAGATACGCACCATCAAGAACAAACTCTATTGTACGATAAACTAAACCGTTTTGTCTTTGATATTTTCGAATAGTTGAGCTAAAATTTATATTAAAAGTATGAATGTTATCTATATTATATGGTATATCTATAACTAAAGTTGGGTGCATAGAATAATGAAAAAGAATTTCTCGTGTTAGCATATCGCATTCACGACTAGAAGAAGCAGCGATATACATTGTATAAGAAGGTTCAACAGGTAAAATATTTATAGCTTTTGCTAATTTACCTTCTTCTGTACGCATAAATTCTGTACCATGCATTAAGCTATAAAAGTTAGTTTCTTTTATTCGCCAATCGCCACCTGATAATACAATAAAAGGTAGTGTTATTTTATCTTCACCCTCAGCTGCAGAACGCCTTAAACCTTCATCTAAGGAATCTGCAATGACTGCTTTTACTTTTGAGTTTGTGAATAAACTATTTATATCTTTTATAATACTATTTTCGTATAAATACATTTTTACACACCTTTATGCTCTAAAAGATTCAGAAGTAAATTTACATCTTCCATCGTCTTCTAATAATTTTATACGCATAAGTCCTAGTTTTCGCATACTACCGTATTTTCTATATAGTTCGGATATATCAAAATTATAACAATTTAAATCAAGTTCTTCTTTACAACCAAGAACAGATTCAACAACTTTTGGAAATGTGTTATTTATGGCAACACTAAGAATACAATTATAATTTTTTCTATTATTGAAATTTAATGGTAAAAATATTTTAATAAATTTACCATAGTTTTCATTATAAGATTTTTGATAATCTGTTACTTTACCATTGTTATTAAATGTAATAACATAATTAAAACCGACAGACAAAATTATTTCTCCTTTATCTAACAGTTGCAACAGTTGTTAACCATTCACGAAGTTCACCAGTAGGTGTGTCGTAAAATGTAACAGCACTATATTCTTCAGCTATCCAACCAGAACCATAAATATCACAAACTTTTACTTGATCATAGTATACATATTTGTTAAATGTTGAAGTTGCTTCGTTTAATTCTGAGACAATACTCAGATTTTGATTGAACGTATCACCATTTGCTTTATATATATATCTACATTATAATCTGATAACGATGTAAAGATTTTATCACTATTATCCGTATTTGGGTATGCCGTTTTTAGCTTATCTAAGTTAAAATCCCAAACTTCTGAGTTACGAGCTCTTTCCCACACTGTTGTTACATTATTTACAGTAATTTTGTCAACTCGTTGTGAATTAAAGTTTACTTTTTCTATTTCGTTATTGTTATATGTTATACTCATATTTACTCCTCAATTGTTATATTGAGTGTTTTTGTTGTTGCATCGTAACTAAAGATATCATCAACATATTTCTTAGTTACAGCATGACTATTAGCAGTTGGTGTACCAATATTAACTGGAACAAAATTTGACTGCGTATCTGCTTTAACAAATGCAGCTTCATTTGTGTCAGTATTTGTTAATCTAATACCAGCTGTACCTAAAGATTCAATAGTTGCGCCAATAAACACATTACCAGCATTTAGTTTTCCTGCGTTTGTAATGTAATGTTGGTTCATGTTAATGTCGCCGATAACGTCTCCACCTTCAGTTTTTAAATACTGATTGCTGTTATCAGCATCAGTCCATTCATCTTGATTTGCAGTATGTAGATAATTTACTGAACGTGTAGAAACAAGTTCACCATTATAACCAACTGTTGTATAACCAAAAGAGAAACCAGCGTCGTTTCCACTAAATTCAGCATTCATAAGAGGTAATTCTGAATTACCAATACGAACTCTTAAGGGTAAACGGTTGTCATATGCTTCTTTAATCTCTTCAAACGTTTTATCTGCTGTGTATGATCCATTTGTTTCTGTTAAACTGATAACAAAACAACCTTTATATTTTTCAAATGTTTCTCTAACAGGTACCATGTCTGTATTATCAGTACCCCAAGAAACATTTATGTATTTATCATTTGCCATAAAATCACCTTTGCTAAAATTTTTATACAGCATAATCGTCAAAATTAGAACTGTTTTCTAAAAAGAAAATAGGCAAAGCATTGGCTTTGCCTATTTTTTGTTATAATTGAATTACTTCCAATAACCTTCGCCATGAATGTCGATACGAACATTATATCTTGTTATGTTCCCGGGACCAACAAGAGATATTTTAGGTAAAGTTGTAGCAGTTACGTTGCTTGCCATTGTCCAAAGGATAGCATCACTTGCAGATGCGCTTATGGTAGTTATAACTGCTATATCAGTAGTAGTTCCATTGTGTGAAGTACTGAATGCAACTGGCCAACTTGTATTTGTAATATTATAAGTATACAAACTAGAACTGCCCCAACTGCTCCAGTCACTACTATTAATAGTTCCTTTCCAGATAAACATCCACTGTTCAAAACGACCACTGGCCCATTTAACCCAACGAGTTCCACCGCCATCATAATAATCAACAATATAGTCAGCACCACAAGCAGGAATTAGTTTACTATTATCAGATTTAGCGATATAAGGAACAGCAAATTCTTGAGAAGATGTTACACCAGATCCATCTACATTTTCAAGAAAAACGTAATCATATACGGTAGCATTACTGTCTACTGTAGGATCAAGTAATCCAGTATTAGTTACAGTACCTACAGGTATATTAATAAACGCATTTGACGTGTTTTTTCTAGTGTAAAGTTTTTCACCTCGAATGTTAGTCCAAGGTTGACTTGCAGTACCTAAGTTTGAGTTTTTCCATGTTAAGTTACTTGTTGTTACAGGATAAACATTGAACTCTGCAATCTGACTGCCAACAAAACCAGATTCTAACATTAAACTATTTGCTGTTGTATTAGTAGTATTACTACTACGGAAAACACCACCAGAAGATAATTCAAGTACACCATTGCCTTTCCAAGTTGTAACTGTAGTACTTGTTGGTGGTGTTGGTGCTAGTTTTTGAATAGTTAATACATCGTAATATGTAGTATTACTGCTTGTATCATTACTTAAATCTATACCTGGACTAAGTATACCTTTTGCCATTGTATTTGTATTAACATTTAATGTGCTGTTATTCTGAGACTTAATATACAATGTACTCCAGGGACTTGACGTAGTACCTAAGTTGACAGCTTGATCGCCCATTACACCAGAGGGTACAACGAAATCTGTTACACCGACTGCAGGAGATAATGAAGTAACAAGTAAACTTGAACCATCATTTTTCTTTAAGGCTATACCACCAATGTTTTTAGTACTTGTACCTAAATTTGCTGATACAAGTAAATTTAGTGAAGATTTGCTAGAAGTAGCATCATGTGCAGGTACAGTGATTGTTGCTAAATCACTGCCTGTAGGCGCCCATTGTTGCGTTGGTAGTGATAGATTTGTTTGACTAAACACATAGTCGTTATGCTCAGTCGTAGCTTTATTGCTATCTTCAATAGTAAAGTTATCGTTATATTTGATTTTATCCCAACCAACTAGTTGTTTTGTAGTATCTGCAGCAGTTGTAGTTGCTTCTAAGCTTAGTACACCGTCTGTTGTACGATATAATAACTCTTTATTCGTATTACTTGTTGCATCAAACTTGTTAACAAGATGGAACGGATCAACAATCGTTGTACCAGAAGCTGATGTTGAACCTAAGCTGATACCACTGTCTGTGTATATTGTTTTATCTGCTCCTGATGCGGGTAAATCTGTTTTATCAATAAATAGTGATTTATTTCTTGTTTCACTGTTATCTGTGTATACTTTGATTTTATTTGCTGAAGCTATTGCTTTACTATCAGGAAGAACTCGTGTAAAGAAGTTTGAACGACAAGACCACCCACCTGCAGAGCCTACATAATAAAAATATATAATTAAAGAAGCGCAGTTAAATTCATTAGCGTTTCCTGCAGATCCATAGCCTTGCTGGAATGTCCCCTCAAATTGAACAGCATTACCTGTTAAAGTTGTACCGTCACTTTTTTCTTTATACTGTGTCAAGTCTAAATAGAGATCACGAACTAAAGCAGTATCATTCCATAAGTTAAAATTCTTAATACGACCAACAACTTTTTTACCTTGCATTGCATAAGAGATTATATCATCAGCAGAAGTTGTTGTTGTTACAGATGCATTACCACTTGATTTGAAAGATGCGTAATCCGTATATGTCACATTAAAATCAACATATATAACATCACTAATCTCAATACGTTCAGCACCAACATCAGAATATAGCTTTTTGTCATCAGTTGTGATAATTAAGCTACCATCTTCTACAGCTAGGCCATCTAGATTTGCTTGACTACCACGTTTTACTTTTAAATCAGCCATAATTTTTGTAATAACCTCCTAAAAGGTTGTATATTTAGCGTTTCAATGCTATCAAAAATAAAGTCAGAAGTTATATTAAGTTCAAATAGTATCAGGATACTGATTTCTAATGTTCTCCTTTGCAGTATGAATCAACTGAGTCAATTCAGTAGATTTCTCACTACCCTCTGCTTGATACTCTTGCCATTTCTTATTTGCTTCATCAACAGTGAGTTGTCCATTTTCATAGGTGATACATTTTACTGTTTCATATGCTCTTTCACGAAGTTCAGTCGGTGTTAGAGGAATGTATTCCCAATGAATACCATCTATTTCGTTGTAGGAAAGAACTGCTTTGGTGTTTGGAGTGTCAATGCGGGCGGGATAGGTTTCTTGGGTTATGATTTGGTCGTAATTAGATTGCTGGGATATTAACGTGGCTTTATTGCCTGTCGTTGTGTAAATGTACATTTACTAATCTCTCCTGTTTATTGATTTCTTAATCGTCATTGTAAATCGTTACGGAAGCGACATTCTCTGTACAAACTATGCCCCACGGATAAGTTCCGGGCGTTTTTGCACATCCGTGTTCATTAGTGAGTTTCAACATACCTCCGCCAACCGCGACACCAATATTTACTAAACTATTTTTTACAGTACTTATTGTTATAGGCAAATCATGAGTAGTAGAGGCAGTTTCTTTTATAATTTGACCTGTCGGAGTTAAATATGAAAGCTGAGCAATATAATAAGAATCAGCACCGTTGACGGTCAATGTAGCCGGTTCTAGTCCGCCATTACTTATATTAACAGTCAAATCAACCCGTCCCATTGCATCATATGGTGCATCCGGTGTAATTGTGGTTGTGCCATTAGACGTAATTGTTAAACTTTTACTGGGTTGAATTGCTAAGTTTCTCTCTTGTTTAACACCATTTGCTTGTAGCCATGTAAGTAAGCCACCTGTTGGAGCGGTGAAAAATGTTAATTTGCGAGGTGATTGATTCATAGGAGAAAACTCACCTGCTTCCTCGCTCATTAATATAGTAGTATTATCATATTTTAAAGAATAAGAAAAACCACTTGGCGTAGGTGCCTTGCTTCCTGTAATTGAGATAGATGTATATTCTACATTATTAGAAGTAAAATTAATTATATATGAAAATTTAGTAGAAGTATTAATTATTTCATTCAACACCCATGTTTCACTTGTATCTCCACTCGCAGTAGATGCTAGAGGAATTTCCGTACCATTATAAGTTATGGATTTTACAGATTTTGTTGTATCAAGTGCCATTATATTACCTCCCTCAATTCAATAAATAGGTAATAATACTAAAAAAAAAGATGTTATGATTTTAGACTATTATTGTCTTTTTAATTCTAAGTATAATTGTAAATGATAGTAGCATTGCTCGCGCCCCAAGGAGCATTTTCAACTTGCCCTTGCGACCACGGAACATAAATGGTAGACAGTTTTGTGCATCCAGAAAATACTCCATTTGGGATTGAAGATATCGTGCTCGTAAATTTAACCGTTTCTAATCCAGTACAATTGGCAAACGCAAAATCTCCGATTGAAATGAGTGCAGGGGGAAGGGTTATTGATACTAGTTGGTAACAATTCCTAAATGCATAATCTCCGATTGAGGTCATTCCAGAAGGGAATGTCGTCAATGCTATCTTTGGGCAGTACTGAAATGCGGCTGTTGGTAATGAAGTAATCCCAGAGGGGAGACTTGTCAATGCGAGCCTTGGGCAATTGTTGAATGCATATTGTCCGATTGAGGTCAGTCTAGAAGGTAGGGTCGTCAATGCTAGTTGGTAACAATTGAGAAACGCAAACTCTCCGATTGAAGTAATCCCAGAAGGGAGACTTGTTAATGGCATCTTTGTACAATTCCTAAATGCATATTGTCCAATTGAGGTAATCCCTGAGGGTAAGGTCGTCAATACGAGCCTTGGGCAATCCCTAAATACATAATCTCCAAGTGATGTAATTCCGGCAGGGAGACTTGTTAGCGCCAGCATTGAACAATCAGCGAATGCATAATCTCCAAGTGATGTAATTCCAGAAGGTAGACTTGTTAATGTGAGCTTTTGGCAGCGATAAAAACCGCTATTACTAATTGCAATCACATTGTCTGGCATATCTACTGCAGTTAATTCCGCCAAATAAGCGAATGCATACTCTGGAACAATTGTTCCTCGAAATTTAGCAGTAAACACTCTACCAAAACTGTCAAGGGACGTATACTCTATGTAAGTGCTACCCTCTCCCGAAGATGCAATAGGGATTTCAACACCGTTGTAGGTTATTTTGAAAATTGGTTTGGAGGTATCTAAAGACATTAAAATCACCTTTATATAAGTCTTACTCTGTGCTCCAGTCAAGGGTCGGGGATTCCCCTGTTACTTTACATACTAATGCTATATTAGTTGAATTAAGGGTGTCTGCATTTAATAAGTTTTGCTTTTCAATATTAGTAGATCTTGAACTACTTATAGAAAAAGATTCTTCCATCATGGGGTCTGTATATAAAATAAAAAATCCACCAATAAGAATATTCTCAATGTGCACTATCTGTTGGGAATCGCCATTTGTGTTAACAGCCCAATTTCCGTTAGAAGATTGATATATTACGCCGTAAGGAAAATCGCTCCCACTTGAATTTTCATAAATAACTAATGTGGTTGTAGTAGTATTTCCACCACCGCTTGCCACATTCACCGTTAAATCAACCTGTCCCATTGCGTCATAAGGTACATCCGGTGTAATTGTGGTTGTGCCGTTAGAAGTGATTGTCAAGGTTTTGCTTGGTTGAACAGCTGTGTCAGAAGCTTGTTTCATGGCATTAGCTTGTAGCCATGTGAGTAAGTCTCCTGTAGGAGGAGTAGCAAAAGTTATTTTACGATAATGGGGGCTGTTCCAACCTCCAGACAACGAATAAACTACTTTACTGCCGTAAGAGAGGAGCGACCTATTAAATAATCCAAATACCATTTTTGTATAACTCTCAGAGTTTGAAATAAAACTGATGGTTTGAGTTCCTAACTTCGTGTTCCTGGCGATAGTTTCATTCATAACCCAAGTTTCACCAGAAGAACTTGAACCTCCACCACTTTCCAAAGTACCTGTAACTCCAAAAATCTTAACCCCACTTTTGATATTCCCAGCAGTAAGATTACTATCGCCATTTACAGTCACTTTTGATAAAGTATAACCAGTATCTGGAGTAACAACTACACCACTAGCAGTAGGAGTTACGGTCTTCTCTTGTTCTGGCTTGGTATATAATGGTATATTTGTGCCATTATATGTGATAGATTTTACAGATTTTGTCGTATCTAATGGCATAAAATACCACCTCTTCAACCATTGCTGCTGGTATCAGTTATAATAAGATTTTGAGTACCATCACTATTGTTGGTGGATGTAATATTATATTCTCCTGAAGCAGTACTTTCTGGCATATCAATCATAATAGCGCCTTTTGAAGTGATAACAACTTTATTATCTAACATTAAAATTTTCTTTGCCATTTGTTATCACTCCTTCTTAAAACTGTACCCAACTTACACTTTTATTTTGAATAGCATCATAGACAGCTTTTGCTCCGGCGAGTTCGTTATTTGTAGAAGAACTTGTAATATTTGTTGATATTAAAGCTGTTGTTACTTCTTCAGACTCATCTGCATTAACAGCACCAATATTTGAACGCGCTTGTGCTTTCTGTGTTTCAGTTAATGTTTGAGATTCTGTAAAACTAATCTTTGTTGTATCTTTTATTTGAACTCTTGAGGAAGAACTATCATCTACATATAATGAGCCAGTATCAGTTTCTAACAAGAATTGACCAGGTTTCTTTGTTGATGGTAATTTTGTTGATAGTCCTTTTTTAAAAGTAACATTATCTGCCATGTCTTAAACCTCACATTTGTTAAAAATCAACCCAAGTAGTATCTGGTATACTAGGTTTATTTTTTAAATCGTTATAGTCGCCAGTAAAATTACTAATCCCTGCGCCAATGTTTGTTCTTGCTTGATACTGTTGTTCTATTGTTAATTGTTGCATTGTATATTTCACGGCATCTTCAGTGCCTGTGTAATCATATTCATATAACATCCATGCGTCATCTGTTGTTAATGCGGATATTATATATTTTTTAGATAAATCACTATTTTCTGTCTTATTTATTAAAACGCCTTCTAAAGAAACTTGTGTACCTAAATTTATAATGTTAAATTGGATGTTATTGTTATCTTTGAACCAGTTCCCTAGTGCGTTTCTTTTGTCATAGTATTTTCTATTAAATGTACGTGGGTCAACCACGATGTTTTCATAATCTGTTATTGTAACTGTGTTGTCACTAGATACAGTTATTGTAAATGAAGGAGGAGCAATTCTAATTCTTTCAGTGTTAGATATATCAACAAGCATTTCTGTTGAATCTGTAGTAATGTATACTGCTCCTTCAGTTATTTTAGTTGGTAAATTACTTTGTTTACCTTTACTTATCTTAAAATCTGCCATTACTACAATTCTCTCCCTACACTGTTGTTTTTATATTTACTGGCACACATGAGAAATTCTCTCATGTGTGCCAGTAAAACATTAAAGATTATTGTTGATCAAAAGAACCCCAAACAAGAGCAGCAGCCTGTACATCAGCCATAGTAGCAGCTTTGTTCGTTTCTGCGTTATAAGCTGTGTTGAAAACTAATGCATCTTGTTTTGCAGTCCATGCTGTTTTCTGAGCAGCAGTTACGTGGATGTCAGTGTCAGCAACGTGAGTATCATAAGCAGTGACTTTTGTTTTAGTGATACCACTGTTAACAGCATTTAGCTGATCAGCTGTTAGGATATCAGCAGCTTCAGCAGCAGCACTTTCGGTAATGTGGCCCTGTGCGTCATAAGCAACTTTTACTAGACCAGCAGTTGTTTTAGCAGGAACACTGTTGGTGTGCTTAATTGCGTTGCCATCAAGTTTAACACCATCGCTAGCGGTTAATTTAGTTGTTCCAACAGCTGTTGGGTGGCCATAATCATCAAATGTCATGCTAGAAACAAACGTTGCGTCAGCTTCTGCAACATTTGCTAGACTAGCAGCTTTACCCTCGTGAGAGATTTCACGGTTTGCTGATAAATCGCCACCACCTGTTAGACCATTAGTACCCTTGATTTCTATGCCTTTTAGTGCATAAGAACCTTCGTCTCCGAGTTCGTGCCAGTTAGCAGCTTTATTCTCAGTACTATCAAGAACATATTCTTTGTTACCGAAAAGAACTACGTCACCAGCTGCCCACGTAGTATGACCATCTACAGTAGCACCTGTAGTACCTTTAGGATCTGTAGTTGATACACCTACAAAGTGCATTGCACCTGTTAAGGAAGCAGTTTTGCTGTCTACATACTTTTTGGTTGCGGCGCCTAGATCCTTAGTAGGATCTGCGTTCAGAATAACGTCACCAGTAAATGTACCACCAGAAATAGGCATTGCATTGTCTGCTTTAACACCCTGAGCAGCAGTAGCATAAGCATCAGAGTCAGTATAAGCAGCACTGCCAAGACCAGTAACCTTAATATTATCAGTAGCAGTCCCATTAACTGTTAGTTTTAACGTACCGTTATTAGTGCCACCATCGAGAGCAACATCTGTAACAAATGTTGTATCTTTGTTAACTGTAATTTCATGGCCGTTAACTGCAATGCTAGTAACAGCATTACCAGTTTTGGTACCTTCTTTTAAGCTGAGATTGGTTTCAGCAGGTAAAGTAAATTCAGTCGTAGTCCCAGTAATTGTACTACCAGAAGCACCAACACCAGTAACAGCTGTAAAGGTACCACCATGTGTTAATGTCTCAGGATCACCAGTTGTAGTGTTAGCAGTAATATCAACTGCTGTAGCAGCTGGTAGTGTGAGCTCAACAAGTGAACCTTCAGTCACATGACCCTGATCATTTGTTTTAAAGCTAGGTACTTTAAATTTACCACCATATGTAAGTGTTCTCGTGGTTTGTGTAAAATCTAATTCAGTAAAACTGGGGTGGACATAGAAGTTGGAGCAAGCAATCCATTGACCATCCATAAATGTTACATACAGAGCTTTGCCTGTTGTATCGTAATATAGAGTGTTAGGAGGATTATTTTTACCAAGAGCAGCGGTAGGAGCTTTATCACCTGATAGAATTGGGCGAGTGTATTCGGTGTCACCTACGAACATCTGCTGAGTATCAGTTAAGAAGTAGATAGTGTTTAGGTCCTTTTGAGCAATTTTTTTAAAATTGTCAGAAGTACCAGCTTTAAATTTGATAATTTGATTTGCAACTGGCATAATTTCTTACCTCTCTAAAATATTTTTAATTATTATTGTACTGCAATGGTACCCCATGCAAGAGCAGCAGCAACTGCAGCTTCTGTAGCTACTGTATTATCATCAGGACTATCAGCTAACGTACCGCTACCAATCTTTTTACCAGAACGGGCAACAGCACCTTCAGCAGTGGAAACAACAACTTCATCAGCATTACCAGCACCTAAGATCTTACCAATTGCTTCGTTAAGAGCAGTAGTAGTTACAAAGGTCTTAGCTTGTTCTTCTAATGCAGTTACTTTACTAGATAGTGCGTCAATTGCTTCTTGTAGTGTACCTTGAGCACCTTGGATAGCAGTCGTAATCGCAGCAGCAATCACAGATGCAACTGGGACTTCTGTTGCTGAGTTACCCATATCACCTGTTGACTTGACTGTTACACCACTATCAGCTAGACCACCAGTAGCAGAACCAACTAGAATATGTGTAGCAGCAGCAGCAGTAAGATTATCAGCTTTACCTGAAATATCAACTTTTAGACCAGTTGCACTAGAAACTAGAGCATTTCCAGCAACAGGATCAATAATTGCAGTTGCACTGATTTCATTACTATCAGAAACAGTAACAGAAATGTTATCTGTTGCTTTACCAGTGTAAATGTCAACTAAAGATGCAGCGGGAATACGAACTTCAGAACTTGTGGTGCCATCACCAACAACTAGAACGATTTCTTTCTTGTCTGCATCATAAGAACCAGATCTTACAAAGTTATCTTTTGGTAGGTTGATAATCTGAGCTTCAGCACCACCATAGCTACTAATAGTAATAGTAAGTGCTTCTTTGTCGTATTTGATGGAATAAGGAATACCATTTAGTACAACATCTGAAGAAGAACCGTCACCATGTTCTACAACAAACTTACCAGTACCCGTGCCATCTTCAGTTGTCCAAGATAGGCCTTTAACTAGAGCTTTGTTACCAAGAATGCTATTAATTGCAGAAGCAATACCATTCTTGATTAAGCCAATTGTAGCAAACTTGCCACCGTCAGCATCTGCCCAGTTAGTTGAGTCGGTTAAATAACCAGGTGTTAATATAACCCAAGCTTCGCCAGATTTGATACGTACTTCAAAAGTAGTAACGTTAATATAAAGTTTACCTTCTACTGCATTGGCTACTGCAATACCACCATCAGTACCGTCAAAGTTAGATACTACAACAAGACTTTCAGTAACTTCTGTTGAACCTTTGTAAATCTTTTTGACGTCTTCCAGGAAGTAAAGAGTATTATTATCTTTTACAGCAGCGGTATATTGAGCAAGCGTACCTGCTCTAAAGTTTACAACAGCCACTTAAAGTCCTCCTTATTCAATACCTTTCCATTCAGGAATGTTGTCTAATTTGTTATTAATTTCTGTTTTTGTGTAAACATTCTGTTCTAGTGTACTTACAGAACCCTGTAGTGCAGTAACAGCAGACTGTAGACCTTCAACTGTTGTTGGGTTTGGTTCATACCAAGCAAGTTCGTAACCACCAGATTCGAGTAAACGAACTTTGGGTTCTAGACCTGCTTTAAAACCTTGAGTTAGTTCATATGTTGCCTGTCCGCCTTCTTCAGCAGGAACAAACTTATAATATTGAACACCAAAGTTTTTCAGTGATAGCGTACCATCAGTTAGTGAAATTGACTTATCATCGCCAAGTGTAGCTGCACCAACTTCAGTTAATGTACCAGTAGTATCACTAATTACATATGCTGTAGCTGTGTTTTCAGCTTGGTTAACAACAACGATAATTTGACCGACGTAAGCAGTAGCACCAGACTGAGCGTATTCTTTAGCACCACCAGCACCTTCTAACGCACTAAATACAGAAGTGGTATCAATAGGAGCTGCATACTGGCGTTTAATTTGCAGTGGGAATTCCATGTTAGCGGTTGCTTGACTAATAACTGCCATAATATATCACTCCTTAACCTAATGTTACTGCAAGTGTTGCAGTGTTACCATATACTTCAGGTGGTGTAAATGTCCAAACATTGTACTTAGCAGCTGCAAATCCATTTGCACCTTCAACATCTACGTTTTCAGTTTTCACAAATGTTGCTGTTACATTAGCATTTAATGCAGATTCATTTAGAATTTGCGTTACACCAACTGCTGCTGTTTTACCATCAGCTTTTGTAGCAGGACAAGCAATAATTACCTGAGCAGCACTTACAGGAACAGTAAATTTAAACGTACCTGCACTATATGCACCATTCTTTTTACTTGCTAATCCACGGATCATAGCAGAATCAGGAGCTGTTGTAACTGTTGAAGAACCCATGAAGTAACCCTGACGATAATAGCTAATTGTATAATTACCTGTAGTTTTAGAACCAGCAGCAATATGACCATCTGGGTAAGGCTGACCAAGGTTGTCGTTCTTAATAGCACCTTCAGCATATGTTGCAGTTGCAGCATACGTTACATTGGCTTCACCAAGTGTAAATGCAGTTTCTTCGTAGGTTGCAGGAGCAGAAGTGCTAGCATCGCCAACGTTTGTGCCATTTTTCTTAAACTGATAACTAGTTAAAGCACCAGCATCGTTCTGAGTAAATGTTGCACGTAATTTTGGTGTAATGCTTGTACCAACTTCATACGCGCCAGCAGCGGTACCACCATTATTATTAATACCTACAGAGGGCTGAGTATAATCTGGTGCAACCTGTTTCATTAGTAGTTTTTTAACAATTGTTTCTAATGAAGTATCTTTTGCAATGGGGTCACCAGTTTTAAAACCACCTAAAGAACCACCAGCGCCTAGTTCAACAGTAAACGTTTCGTCACTGCCTACGATTACATCACTGAAAGACGCACCAACTAGTTCACTTAGGTTAATATAAATTGGATCAGTAACACCTTGTACAGTAAGTGTTAAGATGTGTGTGCTTGCATCGTAATCAGCACCAGCTAAGAACAGATCAGTAAAGTCTACTGTTTTTGTACCTCCACCCTTTGTAGTGAATTTAAGAACAGTACCTGTCTTTACTTGTTCGCCATCAACTTCTTTTGTAGAAGTAATTGCTTCAACATCAACAAAAGCACCATCGTAACCCGCAAGTGCAGTAGTTAAATCGTTTTTAACTTTACTAACTGCATCAGCAACAGTTTTTGCTGTTGGGAGCTGTTCATCAGTAGCACCATCAAGTGTTGTAACAATAGTACCTTCAACGAAATTACTGAGTTTAATAACACCAGCAGCAATTTCAGTAGCTTCACCACCACCGACTTGAATAACAGAATCGCCAACTTTAGTCCATAGCGTAACTTTGTTATCTTCGTTTGTATAAATATATAATAGATTTGGCTGAGAGTTTCCTGCTGTAGGTTGAACATTAACGAATCGAATATTACAGTCTGCTACGAGAGTACTACCTTTATAAATCTGATGAGTATCTGTAATAAAATACAGATTGTCTTCAGGTTTAGCAGCAAGTTTTTGGTAGTCTGCGTATAGACCATAGATAAACTTAACCATACATTACTTACCTTTCTTTATAAATTTTGATTATTTAAATAAACCCAATTGAGTTTATTTTCTGTATTTTGTATGCTGAGATCAACATACTGTTTTACATCAGAGATAGCTTGAGCAACAGCTACACCTGATTGTGCATTTGTAGATGTGGGATTGTAAACCTGATCAACAAATAATGCTGATACTTCTTTCCACTCTACAACTTTACCGTCGTTAGTTAGATATTTCCCTTTTGTTGTTTCATCAACAATAGGTAATATACTATCTAACGGCATTATGTAACCATCTAACACAAATTTGTTAGATTCATATATAATTTCTGGGATATTATGATATGTGTAATCACCTAAATATTCAGTGATTGGTTGTATATTTTGATTTATAAGTAATTTACATAAAATGTTATCGCCAAAATCAACCACATTAATTGGATCAACATATAGATAAACGCTAACATTATCATCTGTTTTACTCCATGTTATTAACTTATCTATAACATTTTTTGTTGGTACATAAGGTTCTAAAATTTCTATTTTAACATCTAATCTATTTTCAGGATCTGTTGTTAAAATTTCGTTACTAGCATTAAATAAAGATAAATTATCAATGTAGCACTCACAAGGAAAAGAAGTTGGAGTTAGAGTAATTGGAGAGTATTTGTCTTCCGTAACATCAATATCTTTTCTTATAAATACCCAATCATCAGTAATATTAGAAGTTTCACTAAAGAATGTATCTTCTAACTTTATACTACCTGATGTTACTTTAATGTAACAAGAAAATACATAATGGTTTCCATATATCATGTTTTGTTTATCTGTTGGAAACTCTATTTTACCATCTTCAGTAAAATTACAATGTAAACAACGACTATAATTAATACCTTCACCGTCAATTAGTTCAACAATGTTGTTATCACCTGTGATAACAAGATGATCGATATCGTTGTCATTATTAAATTCACCATATGAAAAGAAATCATTATCTGAGCTATTACAAATACCTGTTTGTTGTAGTTGTACACGATCTTTAATTTCTTCATCCAATATGTTTACTTTAATAGTATTACGCTGTCCTAAAGGAAAACTACCCTCAACAACTTCAACTATTGAGTTTTCTTTTGCATTTATCTCTAGCAAATTAAACACTCCTTATTTATCGTCGTTACACTCGTTTTCTATGACAGCTTCTAAACTATCAAATAATCTAAGATATGTTTCAATAATTCTATCTTTTGTTCTAGCATGGATATTTTCATCAATACCCATCAAACTGTCGTTATCGAGTAAACAGTCGTCAGTTAAACAATTCTCAACAAATTCTTCAAATGTTTTTGGTAGTACAAGTGTTTTACCACCGAACATATTGAAAAAACAGCGTAATTCCTTCCTATCTCTGAAAAAGAAAGGAAGGAACTTTACGCTGTTTGCTTTGTTTGCGTATAACTGAGCTAGTATGTTCTTTTCTTTACTATACGCTACTTTCTTCACGATTAGAAATACCTACTTTGCTCATATTTTGTTAATTGATCAAACAGTTTAATTAAGACTTGTTGTCTAGATAAGCCTTTCTCGTCGATCATCTTTGTTACGTTTAGAAAATTTTGAAGTAGTTCGCTAATGACCATTGGATCTTCTTCTTGCTGAATAATATCTGTAAGATTAGCAGATAGTTTTTGATATGCGGCAGTAATCACGTCATTAGAGAACTGATTAACAATATTTTCTTTCTTTAGTGTTTCTTCTTCAAAATATTTTTTAATCTCGTTAATAATGTCTTGATTACTCATCAGTAACTTCTTCCTTAGATTTTAGATATGTTCGTAGTTTGCCATACGCACCATTATTACGTAATTCTTTAAAAACTACATTACCAAGACTAAGTGCACCAATTTCAGTTAGATCTCTTGAACGATTTTGGCGAATCTCATGCTTCAGATCAACAGCATCCGCGTAAAGATCATTGTCAACAACGTCGTCAATTCGTTGTACGTAATCATCAACTAGATCTTCATAACCTTCAACTGAAACCATATCGTCTTGTGTGTACACTTCATTTTTATCAGAATCATCAACCCAAACATCGTCTAGAAGTGAGTATCTACGATTTGCAGCTGCAATAATATTAAAATCGTCTTCTAGATTTAGTTCAACATTGTTGTTTCCAATAGTCATTGGATTTTCTGTTGTATAAAGAGCAAACTCATCTTTGATTTGTTCAAAGTTATCTTTATCCATGGGCTTAGACCAGATAAAATGAATATCAATATCAGATTCTGGTGTATATAAATAACCAGCATTTGAACCAACTAACTGAATATCTGTGTAATCAACATCAATAGATTTTTCTTTCATTTTTTCAATGAAAGTATCTACATAGTTTAATAGTTTTTCTTTTGTTTCTGGTAACATCTTATGTTCTGAATCAAAAATTGCAGGATTTAATTCAGTGTTGATTACAACTTCTTCAGATACTTCGTAGTTGTGAGGAACAACTTTAAAAACAACAGAACTACCATCTAACTGTTCATCACAAATATCACAAGTATCTACTAGGTTACGGTCTAGTTTTTCTTTAAACTGTAAAAAATCATATTCACTAGGTACTGAAAATACGCCTTGTTCTTCGTCGATTACAGCATAAGGAACATTATCAACATCTTCAAGATAATCTAAATTTTCTTTATATTCTACACCATTTTCGTACAGCTTATCTGTGGCGTCTTGGAAATACTGCCATTCTTTTTCTAACTTTTTGAAAGAAGGTGCTTCGATATTGGTGTATCCTTTGCTTTCAATACCTAAACGTTTTAGATCGGCATCAGTAATAGCAGTTGCTAGTTCTTCAACATCGTATGCGTAATACTCACGCATGAGATCAGATAATGTATCTTCATTTAATCCTTCTAAAAAATCGACAACATCATCAAAAGCATAGCCAACTTTTTCTTCTTGGTCATCATTTGTAATGTTATCATCTTTATAGCCCAAAGAGATTAAATCATCATCGCTGATCATCATTACTAGCTGTTCTTTTTCACTAACCTCATTGCCATTACTTGGATCCTGTAAAGGCTCAGAGATATTATATTTTTTATAGAACTCTGTTAATTTTTCTTCTGGAAGATTATCAAGAAATTCTTTTGCGTCTTCGTAAGAAATCTCATAGAAACCATTTTTAGCCATAATATGTAATACCTCTTTACCTCTGTAAAATATATTAGCTTAAACGCTCATATTTGTAGTTCCACTTGATTTTTAAAGCAAAATATCTTCCCTTACTAGGTGCTTCAAGAAGTTCGTCAAAAATTTCTGATGGGACATCTTCGTAGCCATAAACAGAACCACTTTTGAACATTACAAATAGCTGTTTAGCATCCTTATCATAGGCAACCCATTCAATATTACTGGATTCAACCATATGTTTTTGCAGATCTTTTTTCATTTGCATAATAATCTCTCCTTTTATTATGGTGCAACTGTAGCTGCGGGGTCAACTTTTAGGTTTTTAATTTTAACACCAGAAACAAGTTCTGGATTGTTAAACACAAATCCGCCAATTGAATAAGCAGTATTTGAAACAATCATGCCACCTGCTTCTCCACCTTGTACAGTGCGAAGTGTAACAGGAATAAATGAAGCAAATGTACCAGCAGTTTGTGCATCTGATGTGCCTTTATATGTAAGAACTAGTCTGCCTTCTTTAGCTGCATCATCAGATTTTTTACTGTTTTGTAGTAGTATTACTTTTGCTGTTTCGTAATAGCCAACTAGTTTTGGAGTACCAGTTGTTTTATCTTCTTCTGGAATGATTGGAGTAAATTTTGAACTGATACTTAATACACCATAACTAACAGGATCACAAAGAATAACATTTGGTACAACACCTGTACGTGATGCAAATGCCATCATTTGTAAGCTAACTAGTGTACCAAAATCTTTGTAAAAATCTGTTACAGAATAACCTTTATCATATGGCCAATCAATGCTTTTTGCATCCCAAGTAACAGACATCGCAACATCTTTATCAACAAGCTCAAAATACTTAGATAATACATGATGATCAATTTGTTGAGATAAGACTTGTGGTAAGATGTTTTCGATGTTTTTCTTTAAATCTACACCTTTAAAACTATCTAAAACAAGTGCAGAATCAACATCAAGCTGAAACATTTCCGCAAATACTTCAATGTTATCTTTAACAAATTTTGCAAAGTTACGGCTAGTAATTAAATTATAGATATCATATTTGTATTCAACAGAAATTTTACCAGCAGTAATAGTAAGATTAAAAATAGCGCTGTTATAATCAACAGTACCTACAGCTGTTTTACCAGAAAATAGCTTACCCTTACCATCATCAGTAATTGCATCACCAATTTTTACTGTACCTGGAAGAATTGGTTTAAAATTACCAATAAAATCTTTTGTTGTAGCTTCAAAACGAACAACATCTGTTGGATAACCAGAATCGTCTAATGGCATTGCACCAGCGCCATCCATTAGATTTGATGCATACGCATCTTTTTCATCTAGTCTCATTGCTTTTTTCTGAGCATCATAGACAAGACGTAAACAGGAAATTACTTGTCTAGGACTTTCAGTTTGAACAACAGAACAAATCTGATCAAGAATAGATTCATATAGTACATCAACGTTTAATTGGACTTCATCTGCTGGAATTAGTCCTAACGTATTAAGATTTGTTAGTCGTTCTTGAATTTTTGTTTTATTCTTCATAATACTATAAACCTACCTTAATCTGGTTTGTTTAAAATACTCTCAGATGCAACTAGACCTTCACTAGCACTCTGTGTGATACCTCTAGTAGTACCTGATCCGTCACCAATCACGTAAAGACCAGTGACATTTGTTTCCATATTATTATCTACCTCGATAAGGTCTGAATAAAATTTTGCTTCAATACCATAGAGCCATGTATCACCCCAGATAATATTTTTAGCGAGATTCCGGTTAAGTTTCTGTAAAAACATTTTAATCATCGCGCAAACTCGAGAGGGTAAAATAGCAGTAATGTCACCAGGCATTGCCGTAGAAAGCGTTGGCACAGTATTTGTTTGATAATCCTGTACAGATTTTGTAGGTCTATCTTTCATAAAATCTGTACAGTTTTGAAGAATTAGTTTACCATTTGAATAGTTGTTTGCAATATTCATGTAGCTCTTAATATATTTTGCGTTAAGTCTATCATCGTTGAGTGTAACAAGTACAGCAAAATTTGTGTTTTCAGATTTTTTATTTGCAAAACTATGTCCATTTGCAATAGCATTAAAACCATAATGTTCTTCTGATACATAGCCTTTTGGGTTTGTACAAAAAGAACGAACTTTATCTCCAGTATAAGGATCTATATATGATAATTTTACATCATAGAGGTTATCTGTAAGATATTTAGCGATCTCATAACTAGTTTCAAGGCGAACACCAATATCTACTTTATTAGACTTAGTTTTAATACCTAATCCGTTTACAACTTGTGCAACCCAAGAATTACCGCTTCTCCCAGGAGCAAGGATAACGTAATCGCCAATAAGGAGAATATTCTTATTAGTATATACAGAAAACTCAGTTTCTGTTTTCTTAACATTTGTACATTCTGTGTTGAAAAGGAACTTGACGCCTGCATTGCACAAGTAATCATACATATATTTCATTACTTTAAGTGTACCATCTGTTCCTAGATGCTTAGTAGGACATTCTGTATAAGTAATGCTATCTTTCTTTGCAATCTCTTTAATTTTTGTGATTTCTTTATTTTCTGCTGTACCAACAACTTCACGTTTATCTGCGTCAACGTCAAAATGGCGATAAATTAATTCAACGTCATTGATCAGTTTTTGTGCTTTCTCTTCTCCTACGTAATCGATAATGTTTCCGCCAACACCTTTAGCAGTAAGAGAAAGTTTGCAATCAGAAAAAGTGCCAGCGCCACCAAAACCATGCATAATACCACAAGTCTTACAATGTACACAAGGTTGGTTTTCTTTTTCACGCATAGGACAGTGCCTGCTGTAAATATCATTTCCCTTGTCAATAACAGTTACATCGATATTAGGATCAGATGTAATTAGATTATAGGCAGAAAAAATACCAGCAGGACCAGCACCAATGATTACAACATGTTTACTCATACACAGTGTTCCTCTTTTCCTTTTATTTTCGGGGACAGTGTAACACCCATACATCTAAGACCCATAGATGTATGGGTGTTTTCTCTGTTAACTAAATTACACAAGCGTTAAATCTGACTTCTTAACCCAAGAAACAATTTCTTTAAGTAGAACATCAGTATTACCAACCTGCTGAACAGTATATTTCTTGGTTTTAACCCAAAGTGGAATTTTTGAGCTAGAACGTGAATACCTGCTAGCAGATAGTTTAATTTTAACTTTTGCACCTTTTACAAAAGTTCCAGTAGTAGGAGTTGTAGCAGGTGTTGTAGTAGTTGGTTTAGATTCTGCTGGCTTAGTGGTTGTAGTACCATTAACAAATGTTACGCTTTCTGCAGCAACCCAACCGATATCACCAGTTGTGTTATAAGGTTTAGCTGCGCCTTTTACATAACGAGTAATTTTTGTTTTAAGGTTTTTAACAGTACGACCAGGCCTACCACCACCGCTATTGCCAAATAGCTGACCATTAATAATAACTTCCTTACCAATAGGATTATCATCAGTGGTAGGTGTAGTGGAAGTTATTGGTGTAGTTGGCTTTGTTTCTTCAGGCGTCTTTACAACATTAAGCGTCTTGTTAATCCAAGCACCAGGAGTGCCTTTCTTTTTAGACACATTAATTGCTTTATCTGTTTCGTTATAAATGAAATATTCGCCAGCTTTTACAGTTACCCTTGCATTTGTGCCGCTAAGTGCATTAGCAGCTGTGTAATAGCCAGGCAGATCAACTGATACAATATATTTACCTTTCTCAGGCTGTGGAACAGGTGCTAGTGTTGTAGACTCAGCATTAATAAGCTTGTTAACTTCATTACAGATATAATCTGTATGTGCTTTAATATAAGGACCAGGACAAGCTGTAGCCATGAACATACAGTGCCTAGTTAATGTACCTTTTGTTGTACCATCATAATATAGCTTAGAAATACCATTACGTTTACAGATATCTGCACAAAGCTTAATAACTGTCTGCATAGACGCATCAGAAATTGGCCAGTCACCACCAGTTGAAGAATTAATAACTTCAATTGTAACACAACGCATATCGTTTGCGCGATTAGCAGAAGTCCATGCACGATTTTTCTCTTCAACACTAAGACCAATTTCGTTATCTTTTACGCAGTAGTTAAAAGATGCGTTACGCTTAGACGTCTTGATCCAATTCAATAAACTTTTAACAGACATAACACCTGCAGCGTGGTGAATTGTAATACCTTCAATTTTACCTTCGCGAGGATTATAACGACCATTTGTAATTAGATTTGTCTGTGTTACTAGAGGGCTGTTAGTGTACGTATATCTTGCCATTGTTATTCATCTTCTCCTTTACCATTATCAAATTCAAGTTGCATATCTTCTGGTAAAGTATCATCAGATAGATCTTCTAGTTCAGCTTCAACCAGACCATTTTCTTCAGTTAGAATGATTTCTTCAGCCATTGTTTTCTTCCTTTCTTGTTACATTATAATGATATTTGGATAAACAATTACAATCATATGCCCAGTCAGAAATACAAGCAAGATACTTAGTGTACTTTTGAATTTTCATACTATTTGTAAGCATATTAGATACAAAAGTAATTTTATACGTTACTCTGTATCCTGCAGGATATGACTGAAATTCTGTTTGTATTGTTGCTGAATCCAAAGAAGAAATGTAATCTGAAAACTCAGCAACTTTTTGCATAGCTTGGTCACTAAGACTAAACTCTGCAATTACAGTGATTGTATTTATGTATTTACGCATATTCTCTTCCTTTACACGATATTATTCCTTTGCAACTGTATCATTAACAATATCGTCAAAGTCTTGTTTTGCGTCTTCACCTACGTATTCACTGTTTTTATTTGCCTGAAGTGCTGAAAGTAGCGCAATGTGTTCAAGTTCATCATTAAGGATTTTGTTCAATAGATCAATTACTTCTTGATTAGGATGATCAGAAGTGCTTTCAATGTCAATCAATGTACGATAAGTAAGCTCAGCATCACGTTCAGAATCAAGTGCAACAAGAAGTGCAGGATAGTTATCATGAATATTAGCAGCTTCTTCTTCCATTGCTTCAGTATCAACGTTTTCTTCAATTACTTCAACATCATCTTCAGTTTCTTCTGGAGCATCTTCTTCGTCAAGCTCTTCATATTCTGCTTCTGTAAGGATCTCAGCAATAATATCTTCGATTTCATCCAAAGTAATATAAGGATCTAAGATATACTCTTTTTCACCATCTACAGTAACTTTAGCGTATTCGTTATCATCATAGATAAGATCACTGTAAATTGAAGGGGTGTCTTCAAAATACTCAACGTCGATTTTTGTTGTATCATAATTTGGCGCGCAATCATGAATATTTTCTATGATGTTTTCATAAGCTTCTCTAGCTTTCATTATTTACAACCTCCTTTCTTAAAATCGTGGACTCCAGTCAGAGCAATGTGCGTAAGGCTGTGTTTCTCCACCCATATAAATACCGTTACAACAACCTTTCTTCTCGGGATCAAATCTGACTGTTCCTGGCCAGATAAACTTTACACTACCAGACCACTTGCTACAAGTAGCACAACAGTCAAACATAGAATCCACAACTTGTTCATTTGTTTGTTCATTCATAATAAATCTCTCCTTTTATTGCTTTATTACTTAGATTTCAATAATATCATCAATACCATCAATGTGAATGGTGTATCTGGCGTTTTCGTCAACAGCAACAAGATCTAGATAAATATCATCATAAATTTCTAGTAG
>ERZ1024365.19-NODE-19-length-44763-cov-55.233314_pt1 | contig 44763 bp, 48 predicted proteins | sample MGYA00520788_ERZ1024365 | MGnify/ENA primary metagenome ERZ1024365 (study PRJEB33242, sample SAMEA3444265) | Homo sapiens | biome: Host associated; feature: Gastrointestinal tract; material: Stool | place: Uganda | collected 2011-01-01 ... | reverse complement strand
TCATAGATACAGACAGCCTGGATGTAAATTGTAACAATTCAAGAATTATATTACTTTTAGTTATTATATTACAAATGAAAAAATACATATTAATATCAATACTATTCTTCATAGTCAATATTCCTATTATAGGAGAAACAATAACTCATGTCACTCTCACCTATTATCAACCAGTCAAGGCTCAGTGCAATTCTGAGCCACTGGTTACCTCTGACGGTAGTAAGATAAATCTTTATCATCTTAAGCATAATAGAATCAAGTGGTGTGCTATCTCTAGAGACTTACTTTGGTTATTTCCTAAGAATAAACCTAAAAGAGTCTATATTGAAGGTTTTGGTATCTATGAAGTAAAAGATGTCATGAACAAACGTCACAATCATTGTATTGACATTCTGATTCATCCTAAAGATACTAGAAGAGTTAAACTAGAAAAAGTTAAAGTAAAAATATTAAAATGAAAATATCATCCATAAGAATTATAGTATTGACACTAGTACTGGCTATAATAGCCATAGGGATATTAGTATTAGTTAATGCTAAAGCTCCACAAGAGTTTCAGTATAAACATCATGATTATATTTATTTCCCTGGTAAGGGAGTTATTCATTCCCCAGAGTGTAAACAATGTACATTAACATTTGAAACAATATGATTATATTAGGAATAATTTTATTATTATTAGGATTTATTTTATCTATAGTAATAATATTTAAAGATCAAGTTGATAAATTAGATCTAATTGGCGTATATTCTAGTGTAGCTATAATGGTAGGAGGTACAATGATGATATGTGAAAATAACTGTCCACAAGCTATAGATGTCTATAGAGGTAAAACAACTTTACAGATAACATATAAAGGTAATACACCAATAGACACAACAGTAGTTTATAAGTAATGATAACATTAGAAAGATCAACGCCATCTCAAAGAAAGCAGATAGCTCTTATTGAGAAATGGATGAAAATTAAATTCAAAGGCTGTGTTACTAGTAAAGTAGATTGCCAACTATTTATAGATGACTACTATGAAGATGCAGTCTGTTTACAACAAGAATACAACGAACTATGAAAGAAGAATATACATCATGGGAATACTTCAAAGAAGATACTCCTATAAACATCACTAAGAATGTTAAGTTACAACGATAATAGTTATTCAGAATTGATAAAGAAATATACTTTAAAGTACCTCATCAAGCATATAAATAATATAGATAATGAATACCTAAAAGGTCTTCATTTACTTATGGTTACAGATGATAAATTTAAAGCTAAGTTCTTTACATTATTAAAGGAAACTCAAAAGCAAATTAAATAATTATAAATAATTTTTCATAAAAAATAGGGAGATGCCTACATAGTTGCAAATATGTAGGGCAGGTGATAAGATAAAAAGGTAACGCAAGATAATGTTGCAGGTGAAGGCTTTCCATTATTAGCTATATAATGTTTTAGCAAATAAATAACAATGGATGAAGTTAATACATCAAGTAATCAAAATACGTTCAATTCGTACTTCTCCCTCTCTAATAAATAAATTGAACAATATGGAAACAAAAGAACTTAAAATACAAGCTCCAAAAGGTTATGAAATTGATAAAGAAAACTCTACATTTGAGTGTATCAGATTTAAGCCTATAAAGAATATTACATATGATGCTGTGTGTAATGTAATATTTTCAAATGATACTTACTTTATAACTGACCGTGGCTATGTTCATAAAGATGCTAAATGGGATAATGAAATTATTCCTGATAAGAATATTGCATCTAATGAAAAACAACTCAAAAGACTATTGTCATTAAATCAACTTCTTAATATTGCTGAATACTATAATAGTAAGAGAGCTTCTTATGTAAGTACTGTTATTATCTACTATTCAGAAATTTTAGGTAGATATAACACAGCAAAAGTTAAATCTACTTATAATAATGGTGTGCAAGCTATGTTTAAACAAGAAGAAGATGCACAAGCAGTGATAGATAATCCTAACTTCCGAGAAATCCTTGATACCATTTATAAAGGTTAGTAACTATGGATAATGATATAAAAAATTGTGAAGTATTTAATATAGATATTGAAAATTGGAAAAATCATGCCTTTATTAATATAAAAATAGAGGAAGGTTATAGAGTTCTACTCTCTGCTTATGAAGATGGTAAAATAGCAAGAAGGCTATTCTATATAGATAAACGAGAATTAGGAATGTTAATAAAAGGATTATTAGCAGCAGATGTTTTACTTAATAAGTAACTTATGACAGAATTAGAAATGTTTGCAAAACTTCCACAACTAAATGAAAATTGGGAGAAAGACCAAGAAGGTGGTTATTTACCGATACTTAGTAAATGTATTGATGGTAAGTATCGTTTAAGTTATGATTATTGCTATGCATTTAATTCTATATATGATGTTATAGCAAACACTCCTGAAGAAGCTATTAGAAAAGCTTATGAATGGTGTAAATCAAATAATTTATTATAATGAAAATATCTGAATTACAAAAAATTCTAGAGCACTATAAACAAGAAAATGGTGATTTAGAAGTAAGAATAACCGCAGAAACACATTTTAATGAACAACATGAAATATTAGACCATGATGCAATAGATATTAATGTTGTTTATGATGAAACAGAGTTTAATAACCTAGTAATATCTATTATCCTTATAATCCAGTTGTAATGAAAAATTCTACTTATTATAATAGTGAACTTAACTCAGGCAAAATGGAGGTAATAGGTGAGATTAAGAGTGAGGGGACTTTATATAATGTTCTTGGTGGCTGCGCTGGTTGTTGTAGTTGTATTGGCCTTAGTTGCTTCCGTCCTTATGGAAGTGTAGGTTTTGCTGATGCTGTTGTAGTTTTTTTGGGTTGTGCAACTGTAGAGATTGCTCAGCATTTTGGTAAATACTTTGGTATGCTTATCACTGAAGCCAAGTATGGTGATATAGTAGACTTTGAAATTATTGAAAATAAATATTAATAAATATGGTATGGTTGGCTGTACACCGTAATGGTGTTGAGGTTATGTCTAATGCTAGACCTTATAGAGATAAAAATAGGCAATGGTGGAATATTGATTATAAAAATAATCGTTTAAATGGTGTAGTTGATTTACCTAAAGGTTCTATTAAGAAACTTATTGGTAGAAATCTCACATGGGATGATGAACCTGTAGAACTTAAAAATGATATAAGTAGCTATAGAAATAAATAAAAACATCTTCCATACTATACCTACTAAACCTACTTTACTTACTCTCCCTACTAAACATACAAAACCTACAAAAAGTAAAACAATTATGAGAACAATTAAATTTCGTGGCAAAGATGTCTTCACAGACGCTTGGCGATATGGTGACTTGGTTCACAACCAAAAAGTGACAACAACTGGCTTAACGCCTCGCACTATGGTTGGTGGGTATGAGGTTGACCCCTCTACTGTCGGACAATATACTGGTTTTAAAGACAAGAATGGTCAGGAAGTTTACGAGGGTGACACTATTATGTTTGAAGCAGTTGCTTTAGAAATAGTGTGGAGTGAAAACCTTGGGTGTTTCTCCTTAAAAGAAAATTCTACAAATTATATATGCACTACTCCCCTCGGACTAATGATTGATACTGACAATACAGAAAAGAAATAACTTTAAAAACAAACAATTATGTTCATATTATTAACAATAGCTCTTATTGTCCTGTTGTTGGTCACAACAATATGGCTCAATATAGAATGCAATCATCTCAAGTACAAAAACAAATTTCTTATGCATAGTTTGAGTCAAATGGATGATGCCAGAGTCAATTATCATCGTCATAAGAATATCAATGATAATTATGAATTATTCTACAGAAGAAAACTCCTCAGCATCCTTGACGACAATCTCATAACATTGTTCCACCATTAAAATCTTATTTCACTATGTTCTATATCCCAAAGTCTAATGTTCAGCTCATGGCACGCTGTACATATAACCCCATCACTAACAAAGTAAAGTTCGAGAATTTCTCTAAATACTACAACAATGCCAAGAACTAAAAGGTACATCACTTTTTATAAGATTCACTACATCAGCTTTCTTCCATACATTCATGAATATGGTATGATGTGCACCAGAAGCTGGTTCCAGTGCTTTAAACTTGGTTTCCGACATATTCTTCAGCGCAAGGCCACCTTCTTCATTATTGAAAAGGTCAAGCCTAAATCTTCCTCATATTCCCATTAAGACGTTCTTAGTCTCTTGGTTATATGCTTTGCATTATTAGCTGTACAATGTATCTTTGCATTGTTGTTGTTTTGAGTTAGTAATAAGTAACGTGTTAGATTGCAATGTTTTTTATTTGTCTGCTTCTGCCATTCGTGAGAACAGCAGAAGCTTTTTGCTCCCTTAGCTCAGTTGGATAGAGCACAGGTTTCCTAAACCTGGTGTCATTGGTTCAAGCCCAATAGGGAGTACTTTGTAGTCATAATTTTTTAGTTTTTTATTTCCGTATAGATTACTATTTTAGCCATCTCTGTTGTGAAACAGGGATGGTTTTTCAGTTTACAGACTCATTACATGTTATATTTTTCATATTCAATATATCAACTTAAATTCCAAACATTATGGTAGCACATTTCAACAATTATGACCCTTTCAAGGAAGAGTCATATCTTAAGGCAATGGCTGAAAATCTTCCTTCTAAGGAGATAGAAGATTATTTCCTTGAAGAGGAAGCTGATAGTTATCTTTCATCACTCGAAGCCCATGAATCAATATTCTGACAACAATATACCTGAAATATGGTATTCTTAAAACTTACACAAATATGACAAGAGAAGAAGCTTATTCTCAATGCCTTGCTGCATTAGGCAAGTCCAACTTCACCTTAGTCGAACTTCCTACTGGCTATGGTAAGAGTTACATTTCCATAAGAATGACTAATCATATTATAGAAACCTCTTGCAAGAACAAATCAGAAGTTTCCATACTTCTGCTTGTAGCCAAGACTGCTCATAAAGGTACTTGGAAGGATGAGTTGGTTAAGTGGGGAGGCATCAAGGGTAATGCTCATCTTATTATTGAGTGTTATGAGTCACTTCATAAGCACATTGACGAGTATTTTGACATCATTATTATGGATGAATGTCATCATCTCAACAGTGACCTCCGACATGACCTCTTTAGCACCATTTCCTTTCATAATGTCATTGGTCTTAGTGCCACAATCCCTCAAAAGCTCAAGCAGTATTTCCTGTACAAGTATCATGCACAGACTGTATTGTGCAATATCACTGATGCCATTAAGGATGGTGTTCTTCCTGAGCCTCAGATCATTCTCTATCCTCTTGAGCTTGACAATGTTCATTCTACAGAGTTTATAGAGATTAATCCTAAGGCTAAAGGTCCTCTTCATCATGGTTCTTTCTCTAAGCTTTGGAGCTATCGTAAGATGAAAGTTCATGCCATTATCTCCTGCACCCAGCGTCAGAAGCTCAATGACATGAACTCTCAGATTCTCTTTCAGAAGAACTCTTTTATGCGTACTCATAAAGAATATACCAAGAACAAATGGCTTTTCTCATGTGGTGAACGTATTAAATATCTTGCCAATCTCAAGAATAGTATTGTTAAAGATATACTTTTCATTCTTGCTGATGAGCGTACTCTTACTTTCTGCAAGACTATTGAGCAAGCTGAATGTCTTGGCAAGTATTGCATACATTCCAAGAATCCTTATTCTGAGTTAATATACAAGAACTTCAATGATAAGAAGATTAATCACATTACTTCTGTCAACATTCTTAATGAGAATGCCAATCTTGTAGATTGTAAATATGCTATCTTTGCCAATTATTCCTCGTCTGAGGTATGTAGTGTACAAAGATGTGGACGTGCTCTCAGACATAAGTCTCCTGTCATCATCATGCCTTTCTACAAAAACACTCGTGAGGAAGAGATACTTAAGGATATGATTAAGGACTTCAATCCTGACTCTATCCATACAGTCTATTCTCTTACCGAACTTCAAAGTTTCTTAAAGAAATAGTCTTAACTTCTTTGCACTCTCAAAAGGTTTTTGTTACTTTGCCATAAATATAGTTTTAATTCAAAGTCCTTGGCTTAGAAAGGCTCAAAAAGGCTCATTAAGGCTCAAAAAATAATATTATGACAGATAACAATACCCTAAGAGAGTTCTCTTACTCTCGTCCTATCACATACAAAGGAGTCCCCTACCCTTCTGCTCCAGCTAATATACTGACAGATGGGCAGCAGACTCCTGTTAATGTATTTGCAGATGCCAATGGCAGCTATTATGTCTTAGATAACAATGGCTCAGCTAAGTCTGTTATGCCAGTCCATACTCTTGACGAGGTAGTTGTCACTCCTTCAAAGGAGAATCTTCTGTCTGCACAATTTAATGAATATCTTACACAAAGCAATGATAAGACACAGGTTCTTGATACTCCTCATAGGGAGTACAATCCTAATTTGAAAACAAAGTTTTTAGAAGGTGCTCGTTATCATGCTGCTTGGGAGAAAGAGCATCCTAACCTTACTGCTTGGAGCCAAGCTCTTTCAGCAGTACCATTTGCAGTAGCCTCTGTTCCTCTTGTAGGAGCTTTAGGTCAGTCAGCCTTGGCTACTACAGCAGGACAGACTGCAAGAGCTGGTATAGCCTCCCTTATGTCCAATCCTATTGTAGATGCTGCCAATACTGGCTTAGGTCTTGGTTTTGCAGCCAAGGGTGCCTATGATGTCAGTCAAGGAGAGTTTACCCCTGAGACTGCTATGGATTTAGCTGGTGGTGCAGGATTTATGTTTAAAAGTCTTACTGGACTTGATAAAGCAAGAAGAGCAAAGAAAGCTTCTTCTATTGCTAGACAGTCAGAGGAAATACCTTATACAAATCCAAATAATTGGGAAGATGTAGACTTAGGTGATTTGTCTTCATACAATCCTTATCCTTTGGAAGGTAAGACTCAAATTCCAATGGACATAAAAGCTGAAGCAGCTCAAAGGTATACAGACTTCATTAATAGTGAAGATTATCAAAACAGACTTCAGAGGGCAGGATTGGAAGACCATTGGAATTACATGAAGAAACTTACAAAACAAAGAGTCAAAAATGGGCATTTTCCAGGAATAGTAAAGGAGGTTATAGATAATAATCCTGGTATTTTAGGACACTCGGATGTAAATAAATATCTACCTAAAGAAGAGTTTCCTTATATTAAGTCAAATCCTAATTATGGTATAACTTTAAAAGAAAATCTTTATCCTGAAGATATATTTACAACAATAAATCATGAGCTTGCTCATTTTGCTACAGGCAATAGAAACATCAAAGGTACTATAAATGTTACCCCATTCTTTCCTAATTGGCGTAAACTAAATGCTAAAAGTATAGGAGATGTTATGAAGTATAATGAAAATATTGTACCTAATGTTTCTTGGGAAGAGAAATTAAAATCTTTCCCTAAAACAACTCCTATAGATGATATAACTAAAGTAGAGGAGGATTATAGATATTTAACTATTCCACAAGAGAAGAGAGCGAGAGCATATTCTATATTACAACAGGCAAAGGCGAAAAATATGTCAACAGATGATTTTGTTGATGCTTATACAAGAAATGGGAAAATTGTCCCTTATGCTCCTCATGAACTTTGGGCTATGGGTAGTATACTTACATTGGATAATCTAAAGAAATATCTTAGAAATTTCTTATCTGTTGGTATGCCTATAGGAATAACTGTACCTTATATTGATAATAAAAATAAATAGTATGAAAAGTATGTCAAATAGAGAGTACCATTTACACTTAGTATCAATTTGCATTTTCAATAGAGTATTTTATTCTATGTCATTGCAAGATAGAATACGTTATGATTTAGGTTATATTTGTTTTTCTATTAGTAGGTATGATAAGGAGTTGGATGCTTTATCTGACAAGGAATTGGAAGATAAGATAAATTCTCTAAAAAAGCCACAATGGTATGATAAGTATGAATATATTAGAAAAAGGAATGAAAATCTTTTAAGAATACTATATTATTCCCCTACTCTCAAAGTGGTAAGCATTCTCTATGAAAAACTAAAACAAAGTGAACATAATATAAATAAAAAAGAAGAGGCTGATAAAATACAATATCAACCTCTTGTATTTTCTTATCTTCATACAAAACTAAGATACTCTCTTTCATTTAGACAAAGAGTAGAGTTTAATTTAGGAATTGTTGATTATTTATTTGATACTGATGACAAAGAACTAAATGCTCTATCAGAAAAAGAACTTGAAGATATGATTAATTCACTTAAAGCTCCATGGTGGAATAAAATATATGAATTAATATTTGAATATCACACTTCTCTTTTAGCAATTATTTGGCTATTGCTAAATCTAAAAATAATTCTAAAGTCAAAGAAACATAAAAAACAATAGAACTAAGGCACAGCTCCTCCACAGGGGTTGTGCTTTTTGCGTTTATAAAGGTTTAAACAATCATACATTATGAAAATTACAGTAAATACGGATGTACTCCAACATGAGCACCTTACTATAGGTGATTTCCTTGTATTACTTATAGGCTATTATGGTGTCAACTACAAGGAATGTCTTGATAAGATGTTGGCAAATAAGCTTATCAATACTAATGTGTTCAATCCTAATGAGATTGTTCTTTCTAACAATACTAAAGATTTAGTAACAAGTATTCTTATATCATCTGATGATAGAATAATAAATAGTGGTATTGACTATACTTCATTAGCTCAGAAGTTGCAAGCTCTCTATCCTCAAGGCTGTAAGTCTGGTACAACATATTCTTGGACTGACAAGACTTCTCTCATTATGCAGAAGCTGTGTGCACTTGTAGTTAAATATAATTTTCTCTTTACTGAGCAGGAGGCTCTGAGGGCTACAGAAGAGTACGTCAAGTCCTTCTCCAACGACCTTAGTCACATGCAGCTACTCAAGTATTTCATTCTCAAGACTACTAAAGATGGTGATATGGAATCAATGTTCATGACAATTATCGAAAATAACAGACAACATGAAGAAAATTGAAATTGACGAGGCTAAGTGCCTCAAACTTGGTCTCACATTGCAGGAGACACTCATTGCCATTGCCATAAGCATGGGTAAGTATAGGGAGACTGCTACTAATATGCTTAATCGTGGCATTATTACATTAGACCTTTTCAAGCAGGGTTCTCCTGACATCACTTCCAAATGGAAGAGTAAGGTTGGCAGTTTTCTTGTTTCTGATGAACAGCGGCTTGAAACTCTTGCTTTGAAGGTGCAAGACTGTTTTCCTAAACAGAAGCTGATGTATGCCAATGGCAGGGAGTCTCCTTTCTATTTCAGATGCAATAAGACTGAAATCAAGAACAAACTTAAGAAGTTTCTTGATATCTATGGTGAAGTGTCTGATGATGACATCATTGATGCCACTAAAAGATATGTTGACACCTATGCTCCTAAAGGCTATGTAGGCATGCGTCTTGCCAAATATTTCATTCTTAAGGACGACAAACGTCTTACTGTTGATAATGAAGTCCATGTTGAGCAGCTTTCTGACTTGGCTACCTTCCTTGAAAACAAGTCTGAGAACAAGCCTCAAGACATTGTTAATGGTGATGATTGGTTACTGAATAGCAGGAATTAAGTATGAGTACAAGTCTTATTCAACGAGTATTACAAAATGCTGAAGAACGAAGACAACGCATTCTTAGTGGCAAGGTCAATTGTATTCCTTCTCCCTTCAAGACCTTTCGTTATGATTTCCCTGGAGTTGAGTTAGGCACTTATTACCTTATATCTGGAGGAGCCAAGGCTTCTAAGTCCAAGATTACCAACTTCCTCTTCCTCTTCAACACTGTTCTCTATGCTTATGAGCATCCTGACCTTGTAAGGCTTAAGATATTCTATGCTCTTCTTGAGGAAAAGGCTGAAAACATCACTGGTAAGTTCATATGTTATCTTCTTTATAAGTTGTCTGGAGGCAGGATTAGGATTGACATCAAGACCTTCAAATCTGTTGATGAGAACAGAGTTCTGCCTAAAGAGATTCTTGATCTTCTTAACACATTGGAGTATCAGTCCATACTTCATTTCTTTGAGGAACATGTAATATGGATTCCTGATAGAAATCCTACTGGCATCTACAATGTTCTGAAGGATTATGCTGAGAAGCATGGCACTACTCATTATAAGAAGGTTAAGGGTTATGACAAGGAGGTATTTGATTGGTATGAACCTGATGACCCTGATGAATATGTTCTTTGTATGATAGACCATATAAGTCTTATATCTACTGAACGTGGTATGGATTTGCGTAATTCTATTAAGAAACTATCTGAATATCTTAAGATTGTTCGCAACAAATTTAATTACATTCCTGTAGTTGTGCAGCAACAAAATTCTGAGACCATTTCTCTTGAAGCCTTCAAAGCCAACAAAATCAGACCTACACAGAAAGGTCTTGCTGATAGTCAGGACCCTGGCAAGGATTGTGATGTCATGCTTGGCATCACTTCTCCCTTTGCTTTTGAACTTAAGGAATATCAGAAGTATGACATTACCAAACTTAGAAGTTGTGTTAGATTCCTTGAAGTTGTATTAGGTAGAGATGGTGAGAGCAATGCCATCATTGGCTTGTACTTTGATGGTGCTACTGGTTTTTATGGTCCTCTTCCTAAGTATGACAATCTTTCTGAGCTTAATAAGGTCTATCAGCTCATTCAAAGAAATCAAGAGAGTACATCTAAGTGATTCTCTTCATTCTTCATAGTACATTTTATAGCATCTTGCTTAGGCTTCTTTGTCTAAGTACATTTGCAGTCCAATAACAATTTTAATTTAAAAACAAAAAAATGAGTAACATCGTTTTACCTACACAGCGTAGGAAAGCCACTGACTACAACCCTCGGTTGATGGTCTTGTTTGGCAAGCCTAAGTGTGGAAAGTCCACTCTAATGGCAAGTCTTGACAACAATCTTATCATTGACCTTGAGGATGGCTACCGTGCTCTTGATGTCATGGCTGTACAGGCAAGAAATGCTAATGACATCTTTGAAATCCGCAATCTTATTGCACAGAAGAATCATGAGAATGGTGACAAGCCTTTCTATCGCTTCATCACTATTGACAATGCTTCCCGATTGGAAGAGATGGCTGTCTTCTATGCAGCAGTCCTTTATCGTAGAACTCAGATGGGTGCCAATTTTGGTTATAAGAAGGATAAGATTGGCAACATCTTGAAGGATGCCAATGGTGATAAGATTATTGACCCTAAGGCTGATGTCCGTCAATTGCCTAATGGTGCTGGCTATCTTTACATGCGCAATGCCATTAAGGAAATGGTCAATATGTTTCGTCCTCTTTGTGACACTCTCATTCTTGTATGCCATGTCAAGGACAAGCAAATCCGAAAGAATGATGAGGAGACTACAGAAATGGCTGTAGACATTGCAGGAAAGACTGGTGACATCATCTGTGGTGAGGCTGATGCCATTGGCTATATCTCTCGTCAGGTCAATAAGACTCTTATCTCTTTTGTTGGAGGTGATAATGCCATTCGTGGTTCACGTCCTTTACACCTCAGAGAAAAGGTTTTTCAGGTTGCTGAGTCTGATGATAAGGGTAATATCAAGGTTGACATGAGTCAGATTTTCCTTGACACAGAAAAGTAAAAAACAATAAACATTCAAATTAATAAACAACAATTTTTAAAAATCAAAAAACAATGGAAAAAAGAATTTCTTACAGTCAGTTTCAGTCAGTTAAGTGTGTAGCCAAGGCTTGTGACCCCCTTATCTCTAAGCGTGCCAAGCTTAAGGAGAAGCTCGACAAGCTTACAAAGGAGTATGATGATTGCAACACTCAGATCAGTTCTCTTGAAGCTGGTATTGTCTATGTCATTGGCTTCCCTGTAGACATGCTTGTCAAGAAGGTCATTGAGCCTGGCATTGATGTCAATGGCATGCCTAAGAAGACTACCAAGTATCTCCCTACTGACATTGTTTCTTATGATGAGAAGCATAAGCAGTACATCATCTCTATCCCAGAAGATGAGACACTTACTTCACCTACCTCTCCTACTGAACCTACAACACCTACCACACCTGTAGTAGAGAAACCTGCTTCTCCTTCTTTTGCAGAGGAACTAAGCATGTCTGAATCTACAGCTGAAGACACTATGCCTGTTGATACCCCAGTATTCGAGTAATATCATTTTTAACAAGTAACAAGTAAGTAATAAATATTTAAAAAATACAAGACAATTATGGAAATTAATAACAGTTATGTTTTCCTTACCATTGGTAAGACACAGGAGTCTACTGAGACTCAGGAGTTCAAGAAGTATGTTGGTGTTGGTTCTTCTTTTGTAGTGGCTGTCAATCCTACAAAGAAGCAGCTTGAGGAAATCTATGGCCATGAGCTGGCCAATGACCCTGAGTATGTTGTTGATACTGACAATGGCAAGGAAGCTCGTGTTTCATTTGTAGTCAAGACTGACCCTAACATCTGCAATGGCATTGAGATTATCAATCGTGCAATGTTTACTCTTCGCAATGCTCCTGCTTACAACAAGGATGAATCTAAGGTGCAGGTTATTGATAAGTATGGAAATGTTACTTGGGCTGACACTAATGATGCCAAGGCTGGCAAGAAGCTTTTCTCTGCTACTGGCAAAGAATTGAAGATTGATTCTTCTTATCGCATGGCTTGTGTTGGTGAAGCTGACCTTGTTGGTTTCCTCAAAGCTTATCTTGGTGTTGGCGATGCCTTCAACTATGTCAATGGTTCTTGGGTCAAAAAGGACAATGCTGATGACTTCCTCTTTGGACTTGAGCATATCAAGGACTATTTCTCTGGTGATTTCTCTGAGGTCAAGGATGCCATTGCTCTTCAGCCCAACAATAAGGTCAAGCTCCTTTATGGTGTGCGCACTACTGATGAGGGCAAGCAGTATCAGACTGTTGCTACACGTAATGGCATGGTTCTCCTCAATAGTGCTGGCTCTAAGGCCCTTGACCGTCTTGAGAAGGAACTTGCCAATGCTAAGAACAATGGTTCTTATGCTTCTACTGACTTCCGTGTGCAGCCTCTTGCAGAGTATTCTGTAGAGCCTACTGACTTCTCTACTGCTCCTGCTGCACCTACTGGTGGTCAGGGGTCTGAGACTTCTATGGGCAATGAATTGCCTTGGAATTATTAATTCTTAAAACTGCTTTATGATAATAATCTTATGGTGATAGGCAAGACTTTTCCCAGCATATCCAAGACTGAAATTTTCAGCAAGTTCAGCGAGACACAGGTTCTTTCTGCTGTATTTCCTCAAATCACGTCCATTCCATGCAGGATTTCATCTCCTCTTAGGGAAGACCTTCATCCATCTTTCAGCATTTACATGGACAATGGAGGTCATATTAGGTATAAGGACCATGCTGATTCTTCTGTTCATGGTGGATTGCTCGACCTTCTTTGTGCTTATTGGGATTGTACATTCAATCAGACACTTGAAAAGGTTTGCAACCTCATGGTTAAGAACACTGACATCACCATTAAACCTAAGCAGATACGTACTTTTACAAGAAAGGAGGCAAGCACTCTTACTTTCATTCAAGTCAAAGTACGTCCTTGGCATGATTATGATTATGCCTATTGGGAGTCCTATGGAGTCTCTAAGCAGTGGCTTCATTATGCTGAGATTTATCCCATCTCCTATAAGATTATTATCAAGAAAAGCTCTCCCTCTGACAAGGGGAGGCAGTATATATTTCCTGCTGACAAGTATGCCTACAGCTTCATTGAGAGAAAGGAAGGTAGTATACAGATGAAAATCTATCAACCTTTCAACACCCGTGGATTCAAGTGGTCTTCTAAGATGGATGCTTCTGTCATAGGTCTTTGGACTAAGATTCCTCCTTATGGTAATAAGGTTGTCATCTGTTCTTCCCTTAAGGATGCTTTATGCATATCTTGCCAGCTTCACATTCCTACTCTATGCCTTCAAGGTGAAGGCTATGACATGTCTGATACTGCCATTAATGAGTTGAAAAGAAGATATAAGAAAGTTTTTATCTCCTTTGACACTGATAAGGCAGGTATTATTGATGGACAGAAATTGGCTCAACGCACTGGTTTTGTCAATATTGTCCCTAATCTTGGTTCTTGTAAAGATTATAGTGACGCATATAAAAAATATGGAAAAGAATGGTTTAAAAGTAACATAGGACACATTTTTGATTAAGTATGAAAGAAATTTGGAAACGTATAGAACAATATCCTTATTATTATGTAAGTAATTTAGGGAGAGTAAAAAGTAGTTTTCATAATAAAGAAACTATTTTATCTCCAAGATTAGAATGGAATGGACGACTTTTTGTAAATCTATATGATGGGAAAGGTAATATGCGTTCAGTTAAAATTCATAGATTGGTTGCAAAAGCATTTATTCCAAATCCTCTAAATCTTCCACAAGTAAACCATAAAGATGAAAACCCTAAAAATAATAGAGTTTCTAATCTTGAATGGTGTACTGCAAAATACAATCTTACCTATAATAAGTTACAAAAAAGACAACATGCTGTACAAAAACGAAAAATAGGTGCTTTCAATAAAGAAATGCAACTTATACATTGTTTTCCTAGTGGAACAGAAGCTGCTGAGTATATTGTTTCTATTGGACTCTCCAATACTTTTAGAAGTGCAGTTGGCAACATCTGCTATAATGCAAAAACTGAAAAAACAAAAATGAACTATGGTTTTCTTTGGAGATATTTAGAACCTTCACATAGAAAAGATGGTTAATCTTTACAGGATAAAACACAATTCAAACAATTAAAAAATCTATTCAATTAACAAAAGAAAAATTATGGAAAGAGAAATTCTTATTGCAAATACTAAGACTCAGAAGAGAAGTAAGATTACAACTAGTGCCACAACTCTTGGCGAACTTAAGACTGACCTTTGTGCTGCTGGCATTGATTTCAGTAATATGACTTTTACTGAAGGCATCTCTAAGACCCAGCTTCTTAGCGATGACACTCAGCTCCCGCAGAATGTAATGTATAAGGGTCAGCCTACCAACAATCTTGTTATTCTTCTCACCAATACCAAGAAGAATATTGCTTCTGGTGTTCTTAGTCGTAAGGAAGCTTATGCTTCTATCAAACAGCATTCTTTACAGGATGCTGTTAAAACTGAGTTTGGCAGAAACTTTACCCAAGTTCCTACTCTTGACCTTATTAAGTTCATTGCCACTAATGTCAAGCAGCAACAGACTATGAAATCCGATGCTCCTAATGAGAAGAATGTTGTTAATGAACAGGAGTCTGTAGTCTCTACTGAACATACTTTTACTACAGGTAAGTCTGATGTAACTACTAGTACACTTGTTGTTGATAGTTTGTATTCTCACATTACTACTCTTACAGATATGAGTATTCTTTCTATTTCTGACTTGCAGAAGTTGGAAAGAAATATTCATAAGCTAGTCATAACTATGAGTGGTGAGTCAGAGGACATTGATAAGCTTATTGCTCAAGGTCAGAATACTGCAACCTCTGACAATCTCATTGACGATGATGACATTGATGACATCATTGACGACCTTGGTCTGTAAAACATAACTTTATATTTCCGTTTTGGTCATTGGGAGTAAGGACATCTGTCTTTGCTCCCTTTATTTTTGTTTTTAAAATAATTAGTATGCAACATTCAGCAACTCCTATCCCTAATCCTGATCATCAAGAGGTTTGTGATATATACGAGGTCTTCAAGAACTTCTTTGGTGAGCAGTATGTTGATATTCAGGCTAAAGCTGACTCTTCTTATTATCTTATCTATGTTTGGTGGCCTTATGTCACTGTCACTAATGAATTTAATAAGTCTGTCTCTATTCAAGACCTCTATGCAAAGATTGAAATCGATGATAAAGGTCTCATTCCTTTTGAGTTCTCTGGCTTTCAGCTCAACAGGGCTACCTATTCTCAAGAACAGTTCCTTAGCGACTATATGCACAGTCATATAAGAGGTATTCCTAAAGATAATTTTACCCGATTTGAAAACCCTTGCCTTGGTAATGGACCTATCAGAAACACTATCAACACTCTTAAAACTGATTGTGACATTGCTGAATGGATGCTCTTCTGTCAGGAACTTTCCATGTATGTCACTGTTGAGTCTATCTCTGGAGGTCCTTGGCGCAGAATGGAGACTATAGGAAAGTATACTATAGCTTATGGTTATGTTGATTATAATTTCAATATATCTGGTTTCAGATACCCTGTTTTCTTTACTGATTTTATGAAGAAGAAGTTCATACAGTATTATCTTACTCATGGACATCTTTCTCTTAGTTTCCGTAATGGTCAGTTTATTTGTGGCATGCCTTTCTATAAGTTCATCATTGATATAAGCAATGCTTTCATCAGTTATTGCAATACTGTTTTCACTACTGAATCTACTAAGCAAAAACTTGTTGACAGCAATTTGCTTAACTCTCTTGTTATCTCTGATGGAAAGTTTTATGTTACAAGAAACAATACAAATTCACAAAGCTTAAATCGCTATAAAGGTAAGTTTGTACTTGTCTTTAAAGGCAAACGCATTCTTACTACCATTACTGAATCTTCTATTAATGAGTTCTTTCCTGTCACTGTCATACATCATAATATGGCTATGGATATATTGAAGAACATTCTCAAAGTAATTAATTATAGATATAAAAATGAACACAACAATAACAACACAGCCCCAGACTCTCCCCAAACTTGTAAAAGGACAGTCTACATATAAACTCATTGTTCCTCAAAGTGTAGAGGAAAAGATTAGGTATCTTCTTCGCAAGTTCCCTTCTACTGAATGGTCTGGAGTTCTTTTCTTCACTCATGAAGGTTCCTTTGAGAATAATGATTTGGTCATTACTTGTACTGATTTCTATCCTATGGATTTAGGTACAACTGGATGGACTGAGTTCAGTATGTCTGAAGATGTTGCAGCTTATATGGCCCAGAACATTGAGCTGTTTGACTGTGACACTGGCTTGATTCATTCCCATCATAATATGGGTGCATTTTTCAGTGGTCAGGACAATCTTATGCTTCAGCAGGAAGGTAATGACACCAACTGTTTTGTGTCTCTTGTTGTTGACACTAAAGGCGCCTATGTTGCACGCATCACTCGTAAGGTGCAGTCTAAATCTGAGGTCACTGTCAAGTCTCTTGACACTTCTTATGAGTTCTTTGGCAATGGCTCAAAGACCATCAGCAATGACTCTGCTGAACTGACTAAGATTGTTGACAAGGAATACATTGAGTATTTTGACTTGCAGGTTGAGCGTCATGAGGTTCCTAATATTCTGTCCTATCTTGACAATCGTTTTGCTGAAATTGAACTTAAGAAGAAAGCTGCTGCAAAGACTCTTTCTGCTTCCACCTCTCAAAACAATGTCAATCAGCCAAAATCTGAAACCACTGACACCCAGTTCTTTGAATGGCTTCACCCTAAGGATGTAAGGAACAATACTGTTCCACAACAGACTTCTTTTGATTTTAAGGACACTTCTAAACAGGATGTTGTTGAAACAGAGACTGAGTATGATTGGACCCCTGACCCTAAGAAGATTCATGAAGCAGTGGTTCATATAGTCACTCTCAATCTAATTCTCAATCCTAAGGACTTCAACTTCAAGCATTGGGTTACACGTCACATGTCTAATGTCTATCAGTGCATCTTTGGCAAGCCTGTTACTGAAGATAGTCTTACCAATGCCTTCTGTGAATGGCGTGACTTCATCATACAGTTCACTCTTGACCACTATGATGAACCCGATATTCCTTCTTATATGTATGATGAGTATGACATATTTACAAGTGTTGTTGCACAATCTATTATTGATGAACTTTCTGAGTATGTTGATGATAATCCTTATATACAGCATTACATCGATACCCTTTACCAATATATTGTATAGCTTATGGAAACAAACGATATTAATAATTCAAACAATAATGAGACTACTTCTCTCAATATTACCGATAATGATATAAATGATATTCTTGAAGAAAATGGCATCACTGAAGATGATGGTATCTTAGATCCTGAATTTGAAGAAATACCAGAGGAGAATCATTATGATGAAAATCAAGGAGAAGGAAATGATGATTTAGATATAGGACCTCTTCTTGGGGACATGGATGAAGCAGAATCTACAGAGACCTCTTCTGTAGAACCTACATTCCCTACAGAACCTACTTTCCCTACTCCATCTACCCCACCTACAGAACATACCCCTACCCCTCTTCCTCTCAACTCCCCCTCCCTCCTTGTTGATGAAGCTACTACTCGTTTCTCTGGTGCATCATGGTTTGATGAGATACAGAAGTCTCGTGTCATTATTGCTGGCATAGGAGGTATTGGTTCTAATGTGGCTTTTCAGCTTGCACGTATGGCTCCTGCTAACATCACTCTCTATGATGATGATGTTGTAGAGAGAGTCAATATGGCAGGACAGCTTTATAGCACCAATGACATTGGACAACATAAGGTTGATGTTATAGCTTCTATGATTTCTGTTTATACATCAGCTAAGCAGGTCAATGCTATTTCCAGCAAGTTCACTGACAGCACTGAGGCTGGCGACATCATGATTTGTGGCTTTGACAATATGGCTGCACGTAAGATTTTCTACAATTCTTGGAAAAGACATGTACAAGCTATAACTCCTGAAACAAGAGCTAAATGTCTCTTCCTTGATGGTAGATTGTCCATTGACACCTTGCAGATTTTCTGCATTCAAGGTGATGATGAGGTTAGTATGAATAGATATGAGACAGAGTTTCTCTTCTCTGATTTTCAGGCAGAGCATACTGTATGCTCTATGAAGCAGACCACCTATCTTGCCTGTATGATTGGCTCTTTTATGGTAAATCTCTTTACCAATTTCATTGCCAATTCTCTCAATCCAGTTATCCCTTATGACCTTCCTTTCTTCACTGAATATGACTCTCCAAACATGTTGTTCAAAACCAGAAGCTGATGAGAGATTTAAAGTATATAATTCAAAGATGCTTTGAAGGATATCTTCAAGATGCTATATGTTCTCCTAGGAACAATGTAATTCATAATTTTCAGTATATGAATGTCCCTATATTCAAGGATGTCTTTGAACTTCCTGTATTTATGATTGGGAGAATGTCTAATTGTAATTTACCTGTCACATCTGATGAGGTAGATTCTTTTACAGCATGTCTCAATTATATAGGTACAGAATCTACTTATAAGACACTGTCTTCTAAGATGCGTGCGATATTGATAAATGTATTTAATAAGGCACGTCTTGTAAAAATACCATTGGATACTCAAGGCGAAAACTATTATTATGGTACATGTGGAGCTATCTTCAATAAGAATCTTATGCCTGTCATGATGATGTCATGGAGAATTGAGAAAGTGAAGCGAGACAATACTGACACTCTTTTTGTGTATAAGTTTACTCAACCTATCTTAAGGGTTTCTCCATCTGTATTCACTGTTAAGGCCAATCCTCTCACACGATATATCATCAATCAGATAATCCCCAATGCTCTTAGAAACAGGTATGATGCTCCTCATATATACAGCAATCCCCTGTTTCCTTCAACCCATGAGTCCTTCAATATCAAAGTGGATATAGGTGAGTTCCCATTTACTCTTCAAAAAGTCAATGCACCGTCTGTTTCCACAACTAATGAAGAACTTCTACATGTTGCACTTGATCATATTGATGAGGTAGTACAATGACAATACATGAGTATTTTGGAGATTGGTCTAAGATTATCAACTTGAATGATGCCAATGTCATACTTAAAAGACTTGTAGCTTCCAGACAACCTGTCTATCCTGACATTAAGGATATATTCAAGACTTTTACCTTATGTTCATTGTCCAGTCTTAGGGTTGTCATTATTGGACAAGACCCTTCTACCTCACCCTCTCACTTTTCTCCTTACTTAGAAGTTCTTATGGAGTCTGTTATTGACTTCTCTCTTCCTCATGGAAGTATTATCTTTGACCCGAGTTTGGAGAAGTGGGAGTCACAGGGAGTGCTTATGCTCAATGCTGCACTTTCTTGTGTTGCTGGCAAGACTGGGTCTCACATTCTGTTATGGCGACCTTTCCTTAGGTCTTTTCTCACTAATCTCTCCTCTCATACCAATGGTATTGTCTATGTCCTTATGGGGTTTGAGGCTCAAAGCTTTGCATCTTGCATCAATGGCAGATACAATCACATCCTGAAGACCAGACATCCCTCATGGTATGTTCAAAACCATCAGCCCATGCCTTCCTCCCTATGGCATCACATCAACAGCATCCTCATAGGACAGAATGGTTATGGCATACAATGGTATGAAACAAATTAAGTAAAAAGTATCAATCAAAAATTTCAATCAAAAGCTCAGAAAGGCCCAGAAAGGCTTAGTAAGGCTTATTATTTTTTAAACAAACAAAAAACAATGAAAAAGTATTTTTTAAAAAACTCTAACGAAGAACTTAAGTTTGGTGACATTATCGAGTTGGATTTCACAAAAGACACAGAAGATGGTCACACTCGTCATCATCACCTTGAGTGTAAGTTTATCCCCGACCTTATTCCTTTGCTTCTTAAGCAGGAAATCATCATAGAAAAGGAGATTGAGAGTAAGGACACTAAGACTTCAGATGATGATTGTCTTGAAACAGCACGGATGATTATATCTACTCTTGAGACTTTTGCTCTTAAGTTTAAGCAGATGGATGCCGAGATAGCTGCTCTTAACAAGACCATCAAGAAGCTTCAGCACAACTACAATGCCAACAAGTCTCCACGAAAATAAGAAGATTAAGAATGCCTCTCCTTTAGAGTATGATGGCATCTCTTTCAAGTCCAAGCTTGAGAAGATGATCTATCAGACTCTTAAGGAGCAAGGCTTTCCTGTTGAGTATGAGCCTCATAAGTTTGTCCTATGGCAAGGTTTCCGCCCTACTGTTCCCTTCTATGACAAGGACAAGTCTACAAGAATGCTTAAGCTTGAGAGCAAGAAGATTATAGACATAACCTATACCCCTGACTTTGTATTTATATACAAAGGTTTTCTTGTTATCATTGAAGCTAAAGGCATGGAGAATGACCGCTTTTATCTCAAGAAGAAGATGTTCCGCAAGTGGTTGGAAGATAATAATCCTAAGAGCATTTACTTCGAGATTTATACCAAGAAGCAGCTTCTTCAAGCCATCAATATCATCAAAAACTTGTCTCAAAAGTCCAAAAAAGCCTGATAACAATCAATGGCTTAATCAGCTTAAAAAGGCTCAGTAAGGCACAGTTGCTCAATATAAAGTTCAGCAAGCTTAATTACTACTGGCTCAGAAAGGCTTAGAAAGGCTTAGTTAGGCTCAGTTATTAAAAAAAATTAATTCCAATGAACATTCCCAAAGAATTAAAAGATATTTCCTGGCAAGTTCCAGAGTCTACTTACAGAGCTGACCCAGCTCTCAGTTACTCCACTCTTGCCAAGTTTGAGCGTGAAGGCTTTAACAAGCTTGACCATCTCTTTGACCATATCTCTACTCAGTCATTGTTAGAGGGTTCTATGGTTGACTGTCTTATCACTGGTTCACAAGAAGAGTTTGATAACTTGTATTATGTTGCTGACTATCCTTCTATCGGTGATAAGGAGCAGCTGGTAGCTAAAATGTTATATGAGAAGTACCATGATTCCTATGAGCTATTTTCATATATCCCAAATGATGTCATTCTCTCTGTAATTAATGAGGTAGGATGGCAAAAGAATTGGAGAGATGAAACAAGAGTGAGAGTTCTGTCTGAAAGAGTTGCAATGTATTACAATCTTATAATACAGGCTGGCAATAAGACTGTAGTGGATAGTAACACTTATGACCGTATCTTGAAAATGGTTCAAGCTCTCAAGACTTCTCCTGCCACTCAAGGCTACTTTGCTGACAATGACTCCATGTCTCCTGTCAGAAGATATTATCAGCTTAAGTTCCGTGCTAAGTTTGAAGGTGTCTGCTACAGATGTATGATGGACTTGGCTGTTGTTGACTATGAGGAAAAGAAGATATATCCCATTGACCTCAAGACCAGTGGACACAAGGAGTGGGATTTTCAAGACAGCTTTGAGCAATGGTCTTACATGATACAGGCAAGATTGTATTGGCGCATTCTCAAAGCCAACATGTCTAACGACCCTTACTTCAAGGATTTCACTCTTGAAGACTATCGCTTTATTGTTGTCAACAAGGAGTCTCTTACTCCTCTTGTATGGGAGTTCCCTCTTACAAAGACTAAAGGCACTCTTGTCAACAATGAAGGCAAGGAGTTCAGAGATCCTTTTGAAATAGGCAAGGAACTGCAAGGCTATCTCAATCTCCGTCCTACTGTCCCAGTAGGCATTGATAAGGATGGCATCAACACCATCACTTGCCTAAAGCAGAAATATCCTTTCATCTCCCTCCTCCCAGTTAAGGTCTAAGTAATCACAATCTCAATCAAGAGCTTAAAGAGACTTAAGAAAACTCAGTAAGGCTCAATTATGCCTAATAAATCTAAGCTAAAGTCCTCACCAATGGCTCAGAAAGGCTTAGAAAGGCTCAGCAAGGCTTAGTAAAAGAAGTCTCTCCCCTCACCCCACCCAATTATTAATTTTTTAACTGCATAATACAATATGAAATGTTTGTAATTAAACGCAATGGCTCCAAAGAAGAGTTTTCAACAGAAAAGATTAAGTCTGCTATGCTCAAGGCATTCCAGGCTTGCAACTTCCCACTTTCTGAAAAGGATAAAAAGGATGTCTCAGTATTTCTTGACAACATTGAGAAAGAAGCACATGAGGACATATCTGTAGAAGACATTCAGAATAAAGTAGAGAAGTATCTTTGTAAGCGTTGGTTCCCTGTAGGCAAGGCTTACATGCTCTATAGAAAGAAACATACTGAAGCTCGTATCATTAAGGATAAGGTACAGTATATTCACAAATATAATGCTTCTGAATCCTCTGCTACTAATCTTTCTAATACTGACGACAATGCTAATACTATTAATAAGAATGCTGCCACTCTTGAAGGTGAACTTTACAAAGATACCTCTCGCTTAGTACAGCGTTCTCAGATGAAGGAACTTCTTACTGAGATTAATTCTCCATATAGAGACCAGTACATTAAGGACCTTGAGCATCACATTTTTTATCAGCATGATGAGAGTTGTCCTATATTGAAGCCTTATTGTAGTGCCTATACTCTCTATCCTCTTCTTGTTGATGGTACTGACAATATTGATGGTACAAAAAATCATGCTCCTCATCATCTTAGTTCCTTCTGTGGACAATTTCAGAATCTCGTATTCCTTTTGTCTGCACAAAAAAAAGGTGCTGGAGCTTATGGTGAGTTCTTCAATTTCTTTTCCTATTTCTGTGAGAAAGAATGGGGTAAGGAATATTATAAGAAGGAAGATGTCATTATTACCAATGAACATTGTCTTGAGCAGAAAACTATTGGTCAGACCATTGATCAATTCTTTCAGTCTATCACTCATTATATCAATCAACCTGCTGGCAATCGTGGCTATCAATCACCATTCACTAACTTTAATGTCTTTGACAGCTACTATTGGCATGCTATGTTTGATGATTTCTATTTCCCCGATGGTTCTAAGCCTAATTGGGATGCTGTCAATTGGTTACAGAAGAGATATATTAGGTGGCTCAATAAAGAACGCACTGAAACTATACTTACATTTCCTGTAGTTACAGTCTGCTGTCTTACTAATGACAATGATGCTCTTGACAAGGAGTATAAGGATTTCATTACTACTCAATGGGCTGAAGGTGATTCTTTATTTGCCTATCTTTCCAAGAATGCTGATAGTATCTCTTCTTGCTGTAGATTGCGCAATGAAGTTACTGACAATACATTCTCTTCTACCACTGGTCTTACTGGTGTGCAGACAGGCTCTTGCAATGTCATGACTCTCAATCTAAATAGGATTATTCAAGATTGCAATAAAAGCTATGGTGTAAAACAGCATGGTGGATGGAGAGAAAACACCTCTTTCATAAAGAAGTACCTTGAAGACATTCTTCTCAGAATCTATGACTATCAGCGTGCCTATAAGACTGGTCTTTACAAAATGGATGCTCATGGTATGTTCCCTCAAACCAAAGCTGGCTACATCAACTTTGACAGGCTCTATTGCACTATTGGTGTCAATGGTCTTAATGAAGCTGCAAGATTCCTCGGACTTACTGTCAGCAACAACAAGGAATATCTTGACTTTGCATCATGGGTTCTTAATGTTATCAAGCAGTACAACAAGCAACATTCTTCCAAGAAGTTCATGTTCAATTTGGAGTTAGTTCCTGCTGAGAGCCTTGGTGTGAAGAACTATAATTGGGATAAAGAAGATGGTTATTGGGTTCCTTCTGATGAGAATCTGTATAACTCTTACATCTATGATGCTCATGACAGCACTTCTATCCTTGATAAGATTGCCATGCAGGGTGGTCAGATTGCTCAGTCTATTGATGGTGGACAGGCTTCTCATCTTAATCTTGAAGACAATCTTTCTAAAGAACAATACACCAAACTTCTTGAATATGCAATCAAGGTAGGTAACAATTACATCACCTTCAATGTCCCTCAAACTCAGTGTGATGATTGTAAGTTTATTGCCAAGCATCCTTTCCATGTTTGTCCTAAGTGTGGTAGTCATAATACTACTCTATGGACTCGTGTTATAGGTTATCTAAAGCCAATGAAGTCATGGTCTGAAAGTCGTCAGCAAGAAGGTAGTCATCGTATGTTTGCTAAAAAGAATGAAGTATGCTAAAGTATATTTATTGTAAAGAAATATTCAGTGAGGTGCCAGGGGAAATATCCCTTGGCATCTCTATCTCAGGTTGTACTATTCATTGTCAAGGATGTCATTCCAGAGAGTTGTGGGAAGACAAAGGTACTCCTCTTACTATTAAGGAACTTCAGTCGCTCCTTGACAAACACCAAGGCATCACATGTCTCTGTCTTCTTGGTGGTGAGCATGACATTGATTCTCTTATTGAATTGTTCATGTATGCTCATCAAAGAGTAAAGACTGCATGGTATTGTGGTCTTGACATGATTCCTAAGGACAAGATAGGTATTCTAAAGTATCTTGATTTTGTCAAACTTGGTCATTATGACCAAGAACTTGGAGGTCTTGGCAGTCCTCTCACCAATCAACAGTTTTATAAAGTAGAATCCATCTCAGATAATGATTCCCCTAAATTAACTAATATCACAAGCCTATTCCTACAGCATTAATCAGTCCTTTCTACCTAATGGCTTAGAAAGACTCAAAGAGGCCTAGTTAGGCTTATTAAAATCCCCAAAGGCTTAAAGATGCTCAGTAAGGCTTAGTAAGGCTTAATTAATAACAATAAACAAACAAAAATATGAAAATCAAAATAAAAGAAATTACCCCAGGCTGTATGCCTGAAATCCTCAAAGTTGGTGATTGCATTGATCTCATGACTTCTGAGGAATATATTCTCAAAGGTCCCAGTATCAAGAAGTATAGCAAGTACAAAGGTAGCAACAAAGTTATAGAAAGAGTAGGTGAAGTATCATTTCAGTATGCTCTCCTCGACCTTGGTATTGTCATTGAACTTCCTAAAGGCTTTGAAGCCACTCTCCTTCCTCGTAGCTCTACATTCAGAAAGTGGGGCATTATACAGACCAATTCCATTGGAGAGATTGACCAGACTTTCTGTGGTCCTAATGACATTTGGAAAATGCCAGTTCTTGCTACTCGCAGTATTACCATTCCTAAAGGCACTCCCATTGCTCAGTTCAAGATTCAGCTTTCACAGAAAGCCACTATTTGGCAGAAACTTCGTTGGCTCTTCTCTCCAAAGATTGAACTTGTCAAGGTAGACGAACTCCACAATGAAGACAGAGGTGGCTTAGGCACTGGTTCTGACAAATATCGAACAAAATAAGAAAAAAAATAAATAAAAGAAAAACAAATAATAATCAAAGTTTCTTTACCCTAAAGGCTTAGAAATGCCTAAATAGGCTCAGCAAGGCTTAAAACCTATCACCAAAGGCTTAGTCAGCTAAGAAAGGCTTAGAGAGACTCATCACTCATTAAAAATTTTCCATCACTATGCTCAAAAAAATAATCAACAAATTCCTTGATATTCATCCTAATGCCATGTCTTTCAAGAACAGTATTGACTTGGCTGAACTTCCTGTAGTCACATTCTACCAAGGCAGCAAGAAAATCAATTTCCTCCTTGACACTGGCTCTAATAATTGTATCATTGACAGCTCTTATCTCAAGAATCTTAATCACAGAATAGTGTGCGATGTTGAGAATACTGTTACTGGCATTGAAGGCAATGGTCAGAAGGCTGAAGGTGTATGTACCTTTGCCATGTCTTACAAAGACAAGATTTATGAGTATGCCTTTGTCATTCAGGACATGTCTGGGGTATTCAATTCTATTAAAAAGGAGACTGGTGTCACCATTCATGGCATACTTGGCTCTAAGTTCTTTAATGACTACAAGTATGTCCTTGATTTCAAGGAACTGATAGCTTATAGTAAAGAATGATTTATTTTGTATCTAATCAAAAAACTCTATTTGAAAGTGATAGCTTTCAACCTATGTCTGTAGAGGAATCTGTAGCTCTTATCAAGTCCTGGAAAATCTTTCAGTTTGATACTGAGGGTACAGGACTTGATTGTCATATTGCAAAAGTTCTTCTTATGCAGTTTGGTAGTATGGACAAAACTACACAAGTTGTAGTTGACTGTACTACAATAGATCCTCTTCTTTATAAAGATGTCATTGAACAGGGCTTTCTTGTTGGACAAAATCTTAAGTATGATGCCAAGATGCTTATGGCTTTAGGCATCTTTATTCGTAGATGTTATGACACTATGATTGCTGAAATGCTTAGATACTTTGGCTTCCCAAGAATTCCTGTTTCTCCAGAGGAATATGAGGAACAAAAATATGACTTTCCTTATCATATCAAGACTTCTAAAGCCAAAAAGAATTGTCCAAGCCGAACTTATTATGAACTTAGTTTTGCTCTTGATGCCATTGGCTATAAGTATCTTGGTGTTAATATTGATAAGTCTGTCCGTGGTAAGATTAAGTATGTAGGTATTACTGAAGAAGTCATTGTATATGGTGCTAATGATGTTGTTCATCTTGCAGACATCATGAATGCACAGGTGGCTTACTTCAAGTCTATAAATGCCATGCCTGCCTTAAAGATTGAGTGCAGTGCTGTTCTTCCTATTGCTTATTTTGAGTATTGTGGTGTAAAGATTAATGAAGATAAGTGGCTCAGTATTTACAAACGTAATTGCAGTGATTTGCAAAAAGTCAAGGATAGTCTTAATGCTTTTGTTGTTAATCTTGGCAATAAGGATTTCATCAGAAACACTATTCAGCTTGACCTCTTTGAAGAGGTTGATACCTCCGACAAATCTAAGTGCAACATCAATTGGAACAGTACTGATGATGTTGTTCCTCTCTTGAAGTTCCTGGGCTACAATACCAAGGGTTGGAACAAAGAGAAGAAGGAGGAGACTGAAAGCAAAGGTGCTGATCTGGTTAAAAAGCAAAAGCATGTAAATCCTGAGTTCTCTGCTTTATATCTTGAACTTTCACGCCTTGAGAAACTTTGTTCTACCTATGGTCCACAATATATCAATGCCATCAATCCTAAGACCAAAAGGATTCATACTGAGTTTCGTCAACTTGATACTGTCACTGGCAGACTTTCTTGTGGCTCTCAAAAGCAGAATGAGGATTTGGCTTCTCTCAAGGGTCTTCCTTTACAGCCAAGAAAGAGTCATCCTGAAGAAGTTTGTGCTTATCCTCAAATTCAGAATCTCCCTAACACTGATGAAGTCCGTTCTTGCTTTATAGCAGAAGAAGGCAATGACTTTATCTCTATAGACTATAACAGTGAGGAGTCAAGACTTCTTGCAAGTCTGTCTGGAGACAAAGGTATGCTTGAGGTTTTTGAGAAGGGTTATGACATGCACAGCTATGTAGCATGGCTTATCTATCCTGACAAGATTCCTCGTGATGTTGACATCAGAAGTATTAAGGAGAAGTATCATTCTCTTAGACAATCTGCTAAAGGTCCTGAGTTCACTTTTGCTTTCCTTGGTAACTGGGCTACTCTTGTAGGCAACTATGGTATGCCTAAAGAAGAGGCTATGCAGATTGAGGAAAACTACAAGAAGGGTTTTGCTGGTGCCACAAAATATCAAGAACAGTGCAAGAAGTATACTGAGTCCACTGGCATAATCAGAGTATGTCGTGAAACTGGGCATATTTCTCGTTGGTGGGATTGGCAGAAATGGATTAAAAGACAACGCTCTAAGGAGTTTTGGGATGAATATAGAGAAAGAAAAGCTGCTGGCTTGCCAAGAACTGAGGAGGCTAATGAACACTTTGCTGCAAGAAACAAGTACGACAAGAATAGTGTCAATAGCACTACTCAAGGTCTTGGTGCTGTTATCTTTAAGGAGTTTACTTATGCTCTTTACATTTGGATTCTTGACAAGGGTTATCAGAATAAGGTTAAGTTCTGTGTCCCAGTGCATGATGAAATCTGTGAGGAATGTCCCAAGGAACTCACTTCTGAGGTTGTTACTGCTACTAAACATTTCATGGAAACTGTCGGTGCAAAGTATTGTCACAAACTTCCTCTTCCTGCTGAGGAGGAGGTTGGTCCATTTTGGAAACATTAATTTATTATGGTTATAACAGACGACGATTTAATCACTATTTGGAGATACTTCCAGTATTGTTGCCTGCCTTCCATCACTATGGCAAGGTATGCTTATTTAGATTATATTGATGACATAAAGGCTGAAAAGTCTTTCTATCGTCATCTTAACAAGCAGTCCATTAACAGGATTGGTAAACAGCTGGAAGCTCTTCCAGATAGTCTTATGGCTGTCAGCAGTCAGAACATTAGGTATATGAATATTCTCTCTGACAATATTGAAGAACAGTTTGAAAAGGAAGAGGAAGAACTTCATCGTGCTTTCTATATCTCTTTTAGGAATGCCAAGATGCAGCATCTTGATTGTCTTGCTGCTTTGCATTACATTTCCACCATGCTTCAGATTGCTTCTGTCACATTCTCTCAGTGTTGTCATGACATGAAACAGACTCTTCATAAAGACCCTACTGTTCTTTTCTCCGTCTACAATCTTAATGATTTATCTAATAGGTGGTCTGAGGTTGTTGACAAGGCTACTGAATGTTTTGGCTATAACAAGAATGACAAGAAGACTCCTTCTGTCGATCTTAACAACTTAAGATGTATCAAGGCTGTAGATGCCATCAGAGCAAAACTTGCTGACATTGAAACTCTACGCACTGCAATGTGTAAGTCCTATCCTTGGAGCATCAACTACAAAGAAGGTGTTCCTTATGAAAAATCTGCCGATTGGCTAATAGTCAACACCAATCAAGACTCTAAATAATAATCTCTTTCAATCAAAAGCTTAGCTAGGTTTATTTCCCAGTCTCCTTTTTTCAAGGACTTAGTAAGGCTTAGTAAGGCACAGTTAGGCTCATTTCACAGTCTTTCTTCTCAATCAAAGGCTTAGTCAGGCTCAGAGAGGCCCAGCAAGGCTTATCCCAATCACTATTCTCTCACAAAAAATTCATAAAGCAATGAAACAAGAAATACAAAAAATAAAGGATTTAGTTAACAAACTCTCTGCTGTTGTCATAAAACCCAATAAAGATACCTTTTCCATTAATACTTATATATGTATAGATTCTATTTCATCAGAAGTAAAGCAGTTACAGAATGAAGTCTCTAATCTTGAGAAACTTTACAATAGCACTCATCCCCAAGAATCTACCTCTAAACAAAAAGACTCCCCTTCAAAAGATAAAGTCAATCATCCTTCCCATTACTCTTATTTAAAAGAGCTTTGTGGTGTAGAAGTGATAGATATTACACGACATTTGGACTTTGATACTGGAAATGCTGTAAAATACCTTCTTAGGGCTGGACATAAGTCTGAGCAAGGCTATGATGATACAACTAAAGCTATAGAAGATTTGCAAAAAGCAATCTTCTATATAAAAGATAAAGTCAGTCTATTATCAAAAAAGAATATACAATGAGTTTAGATTTATATATAAAGAGTAATACTCCTGTACTTCATAGAGGTACAGGAGTCTATATTAGGGACAATGGTGAGACTAAAGAACTTACTACCAAGCAGGAAGTATTAACTCATTTTCCTGATATTAATCCTGATGATATTAAGGAGAGTACTTATGAAAGTGATACTTATTTTCACTTAAATCTTACTCATAATCTTACAGAAATGGCTATTAAATGTAAGATTATAAGTATATGTACTCCTAAAACACAAGATATATTTGCGACTCTATATGATTTTCTATGGCATCCAAAAGATAATCTTGGAATATCCATACCTAATATGGATTACTTGGAAGATGTTATGGAATGTTACAGAAAATTGTTAGAAAAAAAGGATTTCTTCAAGCAATTCAATCCTTCTAATGGTTGGGGTACCTATGAGCTATTACTTAAAAAGACTAAGGAATATATAAATGCTCTTATATCTATCTCTGACAATTTTGATAACTACACTATTTATGCTGATATTTAATATTTATTATTATGAAAGATAACTATCCCCTTCTTTCTCAGTCTGAGGAACGTATGGCTCCTTGGAATCAAAAAGATCCTGCACCTACACAAGTAGATTGTTGTGTCTCTTATTGTCTCAGCAAGTCTATGCCTGTCACAATAAGTAATTATGACCTCATTGACGATGAGCCAAACTTCGATAATACCAATTTTATTGAAGAGTTTGAAAATGATAACAATGCCTTTGGCATTCTCTCTCTACTCACTGAATTACAACACCTCTCACAAGAGAAAATCAATCACTTGGAAGATGAGCTTTCCATAACCCCCACTCCTACAGCCAAAGCTATAGTCCAAAAAGAATTGACTCACTACAAAAACATTTCCAAAGCCACTAAAGATTGGGTCATTGATGACTTAGATGTCATCAAAGAAATCTAAAAGCCTCACTAAAAGCTCAAAAAGGCTTATTTAGGCTCAGTTAGGCTTAGTCAAATAACCACTTTTAAAATTCACAACTATGACATTTATAATACATTTCAAAAACAAGCCCAGAGAAACCTATAGTAATCATTATGATGAAGATGATGAACATGAAAGAGATGCTGCATGGGATGATGCCTATGAAACATTCCCTGATGCTGATTATATAGAAGCTTTTTAGTATGACTCTAAATGAATATTTATTATTAAGGTTTAATAGAAGTAACCATCCTAAGTATAGAAAATATGCAGTAGAATGGATAAGTAATCTCACTAAAGAACAATTATCTTACTTTAGAAAGGAGATGTTTAAATCAATTTTAATATGATACAAACAATTATAGTAGCCATAGTATATATTATACTATTTGCTTTAGAAATATTGGCATATTATATTTCTAAAAAGGATGTTGTTTTCCTTTATGGTCTTATAACATTGATTGCATTTATAATCACTTTTGGTGCTACTTTAACAGATTGGTAATAAAAAATACAAATCAATATGGAACAACTGGTAGTAATTGACAATAATAAAATCTACATTTACCGTGCAGATAAACATCCTATATTTGATGATGATAATGCTACTACAATAGATATTGTTGAATCTTTAGGTCATAATTATAACGATGTAGTTATAGTATGGGGTGAAGATTTTACTATAAAAGAAGAGTAAATATGAACAAAGAAAAACACAACATTATATACAAACATTTTGCTAAACCTATCTATGATATGGCAATGACTTATGAAAACAGTTGTCTTACTGTAGATGCAAAGGTTGTTAATCCTAAGGTAGTAAAATGTTTTAACGAGTTAAAGAAAGCATTAGCAGAACAATTAAAAAATTATAAGTAATGGAAGTGACAGTAATACAGGAAACTCCTTGGAGCAGAGCATTGGATGCAGCAAGAAGAACTATCGGTAAAGAACCTTTGCATAAAGAACCAAGTGATAATTGGAAAGCTAAGGTTCTTCTTGCAGAACATAGTCCTATTAAACTTGTTGAGTATTGTATTCATTTTAAAAATCTCAGACAGTGGGTTGGAGTTCATTTGTTAAGACATGAACACATGCTGCCTTTTATTCATTCTCAAAGAGAAGATAGAAGAAAATTTAATTGTAGTAGAGATGAACTTCCACAAGGCTCTGAGAATGATCAAGACTTTGTAGTCAATGCTCAAACTTTAATTAATATAAGTAGAAAGAGACTCTGTAAATGTGCATCTAAAGAAACACAGGAAGCATGGAGAGCTGTTAAATCTGAGATTGCTAAACAAGATAAGGTTATGGCTGATAAAATGGTTCCTAATTGTGTCTATAGTGGATTCTGTAGAGAGCTTAATTGCTGTGGATATGTCAATACAGAAGCATATCAGAAAGAGTTAGAAACATATAGAAAGAAAGATTATAAAGAGTAACAAGTATTGGTATAAGAATAATTTTGCTTATATCTTCTAACCCTATCACTTAACTCCTTCAACCTCCTAATTAATTTCTTTATCTTTGCCATTAATTTTAAATTGTAAAACATAACATTTATGGGATGTGTAAATAAAAGTAGTAAAGAGTTCAAGGATATTGCAGCACGTCATAATCTTGCTGACAATGCTCTTGAACTCATCACTCACAAGTATTGGTTAGAGACTGGCAATGAAACTCTCTTTCCTACAGATGTTTATATCCAAGCTCAACTTGGTAATTCTCATTATCAAGAGTCTGGTAAGTCTGTAAGAGAACTATGGGGAAAAATGTACAACACTCCACAAGAGTTCAAGTCTCTTAGTCAACTTCAAGCTGCAAGGAAGGAAGCCTTAAGATTCTTTCCTCAATCTGCTATTGTCCATTACAGAAATGCTAAAGGCAACTACATGCTTTCTGTTAAGCGACCTGTAGAACAAGCTGATTATAGTAAAAATAAGTTTCTCAAAGAACTTGATGATATGAGTTCTGGTAAAAATGTCAAGACACTTAATCTTGATATTAATCCAAATCAGACTTATACTATTGATAAGGTTCAAGAATTGTACAACAGATTCAATGATGATAGAACTTCTAAAGCATTAGCTGATAGAGTCTTTAGCATTGCTAAAGATTTAGGTATTAAAGTCTCGTTCAATGAGGATCTTCCTTTTGATATTACTGGTAGATATATCAATACCAATACTATCATCTACAGGAAATCTTTTCTTGAAGGGGATCAAATGTCATACTTCAAAGCTTCTGTTCTTCTTCATGAAATCATACATGCTATTTCTATGTATGCTCTTTCTAATCAGACTGAGAATTGGAAGAGAACTAAAGATTTACAAAAGTTCCGCACAGAGATTAACTCTATTTATCAAGACCTTAAAAATAATCCTATTCTTAAAAATGAATATGGTGTAACTGATGTCTTTGAGTTTGTTGCAGAACTTGCTAACCCTATCTTTAGATTTAAGATTAAAGAAATTGATAAACAAACCAAAGCTAACAAGTCTTTCTGGTCAAGGATTCTTGATGCCTTTAAGGCTCTATTGGGTCTTCATACCTCTGACACTTACTATTATCGTTCAATAAGTGCTCTTATTAAGGCTCTTAATGCTTTTGACATTGATACCTACATGCGATATAATCGTATCAAGAACCAACTCAGAAAAGAAGTAGCTAATAACACAATAAATCAACAGAATCAGCGTTTAGAAAATAAAAAACTTGTGAAATATGACAAAGCAATTAAATCAGCAGGAAGACTTTTCTTACAGATCTACAGAAGTCTTCAAGAAGGAGAACAAAAGTATCGTAGAGAAAATGAAGGAAAGACAAATGAGGGCAAGAGCCTACGAGAAAGAGGCTATGAAGAAGCTGTAAGACAGCAACGTCAACTCTTAGATTGGGCAGAGAGAAATCATCAGCTCATATATGAGCCTAATGATTATTATGATGATGTTTTCAATGACCAGAATCTACATGGTACAGAGTCAAAAGTATGGGTAGACCAAAAGAAAGGAGTTGTTATAAAGAATGTCTTTCCTAACCATTATCAAAATATAAAGGCTCTTCTAGATAGAATTGCTATACATAATATAGCATTTCCATCAACAGCCATGACTCTTAAAAAGATTGGTACATCAGACAAAGGCATTAGTCTTATTATTGAGCAACCATTAATTGAAGATAGTGATAATATTCCTACTCTTCAAGAAATTCAGAATTATATGACTAATACTCTTGGATTCACATTGTCCAAGGGCAAAGGCATTAATGCTGAATATACCAAGGATGGTTATCTTGTTACTGACATTCGTCCAGAGAATGTCATTAAACAACCTGATGGTTCCTTGGCTGTAATAGACTGTTTTGCCAAATTTGAGGATGAGTCTACAGCAAATAATATTATGGGTGATGTTGAGAATCAAGCACAAAGATTCATTGATTCTATGTCTCCTTCTCAACTGAAGGATGAAACAGACCTTATTAAGCAGGAGTCTGCTGACTATGACCTTATTAATGGTATTGAACCTAAGCAGGAGCATAGTGGTAAAGCTGTACCTCAAGACTTCACATTTGCTGATGGCACTAAGGTCAAAGCTCCTTTCAAGCCTAATGCTCAACAGATAGATGCTCTTAATGAAATGGATAGATTCATGAAGTCTAATGAAACTTCCATGACTCTCTCTGGCTATGCTGGCACTGGCAAGACTTCTCTTATGGAGATGATTGCTCAGAAAGGTAGAAAACAGCATCGTCCTGTAGTCTTCTGTGCTTCTACCAACAAGGCTGCTGCTGTTCTTAATGAACGTGTATCTAAGGCTGGTTTCAAGGCTGCTACTCTTAACAAAGTATTTGGTATCAGTGTTGAAGTTGATTCTAAAAGTAATACCTATAATGCACGCAATTTGGTGAATGTCTTGAAGGATGCTGACATTATGCCAGGCACTACTGTTATTATTGATGAGGCATCAATGATTAATGAGGAGAATTATGATATTCTCAATAACATTGCCAAACAGAATAGTCTTAAGATTATTTATGTTGGAGACTCTGCACAGCTTGCTCCTGTTAATGAGAATAAAATATCTAAGGTCTTCCGCAATGGTGAGGGTAAGGTCATTACTCTTACTCAAGTAGAACGTACTGATGACAATGCTATCCTAAAGGAAGCTACTGAACTTCGTAATGGTAATCACCTCTCTGGCATTTCATCTTTCAATAACAAGGGTGAAGGTGTTGCATATATCTCCCCTAACCATCAAGATGAAATCAATAATGTTGTTGCTCATTATGTTAAAGGTTTGAAGCATAATCCTAACTACTTTAGGATTCTTGCCTATACCAATAAGGCTGTATCTGCTTATAACAATCAAGTCAGAGAACTTCTTGGTTACACTTCTCCTACCCCACAAGTAGGTGAGCCTATGACTGGCTATACCAACTGGGGTTATAATTGGAAAACAAAGTCTTATCGTTTCATCAATTCTGAGTCTTACAAGGTGTCTAAGGTAGACAAGCCTCATAAGATAACAACAAGCCTCAATGATGGTACAGCTGTTACTATGGAAGCTATTCCTCTCACTCTTGAAGACCCTGTTGGTAATGTAGATACCTTCGACTTTATTGACATCAAGAGCAATCCTTCTAATCTTCAGGCTGCCATACAGCTTGCCAATGAGAAGAAGATGCTTTGGGCTAAAGCCAAACATGCTGTTGGTAGGGATGCTAAGGCTAAAATCTATCAAAGAATCAACTTCATTGATAATTTTCTCTTTGTCAATGACAATATTGAGGATAGTAATCATAATCTTCTTCAAGCTAAGACCATTGACTTTGGTTATGCCATGACTGTTCATAAGTCTCAAGGTTCTACCTTTACCAATGTTCTTATGGATGATGTTGACATCTCAAGAGCTGGTCTTAATAATAGCAATGCTATGGAAGTCATTGACCTTGGTGAAGTAGATAATAATGTAGCTTCAAGTGCTAATTTCACAGGAGATGCAGAAGATGTTGATTTGGGATTTTCAAATGATTTCTCTACAACCCCTACTGAACCTACTGAACATACAGCACCTACCCAAACTATCAATCTCAAGCAGCAGCTTGAATATGTTGGTGTGTCAAGGGCTACTGACACAGTAACTATTGTGTCTAACAATGTCAAGAAGGAAGGTTCTCCCCTCACCCCTACAGAACCTACTTCATCTACTACCTCTACAACACCTACTGCACCTACAGAAGGAGTCTCTTCATCTATTATATCTCAGCTCATCTCTCATCTCAAATCTCAAGGCATTAATGTTCTTGATAGAGCTGCTATGAAGGAGTTCTTAAAGACTCATGACTTGCAGTATCTACAACAAGCTGTTACTTATGGTGAGGAAATTCCTTATGAGAACTCTAAGTACAAAGCCAAGATTCCTGAAATTTTAGCTATTATTAAAGCTAATAAATACAATAATCCTGGCACTGATGTCGTTACTTTAGATAGTGAAAACAATAAAGTTCTGTACCTTATTGACCATTCATCTGACAAAGAACTTGCTGACAATCTTAAAGATGGTGATGGTTTTGGTATAAGAAAGGTGTATAACGTTGATACTATTACTAAAGATGACATTAGAACAATTGTTAGAAACATCGCAAGCTCCCATAACTTCTCTGAGAGAAGCATTTATCATGTATTGTCTCAAGTTGGAATTACGGCAGAGCACTTGCGAGGGATTGACATTACTGCTGAACTCAAGATGGTCTCTTCTTCTGATGCTGGCATGGTTTCAACAGTCAGAGGAAAGGGGAGAACACCTTTCAACAACAGACGTAGTGTTAATGGCAGAAAAGGTCAGAAAGACACAGGACTGGAGAGAAGAGCGTGGAATGATGGTGTAGAACTCTATACTACTCCTCAAGGAGAAGTTTATGGTTTTGTAGATAAAGATGGTAATATCTATCTTGATGAAACTAAGATTTCCCCTGAACATCCTATTCATGAATATACTCATTTATGGGATAGAACTGTTCAGAAGCATAATCCTAAGCTTTGGCAGCGTGGTGTTGAACTTATGAAGCAAACTTCTCTTTGGAATGAGGTTCTTAATGCTGACAACTATGGTAAGTTGTGGCAGTCTATGAATCTTTCTAAGGAGAAGTTAGAAGGTCTTATTGCTTCTGAGGTTCATGCAAGACTTGTAGGTGAGAATGGTGAGAAGCTTCTTACTAATATTGCGAAGAATAAGGGTAGTGAAAACATTATCTCAAAACTTAAGCAATGGATTCTTGATATGTGGAAGGAAGTCAAGGCTACCTTTGGCTCTTGGTCTAAGGAAGACCTTGATAATCTCACTCTCAAGGATTTCAATCATATGACTGTCAGAGACCTTGTTGAGTCAAAATCTCTTGACCAATTAAGAACTTCTCTCACCATTCCTACAGTACTTACTGAACCTACTACCCCTACTGAACCTACCACTCCTACTAAGGAAGAGCCTTCAACTGTTTCTCTTCCAAGTTATGAATACTTTAATGACCTCTATGAGGACACACCAGTAGATGCAGCTTGGAAGATTCCATATCTCAAGGAACTTGATGCTCAAATCTCTGGTGAGAAATCCATAGAGGATAATAAAAACATTATCAATCGCATGGACAACATTTTACAGGCAACAAGTGAGAAAGAGTATCTTCAAGAGTTAAAGAACTCTGAAAAGAAGCAAGTTGATAAAACTCTTGATGAATATGACAAACTCAATCGTCAGATTGACAATCTTCTTGGTAATCAAGACTTGGAGTCTGATGGTGAGATTTATCATCTTGATGAACTTGGTGTAGCTCATCTTTCTGCATCTGAGATTCGTCATACTGCTGAACTTGTAGCAAATGAAATCTCTGACTCTATCTCTCAGCTTCAAAAAGAAGAGGGTCTTGCTGAAAAGCTGTTCCCTACTCTCAAGACTAAACTTGACTTTAAATCTGCATCAAGAAAACAAATTGTTGAGACTGTTGGTGTCAACCGTCTTATTGACAAGGTTAAGTCTATATTTGATACTGAGGCTAACTGGAATTCATATCAGAATGCTGAGGATGGTGGTCTTCAAGCTGACCTCATCTTTGCCAACTGGGATGCTATCATGTATCTTGCTGCTGATGTCTTTGCCATGAATGAGGGCTTTGGTATTACCAAGGACTTCTCTAAAGGCAATTTCACTACCACTAATACTTCTAATATTGATTATGACAACTTCAATGATTATTCTAATGACCAAGATGTTGTTGCTGAAGAAGGTGGTAAGGATGAACAGGAGCATTGGCAAATAGAAAATCGCACTATTGATGTCCTTAACTCTATGTCTGCTCTTGTCAGACAAGGTATTCATGAGTGTTATCGTCTTAATGCTGACAGTAGTAAGGTCATGAGTAAGTGGGGTATTGCAGAACGTGTTAATCCTCGTGAAGCTGTTAACAGTATTCTTCGTTGGACTCAAGGTTCTCTGTCTCTTAATGATATGATTAAGAAGCTCTCTAATAAGCAACCTCAGAACCCTTGGCTCTCTCAGCTTATTCAGAGATTGTCTGACCAGAGTGGTAGTGAGACTGATTTCCAAAGCCAGTTCTATGGAGTATTCTCTAAGCATTTTCAGCTTTACTCTGTTGTTCTTCTTGAAGATGGTAAGTATCATTGCATAACTGTCAACAGTCATCCTGCCCTTACTGATGTGATGAACACTATCACTTCTCAGTTCAAGATTGGAGAGCATCCTCTTTTTGGCACTAATGGTAAGGTTAACACTAAGTTGCTTGGCTCTGCTGATTCTATTAGCAATGACTTCACTCTTCATAAGGCATTGTCTGAACTTCAGGATATAGACAAGTCTCTCAAATATGGTAAGACTCTTGATGATGAAATGTCTAAGGTTGCATCTGATAATATCATGGCTGTTTGTAGAGCCTTTGGTTATAATATCACTGAAGACATGCTTTCTGGTGTTATCAATGCTGAGAGTATTAATAAGGTAACTTCTGCTCTCAACTTCATTGTCAAAGACCTTGATAGTGCTGCTTCTGCTCAGCATAAGGGTGAAATGAAGGATTATAATCCTTTTGCTTTTGGCACTAAGTTTGGTATTAATGGTAGTCTCCGCAACTTCCTCTCTCCTATCACTGATAAGCTTGAGGATACTGCTGTTAATGCTTTCTATGATAGTGGCAAGATGTATCAGTCTTATGTAACTCCCTCATTCATGACTAAGCTCTTTAACAAGTTCCGTCAAGAAGGTCAGGCTTTTGAGGATTTCATTCTTAATGAATATGGCTCTTCTGAATGGTTTAAGTTTGGTGCTGGTGATGATGATATTACCAAGGGTTGGCGTAATGAGTGGCTCAGACTTCTTGCAAGAGATGAGAATGCTCGTAAGGTGTTTGACCATAAGGTTGAGCTTAACTTTAACAAGCACAACTATATGCGCAATATGAGTGATGCTGAGTACACTCTTTCTCTCATCACTGAGTACTTCTCTGAGAATGCAAAGGTTGAAGACCAAGTTCCTGCTTGGTTTAGAGTACCTATGCAGTCCAATAAGCCTTCTTCTGAGTTCATCAAGTTCTACTCTTATAGAGGTGATGGTTATAAGAATGCTATTGTTAATGGTCTTCATGATATGTTCTTGCAAGAGATTAGCAGAATACAGACTGTTCTCAGAAGAAACATGTCTAAAGATGACTCTGGATTTATCAAGAACTTTGACACTAATGGTCGCAAGTTCTGTTTCCTTCCTGTATTCAATAGTTATCTTGAAGAGGGTGATGTATCTAAGAGAGATGTTCTCCGTAATGAGGATGGCTCTGTATCTTCTGACAACAATAGGTTTGCTTCTCTTCTTCAGAAGAAAGTCAATGGTGAGACTAATCTTACTCCTGATGAAGAGGTTGAACTTGGTGTTCTTGCTGAAAGGATTATCCGTCAGTTTATGGAGAACAGAGTACAGTCTATCCTTGACACATGGGAAAGTAATGGTATTCTTGAGGCTGCAAAGAACATCAAGGACATATATCCTTCTGAATTTAATAACTCTTCAAACATAAAGAATGAGGAGAGAGAAGATGTAATCAATGATTGGGTTAGAAAGCAAGTGGAGAACTATCTTTGGAATGACTCTTTTGCTTCTAAGAATATTCTTCAGCTTACTCTCTCTGACATTGCTTTCTATAAGGATACTGAGGATTTGCAGAAACGTCTTGCTCAGCTTCATGCTCCTGGTGTCAGAGGTAATATTAACGCTATTGATTACAATGGTAATAGAGTGTCTGATGGTAAGTACAGAACTTTCATCTTGAAGGACTTTGATTCTTTCAAGTCTAACATCATAGCTAACATTGCTGAGGTATTTGATAGAAAAATTGCTGCTGCCCCTGACAATCAGAAGGCTGTAATGATTGCTCTCAAGGAATCTCTTGTTGGCAAAGATGGTAAGTACACTAAGATTAATGTCACTGATGCTCAAGGCTATTCCTCTCCTTCTTCTTACAGAAAAAAGGCTTACATCTTTGGTAAGTGGTCTCATCAAGCTGAGGACATCTATCAAAAGTTGCTTAAGGGTGAGTATACATATAGTGATTTGGAGACTGCATTCCAGCCTCTGAAGCCTTTTGTGTATTCTAAGCTTACTAAGGATATGGGTGTAGATAATGCTCCTATTCACAGTATGCAGGTACCTTTTCAGGCTAAGAATGCTGAGTATCTTCTTATCATGGCTGATGCTATTCTTAAAGGTGAAAAGCTTTCTCGTCCTAATCTTCTTAGAGCTGTCTATAGAGTAATGGAGGATTCTGAACGTCTTATGCCTACTAAAGGCATTGATACTGTTCAGTTTGAATCTTCCATCAAGTCTGGTCTTCAAGGCAAGATGAATATCTATCAGTTCATGAATATGGAAGGTGGTGAGGATGCTGCCTATACATTTATGATGAATCAAATCTTCAAGGAGGAAACTGATGCTACAGGTGAAAGAGTTTATAAAAACTATAACACTGATACCTTTGTACATGAAACTTCTTTCGAGGATTATTGTCTTCAGCAGGAGGTTCCTGAGCATTTCAAGGAGCATTCTCAGGCTCATGGTTCTCAGATTAGAATGATTACTCCCTCTGACCTTGACCTCTTCACTACTGATGAGAATGGTCAGCAAGTGGATAACTTCTATGAGTGGACTGAACCTGATGGTACTGTCAAGAGAATGAAGGCTGATGAGTTCCGTAAGGAATATGAGCAGACTATTGCTGATAATATTAAAGAGAGTATTGATAATCTTTCTGCTGAACTTCACCTGAATAGTGAGGATAAGCGTGAAAGAAATATTGCTCTTTCCAAGATTCTTCAAAGAGAAGTTTTATCTTCTCCTCGCTATGGAATTGACCTTGTGCAGGCTTGTTCTATTGATAAGGAGACTGGTGAATTTAGAATTCCAAAAGGTGACCCTATACAGGCTAAACGCATTGAACAGCTTATAAATTCTGTTATTAAGAACAGAGTTAACAAGCAGAAGATTGCTGGTGGTCCTATTGTGCAGGTGTCTAATTTTGGTACTTCTAAACAGCTTCACATTAGATTCAATGATAAACAGGGCAATCTCATTCCTCTTGAGGATGAGTATGTTCCCTCTGAACATGATGGTCTTTCTTATAAGGATTATCTCAAGAAGAACCAAGGCGGTATTGCTTACTTTGAAGTATTCTGTCCTATATGGTCTAATGAACTCTTTGACAAGTTCTCTAACTCTGATGGTACTATTAATGTTGATGCTATCAATGTTGTTGACCCAGAGCTTCTAAAAATGGTTAGCTACCGTATTCCTACTGAGGATAAGTACTCTTGTGCTCCTATGAAGGTTGTTGGTTTCATGCCTCGTGAAGCTGGTGATGCTATCATGCTTCCTTATGAGCTTACTGAGATTGATGATTCTGACTTTGATGTTGATAAGCGTTATGTCATGCGTAAGGACATACCTATTAAGACTAAGAGAAGAAAGGATATTGAAGGTGAACTTTTTAAGAAAGCTTCTGAAAGTTATGCTAAGGCTCACAATGGTAAAACTAACAATCAATGGATTGGTGAGCAGGTAAGAATGTTCCTTGACAATCCTCAAAAGATGAAGTCTGCTGATAAGTTTATGCAATGGCTTTATGGTCAATATCAACAGGTTGCCTACTATACTGATGCTCCTACAAGTGGAAGAATGTATCGTGACAATAAGATTATTGATATGACTTATGCTGTTCTTACTAATCAGATGACTGCTGACAAGATTCTTAATCCTGGTGGCTTTGATGCTCTTAAGAAGATGGGATACATGGTTGCTGCCTATAAGAATCCTGCTAATAAGGGTATCTCTTGGAATGCTCTTCAAGGTATGTCTATTGATGAACTCAAGAAGTTGTCTTATACTGACAAGGACCTCACCTTTGCTGATACTCAGATTCAGTTCTATAAGCAGAACTCTGCTGCTGCATTATTGATTGGTGTGTTTGCTGTCAACAAAGTAGCTCATGCTATTCTTGAAAGTAATGACATCTTCCTTGATGTGTCTGAGATTTGTGGTAATGATGATTTCACTATTGCTGGCACTACCTTTGGTGGTAGAATGCAGATAGACCAAAAGTATGACCGTGAGGGCACTTTCATTGGTAAGACTCTTGGCTCTCTTGTATCTGCTTCTGCTGATGCTGTGAAAGACCCTATTCTCAATCTTATGAATATTAATATGACTACTGCTGGTATGCTTAACACTATGTTGAGATTGGGTATGACTTTCAATGATGCTGCCCTCTTCCTTTCTCAAGATGTTATAGAGCGTCTGCTTAATCAGTTCAATAGAGAGAATCTTTCTAACTATGTATCTCTTGATAGCCTCATCAATAAGTGGCTTGATGAATACCGTAGAAAGTATAACATTAATGATTCTTCTAACATCAATATTGAACCTCTTTCTACTGAGGAACTTGTTAATGGTCTTACTTCTGAGGAGCATGATGCTACTGATTATAAGGTACTGCTTGCTTTCCAAAAGATGAGAAGTCTTACTGATGCTATGCGTAAGCCCACTTATGCCACAAGATTTAATTCTATCTCCAGTGCTGTTGGCCCACTCATTGTTGACAATCTTATAATTGAGCACAAAATGTCTCAGTTTATTGATGCCAATACTGACAATGGTACTCACTTCTACACTGCTGATGGTGTTCCTGTGGATATTGATGACATCTTCTTTGATCATCCTGTCTTGAAGCAGTTTGCAAGAACTGTTGACATAGCTAAGTCTCTGTTCTCTGATATGCCTGCTGGCAGTACTGGTTTTAGAAACTTGCTTGCTCAGTTGCCAAAGGATATTGCTGACAAGATGTATGGTGATAAGAAGTTACTTGATCAGTTCTCCAACTTCTATCAGTCTTATCTTCTTGTGCAGTCTGGGGTTATCAATCCTAAGAACCTTAAGGATTATGCTACTGCATTTCCCAAGTGGTTTATAGAACAGAACTTCAAGACTAAGTATCCTGATAATGAGCTTATTCAAGCCATTAGAATGAATGTTGCCAAGAGCACTGGACATCCTTATCTTTCAATTAATATCACTGGTATGGATGAACAGCGTAAGGAGGAACTTCGTAGTGCTTGGATTGACCTCCATAAGGTTGATCCTAAGCTCTCTAAGATGCTGTTTGACTACAGTTTCTTCCGTGCTGGTATTGGTTTCTCTCCTAAGACTTTCATGGCATTGGTTCCTACCTATGTTAAGGAAAGATTAAAGAATGAGAACACTGGTGCATCTTATGTTGACACTTATAGACATTTCCCTACTGTTGTGCCTAAGTTGGTGATTAATCAGTTCATCCGCAATAATATGAACAACAATAAGCTTGTTCCTTGGAAAGGTGGTAAGGATACTCATTATAATGTCAATCTTAAGATGGGTGAACTCAAGGTTTATAGACCAGAGGAGATAGCTGACCTTACTGATGTCTCTTACATGAAGACAAAGATTGGTAAGGAAACCTATTACTGGCACCTTGATTCTTCAACCTCTGAAGAGCTTACCTTCAAAAGAGTAAAACCTCTCGGCAATAATGGTGAGTACCTTGAGATTAGCACCTCAGACATTACAAATCCTCTAAGTGAAGTCTCAAATGTTTCTGAGGAAAAACCAGCATCTACAGTACAGGAGTCTGCTTCTGATTTGAAGACTGAAAGCCCACAGGAATCTACTGCTGAGGAATCTGTAAAAACATCTGTCATCACCAAGACTGAAGAGGTCAAAAACCTTTCTTCTCTTGCTGACTTGATTATGCTTCAGAATCCTAAGCTTGACCATTCTGGTGCTGAAAAACTTGCTCTTACTATCAAGGAAAAAGAAAGGATGTTCACCAAGTTCCTTCAAAAGGTTTTCGCACAAAAAGGTCTTAATCTCAATGAGGATGAGGCTATAGCTGAGTTCCACAAGTATTGCTAATAAAAGTAAGCATACTAATAAAAGTAAAAACAAAAAAGGGAGGTGTCACTACCTCCCTTTCTTTTTTCCAAACATTTACCCTTCATCCACCACACCTACAATACCTACATTACCTACATTACCT
>ERZ1024365.18-NODE-18-length-48695-cov-11.513549_pt1 | contig 48695 bp, 54 predicted proteins | sample MGYA00520788_ERZ1024365 | MGnify/ENA primary metagenome ERZ1024365 (study PRJEB33242, sample SAMEA3444265) | Homo sapiens | biome: Host associated; feature: Gastrointestinal tract; material: Stool | place: Uganda | collected 2011-01-01 ... | reverse complement strand
AAGGCTGAGGAGCCAAAGGCTGAGGAGCCAAAGGCTGAGGAGCCAAAGGCTGAGGCTAAAGAACTTGTTCAAGTAAAACCCATTACAGCAGAAACAATTAAACTTCATAGGCCTGTTTGTCTGTATACAGGAAAATCAACAAACTCTGCAAGAAGGATGATCTTCGGAGTTATCAAAGTATTAGAGGATGACGGTAAAGCGTTTATAAAAGTACAGGGACATGTTAGAGGAGTAGGTAAAGTTGTAGGATATGTAAAATATTCTTCACTTTACACAAAGTCTAGATGAATATCGAAGATATTCTCAATCTAATTGAAAAGCATGGACTTCCACTAATAATAACAGGTATATTTCTATACTTTATCATCCGATTATTAGACTGGCTTCTGTCTTTGCTTAAATCCGCTATTTCATCTTTAAAAGATAAAAAGAATGTAAGTCATGATGAAGCTCTTGATATTAGAGAAAAAGTAGGAGTAGAAATAAATGATTTGCTTCAATCGCTAATAACTGATACAAAAAGCAATCGTGTTCAAGTAATTGAATTTTCTAATTCAGTTCAATCAGTTGCTTTTCTTCCATTTCGATATATGACTTGCACTTATGAAGTTTATAAGTTAGGGATGTCGGGAATAGGTCATAGAATAGATCATATATCTACTTCGCTGTTTTCTGATTTCTTTCAATCATTAGAAAGATCTTCCGTATGTTCATATTCACTTAGTACAAATGCACATGGTATAGGCGGTGCAATGTACGATATAATAGGCGACGATGGAAGTGATAGAGCTCTATGTGCTAGGATTGTTTCGGATAAGGGTAAATTCATAGGGTACTTAGTTTGTATGAAAAATGAACCGTTTACAAAACAAGAAGCAGATAAAATAGAATTATCTGCAAACAATATTTCATGCTTATTAGGAGTTCTTGATAAATGATATCATATGGCAGGTCATAGTAGACCTGCTATTTTTATGGCTGAATCGTTAAAATACACATATAAGTTATCAAATTACTGATAAGGAGATGATTGACATATCATGATAAATATAAACTATATGCGAAAAGATTGTGAATACATACATTATGGAAGAAATTTCTTCGATAAGAATTTGTTTGCGCCTATTAAAAATGATTGGGTCAAACCTTTTGGTGGATTTTGGGCAAGCTTAGTAAATGATGAATATGGTTGGATAAACTGGACAAAAGATAATAGGTATGAAATAATTAAAGATAAATGGATTCGGTTCATATTAAATTCAGATAGAATAATTGCCTTGAATAGTTATGATGAACTAACGCATCTTCCTCATATTAAAAAACAAAATGAATTAGATAAATGGATTCTTTTTGATGATTTGAAACATCACTATTTAGATTTTGAAGCATTATCAAACTCTTATGATGGCATGTATGTTAGGATAAGTAATGATGTTAGATTTGATTGGGGATTGCAAATGTGGGATTGCAATTCGTTGTTACTTTTTAATCCAGACGTACTTCAGATTACGGAGGTAAGCAAATGATAACAGTTATACAAAACAAAGATGTATATGAGATTTCTTTTCCATACGACCCTAATTTAGTGTTTTTGATAAAACAAGTTCCTGGTAAATCGTGGAAACCTGAAAGAAAAACATGGACAGTACCTAGAGATAAATTAGGATTCTTTTTGAATCAAGTTAAGGGAACTCCTTATCAGCATCAGCTTAGAATTATCTCAGAAGAGCAGCTTGGCAAGAATGAAGAATTAGAAGAAACTAAAATCCCTGATATTAATATTGAAAACGTAGAATTTCTTATCAAGGAAGGTGCTACACCTTACAAACATCAACTAGATTTCATGAAGTTTGCAATCAACAGGCAGAATAATGGTAACAAATCAGGATTCATGGTCTGTGATAGCATGGGTCTTGGAAAAACAGCTGAATGTATTTCTCTTGCCCATTTTAATAAAGAACACTACAATTACAAACACTGCCTCATTATATGTTGTGTTAATATGTCCAAATACAATTGGCAAGCAGATATAGAGGACCACAGCAGAGGGTTGTATGAGGGATACATACTTGGGACCAGGTTGAACAAAAAGGGCGATCCTAAATCAACTATCATGGGTTCAGATAAATTAAAAGATCTGGAAAACATGACAATGTATGGGAGAAATGATCCTCTTCCATATTTTATCATAACAAACATTGAATCATTTAGAATGAAACATGGTAAACATTTCATCTTTGCAGAAAAAATCATAGAACTTATCAATAAGTTTGAAATCAATATGATTTGTATTGATGAAATACATAAGAATGCGTCTACATCTTCTTCTCAAGGAAAACAGCTGCTATCTATCAAAGCTAAAACAGAAGATAGATGTATGTGGATACCGGTTACAGGAACACCTATTGTAAATAAACCCACAGATTGCTATCTTCCATTGAAATTAATAGACGCTACTACAATAACTAGCTTTCATCAGTGGGCTTCACAATTTTGTGTATATGGAGGATATGGTGACAAAGAGATAATAGGGTATAAAAATATACCTCGTCTTAAGTTTCTAGTTCAGAACAACATGATACGCCGTTTAAAAGAAAACATATTGGATCTTCCAGATAAAATACAATATGTAGAATATGTTGATAATACACCTATTCAAGAAAAGCTGTATAATTCACTTGCAGGAGAAGTGGTTTCTAATAGAGAAGCAGTTTGTAATTCGCTAAACCCTATGTCTGCTTTTCTAAAGCTTCGACAAGTAAATGGATCTCCTGAGCTATTTGATGACAGCATAAAAATAGACAGTCAATACTACCTGAAAAATGCGAAATTTAGGAGACTTTTAGAGTTATTAGTAGATATTCATGAAAGAAATGAAAAGGTGATTATCTTTTCTAACTGGTTACAGCCTTTGCGAACTATTTATAAGCTCATAAGAAATACATACGGTACAGCTGTATATGTAGGGAGCATGACCGAAATACAGCGAGAGCAACAAAAGACTGCTTTTATGAAAAATCCTAAAGTAACTGTTATGCTTGGAACTATTGGTGCAATGGGGACCTCTTTAACGCTAACTGCTGCAAACAATGTTATTTTCTACGACTGCCCCTGGACAATGACAGATTACGACCAAGCATGCGACAGAGTTCATAGAATTGGTACAACTAAGAGCGTTTCTATATATAAGCTGATAACGAGAAAAACAGTAGATAATAAAGTGGACGATATTTTGTTTAGGAAAAAAGGAATATCTCAATTCATAGTTGATAATATCGACATACGAAATAACCCACAGCTATTTAATTTATTATTACAGGACAATTTAAAGAGGTGAATACATTGAAAGTTTATGTGTCTATTCATGGAAGAAAGACGTTTCACGACAAGAATTGTAGTTGTATAAGATATATAGCTTCAGAATATATATCAGGCGCAGATTCGGAAGTACTTAGAAAGATAGGATATCATGAATGTAAAACATGTAAGCCACTTGCTTCTATGGGATTATCTAATGTAGGTATGAGTCCGCAACAAATAATTGATATATTCTGCATGGAAAATGATGCTACATATCGAATATTCCCTAATATGTATCTTATAAACACAGAGATAGGTCAATGGAAAATAACAAGTAATCCGGGAACAGATTCATTTAATGTTTACCATGGAAATCATTTTCCTGAAATATACATTCCTATTCAACTTTGTAAATCTGATTATCACATTCAATCCGATATTACAGAAGATGTATTAAAAAGATTGCCTTTGATACTCAGATATATCAAAGATCACGACGATTTTAGAAGAAGCGAGCTTTTGAATGTAGAAGACATGCCGAAAACTACAGCTAAACAAAAGCAGTTATATAAGAAAAAGAAGCTTCTCCGCGATGAGTGGCTACAATGTAAAGCACTTAGAACTATGGATAAATTAAATTATGATAGCAGACACTGATAACTATTAAGAAAGTATTAACCAAACGCTTCAGATATTGACTTCTGAAGCGTTTTATCTTATAATAGGAACATAATAAATAGAACCTTCAATTTAAACAGAATTCATTAAATTAATATAATAGAGGTGAATGTGATGAAATTACGCAGAGTCATAAATTGTAGTAGAGTTGATGATCTTAGAAAAGAAGCTGAGACGTATAATGCAAAAAGATCTGAAGCTGAAAAAATGCGAAATTCAGAGGTACTCGAATATCATAAAGCTGTAAGCTTACTAACAAACCGTATTGAAGAGGCTATTTTAGCTAACTTAGCAAGCTGTAATACTCAAGATGTCAACATAAATATTAACCAGAGGTTTGGAGATGGATTTGAAATTATCATTAACAACGGTGAAAATCCTCATAATGAATCTCAAGGACTTAGTTGGAATTGGAAGGTATCAGTTGACTATGACGGCAATATCAAAAAAGATTCTGGGTCTTGGTCTGGATTAAAAGCTATAACAAAGGAGCAAATAAATGATCTACGAAATACTGTAGAAATACTATCACTTCTCAATGACATGAATTGGAAAGATATATTCGACGTTATTAAAGAGAATTATCCGGAATATGAAGATTATATTAAAACCCAGGTTCCTAAAATGAGAAACTTCGACAAGGAAATTGAAGAAGCTGAAATCGCTGAATGTGTAGGAAATATGAATGTAGCTATTGAAGGAGAGAAAGGCTATAGCCGATACTTCACCGTAATGCGACCCTTCTACTACATTATTTTAAAAGAAACTCCTACACAGTATAAGGTGCAAGAAGTTTCGTTCAATAATGCAGACAATACTGATGAAGAAGTTACAGTAGATTACAATATCAAGAAAGATAAATTCTACAGCTGCATAAAACGGCCTTTAAATATAATTGAAATCTAAAAAATAATAACTCATCATGACATCTTGATTAGCAAGATATAGAAATCCATTAAATCGAGGTAAAGACTATTTATGAAACGATATATTAAATGTGCAAAGAATTCGACTGTTCCTGAGATAAAAAGCGAACTTTTTAAAACAATATGGAGCTTACGTCATGACAAAACTAAAGCTATAGAAGGAAAACGTGGTTTTGGAAATTATACGTCTCCATCTGATCCTGTATACTACATGATAGATTCAGTAACAGATAAGTACATAACTGTTACAGAACTATCTTGGGATAAATATGGAGATATGACACCACTCTATTCATATAGATACAGTAAAGATGATTTTTATGATATTATCGAATTTCCTGTTAATGTTATAAGTGTAAAAGAATTTAAAAACAATGAAGGAGATATAGAATATGAGAAAATTTAAAGTATTTGCATCCGACGAATCTTTAAAAGTATTGAGAGATGCACAATCAACTATCTTAGACATGCTTGGTAAATTCGGAAACACATCTCATCTAGCTGTCAATGTTTCTGAAACTTATTATGGATCTGTTTGTGTAGAAGTTAATAATGGGGAAACATATACCAATGCGCTCTGCTGGTCGTTTACCGCTATATTAAAAGATAATAATGTTGAAATGGCTACAAATTCATGGTCAGGATTAAACGCAGTAGGTAGTGACAAACTTGATGATCTTGAAAACAGTGTAGAGCTGCTTAAGGGGCTTAACGAATTAGACTAGATGCCTATCTTAAACGATTTAGCTACAAAATATGCTAGTAGGAGATGATATACATGATAAACGCTACAATATCTGAAATTTTAAACCTTGTAGATAAATATGGTGATAGCCTACTTATCAAGCTAAACGATAGTTGTGGTAGGTATTTTCCGTCAAATAGCTATATTTGCATCCATCATATGAGAGGGTATTTATGTACAGTTTCTGAATGTAAAGTAATTGATTCGGAAATTGTAGATGAAACGCCTATCTACAAAGTGTCTTTAAAAGAATTTCTGCCGATGATTGAATATCCATTTGTAACAGAAATATTATCTGACGAAGTTCCCGCAGACGAAGGAGATGTGTCTATTACATCGGCTACAAATATTGAAGCAGCTGTGGATGATGATACAGCTGTGAAAGAGGCTCTTGATAAACTCTCTGATGACTTCGACTATCTTGTATCTAGCATAGAGAAGCTTGAAAGGGATGGAGTCACTCGTTCAGATATTCTTCAGATAATTTCAAATTTTAATAACAGTGTTCAGTCAGCTATTGACGAATGTATCAATTCAATTTAATGGAGGTAATGAATTATGAAAATCATCAGAGCATCTAAAGGAACTACACGTGATATGCTTGATGCAATGAAATCAAAGCTAGACGATCTCAGCTCTTGTGGTGATGTAGCCCTCGAGTCTGCTGAATCTATTATGGGAGATGAAGATCACGATAGCCTCATTTCTCAGATTTCGGATGAAGTACTTGCTGAAGTCCAAGATGAATTGGACGATATCAAACCTCTTCGAAAAGATGGAGAAAATCTTGTAACTGTATTCAAGTATGACGACAAAATTATTTCCATGGAGATCCCTATTGCAGATCTTAAATTAGATCCAGATCATATTGACGAGGACGTTGCATACATCTCTAACAGTATCATTGAAGATATCGAACGTTCTATTGGAGGATACGATGACGACGAACCTAATTATGTAGATGATTGGGAGAAGTAATTTATGAAACGTTTTGTATTTGCAGCTTTCCAGCTTCCTAGTACAGATGATAGAGATCTAGATGATGAAATCTTTGATGAGCTTATGGAAGATGACGATGTCTTTGAAGCTATAAGAGATAAATTTAACAGATGGTTTACTCGAAATGTTTCTAAAAACTATGATGGTGGAAATGTGTGGATTGAGTATGCAACAGAAGATAACCCACCTAGAAACTATGATTGTTTGTTTAGGTTAATAACTCAATTTGAGGATCATGGCGATTATTATCAAGTAGTAGGAACTATCGCTTACAATCGAGAAACTCACGCATGGAAGCTATTAGACAAATTATCTTTGATGGAATAAAAAGGGCTAAATAAATGAGCGATAACACAGTTGGCAAGAAAGCAGAAGAGAAGATAAGTGAATGGCTTGATAGGCCAGAAGATGGGTATTCTTTTGATAGAATTCCAGATCAGATGACTGGCAAGTGGGGAAGCAAAAACATTTGTGACTTCACTTGCTTCAAAAGCCCTTACATGTATTACATTGAAAGCAAAGCTACATATGAAGACAGATTTAACTTCAGTATGTTAAGTGATACTCAGTATAAAGGGTTACTTGAGAAGTCTAAAATACACAATGTGTTTGGTATCGTAATTGTATTGTTTGCTACCTATCAGAGGGCATTTATACTTGATATACGTGATATAGCTAAACATATACAGAATGGTAAGAAATCGTTAAACATTAAGAAGATGGATAACTGGCCAAGCTACATAAGATATCATGAGATAGCAACTGTATCGAATAACCGAAAATTTTATTTAGATTATATAGGTGATTTACCTATTTTCAGAAAGGATGCATAGTATGAAAAAATCAATTATGTGTAGCAGTAAATTAACGGATGCACAGCTTGAAGGCCTCATGGATAAGATTGATGATGCTAGAAATAGTGGATATGAAATTGACCACATCAAAGACGACATTGTGTATCTTAGCCCTATTTCGGATGACAAGCTTATGCCATATGTAAGTATAACAATAAAAGAACTTAGCAGGTCCGATGAAGAAGTTATTGTATCTTTAGATCTTAACATGTTCACTTTTCCAGATCTTAACGGAGAAGATTCTAATTATGCAGATTATGCTTCTGGAGCAATTCAAAAATGGCTGAAAGCAGCAGAAGCATTAGAGCAAGTATGCGGAAAAGAAATTCGACTCTATCAGTAAACACCTTTCATGTTATTGAATCTATCAATTGAATTTTAAATTGGAGGTATAAATCATGGATGTTGATATCGCAAGTATTGGTACATGTATCCCTATCATTATTCTTTGTTTTCTGATTGGTGCAGGACTTAAAGCATCTAAGAAAATTAAAAATAATGATATTATTCCAGTATGCTGTGGTGTAGCAGGTGTCGTAATTGGTGTAGTTGCATATGCTTTCAAGATGCCAAGTTTTCCAGGAACGGATCCATTAGTTTCTGCTGCAATTGGAGCTATTTCCGGACTTAGTGCTACTGGAATTAAAGAAATTACAAAGTTATTTAAAAGTTCTGCAGAATAAGCAAGCTGCTGTAGGCCTGATTAGTTCAGGCCTATTTTTATGTATGTTGAATCGTTAATATTAATATAATAAATAGTAAGGAGAAAATACATGTCAGCAGAAAATTATAAAGGAAAAATCTTAGACTTAGATCGTAATCATTGGGTCAATGACTTATCTTACTTGAAGAATCTATACTTAGATACTTTGAAAGAAGTATGCACCTATCGCTATTCAGATGTGCTAGGATATGGAGAGTCTGTTTTTAATCAAGCTGAAAAATGGCTCAACGAAACAGATTTCTTTACTGCCCCAGCTTCTACAAAATTTCATGAATCACATCCAGGAGGGTTAGTTCTTCATCATTTAAAGGTATACAATGAAATGGTAGAGCTTTATGAATTACCTAAATTTCATTCTGTGAACTTTGCAAGCGCTGCACTCGTTGCTCTCATCCATGATTGGTGTAAGATTCAGCTTTATACTACTTATCAGCGTAATGTTAAAGATGAAAATGGGCAGTGGCATTCTAAAACAGAATACAAATATGATAGCCCTAAATTTCCATTAGGTCATGGAGTATCTTCTATGTTTTTAGGCGAAAGATTCTTTAAGATAAAGATGGAAGAGTGTATAGCTATTCGATGGCACATAGGAAGGTGGTACTGTTCTGAATCTGAATTAACCGATCTTCAGATAGCCTGTGAAACATATCCATTAGTGCACATGTTACAGTTTGCAGATCAATTGGCTATTACAAACTATTAAGGAGGAGATCATGGATAAAATTTCAAACGAAACGTTAGAAAATACGATAAAAGATGTATTATTGAAATGTGGTATGCGAGATTCCGTAGCTGGTTTTCATTATTCCATATGCGGTATAGAATATATAATAACTAATTCTAACCATAAAGTATCTATGAAAACAATTTATTTAGAAATAAGCAATAAGTTTAATACTACTCCAAGTAAAGCAGAACGAAGTCTTCGATACTTTCGAGAAAATCCTAGGACCTCTGAAATTGCTTACAAGTTCTTGTATAATTGGGCAGAGAAATATCCTTCTGCAGAGTTTCTATATGAACTTACAAACAAAGAATTTCTTATCATTATTTCAGATATAGTTAAGTCTATACTGAGTTAGTAGCATATTCATATACATACCTTCAATGAATATACAAACAGGAGGTAGTTAATATGAAAATAAAAAAGACACATAAACGAATAGTAGCTGCTTCTTACATAAAAGCAGATGAAGATGATAACATCAATGACGATAGTTTTGATGATGAGTCATTTAACGATGAACCATTTGATGATGATTTTGACGAAGATAACAATAACAACTTATCTGGAGATGTTCAAGATCTTGCAGATAACGTAGAAGATTTACAAGATCAACTTGAAGGTATTGAAGATGATGAGCCTAACATCGAAATAGAAAACAATATCGATGGTAAGTACATAGCAGAGTGCGACCGATGTGGTGAGATATTTATTTCTGCTATATCTCAATCAGATGCTTCTATGGAAAGCATACATGGTATCTGCCCAATATGCGATCATGAATCCGATCAATATCTCAAATGGGTTATCAAAAAAGTATGATGAAAGGTGTGAAAAAATGAAAATAACTAGAAGTAGACGAATATTTTCATCCGAAGATGATTTTGACTTAGACAGCCCTGAGCAGGAATACGATTCGGCTGCTACATCTATTAACTCTAAAAAACTTCCAGCAATATACAATATGGTTGATTTTGAACCAGGCGGAGTATTTGTAGACTTTGGAGGCGGAAAGTTCGACAACGCAGTTATGTATCTCAAAGATAAAGGATGTGAATTGCTTGTATACGACCCATACAATCGTACTGCCGAACATAATAAAGAGGTTTTAAATAGAGTTAAAGAAAACGGCGGAGCTGATGGTGTCATTAACTCTAACGTTCTTAACGTAATAAAGGAACAAGATGCTCGAATTGCTGTATTAAAGAATATGAAAAAATTGGCAAAACCTGGAGCAGATATATATATTACTGTTTATGAAGGAACCGGTAAAGGAAATGAAGGTCCTACAAAGTCAGGTTATCAGCTGAATAGAAAAACTCAAGATTATATGGAAGAAATTCAATCTGTATTTCCAGATGCAAAACGTAAGGGAAAATTAGTTATTGCTCATAATACAGGATCAGCTACTAATTCTTCTACAAATATTGATGCTTCTGCATATACTAATACAAAAACTATGAAATATGGATCAAAAAGATACATGATCCATTATACCGATACATCTCACGTTTCTTATGATGACGAAGATGGTCTCATCCATTCTTTGAAAATGCAGATCAGCGTTATTTCTCCGTATGATGACGCAAACTATGCTTGGGCTAAATACGAGGATGGGACTATCTACTTTATCAAAGACGGGAAGCAAGTAGATAGCATAGTTGTAGGAACACCATCTGATTGTGACGTTGAATTTAATGAGTACACAGAAGACGTTGCTTATACAGCTATGGAGAATCTCGACTATATGAATAGAAACGTAGAAAAACGGATGATATATAATTCTACAGATATAGAAGCTGATTCGGAATACTGGTTAGATCCTCCAGAAGACACTAGGGACATAGACGAAGTATCTGATATATGTTACATCGAAATCGTAGTGGATGTAAACATCTTTATTGATGATGAAGGCGGATGGGTTTATGAAGACGATGATTATTCATTTGCAGAAGGCCCAGACGGAACAAGTTACTATGAGGATTCTTATGGTCATTTATATCTAGATGACGTAGATGGATGCATTGACAAGCTAGATGATTTAATGGAGAGCAAGTTACCTCTTGAAGAAGGAAAGTATCATATTAGCGGAAGATTAACACTTGCTTATGATGTAGAAATAGAAAGATGGTTTGATAGAGGTGATGATGAATATCAATATGATACTGATTTTGCTAGAGTTTCATTTAATAAAAAGAAATCATCTCTTGATAATTTTAAATGGCAGAAACTTTGATAACAACAAAGAGGTCTCGTATGAGACCTCTTTTTATATTATGAAATATTAAGAAAGTATTAACCAATTTCTTCAGATATTGACTTCTGAAGAATTTTTTATTATAATAAATACATAATAAATATCACGAATCGTTAGAAAATACATAGATTAGGAGGATATCAAATATGAAGAAATTAAGAAAAACATTATCAATTTTAAGCTTAGCAGGTGTAGTTGTATGCATGTACATTTTAATTTACCATGTACAGAACATTCCAAAGGAAACAATTAGTTTCTACATCAAGATCTTAGCTGAAATGGTAGGATTTTTTATCGCTTCCAGAATTTTTGATAAACCTTCTAGAATCTTAGGAAGATGGTTTGCTTTCCTTGCTTGCTGTAATGTATACAGATACAAAAAAGGAAATAGGGCCGCGTCTTCAGTTCAGTGTTACAACATTTATCGTCGTCGTTATGATAGCTCATATAATTTATTTTATGAAGACCTTAGACGAAGATACATGGAAAATGCAAAAGACGGATTAGGAATAACGGAGGATTGAAAGTATGTTTGAACCGAACAAGTATCAAAGAGAAGCTATTGATTGCAAAGATTCAAAAATTGTATGTATTGCAGGAGCGGGAGCTGGAAAAACTGCTACACTAGTTAACCGATTAGTTAGAATGATAGAAGATGGTGCAGTTCCGTCTTCTATTCTAGTTCTTACATTCACAAGAGCTGCAGCATTTGAAATGAAGGAACGATTCTTAAAAACGATGAAATCCTCATCAAAATTTCATAGAGGAATTCCAGATTTTCGAACATTTCATGCTTTTTGCTACTCACTTGTTTCTACAGATGAAGAAGTAAGAAATGCTTTAGGATATAAGAACATTCCCGTAATTGGCGATGAAAAGGTCATAAAGGCTACAGAACAGAAAGCCTTACAAGCAACTGGAATAAAATTGTCTAAAGGAAAACTTGGTGGAGAACAGGCTCTAACACCTAAAGAACAGTATGAATACAACATCTATACAAAAGCTTTAAAACGTCTTCAAGTAGCAGATAATTTGATATCCTTTAAAGATTTACTTTCAGGTGTTTGTCATCTTTTTACATCGGATGATCCATCTATTCAAAAATACAAAAATTTTTATAAACACATCATTGTAGACGAATTTCAGGATACTGATAGAATCCAATGGGATTTTGTAACTAGCTGCAATGCTACTATATATGTATGCGGAGATGCGCTTCAAGCGCTTTACGGATTTAGAGGTGCAACGTCTCAAATCATTAAGAATCTAACTGAAGATAACAATTGGACAACTTTACAGCTTCCTATTAATTACCGTTCAGGTAAGAATATTGTAGACTATGCAAACAGATTAACCAATAAGTATGCCGGTAACAAAAGCTATAGAAACTCAATGATCTCTAACCTGCCCGCCGGTGATGTAAAAATTCATAGCAGATGTGGCAGAATTCCTGGATGGAAATATTTAAGTGGTGATGAATCTGAATATCTTAAATATCTAATTTCTAAACATGATGATTCTCCAAATTCGGTTGCAATTCTTTGCAGAACTAACAAAGAAGCACTAGCAATCCAAGAATTATTTGATAACTTGAATACTCCATATGAAACCGCAGGTAATAGCAATGAATTCAACCAGATACTTAATTCTGTTAGAAATAGCGAATATATGATGGAGTGGACATCTACATTCTTAAACAACGAACAGTATTCTCAGTACATTCGAAATAAGGAGTTAGGTAAATATAATAAAGAAGATGGCCAAGGATTTAATCTTGTTGCATATTATAAGGACATGGAAACTTATTCCAAAGTTAAATATCGGTTAGATACAATATTTCAGATAAGACATTGCTTAAGCTTAAAAAATCCAGCACTGCCAGCTGTAAAATGTGCAGATATTTTAACGCTTTTAGGTGTTAAAGATGTTCTTGTAGACTACAATGGAGATGCACAGCCTACCTCTATTGTAGATTATGTTTTTGAAATTCTTAATACCAAAGTATCGCATAAGTATTATATTGGAACAATACATTCTGTAAAAGGATTGGAATTTGATGAAGTAATTCTTTTAGGAGTTAATGACTCTCACTTCATGCTTATTAATGAAGATAACTGGAATGTTTTCTATGTAGGAGTAACTCGAGCTAAAAAGAAGCTGGAGGTGTTTGGAGTTGAATTACCGAAATGTAGTTAAAGACGAAGATATATTAAAATGGGAGGGGCTTGTATTTAAGATATGTAAAAAATATTCTGACAACCCAACGGAAGATATGCTTCAATTCGGTAGGATAGGTCTTTGGAAAGGGTTGCTTACATACAACTATGACAACCCAACAGCTAGTCTTATAACTTATCTCGCTCGTACTATTACAAACGAAGTATTTATGTACTTTAGAATAGAATCAAAACAAAATAGAGTAAATACTCTATCTTTACAAAATTTATTAAATACAGATGAACATGGGCATGAACTCACTTTAGAGGATGTAATAGAAAACAAGTGTAACCAATTATCTATACTTGAGTATGTTCAGTGTTTTGAAACTATTTGGAATAAAACCAATCCACGAGATAGACAAATCTTTAAAATGTGGTTTGAAGGCAAAAAACAAGGTGAGATTAGTAAAGTTTTTGGGATATCTCAATCATATGTATCTCGAATAATTAAAAGAATTCAAGAAGACTTTAGAGGAGGTTCTAGATGAAAAGTTATAATTCTACATACGAATTGCTTAAATTAATATCTTCTCATGTATCTAGTAGATCAAAATTTAATAAAGAAGAATATGTTGTTACTATAACAGATAGTCATGATATATCAGTAGATCCGGTTATTTTAGTATTTCCAAATATTCATAATAGAAAGCAGACAGATAAACAAACTGTCCTGCATCATATACTTACACATCATATAGACGATCAAGATAATTGGAAAAATGATCTCTTACCGGGTGAATACATTTACAAATTAGATGTAAAACGTCAGAGACGGCAATGGATGAGAATAATATATGATGCTTCGAATAAACGAATCGAAGAGATAAGAGTAACTGATAAGTAGATTGCTTCTGCAATCTACTTTTTTTAAACCCTGAATCGTTAATATTAATATAAACATATCATAGGAGGAATATTATATGAAGTTATCTTGTGTAAACATTACAGGTATGCACAACATAGTAGCCCCAACCACTGTATCATTAGACAACAAACTTACTTACATCTTTGGTAAAAATGGATCTGGTAAATCTACTATTGTAGAAGCTATTCAGCTTGCACTTCTCGGCTACATTCCAGGCTATGGAAAGAAGAATCAAGATATTATGAAGCATGCGAATGGTGACATGATGTCTGTAGAAGTCGTTTTTGATTCTGGTGAATCTTTAAAGAGAATCTATATCAAAGATAAAACATCTGTTAAATGTACAGTTGTTTCCGAACCAGAAAATCTTGATTTACTGTCTTTAATCGGTCAGATTGAATTGCCAGTATTCAACTTCAACGAGTTTGTAGGATCTTCATCTAACAAGCAGAAGGAATGGTTCATCAGCTATTTACCATCATCTAAAAAGACAGTTAATTGGGACAATGAGCTTGCAGAAAGTATTAAAAATATGATGCTCACTACAGATAAATCAATAATCATGACTGAAGCTAGAGAAATCATTGACAATGTTATGAAGACTATGAAAGACAATGCCCCTGCAGCTATCGTTGCTGAGATTAACAAACAGTTCAAAGAAGTTGTATCATTTAAGAAAAGCAAAGTAGATCAGCTTACAAGCACATATTCATCACTTACGGGCATGGAGTCTGTTTCTTCATCTGCATACATGTCCTCCGCTTCTGTTAAAGAGCGAATGGACAAGGTAGACGCTGAAAGAGAAGATGTAATCAAACAGAAAGCTATTGCAGCTACTTACAGAACTAAAACAGAGCAGCTTGCAGCTTATTCAGCATTGAAAGCTACAATTGATGATGACCCTAGAGTTTCATCTATCCAGGCTAAAGAAGCAGGATATGATTTAGATATGGGAGATATTAAAGCTCAGAAAGAAGAGTTAGATAAATGGCTAGTTGAAGTAGAGCCTAAGCTCGAAGAGGTTACAAAGCAGAAATACAAATTAGAGCAGTACATCAATGATTTGGAAAACCTTATCAAACGTGGATGTAATTGTCCATATGATAACAGTCCGTGTGACAGATTAGCTGCAAAAACTTCTGAACATTCAGCTGAATGTGAAGAGAAGAAAGCAGAATACATCAAAGTTTGCAACAGTTATTCTCAGTTAGCTACGCAGGTCAAAGATATCAGAGATAAGAAAGATGATTTAGATAAGCAGTTAAGCGATATTGTATTCAAGCAGATTCCAGCATTAAAGAACGAATATTCAAACATTAAGTTAGAGTATCGGACTCGAGATGCACTTCTCGAAGAGGTTAATAAGATGTCGTCTGTTCCGTCTGAAGAATATTATGACGAACGAATCAATGAATTAAACGAAACTAAGAAAAACTTGAATGAAGAATACACAGCTTCTCTTACGCAGGAAACAAATGCAGAGTTACTTGATACTGTCTTTAAAGATAAATTATTCCAGTCTGAAAGCCTTGATTGCTTCAAAGAATGGGTTAAGTTAACCGGTCCAAACGGGTTACAGACAAGCTTATCTGACGATGTATTCAACGAAGCAGAAACACATATGACAGAATACATCCAGAAAATGTTTGGTAAAAACTATTCCGCATTCTTCAATGTAAGCCAGAAAGCTAACAGCTTCGGATTCGGATTAGTAGTAAACAACAAACGAATCTTCTTCGAGACATTGTCAAGCGGAGAGAAATGCGCATATGTTGTTGCATTAATTGCATACTTACTTGAAAGATCTTCATTTAAGATTGCACTTATCGACGACATTTTCGATCACTTAGATCCAGAAAACGCAGTTAAATGCGTAAAGTGCATCAACAAGCTCAAAGATATTCAATTTGTAGTAACAGGATTCACAGATTCTGACAAGCTCATGAATGAGTTAGTGGGCAACCAGAAAGTAGAAGTTGCCAAGTTATAACAACTACAGAAGATAAGGGTCATTCAATATGACCCTTATTTTTATGTGAATCGTTAATAGATACATAGATATGAAAAAGAGTATTTGAATGCTTTTAAATATAAATAATTTAGCATCGTTATAAATATATGTAATAAGGACCATTAGCTCAGTTGGTTAGAGCAGCGGACTCATAATCCGTGCGTCCAGGGTTCGAGCCCCTGATGGTCCACTCAGCAGCTGTATTGCAACTGCCATGTTCTAATTTTCAATGAATTAGTTTCTATCTTAATACGTGGAAATATACAGGTAAGGGTTTGACAGGCTCTGATCTCATGTACTTGCGTCCGGTGAGTCCGGCAAGTAAAATGTGATTAACTATTAGTTATACACATATCTGTCAAAACTAAGGGACTGTAGTGCTGGAAGCCGTCACCGTAGAGCACCTACAAGGGTTTGAGTTCGATTCTCATCAGTTCCATTAAGGACATATAGCTTAATGGTAAAGCATCTTATACATAAGAAAGAAGTGGTGAATAGTTAGCTAGTAGACTGCTAGTGAGAATAAGCCATACTTGAACAGATTTGAAAAGTTAGTCGCTTTCAAGAAGTTCAGGTAATAGAGGTTCGATTCCTCTTATGTCCATCGTTATATAACATATAACAAACATTGGGCTATCGCCAAGCGGTAAGGCACAGCACTTTGACTGCTGCATTCGCCGGTTCGAATCCGGCTAGCCTAGCTAGCTGTATTACATAAAGTAACTGGAACTGTTAGTTGAAAGCTACTAGATGTTGTGCAAGTACAGCTATCCGTGTACCATATGAAGTATCGGTTACATACACACGTGGTAAAACTCAAGGTAGCTAGTAACCATGTAGCTACTAGGGCAGCTTAAGTTTGAGAGGCCAAGGGGTCGGGTTTTTAGCTGTCAAGGGGTCAAGTTAGAGCTTTGTCCATAGTCTGATCAGCATGAGATGATCTCGCTTGACCTCGAATTATAAAAGACATAAAAATACTCAGACGCTTTGGTGAGGCGTTGAATGCGGAGACAATCAAGATGGTCGAAAACTCCGAACTGCTTATCTTAACCAAATACACATAGTGTTCCTAAAATCCATTCTTTATTAAGTGTACATAGGTAGAGATAAATGAAGGGCGATTAGTTTGATAAGTGGGATTCATGCAGATATGATGGAATTGGCAGACACGCTAGATTTAGGTTCTAGTATCTTACGATGTGAGAGTTCGAGTCTCTTTATCTGCAGTAGGGTGGTAACATCCTTACTTTCATGGTAAAATCCTTATGTGGAACTGGTAATAGGTATCGTTTGCCGACGGTACCTATTGCTATGTGTATAAACATAAGAATCGTTAATATTAATATAAAAATAGAAAGAGGTGTAAATATGAATAACGTAAATAATGAACCTGTAGACAAATTTGTAGACGTTGGAGAACGTCTTATGATGGAGTTCAAGGTGATAGACGAAGCGAAAGCAAACAGATTTATTGCATACATAACTCAATTCGCAAAGGACTGGGGAGTAGACATATCTTATTTCTGCACAGGTGACGAAGTTTTTGGACTATCTGAAAGACAAGCTTGTAACAGTTTGCTTGCTCAAATAACATCAAAACTCAACTTTAAAATTGCTGATGATAAGGAGGATGATTCAATTGAATAAACTAGAAAGACTTATTTCCACAAGTAGTCAGAAATATTATGAAAACGGTACATCTGAGTTAACTGACGAAGAATGGGATGCAGCTGTAGAGCAACTTAAACATGAAAACCCTGAATCACATATCTTAACAGATGTAGGGCATGGATATGATATTACTAAAGATAAAACAGTAGGGGCACGAGTTCCTCATAAATACGGACATATTGGAGGGCTTGAAAAGGCACACAATTGGAAAGAATTGAATCCTTCTATCAAAAACCATGATAGGTTTGTATATGGATCACCTAAGATTGATGGTCTATCTATTGTATGCTACTACGTAAAAGGCGAGCTTCATAAAGCCCTTACACGTGGATCTAAGGATGGCATTACAGGCATTGACGTTACAGATAAAGTTAAGTATATTCTCAATAATAAACACGAAATGGCAGTAAAGAACGATTTTACAGGTGCAATCAGAGGCGAAATTGTAATGAGCAATTCTGATTTTGAAAAATTTAAAGAAGCGTTTCCATTAGGATTAGATGGCAAAAAAGTTCCTAGTAATCCTAGAAATGTAGCTGCTGGCATGATAGGAAGAAAGGATTGGGGAAATGAACTAACATACTTGACTATTCTTTTTTATCATATTGTAGGGTACGAAGGTATTATGGTAGGAAACGAAGATATTGGTGATATGGATTATATTCAAAGAATGTTACTAGACAATATCCGCCATGAGTTTATAACGCCTTATTGTATGCTTAAATTATCGGAAGACTCATTTGAAACAGATATGAAACGGCTTTGGGATTTATATAACAACTCAGAGTCTTCTGTTTACGATTATCCTAAGGATGGTATTGTTATTAATAGACGATGGTTCAAAAATCGAAATGAAATCACTTATGATGCTCAGGCGTTTAAGTTTCAAGCAGAAACAAAAATTTGTACAGTAACAGATGTTATATGGAATATGTCAAAAACCAACTTTTTGATTCCAGTTGTCCAGATAGAACCGACAGAACTTTCAGGTGCGACAGTAACGTATGCAACAGGATTCAATGCCGATTATATTCTAAAGAATAAAATTGGACCCGGTGCAAAAATAAAGATGATGAGATCTGGAGAAGTTATTCCATTTATTACAGAAGTAATACTTCATAGCACAAATGATGCCTCAACATACATTCCTAATACGTGTCCATGCTGTGGAACTAAGCTTATCAAGAACGGAGTGCATATTCAGTGCCCTAATAAGAAATGTGCTAATTCTGCATCAGCGGATATGCTATGCTGGATTAACTCGTTAGTACCATTAGACAATTTCGGAGATAAGCTTCGTATCAAATATTTACAAACCTTCGTAGACAAGGATAACTTCACAATAGAAGAGCTCATGGACGCAGTTATGACAAAAGGATTTATTGCTAATCCATTACGTTCTCAAGATAACTTATTCTTAGAATTTTTAAACAAATTAAAAACTAGAAATTTCAAAATGTCCATTGCATTGAAAGCTTTAAATATTCCAAGATTAGGTGATATAACTAGCAGGAAACTAGGAGTACATCGTCAGCTTATACTAAATATTCTTCATTCAGATAACCGATTTGATTACTTTGATGAATTAGTATCTATTGTAGGAAATGCTACTGCTTTAAGCATACTACTTAGTGAAAAATTCAATCGTCTTAAATTGATTGAAGATAGGATTGGATATGAAACAGAATACAATAAAGTAAATGTAGCAGTTACAGGCAAGCTATCTGTAAAAAGGTCTAAGTTCGAAAAGGAACTGGACCATCACGGATATCAGTTATCGAACATATCTAGAACATGTAAATTTTTAATTACGGATAACCCTAACAGTAATTCTGATAAAAATAAGAAAGCAGATAAGTTAGGAATTACTAAAATAACAGAAGCAGATTTTCGTAAACAATATTTTAAATAAAGTACAAACGGAAGGAGGAATATTTATTGAAAAGCAGTAAACCCAAACTACTATGTAGAGTAGCAGCTTCTGGAGCTATTTTACTTCCATCGAAAGTATCCGACATTTGTAGATTACGTGGAGGGGATAAAGTTACAATTCAAATAGATAGAGACAATAAGAAAATAGTTTTAACATATAAGTAAATATGGTCCCTGCTTTTGTAGAATAACACCTTTAATACTACCAGAATGAATCAACTTGATTCAAACCAATAAGGTGTAATGTCTCGAAAGCAGGGTTTTTATGTGTAATAGTAGTGATATGTCATTGCAAATTCCTGAAACATGCATGTATTTGCATCCAGGTGACAAAGTTAAATTACATAGATTCGACTCCATACTTTGGATTGTGAGCTATGGATGGTTTACATTTGATGGAAACAGAGGTATCTGTGGATGGTATCTCACTAACTTTGAAACAGGTAAGATAAAGCCTATTATGAAAACAGACCTACGTGACATATATCTTATAGATTAACATAGAAAGGAGTGACACTATTTGAACTCCATAACTACTGATAATGGTATACAGCTTACAGATGGTACCGTTGTAATGCTGGGCAGATATCCAGGTGTTAAATGGATAGTAAAAAATGGATGGTACAGCTATCAAGGAAGTCAGTATACTGGCTGGTATTTTTGTTCTATACCAAGTCAAACCACTATTCCTATTTTAGAAGAAGATCTTACTTTGATTACAGTAATCTCTCAACCTGATGGATGTAATTGCAATCCTGGAAGACCTATGCCGTATCCACCTTATCCGCCTGAACCCCCTTGTCCTTGCCCACCAGATCACAATCATCATCCGACACTTTCTGAAGATGATAAGTACCAAATCGACAGATCTTTTATAACTGTTAATACGCTAGAAGATAGAGATAAGCTGACCTTGAATAAAATTGTTCCGGACGGTAAAATTGTTCGAGTAAATTCTGTACGAGGTTCTATAAAATACTATTCATATAATCTAGAAAATAAAGCATGGGATGAGATAACGATTGAACAAGATACAGCACGAATCGAAAATATTGAAGAAAAAGTTTCCAACATGGAAAAAAGTATTAGCTGGTTAAACATTAACAAGGAGGTAATTGAATAATGGCTAATGTATTATTTATCAGCTGTACCAGTACTGAATTTAAAGGATTAACTGCAAAAGATCCTAATTCCGTTTATTGGCTCAGTGATACTAAGCAGATTTACAAAGGTGCTGATCTTTATTCTAACAATGTTTTGTATGTTAGTGAAGCACCTGAATTTGATTCTGCATTATCTGAAATGATATATGTTGTAGATGACGGCTCCGGTAAAATGCAGATTCTTGTAAAAGGCCAATCTGCAATGGTACCTGCAGGCGGTACTGTAGATGAGGCGGGTGTAACTGCTGCTATTAACGCTGCCTTAGAATCCTACAAAAAAGCTGTAGTTAAAGTTGAATCTGCAAGAGCAAAGGATAACAGTGGTACAGTAATTAGCTTCACAGACCACGAAGGAACTAAAACAGATATAACCATTGCAGATTTATTCTTATCTGCTGCAGAATATGACCCATCTACTCACCATTTAAAACTTACAGTTAAAGGTGTTGAGGAACCTATTGAAGTAGATCTTAGTGATTTAGTTCCACAGGCAGTAGACGCATCTCAGGTAGCACTTGCTAGAAATATTACAGCAACTGTAGACGTAGGTAATATCAAAAAGGGGCAGAAAATTGATGTTACAAATATTCAAACAGTTCAAGATCTGTTTGAAGCAATGCTCAGTCAAGATTCTAATCCTACAGTAACGCAGCCGTCTGCAACCATTACACTTGCAAATGCGGGAATCAAAGAAGTAGGATCTAAATTTACACCAAGCTATACAGCAACACTTAATGCAGGTTCATACAGTGCAACTGCTGAAGGTGCGCAAGCAACTGGCATCACAGCTAAAACATACGCAATTACTGACACAGAAGGAAATGAAGCAGCTACTTCAACTGGAAAATTTTCAGAAATCACAATAGCAGATGATACTAACTATTCTGTATCTGCTACCATTTCTTATGATGCTGGTAATATTCCAAAAACATTTTTAGGTAAAGAATATGCCGAAGGTCAGATCAAAGCTGGATCTAAGACTGCAACATCAGCAAAAGTTACCGGATATCGTCAAGGTTTCTATGGAACTCTTACAGACAAAACAGGAACAATTGATTCTGCATTTGTAAGAGCTCTTTCTTCTAAAACTAATAAGAAAGTTGCAAAAGCGCAGAAATATGCAATTGCAATTCCTGCAGGAACTGTTCGTGTAGCACTTGCATTTGAATCTTCTGTAGGAGAAGTATCCTCTATTACATCGGTTGAGCAGTTTAACTCTGAAATCAAAGGATCTTTTGATCTTCACAAAATTCAGGTAAACGATGCATCTGGAGCCAATCCAAAAGAATACAACGTATATGTAAAAGATATGGCAGATGCTCAAGCAAGTGCAACAACTTACAATGTAACTATCTAATAAGGAGGATATTTAATCATGGCAAATGCATTTGATAAGACCAATGTTAAATCCGTCTTAGGATGGAGTAATGCGTTTAATCCTGATGGCGCATTTCCGTTAGACCTTAGCTGCTGGTTTGGATCTCTCGAAGAAGCACAAGCCGCTGCAGCAACTGCTGTAGAATTTGGTTCTAGCGCATCAAAGTATCATTTCGGAAAACAGTTATATGTTTTCGATGGTACAGAGTGTAAAACATATTTGATTCAGGGAGATAAGACCCTTAAAGAAATCGGAGCTAACGATGCACCAATGCTGTTCGTAGACGACGAAAATGGCATGCTTGCCCTTACAGACATCAAAAGCGGTCAGCAGGTATACAGAAGCGATACTCACACAACCTGGATTTTCAAGGGAGGAGAAGCTTCTACTTTAAGCAACTGGGTAGAAAATGCATCCCAGAATGATACTAAGTGGGAAGGGACTTCTGATAAAGTTCTATTTTTCTCTACTACTCAGGATACTTACGATAAGCTTGAACGCAAAGATGAAAGTACATTGTATTTCACAGCAGATACAAAACGTATTTATAAAGGTAATTCAGATGTTACATCCTCTGTTTACGCAAGCGATTCCATCCCAGCTGTAGGCGCTGCAGTTAAAGGTAAACTGTATATTGATACAACTACTTTTGAATGCAAGATTACATTAGATGGAAAAACTTGGATTGTTACGTCTCCGGGATACTTAACAGATGGAGCTGAGTGGGCAAGTGCAGATTCTGGTAAGCTTGCAACAATCGGACTTATTAAAAAGGGAATTAAAGCAGCTATTGATGCTGCAAAAACAGGACTTGTACATGATGTTACCTATGATGCATCTACTTTAACACTTACTATTCCAGTAAACGGTAAAGAGGATGTAGTTGTAAACATCCCTAAAGACAAGTTCGTAACAGCTGGTAAGTACTACGAAAATTATCCAGAAGAAAATCCTACTCATCATAAAGTAATTGTACTTACAATAGACAATCAAGACGAACCGGTTATTATTCCTGCTGAAGCTCTTGTAAACATTTATGTTCCAGAAAATGATGGAAAAGACGTTACAGTAGCAATTTCAGATGATTATAAGATTTCTGCAACTGTTAAACTTGATCCCGATGCTAACAATGCAATTACAAGTTCTACAAGCGGCATCAAGGTAGATATTTCTGGAAAGCTTGATAAGCTGACTGGTGCAGATATTGCAAGTAAAGTTGTAATCGCTAAAGAAGATGGCACTATCGAAACTTCTACTGCAGATATCAACACATCCAATGAAGACCTGCGAACAGATGCAGATACTTCATCTATTCCAACAGTTGGTGGAGTAATTGCAACTGTAAATGCAATTAAAACAGAAGTAAATGACACAAATATTGCTAAAATTGCAGATGGTAAAGAAAATAATATTGTAGCGGTTGCTACTAATGGTACTGTTAAAGATAGCGGAAAATCTGTAGGACTTTCAGAACTTGCAGCTGCTCCAAATGCTAACACACTTGCAACAGAAGCTGCTGTTAAGAAAGCAGTAGACGGTGTAGTTCTCACATGGGGATCTATTTCTTAAATAACTTAGAAAGGTGCATCTACTTGCACCTTTCATTAATATAGAATATAATAAATAATGAAAGGACATAAATAATATGCCAGCAAACAATGGAATTTTAAGGTTTAAGTATGGTTTAGCTACCAATTATGCTAAAATCGCAACTAAGGATGTAAACACAGTTTACTTCTGCACAGATACACAGCAGATGTTTGTAGGAGATACTGAGTATACACGTCCTGTACAGCATGGTGCTGCTCTTCCAAGTAAGTTCATGCCACCTAACAGCTTTTTCTACAAAACAGATTCAAAAGAGCTTTATTTCTCTGAAGATGGAACTAAATGGACAGCATGTAGTAACTTCTACAGCCATCCGACGTTCACAGCTAAAACAGTAGGTGAAACTGCTGCTAAGACTGCTACATTCGGCGGAACTATTACAATTCCGAAAATTACTGTAAACGATGAGGGACATGTAAGTGCAGCTGAAAACATTAAAGTTACACTTCCGTCTGAAACAAAAAACTCTGTAAGTGTTACAGGTACAGGTAACGCGGTAACATCTGCTTCATATAATGCAGCTGGTCATGCACTTACTCTTACAAAGGGTGAGACCTTTGCTACTAAAGCTCAATTAGATACAGCTATTGGAAATATTACATCATTTGAAATTGATGCAGGTGAAGGCGGAAAAGGATATGCTTCTTTATCAGCTCTGAAAACTGCACATCCTACGGGTGTTAAAGGTACTATTTATCTTGTCCAGTCCGGATCTCATGCAGATAATACATTTGCAGAGTATTTATGGACAGGCAGTGCTTATGAACAGTTCGGTAAATTCGGTGATGTAGATCTTTCCGGATATGTTCCAACATCTAGAACTGTAAACGGTAAAGCTCTTTCTGCAGACATCACACTTGGAAAAGCAGACGTAGGCCTTGCCAAAGTTGATAACACTCCAGATGCAGAGAAGACAGTTGCAGCAGCTGGTAAACTGTCTACTGCAAGAACTATCAGCTTAACAGGAGATGCGACAGGCTCTGTCGAGTTCAATGGATCAAAAGATGTATCTATCAGTACAACAGTTGCTCATGCAGCTGCAGCAGATTCTGCTACAAACGCTGACAGTGCAAAAGAAGCAATTCATGCAACAAGTGCAGATTCTGCAACTACCGCCACTAGTGCAGATAGCGCAACACAGGCAACTCAAGATGGTTCTGGTAATGTAATTACAGCTACTTATGCAACTAAGACAGAACTTACAAATTCTGCGCTTAAATGGGGCACATTCTAAATGATACCTTCTATCAATTCAGATAGAAATGTCGATAAATAAGTAATCATAACAAGCTTGATAGACATTTCATACAGTATGTTTATCAAGCTTGTTTTTTAATCTGAATAGGAGGTAGAACAAAATTGGCAAACGAAATTGTAAAGCTTCAAAGAGGATCTAAAGCATCTATTCCTGCAAGTAAAGTAGCAGGTACTATATTAATTGCTACGGATACAGGAGAAGCATACGTAGATGATTCGTCTTCTAGTAGAGTACAGCTTAAAGATACAACAAAAGTAGCTAAGACAGGAGATACGATGTCTGGTGACTTAGCTATGGGAGATAATAAAATAACGAGATTAGGGACACCTTCCGCAGATGCAGATGCAGCTACTAAAAAATATGTAGATGATGCAAAGACAGCTGCTGTTAATTCTGGTAACACCGCTGCTGCGGATGTTGCAGTTCAAGTCGATTCAGGAACTACAAGCACTATTGAAGTCACGAGTAGCACTCAGTCCAGCGGTCCTAAGAACAAATATTCAATTTCACACAAATCCATGCTTAAAACAGGAACAGCAGACAAAGCTGTAGGTCCTAGTGATAATTTGACACCTGGATATAGTGGAAATTTCACAGTGCCGCAAGTTACCGTTGATGCTTCTGGACATGTTTCTGCAATACAGGAACGTACTGTCACAATGCCTGAGTCTACTGCTTCTTTAGCATTTCCATTACTTATTTGCAATTCTGCAGCCGATGCTACAAGTAAAGTCGTAGACATTTCTATGAGCGACTTGCCTGCCGGTATCTGTCACTTGCTTGTACAATTTACCCATGGAATAGATCTAAATGGGCAAAATTTTCCAGATTTAATCCTTAAAGATGGAACAATTCCTATTAATAATCAAAGAAACTTGGATCCTTCCGATATTGTTAGAATAGAAATTTATACAGACCACACTTACGGACTGCTTTGTGAAACATGGAATGACCCTTCTCCATATGGTGATGATGTAGTAGTTAAACGTTCGAAAGTTGGATATAAAACGAAATTTGAATATGGGTTAGCATACCTGTTCTATGAAGAGGACTTAAAAAATCCATATGGTGCGGATACTTCAACTAGTGGAACTACTACGCTATCATATGGAAGTTCTTTTAAAGTACCACAAATATCATGTGATAAATATGGAAGAATAACTGGAATAAAAACAGAAGCATTCAAGCTTCCAGACGTTTCTACAGTATCTGCAGATAATACTACATTATCCATATCTGATAATGTTATGTCTATAAAACCTGTGAATTCAAAGGCTGTACCAATAGGCATGGGTAATATAGTTGAATCATTTACAGATGGTCAATACTTAGATACAGAATTTGTGCCAGTATCTGCTCAAGATACAGATAGATTCTATATATGGAGTATTAATGGAAATTTAAAAAGTACCGGTCAATTAGTCAATCCTATCAACGTCAGACAACGGCTACCTAAACCTCAGCTAAACTTAGCTGAAACTAATGACACAGCAATATCTTTCAGAAATATAGTAGTATATCCTGAAGATACGGCCTTAACTGCATTACCATCTGATATACCTGTAGGTTCCATGGTAGGAATAGTTGAAAAAACCGAGTATACTCAAAAATAAATATTGATATGACGGAGGAATAATTATGGTTAGGATGGCAAATTGCGGACACGACGAAAATAATTCGTACAAAGGCGGAAAAGCAGGAGACCAGACTGGGACAGAATGGTGTCTAAGAAGTTGGTATTCTTATCCTTGGAATTACATTCTGAGATGGAAAGATGTTAACTTAGGAGAGTTATTTGCAAATCTTGCAACCAAGGCCGCTAATAATGATAACATAGGGTATGACCAATGGGAAAGAGATACTTTCTGGAATCAATTGAAGAAAGTTGCATACGACCCTTCTAAAATTAAAACACCTTGTGAAACTGACTGTTCCGCAGGAACTATTGCACTTATAAAAGCAGTCGGATACCTTAAAGGGGTTGTGGAGTTGCAACAATGTAATGCAACATATACTGGAAATATGATGGATTTTTTCAGATCTGCTGCAGGTCAAAAACATTTTCAAATACTTACAGGAAAATATCTTACAGATTCATCTTATGCACGTAAAGGAGATATCAATCTTAATACTGCACATCATGTAAACATTACAATTGATAATGGAGCAAATTCTGGCGCAAGTAATTCATCTTCTAGCACTACATCTCGAAATTATATTATGGAAGGAGATAATGGCAATGAAGTAAAAATTATGCAAAAAATGCTCATTGCTTGTGGATACAACTGTGGAATTTCAGGGGCTGACGGAGATTTTGGACCTAAAACAACTGCAGCTTTAAAATTATTCCAACACGCAGTATCTATCAAAGAAGATGGAAAGTATGGTCCAAAATCCAAAACTAAGCTTGAAGCTAAATATAAAACTGTTGTAGATAAAGTAAATAGCTCTAAAAGTATAGAATCTGTTGCAAAAGAAGTACTTGCTGGAAAGTGGGGAGTTGACCCTGAAAGAACAAATAAACTAAAAGCAGCAGGATATGATGCTAAAGCAGTTCAGAAAAAAGTAAATGAATTGTGTAAATCGTCTTTATCTGTTAATATAACAAAAGTTGCAGAAGATGTAATAAATGGTAAGTATGGAAACGAACCTGAAAGAACAAATAAACTAAAAGCAGCAGGATATGACCCAGCTGAGGTACAAAAGGAAGTAAACAGACTGCTCAAATGATGCAATTATAAAATTAACATTGAGGGTTGACTTAACTGTCAGCCCTTATACTATGTATATCCTTGTTTAAAAGTATCTAAAATATAAAAAAGAATGGAGGAGAATAATATGCCTCAACAATTATACAATGCAGGTAGAGTGGTTGGATTATCTGCATATGAAATATATGTAAAGCAGCATGATGCAGTTGATCCCGATTCAGATCCTGCAGATGAACGTGAATGGCTTGCGTCTATGCTCGGAATGGGTTCTTCGTTGTTGCTGAAAGTTCCAAAAACAACAAATAAAGGACCTACAGAAGACTGGATGTACGAGGTAGAATTACCCGATAAAACCAATTTATGTGCTGCATCAACTATAATTGCAAGTTTTTTCCAAGGAGAAGGCCGATATATAAAATCTACAGTTTGGGCAGATGGGATTGCAAGTTATGGTAAGCTTATTTTAAACGAGGAAAACAGACGACCTACACCTATGGGTAATATACCTAACAATGTCTCTGCTTGGTCAGAGGATGACAAGAATAAGTTAGCTCAATATATGAAAATTGTAGATGGTATAATTGTTCATACAGGAGATTGGCCTGACAGTCAAGTAACTCCTCCTGCATCTGATTTTGTACCGGATTTGAAATCGAAGCCCAGAGTACGATTACAAATACATGGAAATATTGATACACCGTTTGAAATACTATTATCTGGATTTTTGATAAAAAGTGTAGTAATCGGTGAAAGTAAAGTCGAAGGAAATGTTACTAACTCCCCTAAACCTGAAGACGGAGATTTCTTAGGACCTGCATGCTTTCCATGGAGTAATAAAATAGTATTTTCTGTACCATCTTCTTATATACATTATTTTGTAAACACGGGATATACTCGTAAAATAAATGGAATACCTGGAACATCTAACGCATACATAGATGTGAAAGATACTCCAATAATTGATATGGAAACTACCAATCCTGAAGACTATTATAAAAATAAAGTAATTGTGGATGGAAAGTATGTAGACCCTTCGTCTAAATTATTTGGGACTGTAGGACTGATTCAATTAAATAAGTATTGGGTCAGAGAGTATACTGCGAGAGGGCTCGGTGACGCAGTTCTTACTGTGTATCAGAAGTCAGAAGTATATCCGCCAGCTCTTTACGGATCATTTGTACTAAACACAGGAGAAAATACACTTGCACCCTTAGATTGTGTAGCTCCTGGACATGTAAAAATGTTTAGAATTGAGGATGATGCCGAAGCTAAGAAAACGCTCATTGATTACATCACTACATTTCCTGGAAGTAATCCAATGAATAGAAAAGCAGATGGCACGATTCAACAACTAGTTATTAACCAATTTGGAGAATACACATTAGGAAGCTTAGTTAAAGGTGGATTACAACCTATTACCGACAGTAACGGCTCTCCTATATCAAATGCAAAAGCCTTTGTATCGCAATTCGGAGGAAACATAACAGGATTAAGCTTATCTATGGCTCCAGAATTACCCGATGGAGAAGGGCAAATGCCATTTCAGTATCAAATATCTAGAGATACTTCTAACATAAAATATGGTCCAGATAAACATACAGATTCTACAGGTGCAAAAGTAGGAGGAACTGCTTATGAAGCAGGAGGACAAGCTAAATTATCTTCCTCTGATGTTTCTGATACAATGAGCAATATTAACTGGGCTATGTTATTAACAGCACTTGCAAATAATCAAAGCATTGATTTGTTAGGAGATACGCTTAAACAGCTAAGAGCTGGATTAGATAAAAATTACATTGTATTTAATAACGGACTTAGGCTGTATATATGTAGAAAAGAACCAAAAGACACAGATGTTCCAGAAGGTTCTATCGGAATTGGATGGGGTATAAAAACCGAATAAAGGAGGTATTATAAATGCCTACTATACGAAACATATGCATTCATGGTGATGATGCTACATTAGTAACATCTTTTAATGAACGTCCTAACATATACTGCAATGTCTACTACGGAAAAGTTTCAAGAAATGGACAGAAGATTGAACTTCAAATGAACGCTACATTACAAGCTCTAGAAAGTAGTGCTTCGTACTTTGCATATGAAATTGAAGTAAGTGCTAAATTAGATAATACTACAAAAGTATTGTTTACAAAGCCATATGGTACCAGTCAATGGAATACAGGCGATTATGCCGGGGCTGCAAAACTAACTTCTAAAAATGTTACTCGTAAATGTAACATACAGTTTTTAGTTAAAATCGACTGTACTTGTGCTAATGCAGGCAAAACTGAGCAATTTTATTACAACAATATTGCAGCTCCTGCGTATACTCAGCTTACAGTAAAGCCTAATGGAGGAACATATAACGGAAGTTCTGCAAACTTTACACTTAAACGAAAAGAAGATTATGAATATACTTTGTTAAATGTTACACCTCCTGCAAACATGAATTTTAAGGGCTGGACTAAAACTGGAGGAGGTTCATTGTCAGATTCTGGACAAGGTAGTGTATTCACCTTTGGGGTTACAAATGCTACTATTACAGCTAATTATGAATCAGCTGGGTATGCAACTCTATCATTTGATGCAAATGGAGGATACGGAGGCCCTGGTCCTAGCACAGTTCCTATTGGTACAAGTGTTACAATACCTTCAGGAAAACCTGTTAAAACAGTTCATGTAGATTTTTACCCAGAAGGCGGTACATTATCAGGATATTCTTCTGGAGTAGATGTTCGATTGACGTTTAATTCATGGACAGGATCAGACGGCAACACATATGTAGCTGGGCAACAAATAGTTATGAATTCCAATTTGACGCTAACTGCAAATTGGAAAGAAGGTACACTAAATGAATTTCCAGATGTAATTAAGTACCGAGCGAGATTGAATAGCTGGTGTACTACTCCTACGGGTGGTCAAGTCTATCACAAAGGCAGCTCTATATCTCAAGATCTAGATTTGTATGCGTGCTGGGAATATGAAGTATTACTTCATGGTAACGGCGGTATATATAAGCAATCGAATGGATCATATGTAGATACTTTACAACTTTGGACGAGCCCTTGGGCAGGAACCGTATCGTTGAATTACGTATTTATATATCAACCAACAGACCCTGATGCAAACATAATTCCAACATTTGTAGGATATGGAGAATCTCCAAAGGGTCCACTTAAATACAGGATAAATGGTTCCGGATATAAGGGAAAATCATATATAGACTTATATGCATTGTATCAATATCCCGAGTATAAGGTATCATTTTGGAACGGGATAAAAACAGACAGTAAACCTAAAGGAGATCAAATAGGGAAAACTCAAATAGTTGCATATGGTGAAAATGCCAAACCTCCTAAAAATCCTACACGACCGGGATATGACTTCGGGGGATGGATTGGGTCATACAAAAACGTGATATCTGATAGAGATATTGTAGCATATTGGGGATTCTCCCCTATATGGGTTTATCATGAAGGTGGATGGATTGTTTATACACCTGTAGAAGATTAAGAGAGGTGAATTGACATTGGCAGAAACTCGAATAAATGAGGATGGTTGGGAAGAAGCTTGGACATCTAATGGATGGAGACCTGCTATATATCATTACTATAAAAATTCAGATAAGAGTTATGAAATGGCGAACCCTCCTTGGATGACCTGGGCAAATGGTTCATTATGGGAAGATTGGGATTATTGTATAAAGTATACAAATATAACAAAGCAGCCTATGTGTATTACAGACGTAGGATTGAAGACAGTTGCCGGAAACTCAGAGGGTGCAGGAGGGTTTTGGGCTTATGGTAGTTGGCAATCAGATGATGTAAAAGGAGTGGGCGCTAGATATCAAGTTTTAGTGAATGTTCAACAAAAAGATAAATCAAAATATACCATGGTATATGGAACTCCTAAAGAGGATGCTGATACTGCTGATGGAAAAGCAATGAAGATACCTAGAGCTTCATACAATATGGATACTCCCGGATCTGGACCTACAAGTACTGCAACGTTTGGAAACGGTACAGGTGGATATGCTACCAACAAGTACAATACTTTACGGTTTAGACGATTCTACTTTCCAGAATGCCCTACTATACTTCCAGGAAGATGCGCGTATATACATCTAAGAATAAAACAGTTTGACTATGCAGACGGTGAATGGTCTGGACATGCTCTTATACGGTTTATTATGGATCCTAATGAAGGAAATATACCGATAGTGCCACCTCCTGCTCAAAATACTCCATATGTATGGCGCTATCAAAAAGACGAAAAAGGAAAACTGGGATGGCATCTTGTGGAACCTATTTTCATGAGAGCTAAAGATGGAAAATGGAAAGAGGCGAAAAAATGAAAATATATTGTTATACAAAGAGTCCACTTAAACTAGAAGGCGGGCAGATAGTAAATAAACTTGGATCGTATATGTATAAGAATCTTGAAGGAGCTATCAAAAAACAAAATTCAGGTAACATGTGTGATGTTTACTTTCTAGTATACTATCAGGTTCCTTTGAATAGACGTGACCATAGAATATCAGAAGAACATAACGATATGCATGAAATGACTTTGAATCTTAACATAACTACCTATCAAGAAAAAATAAGAGTAAATGTGCTTGAAGTTTCTCCTGACGAATTCACGCTAGGTTGTAAAACATTCAAGTATGATTGTGTAGACGATTTGCAAAAGTTCAAAGAGGATGTTATGAAGTATGTACAAAAACGAGTAAGCAAAGCATACGAAGAATATGATTTTGTATTCTAATTGAAATCGTTAATATTTATATAGAATAAGTATAGGAGGGTACAAAACATGACTAAAAAGAGCTCGCAGGATAAAGGACTTATATTAAAAGATATGTTAGAATTAGAGGATCTTCTACTCGCAGGAATACATTGTTTCTTACATCATGATATTAAAAGAGATGTATCTCCTGAAAAGTTAGATGAATTTGGAGAAAGTCTAAAAGGAAAAATTGACACTGTAGTGGACCATATTAAAACACATTGTATCTGAATCGTTATTACATATGTAACGAAGAGCTACGTTACATATTCAACTTCATATAGTACTCCTTGACAGGTGGGTTAGTAGCTAGCTACTAACCCATTTTGTCTGTAACAAAATCGTTAAATAACTTAGAAAGGAGGTTAGTATAAATGACTGGTATGAAGATTAAAGATACTACATTAGATCTTAGCAAACCAGATGCTTTATTAGATTTTATGATCGCTCAATTGAAGAATGCTATCTTGAATTTGAATTGGCATGCTTTATACAAGTTGTCTGATAAAGCTACCACTGAAGAAAGATTCATTGAAGCAATTGAAACTAATTGGAGCCCGTTCACTTGTCTATGTGGATTACCTGAAAATATGTATGGCGTCAGCGTATTTACAAATCCATTCCGAACGGAAGATACTATCAAATGGAACCAGTCAATGCTAAGAGTCACCATCTTGTTTTATCAACTTAAAGAACCTAAATATGGAAACGGATTAAATTTCGAACGATGGTCAACTGATTTGTTTGTTGTAATGCATGATAATAAATATCAGTTGCTATCTAGAATCTTTCCGTTTTACCAGGAACAATAATAATACCTTAGATATTCATCGCAAAGCCAGTTATGTATTTCCTGACGTCCTGGCACATCAAAAAATAATGGAGGTTAATTAAATCATGAAAACAATTTCTAAACTCAAGTCTCGTATTATCTTTGAAGTAGATGACTTCAAAATGCTTCTTCGTCACATTCCACCTATTACATTAGTTCTTGCTACATTATCTGTAATTCTTATGAACTTATTTGCAAATAAAGAGTTTGTCAACTACAAGTATCTTGCACTTGACTGCGGATTCTTAGTATCTTGGATGAGCTTTCTGGCAATGGATATGCTTACACGTAGATTTGGAGCAAGAGCTGCTATCAAAGTTGCGTACATAGGAATTTTCTTCAATCTCTTATGTGCAGCTCTTTTCAAACTGATTGCTATTTGCAATTTTGGGAATTGGGGAGAATTTTACAATTTAAACAGCCCTACTGCAAATGATGCAATCAATAACACTTTTGGTGGTAATTGGTATATTCTTTTTGGAAGTACTGTAGCATACGCATTCAGTTCTATTATCAACTGTACAATTAACCAAGCACTAGGAAAACTATTCAAAGGAAAATCTTTCAAAGAATACACAATTCGTTCTTATGTTTCAACTATAGTTGGACAGATTGCAGATAACTTATTATTTGCTTTCATTGTAAGCACTGTATTATTCGGCTGGACTTTATCTCAGTGTATTGCTTGTTCGATTGTAGGTGCTTTATTTGAGCTATTATCTGAAGTAATCTTCAGCCCTATCGGTTACAGAGTTTGCAAAAGATGGGAAAAAGAAAAAATTGGAGAATCATACATTAGATATGCAGCCCAGCATAAACTGAACTAACTTATAAGGAGGACAACTATGAACGTATTAGTTACAGGAGCAGCTGACGGTATTGGGTTAGCAACTTGTGTCAAATTTCTAGAAAAAGGATGGACAGTAATTGGTTTAGACATGAACCGATTAGAAATTCGTCACGACAAAAAAGATGAACTTGAAGAGGATCATAATCTGCAAGTAGACGAACTGCTAAATCACGATAAATTCTTTTTCATGAAATGTGATGTAAGAGACGGATTACCTATCAAATTGTTATCTGGATTAGATGTATTACCTATTCATATATTAGTGAACAATGCAGGTGTTCAAGTAAACAGTCCATATGCAATTGATGTAAACACAACCGGATTAATTCGTATTACAGAAGACTTTATCAAACATTTTGGTAGCTATATTGTAAGCATTGTAAATGTAGGATCTGTATCTGCTCACACAGGTGAAGAATTTCCTTACTATGCTGCGTCTAAAGGTGCACTTCTTCCATATACAAAGAATGTAGCCGCAAGAATTGCTAAATATGGTGCAACTTGTAATTGTATCAGTCCTGGAGGAGTTCTTACAGAACTCAACAGACCTGTTATTGATAATGAAGAACTATTCAGTAAAATAATGGCTGTAACTCCTATGAAAGAATGGTGTACAACTTCTGACATTGCAGAATGGATCTATTTTCTTGCAGCAGTACAGAATGGCATGACAGGTCAAGATATTATCATCGACAACGGTGAAAATATAAATAGTAAATTTATCTGGGAGGACAAATAACATGAAATCAAAATCAATTATTTTAGCAGCAAAAACAGAAAAAGAAATTCCTTCAACTGAGTATATGATAGAATACTCAAGAGAAAACAGAGACGCGTATATCACGTGTAATGTAGGTATGACACATAAATCGTACATGTGGGATGACGAAACAACAACATGGAAAGAACTGCCTCAATGGTTTAATGACACTGAGAATGACGCAACTTTAGGAAACTCTGATAGAACTGCTTCTGAGATGGGCTCTGTCACATCATTAGGATCTGGAAAAACAAAATATCCTACAGACTATGATCCATCAGTGTTGCAAACTTTCAAAAACAAACATCCAGAGAACGAATACATTGTGACATTTGATGCAGTAGAATTCACAAGCTTATGTCCGATTACCAGCCAGCCAGATTTTGCAAAAATCATTATCAGTTATATTCCTAATGAGGATATGGTCGAAAGTAAATCTCTTAAACTTTATCTTTTCAGTTTTAGAAATCATGGAAGCTTCCATGAAGATTGCGTAAACACTATTATGAAAGATCTTGTTAAACTTATGAATCCTAAGTATCTAGAAGTGAAAGGCATTTTTGCAAAGCGTGGAGGCATAGCTATCTATCCATTTTCATCCTATGCAGATGAGGAGCATAAACAGTTAGAAGCAGATAGAAAGCTGCAGATTCTTAGCGAAGCCTCTACAAGAGCTGTAGGATATGACATGTAAACAATTTTGAATCGTTAATAAATCATGTAATACAATCTGCCGGACAGTGCTGTTACCCTAGCCGGCAGATATGTAAATAAAAACAGAAAGGTGGCATTCATCATGTCAAACAGAAAAGCATTAGTTTTATCTTCAGGAGGAGTAGATTCTACAACAGCTATTGGAGTAGCTATTAGAGATTTAGGTGCTGAAAACGTCAGTACAGTCTCAGTGTACTACGGACAGAAACACAATAAAGAACTCAAATGCGCTCAGAAAATTGCAGAGTTTTATAATCTTCCTCATTACACATTAGATCTTTCTAACGTGTTTACTCACAGCAATTGCCCACTTCTCAGTAATTCTACTGAAGAAATTCCCGAAATGAGTTATGCAGAACAGATTGAAAAGAATGGCGAAGGAATGGTTACTACTTATGTCCCATTCCGGAATGGTTTGATGTTGTCTGCTGTTGCTTCTCTTGCAGTATCAATTTATCCTGACGATGATGTAAACATTTATCTTGGAGCTCATGCAGATGATGCAGCAGGTGATGCTTATGCAGATTGCTCAGAAGCATTTACAGATGCTATGAAAGAAGCAATCAGCATCGGGACATATGGAAAAGTACATGTAGTTGCTCCGTTTGTAAACATGAACAAAGCAAGCGTAGTAAAAGCTGGATTGAATCTCGGAGTACCTTACAAACTGACGTGGTCGTGCTATGCCGGAGGAGAAAAACCTTGTGGAAAATGTGGAACATGCATTGACAGAGCTGCTGCATTTGCAGCAAATGGTGTTGAAGACCCTGCACTTACAAAGGAGGACTAAATCATGTTTTTACTTCAAACTCAGATAGATTTCGAAGCAGCACATAGACTTTACAATGTTAATACGTATTCCGAAGAATTTTAGAGAGGATTTAGTAATGGGTAAAAAATTGATTATAGATAAAGCAAAACTTAACGAATTAGTAGCTAAAAAAATGAAGATATCAGAAATAGCTAAAGAATTCAATGTAAGTAGAGATTGCATCATGCGATACCTTAGAGAATATGGCATTGATTTTACAGAATGTATGCAAGGCAATAGAAAATATAAATTCAATATGGATAAGCGTGAGATGGAAAAATACTTAGAAATGCATCTCACATACGGAGATATTGCTAAAAAATGGGAACAGCAAACAGGAGAAAAAGTACCTGATTATGTAGTAAGTGATAAAGGACGAGAATATGGGCTTAAATCTGAAGGTAATCGCTATTATATGCGTAGAGATAATCCAGCATGCAGAGATGAAGTTCGTGATAAGATATCCAAATCAGTTAAAGCTTTGTGGAGAAGCGGAACATACGATGATAGAGTAAACTACATGAAAGGGTGTACAGAAGATGAGTCATCTCAATTTTTACCAGAGGGTTCTTATGCAGCATACGCTGAAAAAGCTAGATTCTATCATCCCGAAGCTGTATGTTTATGCTGTGGAAAGCAGTTGAATTGGAATGCTTCTAGAAAAGATGATAACGCTATAGAAGTTCATCATGTAGACAGAAATCATGATAATTATTGTTTAACAAACTTAATGCCATTATGTAGAAGTTGTCATAGACAGATGCATGATTTACGAAGTTACTTCACCACTGTTACAAAGGAATTTTCATTTGATGCTGCTCATTATTTACCCTATCATGACGGAAAATGCAAATTCTTACACGGGCATACTTATCATATGGCTGTAACTGTTAGAAATGTTATTGATTTAGGATCAGGGATGGTTATTGATTTTAGCAAGCTGAAAGATGCTGTTAAAGATAACGTACTAGATAAATTAGATCACGGATTTTTGAACGAATATATTCCTTATTCTACTTGCGAATGTATGATTTTCTGGATATGGAGAGAGTTATCTCGAGATGTAAAGGGGCTATACAAAATAAAATTACAAGAAACAGATGGATCATACGCAGAACTTTCTGCACAAGATTATGCACAATGCTTACCTCAGTTTGAATCTGCATGGCATTATTCCAAAGGAATAGATAACTACGATATTTCAGATCCAGCTAACATTGACAATGGAAAAAGCCCATACTTCAAAAGCGAAGTATATGTAGAAGGAGGAGATGAATGATGAAAGTTGTAGAGATTTTTAACTCTATTGATGGCGAAGGTTCTAGAGCAGGATTTCTCGCTACCTTCATTCGACTTTACGGATGCAATCTTGCTTGCACATACTGTGATTCAAACTATGCTTGCATGGGTAATGACTACAAAGAGATGACAATTTACGAAATACTTACAGAAGTAGATAAATACAACTGTCATAACATTACACTTACTGGTGGAGAACCTCTTATTCATCAAGATGTTAAGAAACTTATTTCGTTACTTATAAAGAATGGTTACCAAGTAAATATTGAAACTAATGGATCCAAAGAAATTGAATCTATTAGAAATTACATCAAATATAAGTATGGTCTAACAGCTGCTAGAAACAATTTGTTTTTCACAATGGATTGGAAATCTATTTACTCTGGAATGGCTGCTAAAAATCTTCGAAACAATCTTATGGAACTAGATGAGAATGATGTCATTAAGTTTGTAGTTGCAGATGACAAAGATCTAGAGCAGATGACAGATATTATAACAACATATCTGCCATACTTAACTTGTCACATTTTTGTGAGCCCTGTATTCGGTAAGATAGAACCTAAGGACATTGTAGCGTATCTACAAAAGAATCAATGCTTGTCAAATGTAAGACTTCAGTTGCAAATGCACAAATACATTTGGCCTGCAGATATGAGAGGGGTATAACTGATGGATAGACGAGAAATTGATACAGATAAAATAAAACAGCTTACAAGAGAATTCTTAATAGCTGTAGGAGACGATCCGGATCGTGAAGGACTTAAGAAAACTCCTGATAGAGTAGCAAGAATGTGCACAGAGATCTTTGAAGGAATGACACATTCTAATGAAGAAATTGCAAAGATGTTTGATACCTGTTTTGAAGATCTGGACACTGGAGACTTAGTAGTAGAAACAAATATTCCTATTCATAGTTTTTGTGAACATCATCTTATGCTTATGTATGATATGAATGTTTCTATCGGCTACATTCCAAATGGTAAAGTCATTGGGCTAAGTAAACTTGCAAGAATTGCAGATATGGTAGGTAAGAGATTGCAGCTTCAGGAAAAGATTGGATCTGATATTGCTGACATCCTCCAGATAATTCTTAATACACAAGATATCATAGTTGTAATTCAAGGGAAGCATGGATGTATGACAGCTAGAGGTATTAAATCTAGAGAAGCCTTAACAAAAACTGCAACATTACGAGGACGATTCCAATCAGATTCCGATTTACGTTCAGAATTTTACTCATTAATTAAGTAACATAGATAAAGGGCTACTAGCAGTAGCCCTTTATCTATGTTCGAATCGTTAATTTATAGTGTAACATGCTTACATATTCAAAATGAAAAAGGAGAAGAAACATGATAAAGCGAACTATTTGGTGTTATAATTATACACCAGTTGAATGGGCAATGCTCTGCAAACAGAATAAAGTAGACATAACATCTACATTTATTGTCCTTCATGAAAAGTTTGATCACAAGTTTTAGGAGGTGATGAAGATGGCAGCTAAAAAGTATTCAACAGAAGCAATGGCTGTTGCAGTTCAAGAAGCATACGCAGGTATCAATGCAAAAGACGGCGGACCGTTTGGAGCAGTAATTGTAAAATCTGATACAGGTGAAATTGTAGGAAGAGGGCATAATAGAGTGCTTATGAAAAAAGATCCTACATGTCACGGAGAAATGGAAGCAATCCGAGATGCTTGCAAAAATCTTGGAACGTATGACCTCTCTGGATGCGATATTTACACAACAGGAGAGCCTTGCCCCATGTGTTTAGGCGCAATCATGTGGGCCAATATTGATAACATCTGCTACGGATGCAATAAGAAAGATACAGATAAAATTGGATTCCGAGACGACAAATTCTACGAAAGAATTGCAGAAGGTAACATTGGAAAAGAACATGAAGAGTTTCGAAAGCTTTCCATGCAAGTTTACAAGCAATATAAACAGATGAATCCTACTATTTACTAAATAGTTAGGTAATATACAGCTTAAATAAAACCACCTTTCATAAATCCATGATTATGAAGGGTGGTTTCTTTGATGAAAATTTATGTTCATGACTATCCGGAAATATATGCTATGAATATATTTTTCGGACAGGAGATTAAAGCAGCTATAAATACTACTGATATATCTAAAAATTTAGTAAGGTGTAAATCATCTAACTTATGGGCTTATGGAATAAATGTTAAAGAGGGTCAGAATCGCATTGGAGATGTCGTCATTCAATTCAAAGGAAAGCGAGGAGGCCCTGGAGATACTTACATTTATTATGATGTACCAGTTAAAGATTACAGACGTCTTGTAGGAGCTCCATCTAAGGGCAGTACCTTCTGGAAATTTTTTAGAAATAAGTTTAAATATGATAAATTAGGCGACAAATCATGGCATGGAAAACTACCTAACGCGATTCGTTAATATACATATATGGAGGTGTAACAAATATGATTGTTCAAGTTAATCCTGGAATACTTCTCAAGTATTTAGTTCTTAACAAAGATCAGATAGATAAAGCATTCATACTTAAGAAAAACGATAACAATACATATGATAAGATAATGATTGAAGAACTATTTAAAAACAGCCAATGTTATATAGATGTTCCGATTAAATTTAACGATATAAACAACTTGATAAAAGAGTTTAAAAAGCCCTTAAAAGCTAAACCGGACGATACGGAAACCGAAGATGAAGATTCATGCGATAGTGAAGAAATAGAATATGAATTATCAAAAGATGACAATATTAAAAAATCAAAGAAATGTGGAAGACGTAGACGTATTGATTTAGGGAAATTGTATGCTCTCAAACATGCAGGATGGAAACCTCAAGCTATTGCAGATGAAATGCATGCTAGTTTCTCTAATGTGTGTAAATACTATTACAACGAAGATAAATACAAAGAAGAAATAGAAGATATGTAAAATCGTTAAATAGTGTGTAGATCATTATGATTTACACACTATTTTTATGAGAGGAGAATGATTATGTTAGCGCAAACTATTTACTATGAGTTAGACAAACTAGTAGTAGCTCAGGAAGAGTATAAACAGGTTATGTCCGTAGCAATTCATAATCAATTCATTCGAAGAGCTCACAGCGGATTACCTAAATCAAACATATTAGTATCGGGACCTTCCGGTACTGGAAAAACTTTCTTAGCTAAAGTTGCTGCTCAAGTTGTGAATCTTCCTATTGTAATTGGAAATGCTACAAGTCTAACACAAGCTTGCTATGTAGGTGAGGACGTTGAGAATCTTATTCAACAACTTTTTGATGCTTCTGACGGAAACCGATTTGTATGCGAAAATGGAGTCGTCGTGATTGATGAAATTGACAAAATTAAATCTGCGTCTACAAGTGTTCATGGTGGAAGAGATGTATCAGGTGAGGGTGTTCAACAGGCGTTGCTCAAAATGATTGAAGGCTGCAAAGTAAGAATCAAAGATAAAAACGGATCAGATGTATACATAAATACAGAAAACATATTATTTGTTGGATGTGGTGCGTTTGTAGGAATAAATGGTAACGAGGATCAGGATTTTATAAATTTCGGATTAATTCCAGAGCTTGTAAACAGATTTGAAACAAAAGTCGAGACATATTCATTAGGAACAAAATCGCTGTTAGATATACTAGCTAATTGCGAAGATTGCTTACTTGATAAATATAAACAGTTGTTTCTTTATCAAGACCAAGTGCTGGAGTTTACTCCAAATGCTGCCACCGCTATTGCAAGAAAAGCAGCTGAAACAGGAAATGGAAGTGCTAGAGTTCTTAAAAGTTTAGTAGAAAAAGTACTTTTGTATATTCAGTTTACTTTAGCTAAAAGAGAATCTAATACAACTATCACAATAACTGAAGAATATGTAAACAATAGATTAGGATTATAAGGAGGATTATTAATGGGCTTGATTAAATATGAAAGAGGTCAAGTATGGTGGTGTACTCTGCCAAGTTTGAATAAAAGAGGTATATTTCAAGGCAATCATCCAGTTGTCATTGTATCAGTAGTTACAAATTGCTTTGATGCTTGTCAAGTAACTATTTGCCCAATATCTACTATGAATACTGCAAAAGAGCAAGATAAGTTGAACAAATTCTACACAGTTCCAGTTGAAATACTTCACAGATCATATGTACTTGTAAATCAGATAATGCCTGCAATAACAACAGATTTTACAGGATATATGGGAAGAGTTACAGACGAAACAATGTCAGATATAATGAAAAAATTGCAAGAATATTTAGAGATGGTAGTTTATACATATGAACCAAAACCTGCTACTGAACCTTCTTCTGTACCAAATATAAAAACAGTACCACTTAGCATTGGTGATACAAAGCCTCGTAGTTCTCTAGATATTTCATTTGAATGTTCATCTAAAGATGCTGAGTATGATACAATTCAAATTGATAAAGATTCAACTACAGACGTTCTAAAATTACAAGAAGCGGAAAAATTTCAAAATGATGTATTTGATGAAAGACGAATAATTGATACAACAACAGGACACTATTACCATTCTATCAAAGATGCTTCAGGTATATGTCATATGAGCAAAAGTCAAGTAAGAAGATCTTGTAATCAAGGAATAACAGTTTCCGGACATAAATTCGAATACGTCAAGAAATAACCTAGTGAATCGTTAAAGTGTATGTAAGCTAATTACATACACTTTTTAAATGTAAAGGAGAAAACATATGGATAACATGATTTATTTAAAAGAGCTTCCATGGATGTCACTTGGAAAGTCGCTAGATACTCCACCTAAAAACGCAGATGAAATCATGACAGCTTGTGGATTCGATTGGACTGTTTCACCGCACAAGATGTCAGCAGAAGATATCGGACTAGTTCTAGGATGGCATACAATTACAAGAGACGACGACAATAGAATACTTGGAGTAGTAAACTCTGCATATCCGCGCTTAGTAGACAACAAGAACATGTTTAATATAATAGATTCCTTATTAGGAGATGAAGCAGAGTTTCAGTGTGCAGGAGAACTGTCAAGCGGAAAGAAAGTATTTGGATGTTTCAAGATAAGAAACAATGAGAAGGTGCTTGATGATGAAACAGAAACATACATGATTATTATGAATGATCATCTCAAATGCGATGGCAAAGTAACAGTTATTCAAACACCTGTAAGAGTTGTGTGTGAGAACATGCTCACGTATGCTATTAGCAAAAACAATTACATGTGTAGAGTACCTGTTACAGATGATGTAGGAATCAATAAAGATATTGCGATAAGTCTTTATCAGAATGCTCAGAACTCTATCACATTATCTAACAGATCAGCTAACAAACTTGTAAGTGCTGAAGTAACTAGAGATCACGTAGAAGCTATCTTAGACGATCTTTTTCCATATCAGAAATCAAATACAGGTGATCTGTTAGATACAAAAGCAAACGAAAGGATTTCAATGCTCCGTGATACTTTTGTTGCAGAATGCATGCATGCCGATGACTTAGCTAACTACACAGGTACAGCTTATCAAGTCTATCAAGCACTTACAAATTTCGAGCAACATTATTACACAAATGCAAATAACGCATACGATCTTGACAAGAGAATGCTTCTTGTTCCTGGAGTTGGAACACCTACAGAGCCTTCTATCACAGCAAAATACATGAAGAATTGGAAGAAGTTTGCTGTAGCATAACTTATATGAAGTACATTAGCTGTCGTAGAAATACGACAGCTATTTTAGAAATAAAGATATTAAGAAAGTATTAACCAGTTTCTTCAGGTATTGACTTCTGAACCAATAGGGCTTATAATGTATACATAATAAATAAAAGAAATAAATATTCAACACATACATAATTCTAAGGAGGCTCTAATATGAGAAAAGAAAAAGTTATCGAAAGAATCGCAAACCTGCTTGACCTTGCTAACAATAACACAAATGAGAACGAAGCTATCGCAGCTTCTCTTAAAGCTCAGGAACTTATGGCAAAGTATCACATAGAACTTTGCGATTTAGGTGACGACGAAAGAAAGAAAGAAGAACCTATCGAAGAAGTTCCTGTAAACACAAATTATGGCAATTACTCTAAATGGAAATATGAACTTTGTAATGTAATTGCAAATAATTTCTGTTGCAAGGTTTACAAGAAAGGATCATTCATCGTATTCTACGGACATGAAACAGATGCAAAAATCGCAGGAAACACTTTTAAATTCTTATTTCAGTTAGGAAACAAATTCGCAGACAGATATTATAATAAATGCAAAGCTAATGGTAGACCTACTATCGGAGTCGCTAACGCTTATTTAAAAGGATTCGTAAAAGGCATCAAAGAGGTACTTGAAAAACAGTGCACCGCTCTCATGATTGTAACACCTAAAGACGTAGAAGACGGATATGCAGAAAGATCTAAAGATTGGAAAACTCATTCATATAGAACAAGTTATAGTGATGACAAACAAGCATATGCAGATGGAAAATTAGATGGACGTCAGGCAGTAGAATCAAGAGCACTTGAAACTGCATAAAATACAATAAGCCGCTTAGATCATAACAGGTTGATCTAGGCGGCTATCGGGTTCATAAAGAAAGTTAATATATTAATCAAGTAATTTACTCCTGTAACCCTATTAAGTCGGTTGCTATTTTAAGTTTCTTATACAATTTAGCTTCAGCAGCTGGCAATGCTCTCTTCATTCTATTGAAATCCAATCCATATTCTCTTTCATATTGATGTAGCATCTGATCTGTCAATTTAGACTCGCAATCGCACATCTCTCTAATTAGAAAACTCTCAATATCATCAAATGTATACTCTTCTGTAGGATACTCAAAAGAACTTATTTTCTCTTCAGCCGGAATAAATAATTCATGTGTTTCGAGATCTGCCCAATAAAGTGTTCCGAAGATAGCTTTTAAAGAATTCATCTTATCGGCAGGTAAATTGACTTTAGATAAATCTTCATATGTAACTTTGCCCCAATGTTTTCCAAGTTGGGCTCCTGCTTCCATGCAGAGTGAACGACGTATTGAATATTTTACTTCATTAAGCTCACGTTCTATCATTTCACCGACACGTGGTTTAAAGAATACTGAGAATGATAGGTCACAGCGATATCTCGCAGCATACTGATACCACCACCAACACTCTAGAAAATGCGAGATAGCAGATTGAAACTTGTCTTCATAACTAATGGCAGAGTTATTTATGAAAGTATGAGTAGCTACGTATCCGAAGAAAGCATAATTGAGTTCTACAACACGGTCACGAATATCTGTTCTTTTCTTTCTTCCTTCTTCATCTGGTGGGAGTAAATGATAGATTCTTAGAGTTTCTGATTTGATTTCTGCTGCTGTCATTTTGCTAACAGGTTTATGATAGCCAATATCAAAATTTGTTGTAGGGTTGTTTGATAAATCTGTTATCAGACCTTCATTTTGAGGAAAATATTTCTTTTTTGCCTCAGCCATTTTGAACCTCCTATTTAGAATGAAACACGAACAATAAATCCCTATGAATTCATTATATATTATTTCTGAAGAAAAATAAAGAGAATTTTTAATAAATTTTGTAATTAAGGTTACTATTTTATGAATCGTTATGAAATCGTTAATAACTGTATAATTTAGGAGGTGTATGTTATGCCTGAATGTAAATGTATTATATGTGGAACCACCTTTCAAAGTAAGCGAAACGCAATGATATGCAATAGCTGTAGAAAGAGAACTTGTGTAGTTTGCGGGAAGGAATTTGAAATAGATCCGTCTCAACTAAATAAAACTACATGTTCCAGAAAATGCAAATCTCAACTTGCTAAAGATATCAAAGCAGGTTCTGCAAAAGGTATTAAGAAAATTTGTGAATACTGTGGAAAGGAGTTTTACACAAACCACAACAGACGTAGATACTGCTATGATGATCATTATGCTACGTGTGAAGTATGCGGAAAGCAATTTAAAATTTTACATATGGATTCTATTCCGTCAACTTGTTCTGAAGAATGCAAACATGCAAAGATTAAAAACACCTGTAAAGATAGATATGGCGTTGATTATGTATTCCAATCAGAAGAGTTTAAACAGAATGCTATCAAGACCAATTTGTCAAAGTATGGGGTAGATAACGTTTCTAAATCAGATGAAATAAAGAAAAAGATACAAAACACTTTTCAAGAGAAATATGGATGTCATCCTATGCAAAGAGAGGATATTCGACTTAAAGCTCAAAATACTATGGAAGCTCTTTATGGCTTTCCACATTCACTTCAATCTCAAGAAAGTAAATCTAAAATGTATGCAACTATGCAATCAAAATATGGAGTAACACATGCGTTAAATAGTCCAAAATTTATAGATAAGATGAAAGATACAAACATGAGAAACTTCGGAGTTCCATATCCTGCAATGAGTGAGCAAGTTCAAAATAAAATAAAAACAACTTCTATGGATAGATACAACGTAGAAAACGGAAAATATTTAGAAATGACAGATTTTTCAAAGTATGATATTTATATGAAGTTTAAGTCTGACCCAAGAGCTTTCATTATAGATTTAGACTATAGCCCGTCTATCCATAAGTTGTGTGATATATGCGGAGTACTTGACAGTGCTATAGGAAGAATAATTCATGAATATCATGTCGAAGATTTAATTGACTGGAAAACCTACTCTTTAGAAGAAGAAGTGAAGGAAGTTATACTTGATATAGATCCTACCTGTAACATAATAATGCACGATAGGAAAATTATATATCCAAATGAATTAGATTTATACTTACCTGATTACAATTTAGCGATAGAATGTAATCCTACCGAAACACATAACTCTAGTTTTCACGACCCCTGGGGCGGACCTCCTAAGCATCCTAAGTATCATCAGCAAAAATCGAATGAATGTTTGAAGAAAGGTGTTCAGCTGTTACACATATTTTCATATGAATGGAAATATAAGAGAAATATACTTGAAAGTATTATACGAAATAACTTAAAGAAACCTAAGAATAGAATATACGCTCGTAACACACATGTTATTACAGATATATCATATAATGAATGCAAGTTATTTTTAGACACAAATCATCGTCAAGGCAACTGCATGAGTAAAGTAAGGATAGGACTTGCTACAGATGATGGTCAACTTGTATCTGTTATGACCTTCGGAAAGTTAAGAACAGGAATAAGTAAGACGTTAGATAGTGAAAATGATGATTGGGAAATCTTAAGATTTTGTTCCTTACTAAATACATCTGTAATTGGTGGAGCATCAAAGCTTTTTAAATACTTTATCAAAAACTACAAATATCGGAAAATTGTATCATTTAGTGATGTAGCTCATACATCTGGAGGAGTATACGAAATATTAGGATTCAAATTTATTCGTCAATCAGATCCCGGATACATGTGGGTCAATCTAAAAGATGATTCTTATCTCACTAGAGTACAATGCCAGAAACAAAATATAGTAAATATCCTCCCAAACGTAGATACGAGCATGACGGAACAGCAGATAATGATGTTAAATGGATATGGAAGAGTATATGATAGCGGAGCAGATAGATGGGAATTTATGAGTAAATGACTTATAAATAATCAATGAAAACAGGTCAATTTAACATATTTGGCCTGTTTTCATTTTGTCAATTTTACATCAATTTTGCTAAATTACTATAAATTGACCGCTACTTATACGTCAATTTGATAAAAATCAACTTCATTAATAAGTGTAGATTTCAGCGATTTGAATTTCCGGCCTGAACATAAATATAAATAATAAAAATAAATAACAAATAACAAATAATAAATAAAGTAAAATGCTTTTTACTTTAAGATAATAATGATAATGTAAATTAATGATCGCACATCACTTAAAAATCAAAAGACCAAATTAAAGAAAACAATCTCAGGGCAAGCCTGAGACCTCTCAGCCCAGAGTAAGGCTTCGAGTATTTGTTCTCTGTTGATGTTTTTTGCTGATTGTTCCGAACTTGTTCGTGAATTGACAGGATAGCGGCGGCCACAAGTTTCTGACTATAGTGATATACTTTGTTATAGGTATATCCTATATCTTATTGATACTATAGAAGCTATAAAAGAAATACATTTATTATGATGGATTTGAATTCTACTGATATGTAGTTTTAACTAGTATGTTTGCTATAACTAGAAACTATAACTAAATTTTAAGAAAGGGCTTGACTTTTCAGACATTATGCCATATAATTGTATACATAATAAATAACAAGTTAGAAGATAACTTGAAAGTTTATTCTCATTATATATTATCACATAAGCCGCATCGTTAAATAACTTGTAGGATAGATAGGAAGATTTTTCTATCAGCAAACGCACTTGAAGATGAAGATGAGGGTAAGATAAATTTATTTAAGAACTTGCATCTGATATACAAACAATGATTTCGTATTCAGCATCTTGCTTGCCATTGTAGTAGACGCTTTTTACATCATTCTACTAAATCAGTCCAAGTTCTTAGATAAGTTTATCTTGAAAGCTAGGCAATTTCCTAGCAAACAATCGAAAACGTGTTGCTGATAGATACTTCCCGACATTATCTAGAATTTCTATCAGCAAACGCACTTGAAGATGAAGATGAGGGTAAGATAAATTTATTTA
>ERZ1024365.17-NODE-17-length-49151-cov-80.517191_pt1 | contig 49151 bp, 68 predicted proteins | sample MGYA00520788_ERZ1024365 | MGnify/ENA primary metagenome ERZ1024365 (study PRJEB33242, sample SAMEA3444265) | Homo sapiens | biome: Host associated; feature: Gastrointestinal tract; material: Stool | place: Uganda | collected 2011-01-01 ... | reverse complement strand
CATGGATAGAGGAGATGGAAAAGGTGAACGTGATGTTGTTTATGTTGGTAGATATCATGCAGATAGGTATGGTCAGTCAATAAGTGGAACTAAAAACTATATTTTGGGAAACTCTTTAACTCAAAACCGAGCTATAGCAAAAAAAGTAGGCAGTTATGTTATGGATATGGCGACAAGAATGACAATACAGATGCTTTATTTGGTAGAGTTTGCAAATTGGGATGCTCAAGTTGTTCTTGGTTGGGGTGGAGGAAACGGTAAAGAAAGAGAAGCTACAGGTCTAACAGATAGTATGCAGTATCACACAGGTACAATGCAAGAAAAGTTTGCTATGCCAGGAGCAGGTATACAGTATAGACATATTGAAGGTTTATGGGAAACTATATCTGAGATGTTAGATGGTTGTTATCAGGGAAATGACAAATCTTTATATATAACACTCAATCCTAATAATTATGCAGACAGAACTAAATATACTTTAGTTGGTACTAATTTGGTATCAGCTTATCCAAAATATTTAAATGTATCTGAAGTTGAGCATTATAATTGGGCATTATATAATACATCACCAAGTACAGGTAGTTGGGCAACGTATATATGTGATTATCAAAACTATGATACAGAGCAACCTTCATTAAGTTATGGTTCAGGTTATGTTTATTCAAGAAACAGAGGTATGTTTAATATCATGACAAATATTGATGGGAATGCATGGGTAGGTTATCGCAGTGTTATACTACCTTAAGGATGAAAAATGATGATTATTTGACTTTATAACTGCTTGATATAGCAATATCAAGTACATTGTTTTTCTCTTCCTCCTTTATATAAATAGCAGCTACTAATTTTCTCCCTCATTGGTAGCTGCTATTTCTGTCTTTAGGTCAAATAATTTAATGTGTTATAATGCCCTCAGAAAATGAAGGGAGAATATAAATTATGAAAAAGATTATTCACAAAATTGCAGACGTTATGATTATTGTAGGTTTTTTGTTTGTTTTGGGTACAGCGGGTGCTATGGATTGCAATAAAATGGAATCCTGGAATCAGTTTTGGACTCAACTTATAGTAAGTAGCATAATCTTTATGTTTGGTGTTTTTGCTTGGGCAGCAACTAATGATTATAAGGAGGAGAGATAATTATGAAAGTAAATGTTATCAATAATGTTCCCAATGTTGAGGTTATATTAAATCAATCTTCTGACGGAAGCGCTACTTTGGTAGTCAAAGAGAAAATGCAAAAAACACTTGGTCAGTTAAAGCCAGGTAGTATTGTTAAGTTAGGCGAAAGAGAATACATTGTATTAGGACACGGCACAGATACTACAGCGGTAATCACAAAGGATTTTGTCAAAATAATGGAATTTGGTGAGAAGAACAATAAGTATCAAACCAGTAAGGTTCGTGAGTACTGTAATACAACATTTTACAATGAGCTTGTGAAAGCTGTAGGTGCTAAAAACATTTTTAAGCATAAAGTAAGGTTAACAGCTGATGACGGAACAAATAAAGGCATTATTTGCTTTGATAATGTATCAATTCTTACAACAGAACTTTATCGTAGATATAGGCAGTACCTCCCGGCTTATGATAATTGGTGGTGGACAGTAACACCAGTAAGTTCAACAGTAAAAGATTACACTCGCTCCGTTTGCCCAGTAAGTTTAACAATAAAAGATTACTTTCGCTATGTTTGCTGTGTCAGCTCCAGTGGTATGCTTGGCTGGCATGACTGTGGTTTTTGCTGCGGTGTTCGCCCGTTTTGTATATTGAACTCATCAATATTAATATAAAATTAAAGGAGATTATAATATTATGGAAAATAAAAATAAATTTTTTAGGATTTCAGAAAGACAATTTACAACAGATTTTGCATCATATACTAACTCTAAGTCAAATCTTTATGATGAGAATGTAAACTATAATAATATAAAGTTACCAAAAAGAGCTACAACAGGTTCAGCTGGTTATGATTTCTATTCACCTGTCAATTTTATACTTGCACCAGGAAAATCAATCAAAATACCAACAGGAATAAGAGTTAGACTTAATTCTGATAACGTATTACTTATTTTTCCTCGTAGTTCACTTGGTTTTAAATATAAGCTTAAAATTGATAATACAGTAGGAGTTATAGACAGTGATTACTTTAATTCTGATAATGAAGGACATATTTGGGTAAGTATGACAAATATGAGTTCAGATAAAACACTAAAAATAAATAAAGGTGATGCTATTTGCCAAGGTCTTATTTTAACTTATGGTAAAGTAGTAGACGATGATACTAATGGTATAAGAAATGGCGGAATGGGAAGTACAAATAATAAAAGTTAAATATAGTAAGTGATGATAGGGTGTGATTTTATGGATAATAACAAAACTGAAGATATTAAAATGCAAATATATAAACTTGTTGTAAAATTTACATATAATCAAAAAGGAATTATAGATATATTAAAATGTGATGATAAAATACAAGATTTTATATGCTATGCTTATACACATTATATTGATAAGATATATCCTAACTTTGATCCATCTAAATCCGCTCTATCAACTCATGTTTATGCTTGTTTGAATCATTTATATATGTATTTTATAATTCAAACAAGATATCATGTTAGTTTTAGTACAGCAAGAGCAATGCTTAATAGTAAAAATATAAAAACTAAAGAATTTTATAATCTTTTATATAATTCAAAAACTTTAGATACTTTACAGGGTGGTATAGATTCGTTTATTGAATCTGAATCTGATGCTAAAGAAAATATTATTCATTTTGATTCAAGTCTTGCTGACATGACATTTGAACCTTATAATTATCTTTATGCTAATGTTAAAGCACAAACTGTGGAAGAAATTAAAAATACTGCATTTGGCAAAGTATTTGATAAGTATATAACCAGGTATTTTAAAAGTATTAAAAAACCAGAAACTAAATATCAAGCTATAAGAGATAGAGATTTAATATGGGAATATACGTTTAGACAAGATAAACATAAGTCAAGTCTTCAAAGTTTAGGTGATAAGTGGGATGGTATTAGTAGAGAAAGAGTAAGACAAATAGTAAGTGGTTTTTACACTTGGCTTAGAAAAACCAAAATTAGAGAAGAACTCGAAATTTGACTATATCACAAAATGATTAAACCATAAAGGAGCTAAAATATGAATATATACAATTACTTATATAAACTATCTTCAAATGCTGCTGATAAACTTGTAAAAGATCTTGAAGATAATACACCATTACCTTCTGGTTATATTACAGATGGTTATGGTAATATTTATAAAATACCAACACATGGAAAAACTCCATCTGTCACGTTAGATGAAAATGACAAAGTTAAATACAGTTACAATTGGGAAGATAAAGCTATAGAAATCTATTCAAAAGTAGATGATAGCAACTATGATTTTGTAACAAGTTATAATCTTAACCCAGAAGAATTTGTTGATGGACCTGAATATTGGTTTAAAACTGCTGCTCAAACTGTAGAAGATGAAATTTATAATGAAGTTGATATTTCTGAAGCTTTCGTTGAAGATAAAGAGCATAGAATAGCAACAATTGAGTTTGGTTATAGTATTGTTAACGATATGAATCCTGATGAATTTCATGATATAATACTTTACCATTATAAAAATAATTATACATATTATGATTCTGAGGTAATAGTCAAATCTGATTATGGTAGTAGCAGTGACTCTCAAGGTGAACTAAATATATACTCAGCTTCATCTATTCAGTTGAGCGAAAAAGATATACGTGAAATTTGGAGTGACTTTGAAGATTATGTAACATCTAATCAAGATAATGTAGAACTCTATATTAGAAGAATACTATTTTATGATTAAGGAGTTGATATTATGGGTGGTTATTGTGGTAAACGAAGTTCTGTAAGAACAAATATTATTAAAGCTTATGGAAAAATGACATTACCAAAATATGTTGCTGGTTATTATTCAACAACAAACACTGCTAATAATGTTGTACCTGAAATGTTTTTTGGATTTTATAATTCAACAGGTAATTTAGGTTTTGATTTAGGTATACTTCATGTTGGTGGAAATCAATGGAAAGCATTTTATGGTGGTTATGGTGAATGGGATGATTCAAGTATATTTAATATCGAAGTAGGCTCGACAATTTATGCTAATGCTTGGGTTGAATTAACAGCTCGTGGTTGGTGTGCTAAACTAAACTTATCAAGACAAGGTTATGATAATACTGATATAATACAATTTGTTCATTACATTAAAAATACATCAGTAGCTAATCAATGCAACAAAGGTTTTAGAATAAACAGAGAAGTATCAATAGCTGCAAATGATGGTGCACTTAGAACATATGAAACAACAGGTTCTTACATATATGATGCTATGTTTTCTGACTGTACACTTATTGAAAGAACTGGTGCTTACTGTAGATGGACAGATAAAGAAAGTATCAACATAAAACGAGTTCAACCTTGGCAAGGTGGTCGTTTTAAATGTAAATACAAAAATGCTCCAGGTAAACGAAATGCTATCGAGTTAAGAAAAGACGAAGGAAATGTTAATACTAAGTTTATATCAGCAGATTGTAGAAATGTAAAAGATTCAACAGGAACTACTTACGCAAAAGATACTATATCAATTCATTTTAAGTAATTAAAGGAGAAGAGAAAGCAATGAATATTCAGAGATGTGATAAATCAATGAGAAACTGTGTTACCTGTCGTTATTGGAGTGGTTATAGAGAGTTTGACGGAATTGGTGGATTTTCTTTTGACACAGATAACAAATCAGGTAAATGTTGTAATGTTGGTTGGAAAGGCTTTAGTGGTGCTACTACTGATGCTTATGGTTTCTGTCAAGATTATGAATCACAATATTAATAAAAGGAGATTAATTTATGGAAAGTGTATTAGATAAGCTCATTGGTATACTTGAAACATATGGTATTAATTCATCTTATATTAGACCAATTGCTAAAGATGGTCAAGATACAGATTATGTTTATGTAGGTGATATACTATATCATGTACCTAAAAAGCTTAATGATAGAGAACTTGAAGATCTTGCTTCATATATTAATGCTAACTCAACAGATATAATTGAAGCTACTACTGAAGCTAATGTAGTTGAAGAAGCTGTAACAAACCCTACACTTGTAATTTCAGAGTCGCTTAATGATATAGAAGTAGGTAAAATATACAAGTATGAACCACAAGGAATTGATTTTAACGAACTTGAAGATAAAGCCAATTTTGAACAAGAAGCTGAACTCTTTGAAATAGCTAAACACAATCCCTATTGTAAAGTACAAGATAAGCTAATTGTTTCAAAAGAGGAAGATGATGGTTTTCTTGTTGTAACTTTTGATATTTCAGAAAATGGTGATCTTGGGGATCTTGTTGATATTAAAAATAAAGATTTTGTTGTTTTTGAAAGTGATTTGAAACCTGTTGAAGAAACAGAAATCAAAGAGTCTGTAAATGATGAAGAGGAAGAAGCCATTGAACTTGTTAATGATTTTGATACTGCAGATTATACAGTTGAAGCTTACATTATTGAATTTGATGGTGAAATTGTTGTAGTTTACAATGATAGAGAAGAAAATGTTGATGGTTACTATCATATAGGTAATGCAGTTAGTAATGCAGAAGATACTCTTGAAGAATTAAACAAAATAGCAACAGATCCAAAATATTACATAACTCAAGAACTTTACGATGAAATTAAGCAAGCTATTCACATAGAAGACAATCCTATGATAAAGGAATCACTTTGTGTTCCAGAAGAAATTGAATTAACTACAACATCTGATGAAACAAATACAAGTACAAGTCTTCTTACAGCATTAAATTCAGAAAAAGAAGCAGTTATGGTTTATGAAATGCTTCTAAAACTATCAGTAGATGAACAAGAAAGAGAGCTACTCACTAAAATTCTTAATGATGAAAAAGAGCACATTGCTCTACTTTCAAGTTTACAAACAAAACAAGTAGCTGATTTTGTTGCAGAAGATAATAAAGAAACACTTGATGAAAATGCTCAAGATGTTATTGATACTCCCGCTATGACTGAATAAAGTTAGGAGGAGAAAAACAATTGAAAATAGAAAATCATACAATCACAATTATAGCAGAATTTAAACCAATTGTACAATCTGAATTACTTATATCTAAACTATCCTATTATATAAGTAGTTTAGTTAAAGATACAGACATAATTTTAACTGATTTACAATCAGTTCCAACAGGTTATCGTATTATGTATACAATCAAGTATTCGACAAACTTTTTTAAACATAGAAATTATACTAAAAAATTATCTCGTTTACTTGACTGGTTTGGTGATAAATCTGATAGTGATTGTTTATCTCGATATCATTATAATTATGTTTAAAGTAGGTGTTTTTGTTGTGTAATACTAATAAACTAAGTTTTAGTTTCGAAAATAAAATATATTATCATGATTCAAGTAATGAAGATGTTTTGGATATTATATTACCTGTAGAAAATCCAACAATTACTAAATATAAATCAGATACTAGCGAGAGTACAGTAGAGTCTTTTATATATGATGCAGAAATTAAACTTATTTTAACAACAGAAACATTAAAAATGCCTAAAATAAATATTTATTGCAATAACAGATTAACTGCAAGTAGATTAAAATTAAAAGCAAATAAAATTAACATTTTAGTTTTTAAAACAAATAGTAGTGGTAAAAGTTGGTCTATAAAAACTTGTTTTATAGATAAACAAAAAATACCTAACAATAATACTATTTATAAAGGACCAAGAATAATACGTCAAGAAGATGTAAGTTCTTTACTTGGATATAGTATAAAGAACGATAAAGTTAAAAAGACGGTAGATAGTGAGATAATTAAAGACAAAGTTGAAATCTATCCTAATAAGTTTGTAATTAAAATAGATGATATTGAAATTATAGCTGAGCGAGTTTAGATACTTATTTGTTTTTTTTTTATTTGAACTGTTATATAAAATAGAGAAAGGATAGTGTATTTATGGCAATTCAATTAATGTCTAATGTTAAAATAATCACATCTGGTAATGTACCAACTACAGCTAATCTACTTCCTGGTCAGGCTGCGTTTGGTAAACTTACTTCTGATGGTAAATATCACTTATTTGGTAATACTGGTGAAGGTGACGCTGGTGTAGGTAAGGTTGTCGATATAGTTCTTGATACTTACTCTGCATTAAGTGCACCTGATATTGAAACAGTACTAAGTACTGGTAATCAAGCTACAACAGGACTTATATTTTTAAATAATGAAAATGAACAAGTTGTAGTTATTACACCACAAGATGTAACAGGTAACACAACAGTTAATATTAAAGGACAAACTACTGTAAAATCAATTTCTGCTTCTGATTTTGGTGCTTTTGCTGATGTAATAATTAATGAGAATGGAATAATAGATAATAAGTATTCAGTATTATCAGCAAATCCAAATCGTATAATTCCTGATACTGAAGCTACTACAATGCGTAATTTCCTTAAAGTTTATAGTAAAACAGAAATTGATGGTATGGTTACTGGTGCATATCATACAAAAGGTTCTGTAGCTGCTAATGCTCTTCCAACAGAAGGAAATAAAATTGGTGATGTATATAATATATCAGCTAATACAACAGGTGTTGTAGATATTCATGGTAATCCCATGAAAGTTGGCGATAATGTTGTTTGGGTTCAAACAAGTACAGAAGGTGAAGGAACATTTGGTTGGGATACACTTTCTGGTGTTACGGATCTTAGTGCTTATTATACAAGTGCTCAAGTTGATGCTCTTCTTAAAACAATAAATGATAGTATTGCAGCTGTTAATACAGATATCACAGATAATATTAAACCTGATATTACAAACCTTAAAACAAAAGTTCAAACACTTGAAAATGCTGGCTATCTTAATGAAACAGCAGTTGAAAATTATCTTACAACCAATAACTATGTAAAAGATGCTAGTTATGTTCATACAGATACTAACTACACAGCAGCTGATAAAGCAAAGGTTGATAAGATAATTACAGATGGTGATGGTACTAAAGTACTTACAGATAATGGTACGTATACACAGCTTGAACTATCTGTTGTTGCAATTTAAATAAACAAAAGGCTGGTTAATCTAATAATTAGCCAGCTTTTTAAATAAATAATTAAAAGAAAGGAATATAAAAACTATATGAATAAGATTAATCTTACACTTGATAACCTTGTTTATAATCTTGCTGTTAATAGCAGTGATGATCTAACGTTTGTTCTTCCACTAAAGACTCCTAATGTTGATCTTGAAGCTAAAACTGGTGAAAATGCTTTTGCTTCAACAACGGAAACAATAATTAAAGTATACATTAAAACAAAAAAGACAGTTCCTACAAATGCAATAGTATTTGAAGCTGTTGAAGGTCAGAATGTTATAGTATCTGGTGGTCAAATTCAGCTTATTGAAGATACAGTAACATCAGTTACATGTTCAACTACAGATGGTGGTCATAATTGGCTTGTTAACTCTTGTAATGCTGCTTCTGATACTGCAGAAGGTGCTTTAGCTTTAGCTAATTCAAATTATAAAGCTATAGATGCTACAAACGGTTATATACATAAAACTATAGAACCTCGTATAGAAGCTTTAGAAAATGATTTAACAAGTAAGGTAAATACCATAAATGATAATATTGATACTTTAAATCAAAAAATAGATGATGATATTCAAGCAGTTAAAGATACTGAAATTAAAGATTTACAAGGTAAAATAGAAGCTATAGAAGCTGAATTAGCTAAACTAACAAATATTGATATATTAAAAGACATTACAAAAGCAAATGTTGACAATATAAATAAAATTCCAGAAATTGAAACAAATGTAGCAGGCCTTACAGAGAGAGTAGCTACACTTGAAGCAAAAGAAAATCCTTCAGTTTAACTAAAGGAAGGAGGTAGAGAAAACAATGGGAATATTAAATAAAATTTTTAATAAACTTGTAGATAAAAATAAAAGTAATAATAAATATTATATTAACATAGATAGTGATATTGATGAACTTCTGAAGGAAAGTAATGTATCAAAAGAAACATTAGATAACTTATCTGATAATAAAGGCGAGGAGGATGATTAATAATTATGGCTTATACTAATAGTTCATTAGTTAGTTATAAAAAACTTAGTCCTAATAATTCAGGTAAACGTAACCATAAAATAGATTGTATTGCAATACATTGTACTGTAGGTCAACTTTCAGTTGAAACTTTAGGTAGAATATTTGCGACCAAATCTAAAAAAGCATCATCTAATTATGGTGTAGGTTACGATGGACGAATTGGACTTTATGTTGAAGAGAAAAATCGTTCTTGGTGTACATCCTCATCTAAAGTAGATAATCGTGCAGTTACAATCGAAGTTGCTTCAGATACTTATTCACCATATGCAGTTACAAATAAAGCATATAATTCTTTAATTAAACTTGTTGCTGATATTTGTAAACGTAATAACATTAAAAAACTAATTTGGAAAGCTGATAAGTCTCTTGCAATTAAAAATGGTGTTATAAATATTCAAGTAGATAAACAAAATATGGTTGTGCATCGCTGGTTTGCTAATAAATCTTGCCCAGGTGACTATCTGTATAAAAAACATGCTGATATTGCAGAAAAAGTTAATAAAATACTTAATCCTACTATTATTGATATACCAGAAACTGTATTAAATGTAAAAGTTGGTGATCTTGTATCATTAGCTAAAAATGCTAAATATACAAATGGTAAAAATGTACCTACATGGGTTATAGCTAAAAATTGGTATGTTAATAAAGTTACTGGAAACACTTGTTTACTTGGTAAAAGTGAAGATGGTAAAAATAATATTCAAAGTTTTGTAGACATTAAGTATTTAACTGTTGCTAAAACAAATAATTCAACCATATCAGTAGTAAAAGATGTTGTATATACTGTTAAACGAGGGGATACAATAGGAAAAATAGCTAAACTTTATAATATAGATTATAAGAAAATAGCTTCATATAATAATCTTAAAAACCCAAATTTAATATTTGTAGGACAAAAACTAAAAATCCCTCGTTAATGTAAATAAGACCCAGTTATATCTGGGTCTTAATTTTGTTTGTGTTATAATGACCGTAGAAAAATAAAGGAGGAATAGACATTGAATAGTAAACTTGTAATTATAGGAGCTGGACCAGCTGGCTTATTTGCTGCTTATAATGCAACAAAATATCGAGATAAACTTGATATTCTTGTAATTGATAAAGGTAAAAATATCGAAAATCGTATTTGTCCAATGCGTGAAGGTAAAGCTTGTGTTAATTGTAAACCTTGTAATATTACTCATGGTTTTGGTGGTGCTGGTACTTTTAGTGATTGCAAACTTTCATTATCACCTTTTGGTGTGGGTGGTGATATTGTTGACTATTTAGGTGATGCTAAAACACTTGATTACATTAAAGTTGTTGAAACTATTTTTGACAATTTTGATAATGATGCACATAAAAGACAAATAGTCGGTGAGAAAACAGAAAAATACAAGGAAATTGAAGCAAAACTTAAAAAACAAGGACTTGATTTAACATATTGTCCAACTAAACATCTTGGTACTGATGGTACTCTTACTGTTATGAGAAACCTATATAAATATCTTTTAGATAAAGGTGTTAAATTTAAATTTAATGAAGAAGTGGTAGACTTTATACATTATAATGAAGAAAATACAAATGTTGTTATAACAAATAAAATGACGTATCAAGCTAATTATGTAATTTTTGCTCCTGGTCGTTCAGGTAATTTTTGGTTAAGTAGTCTAATGGCAAAACATAGTGTTAAATCTAAGTCTAAGAAATATGATATAGGTTATCGTGTTGAAGTTCCAGCAAATATAATTAAAGAACTTACCGATAATTTTTATGATATGAAAATTTCTTATACAGACCCAAAAACAAAGATAAAAGTAAGAACATTTTGTACAAATCCTAATGGTTTTGTTTCAAAAGAAAAATATGATGATGGTACTATGTTGGCTAATGGACATAGTTATGCTGATAAGAAATCAAATAATACAAATTTTGCTATACTTGTTTCATTTCCTGGTGATTCTGAAACAGGTAGACGTATTGTAAAAGATTTTTGTGAAGAAACGGGTGATATTTTTGTTAATAACCTTGACTATGCACTTACAGGCGAAGACATGGGTAAATTTGATACACTACCTACGCTTAATGCGTATTATGCAAAACGAGTAACACTTTTTACACCAAGAGAGATGAATCATTATATATTTGAACTCTTAGAAAGATTAAATAAAATTTATCCTGGTGTATTCTCAAATAAAACTAATCTTTACGGTATGGAAGCAAAGTTTTATTCTGACAATATTGAAGTAAAAAATAATCTTGAAACTAAAATTCCAGGAGTTTACTGTGCCGGTGATGGTGCGGGACAAACAAGAGGAATAATTCAAAGTGCAGTAGCTGGTTATTCAATAGTTGATGATATTGTTAAGAAAATATAAAAGAAAAGGATGGTTAAATAAATTATGATTAATACCAGACTTAAAAAGAAAATTCAAGAAGGTATTACAAACCTTTCAAGTATGGGTCAAATTCCGACAGATGAAGTAACGTTAAATCTTGAAGTACTTTATGATTCCATCCTTAATGAAGTTTGTTCTGTAGTACCTATGGAAAGTCCAAGACAGGTAGTATCATGTTTAAAGCTTATTCATGATTCTGAAGAGAAAAAATTTCTTACTGGTGATATACAGAAAGATGCATTTAAACTAACACTTATGGATGGTGTTGGTGCTGTTCCTTTTGATGATTATGGGTATCCAACTCAAGATGTAAGTTGTTCAATCGTAGCTAATGAGAATAATGAATTTCTCGCAAATTATTCAAATATCATTCCAGGTACAGTAAACATTGAAGATGAATATATAGATGATGGAAATGGTAAAATTATTAATAAAGAAACAAAGGCAGAAATTGGAACTATTGATTATTTATCAGGTTTATTTAAATTTACTACAGGTAATGTTCCAGCAGCTGTAGTAAATTATAAATACGATATCTATAATCTTGAATATCAACGTAATTTTGCTAAATTTGTTAAATCTTCTATTGAAGTTTTTGCAGATATGTATGCTCTTGATATTGATTCTGCTCTTGTTCTTAATGATTTTAAGGGTTTAAGCCTTAAAGAAAATATTAATAATATAATTCCTCAAGTACTTACTCAACAGATCGATGGATTTATATTATCAAAATATTTTAAACAAGCAGAACAGCAAGTTATTGGAACATTTAATTCAACAATTGTACCTCCTACAATTTATGCTGATTTAGGTACATTTATTAGTAATAAAACAAATGAATATGTTTCTCAGACAGGTGTTATGCCTAATGTTATTCTTTGTGATGCTAAAGGTTATAGTCTTTTAAGTGCAAATGTTAAATTCCAGCCTATAAACGATGAAGAACATAAAATAGCGGGTACACCTAAACTTGTAGGTTATTTCAATAACTTTAAGGTTATTTTAACAAATATTAAATCTAAAGTTAATATTGTTTTAACTTATAAAGGTGATTCTGATGCACAAGCTGCTGGTGTTTATGCACCTTATATTCCTGTTACACTTAGAACTGTTGATGGTTCAGAAGGTGGCGGAATGATTGTAACAACCAATGCATATTCATTTGGTGGTTTTGTAATGATAAATCCTGACCTTGTAAAAGGTATAGTAATAGAGTAAAGGAGATATAAATATGGAAGAAAACAATGTTACTAAACAAGAAGAACAGCAACCTAATACTGTAAAACAGGAACAACCAAAAAACAAAAAAGAAATTAGGAAGCATCTTGTTGATTCCAGTAATCTTGAATGGGTTGGTTATGATGAAGAAAAACAAGATTTGTATATAGGATTTAGAAATAATACAGTTTATGTTTATCATGAAGTACCTAAGGATATTTTTGATGGTTTACTTAAAGCTGGTTCAAAAGGGAGATATTTTTGGATAAAAATAAGAAAGAAACCATTTAAATATGAAAGAATAAAATAATAATTATATAATAGAAATTAGGTGATAGTTTTTATGGTTCAAATATCAGAAGCAAATATTTCAAGTGCTATGAAGTTTGCATTTGAAGAATTTATTAAACCTCTCGATAAAGAAGGTATTTTAGATTATAGACCTAAAAATCAAAAAGATGAAGATTGGCTTAGAGATAATAAAGCATCTGGTTTGATATATCTAAAGAAACATCCAACAGCTAAAGTAGCTTGGGTTATAGTTCGTTTTGAATCTCGCACAGATAAAGTCTACGGTCAACATACAATAACAAAAGAAAATAGGAAAATAACCACTCCACAAGAATTTCAAGATTTCTTTGGTGTTGCTCCCGGTCCTGATTTTAGTTGGCCTGAAGATTTGACAATATACGCGAGATGGGATAAAGAAAAGGTAGCTAATAAATATGCTAACAGAGATTACGATGAAACTACACCTAATTTTTATATGTATACAAATCATCTTGAAGTTAATCTTGATAAGTTAATTAAAAGATTGTATCGTATAGACGAAATAATTAATACAGATCCTAAAGCAATTCAAGGTAATGTATTTAATATACCATATTCAGCAACAAATATTAAATAGTAGAGAAAGGTGGAATTTTTAGATGGTATATGGTGTTACGGTTAATTTTCCTTATAAAAAAGTTCTTGATTACTTAAAAAACGAAATATCTGATAATGACTTAAGCGAACTCTACTATCAATATAATATTGATGATTCTTCTAATGGTATTGAACAGTTAGCAGATATTATATCTGATCAAGATTTGTTAAAACTTGGTTATGTAGATGATACTGAAGAAAAAATATCAGAAAGTGTTGAAGATGAGTATAAATACCCTAATGTTGAAGACATTGTTGTATTTTTAGCATCACTTGATGAAGATAGTGTAGATCAACTTTATTCAAAGTATTGTTGTAATACTCCAGAAGATCTATCTCTTGCTTTAACAGATGATGAGCTTGAAACTTTAGGCTATAGTATTGAATCTGATGATGAAGAACTTAAATATAATGAAGAGGATATAGGTTATTCTGATCAAGATTATAATGAAGAACTTGATTATCTTGAAGACATACCTGTAACAGTTAAATATTTAATAGTTGATCCAGAGGAAGGTATTTTTGCTGTTGATTCTGAACAAGATTTTTACCAATTTACAGAAAGTCTTGATTCAACACTTGTAGAAAACTGTGAACTTTATAGTGATTGTATTGATACAAATAAAGTACTGTTTAAAGTTATACCTAAAAAATTTGAAATTTCTGAAGAAGTTGTTGTAAATAAAGAACTAAACCCAGAAATATTTAATAAAGACCATATTATGATTCCAGAAGTCAAAGAACAGATTATAGATTATGTTAATAATCTTATTACTACACTATCAGATAAAAATATTGTTGTTGATTATAACGATATCGTTCTTGTAGGTTCTAATGCGGGTTATCTTTATACACCAGATTCAGATATAGATATTCATTTAATATCAACTCAACAATTAAGTCCAGAAACTGCTGATAGACTTTTTGATGAATTTGATATTTATGAAGCTGAAAATCCTCTGATTATTGGTGATTATTCAGTTGAACTTGGTATTGAAGATGGCTATGATGTATCAGCAAATAGTGCTCGTAGATATTCTCTTGTTGATGATACTTGGATTGACGAATCAGATAGTAATGAACAATATACTGAAGCTGATTTAAGTAGTGTTGCTGGTTACGAAGATATAGTTAATGAATATACAGATAAGATAAATGAAGTTGTTGATAATGACGAATTTGCTCAAGCTTCAGCACTTAAATCTGAAATAAGACAAAATCGCTCTGATGATTTAGCTAATATTGGTGCTTTAAGTATGGGTAATGTTGTTTTTAAAGAATTAAGAAACAACGGTGCTTATGGTAAACTTCGTGATTACATTAAAGCGAGAGAATTAGAGGTAGGTCTTGGTAATGACGAGTAATGAAGCCTTAATTAAACAAATAAAAGAGTTTTTTGAAAAAGAAGCAATAAACAAAGAAAATCATATAACACAATTTTCAAATGATGTTGTTAGTTTAGCATATCAAAAAATGTCAGCAAATATTCAAGACTTAATACAAAATGAAGAAGATCCATTAGTTATAGCTGAGTTACTTAAGAACTATCTTGATGTAACAAAAATGGTTGATGAAAAAGGTCTTCAAAAACAACAAGTGCTTCTTAAACTCTTTGAACAATTGAATAAATACGAACAATCGAGGTATTATTAAAATGAAAAACCTCAAAGAAAAGGAAGTACTGGCTCAATTGTATGCTAATAATGCTGATGTTGTTAAGTATCTTCCTCTCTTCTTTAATGATAAAAAACAACTTGAAGCTTTTATTGAAATGTTTAGAGGTAAAACATTAAAAATACCAGCTTCTTATCAAGAATTTGTTGAAAATTTTCTTAATGTTGATCCATACACAGATAATAGAAAATTACGTGGTGTAAATGGTGTTAAGAAAATGCAAACTAAAATTCTTGAGTCTTATCTTAATTTATTTTCGTCTTTACAAGATGTACTTAAAAATGAATGCAGTGGGGAGTGATAATATTTGTTAGAAATTGTAGCTAAAGAAAATGCAACTATTGATGTTATAGAAGGTTCATTTCCACTTGGTGCAAGAAATACTGTAAAAATTGATATTGAAGATGATGTAATTAAACAGTATATTAAAGCTATAGGAACTAATACTTGTTTAATAGAAAATAATCTATATCAATATGGTAATTTTGATTATCCAGAAGATATTGAAGGTAATGTAGAATTAAGTTTAAATAAAGATTCATCAGTTAAAGTTGTTGATGGATATGGTGTTAATTATAGTAGATGTTTACGATGTATTTCTAGTGATGATGGCTTAGGTATTTGTAAGTTTATACCTACATCAAATACAAAAATTGGTAAAAAATATAAACTATCTTGTCAAGTAAATGCATTAGAAAAAACTGATGCTTCAGTATCTATTAATGGTACTGAAACAATAGAAGTAAAAGCAGATGCAAATTGGAATACTATAGTAACAGAATTTGATGCTGTGTCTGAAGACTTTTATTTTGGCATCAACATATCTGGAAAAGGAACATTATATCTTGATAATCTTATGCTATTTGAAGTAGAAAATGAGATAATTGATAATATTTACGATAATATTGAATTTGAAATTTCAGTTGTGAATCCAATACAAGATACTATAATAAATGAAGTTATTAACTATAGTAAAGCTGATGAAGAAAATGTAACTATTTTGATGTATCTACCACCAATAACTGTTGTTGATTTTCAAGATAATTTATTATGTAAATTAAAAATCAATCTATATCAAGAACAAAAAGAAAAGTATTTAGGTAATAGTGAATATCACAAATTTAAAAATTGTGTCTATATTTCAGAACCTTTTATATTAACTGGTTACATTATGCCAGAAGGATACAGATATGAACTTGTTGTTGGTAAGGTTTAATAGAAGAAAGGAATAGAAAAGTGGTTGGTTTTAATCATATTATAACATTTAATCAAAATGGTAAAATAACAGATTATCAAAAATCATATAATAAAGAATATGCAAAGAAGCTTAATATATATTTACCTTTAAATTTTAATAATAAGAAGCGTTATATTGCTGAACTTTCAGTTGCAGTAAATAATACGTTTCCAAAACAGATAATTAAAGTTGAAGGTTATAAATCTGATACTGATCTCAATTTGTATCAATTTGACTTAACTAATTTATATAATCTACAAGCAAGAAGAGAATTAGGTTTATTTAGATTTAAATTATACTCTGATAATCATAGAACAAAATTTGAGTCTGAAGTATTTAGAATATAACAAAATGAAGAGGGTGATATATTTTGTATTTATATGAAAATGCAATTATTGAAGATATTAATAAATTATTCACAAATAATAAAGTAACTGCAGTTATAGCTGATAACTTAAATGAAGGTTTACGTAGAGTTGCTGCTAAAAATGAAGACAAAATAACATTACCAGCAATTATGTTATCTGGTGGAGACTGGAATTTACCTGATGCTAATTACTATAGTGCTATGCATGGTTCTAACTATAAGAGAATAGATGAGGACATTGCTCCAAGAGTGAAAAGTACAGGTGTATTACCCTTAGTACCAAGTTATGACATGTACATTATTGCTCAATCAAGTAGAGAAGTTGATATGCTTACAAGAGAAATAATATTTCATTATTATTTAAATCCTACTTTAACTATAGATATACCATATGGTATTGATGATATACATACATTTAATATTATTTTTGGGAATACTGTTAGAAAATCACAAAATGCTACTGGTCTTGTTTATAGAACAATAAGCTTTATTTTACAAGGTGCATATTTATGGTATAATAAAACATTTAATGTTGTTAGAGAAGTTAAAACTGATGTTAGGAGTGAATATGAAAACGATGTATAAAGTTAAAAATATAAGCAGATGTTTAACACTTCTTGGACTATATCCAGGAGAAAGTAAAAATATCGACCAACTTGATGTTACTATATGTGATTTATTTAATAAACAATTAATTTCATTAACTGAAATAGTAAAAAATGAAACTGTTGTTACAGAATCTAAAAAGAAAAATCAAGTAAAGGTAGACAACAATTTAAAAGATTGTGAGGTTAAAGATACAAATGGCGGGAATTAAAATTCAAAAGAATTATATTAGTACCAATATTAATACAAATACAGTTGCTAATAACTGGATGGCACTTGTATTTGGTGTTACAAGTCGTGGTCCTACAAAGCCTACACTTGTACAAGATTATCAAACATTTTTAGACCTTTATGGTCAACCAGTTAGTGGTGCACCTACTCATCCCTATATGCGTTTTGTTCTTGAAAATGGTGTTCCAATTCTATTTAAAAGGGTTATTGATAGCTCAAAAATTACAAAAGCCAGTCATACTTATATAGCAGCTGATACTTCAACAACAAATATTTGTACAATATCTGCTAACACAAACTATGCGGGTAAAGATGGTAATAAGATATCTATTCAGTTTAGTTTTACTTCTACAAATTACTTAATATTTACTATAAAATACGATTCAAAAGTTGTAGAAACATTTAACCTTGGTTATACAAGTGAAGTTACTTTTAACAATGATACAACAAAAACATTAATGTATGCATTTTTATCCAAAGCATCAAAACAAACTGTAAGTAATTATGTGGATTTTAAACTTTTAATTAATAATGAAGACTTTAGTAAACTTGAACTCGATACTAGTGCTATGGAGAATTCTTATAACTTAGAGGGTGGAACAGAACCTGATAATACAGTTACATCAGCGATTGATATGCTTAAGGATGAAACATCTGAAATTTATACAGATACTAAACTTCTTCAAGCAATAACATATTTCCCTCAACTTAGATTTTGTACAACAGGTGGTCTTATTGCACCTTATTCAGGTGAGATAGGTAAGCCAACATATGATAATTCAGCACATGAGAAAATACTTGAAAATCTCGGTAAATTTGCAACAAATTGTAAATCAACATTCCGTGTACTTATTGATTATGGTGTTGAAATGACAGATATTGAAACTGTTCGCAACTTTGCTCGTACTATATCAGGTAAAGGTGAAGTTAATACGTCTATTTACGCATTCTTTGGTTGGTGGGGTTCTGATAGTTATAATAACTTTATACCTGGTTCAGCTGGTTTCTTAACTGCGCTTATAAGTGCTGGCTATAATGTTTACAGTCGTAGAATGGCAGGTACAAGTTTTTCACCGGCATTTAATAAACCGTATGAAGAAGAATATATTGATGTTGTACAGAATTGGCAATTAGAAAATACAATTCAAGCAAATCCAATTGTTATAGTTGATGCTGCTGATAATCTTGCAATTATGGGTTCAAGTACATTAGCTATGCCTTTAGGTGTTTTAAGTGCTCGTAATCCTCAGCAAGCGCTTGATATTGTTTGTGTTAGTGATTATGTTGCTGCTATACTTCATGGCATTGCATTAAATAATCTTGAAGCACCATTAGATAGACTTCTACTTAGTGCTATGTCAAATACTATAAGAGTAGAACTTGATAAATTTGTATCAAGTACTGCAATTACTCGTTATGACTTAAAATTTGATACAACACAATTAGGTAAACTTGGTATTGAATGTATTCTTTACTTTGCTATTGGTCTTGAAGAAGTATCAATTACAGTAACATCTGTATATGATACAGAAATTTTTGCCTAATTGAAAGGAGGTTAAATAATTTATGTCTACAGAAATAAACATTGGTCAATTAGACACAAATCTTACTCGTTTTGGTAAGGTTAAAAAGCTTGGTATTACAAGTTACACAGCTCGTAAATATGAACCTCAAACACAAAATACCTTTGCATTTGAATTTCTATTTGACCCCTGGCAAATTGCATATATAGCAGCTTATGCTAATAATATGATTTCACCTATTACAGGTGCTGAAGCAATTTCAACAAATAACTATTCTCAAGGACTTGCAGATATTAATGAAACTCTTAATAGTTCAATGCAATCTTTAACATCTCCTACCAAGAATATTGGACAAATTGTTATGGATTTCTTTAATACTCAGATAAAATATGCCGGTAAACCAACATACACAAATGCCAATATTACACTTAACACGCTTATTGGTCTTGGCTCTAAAAACGTACTTGCAGCTTGGTCTGATATTTGCTTAAATGAGCGTACAAACGCTGGTGGTTGGGCAAGAACATTAAATCCAACATCTCAACCTCGAGGTATGGGTGATACTGAAAGTTGGGAAAAATATCTTGAATATTTAGCTCCTAACGTAGGTTATAAAGTTGATGGTGTTATGCTTGAGTGTGCTCGAGACGGTAGTATTGTCAATTTGTGGCAGTATATTGGCATGTGGGTAAGTTCATTTACTTCAGGTAACTACACAATGGCTGGTGCAAATACACCTTCACAGGTTACAGCAACAATTTCAGTTGATAAAATACAACAAGCTGATGAAAAGATAATTAGAGAAAGAGTTTTAAATCAAAGTTATAGACAATATGATACAAGTATCTAATTAAAATATAATAAAAATGCTCTCGCTTACTAAAAAGCGAGAGTATTTCTCTTTTCAGGTCAAATAATTTAATGTGTTACAATGCCCCCAGAAAATGAAGGGAAATTAAAGAATAAAATAATGAGGAGGATGAATAAAATGGAAATACCACCTATCAGCATCGATGATGTAAAAGATTGCCCTGGGGGTTATATAGAATGTGAGATTTGTCGTTACGGTAAAGAATGCTTAGAAATGTGCTTAAATAAGATTGATAATATTATTAAAAATAATGAGGAGGATGAATAAATGGGATACAAAAAGATACGTACAGTGGTAGATCTAATAAGAGTTGCTAAATACGAAAATTGGATAGAAAATGCTATAGATAATCTTGAAACAGCAGTTGATAATATTTCTTATATTGCATTACTGAATGAAAGTACAAATAAACCTATAAATAATGATTTGATTGATGAAATCAACGATATTATTTATAAACTAGAAGATTTAAAAGAAAAACCAATTTTGCAACCATTAAGGAGATGAATAAAGTGGAAATAAAAGTTAATAATAAGAAAACTTATTATGAGAGTTTACCGAAAAAACAACTAATAACTTTTTTAATAAATCAAGATTATATTCTTGACTTAACGGAAAAAAAAGTAGCTTTTCTGACAGGTTGTCCTGTTTTTGGCGATAGTGATGGTAGTAATGGCACTTGTATAGACTGTTTTTATAACAATAAAGATTTATTTAATAAATGCGAAAAATTTCAGAAAGAATACCCCTGGGAGAAAGGAAGAGATGATTATGAAATTAGGGAATAAGGATTTGATTGCCGTTGACATAACAGAAAAGCAAAGACAATTCATAGAAGTTATGAATGAATTTTGCCGAGAAAAGTTTGATTTTAAGGGCAAAACAAGGAAAGAAGCAAGCGAATATATAAGTAGAAATATAGAAGAATATAAACTTGCAGTAATGGATAAGTGGCAGATTGCAATATGTAAGTGTGATAACATGACAAACTATGAGCTTATAAAGGCAATGAGCGTGGAGGAAATAGCAATTACTGATAAGAAACCTATTGATGAGGAAATTATTTGAGGGGGATATAATTATGTTTTTTAAAAAGAAGAAAATAGATGAATGGGAAGTTGGACTTATATTACATAATTTTTTAGTAGAACATCATATTAAAAGTGATATATACATAACATTTGAAATATCTAAAAGAGGTATTGTTAGTATAAAGACTAATAAACCAGGACTATTAATTGGTAAGCAAGGAGTAGATATTGAAAGAATACGTAATGAAATGAAAGAAAAAGCTAATGTTAAAGATGTTAAAATATATGAAATGAGACATTTTGTAATGTGTGATACAGTTTATGATACACATTTTGTAACGTGTGATACAGTTTATGTTACTTATTAAAAGGTGTTGATTATAAATGGTAACTAAAATATCGTAAAAAGCCTATTGTTATAGAAGCCTATCAGACGGATAAAGTCATGCATATAGAAACTTTGGAAGGGACAATAAAGGCTAATGTAGGTGATTATATAATTACAGGAGTTAATGGAGAGCAATATCCGTGTAAACCAGATATATTTAAGAAAACATACGAATCTATTGAGGAATTAAAAGGAGAAAAATAATGAATTATTTAGTTGTATATAATGATAACGGTTTTAAAGAAATAACAGCTAAAAACATTAAAGACTGTATTGTACAGTTAGCTGATTGGACAGGAGATAAAACCGAATTACTTTTGAAAGCTCTGAACGGTTGTGAGCTTGTGGAAGATTATATTAACATGTATGAATATTTTGGTAGTTGTAAAATAAACTCTATATTTTTGTTGCAAGACACGATTTATAAGGAGTGAAGTAGGAATGAGAGAAAGATTGATTAAACTATTAGGCTGTAAGTATAACTGTGTTGACAGAAATAAATGCCTTGAAGAACAAGCAGATTATTTGATTGAAAACGATGCAATCGTACCGCCTGTTAAGATTGGACAGACGGTATACGAAATACAACAAGATAGAACATTACATAAATGGTATGTGTATGGAATTATAAGATATGACGGTCAAGAATGGGCTGCAAAAGCAAAAAAAAAATAATAAAAATAACTGGAATTATATAGACAAAACTTTTGCTTTTAGGCTTTTCGGTAAAACAGTGTTCCTAACCAAAAAAGAAGCAGAAAAAGCATTGAAAGGACAATAAAATATTAAGAGGAGTGATACAGAATGGAAAAATATGATATTCTGGGTAAAGAGGTTAATATTGGTGATGATGTTATCATTACTGAACCTCATTATCACAATTATGTAAACGCAAGGGTGATTAAATTTACTCCGAAAGGATTTAGAGTTAAATATTATTCCACAGGTAGAGGTAAAGAAGAAGAAACAGTTGCTTTTGCAGTAATAAAAGGAAAAATGAAGTGATATAAAGTGAATAATTGTTGTATATAAAGATAAGATAGGAGATTATAATATTATGAAAACTTATACCATAACAGAATATGAAAAACAAGATTATGATAACTACAGAGAAAACTTAACTCTTAATGGGGTTATTAATAATTTGAAATGTATTAAACATGGATATATTGGGGATTATGAATATTCAGGTGATGCAAATGATTTCATACTATTTCAACTTCATATGTCCCTAAATAAAGCTATTGATATTTTAGAAAATATTAATAATTAGGAGAGTGGCTTAAATGAGTAAGTTTGTGTTAAATATTGATATAGGAGATATAATATATTGTTATAATGTAAAATCTGAAAGATGTTATGAAAAACAAATTGAGGTTATTATAAAAACAAAACAAAAAAGTATAACATTATGTTATGGAAATTCATATTGTCAAACAACATTGATTTGTTATTATGATGAATTAAACACTTATAAACCAGATAGTACTAATACAGTATATTTTACAACAAAAGAATTAAGAGATAACTATGCAGACACCTATAAAATAAACAATTGTAATACAAAACAATATAAACTACTTAATTTAATTCCACATATTCCTGTAGATGATAATGGTATTGTTGATATTTGTCCTTTGATTATTACTAAAGGTAATGCTTTAGTGAATTGCAATAAAAACTGTAAAAGTTGTAGAAAAAACTATTGGTTAGAATCTGTATCAGGTGATAAAAATGAATGAAAAAAAAAATTATATGATTTGTGAAAATTGTAATTCTAAAATGGAAATTGTTTGGTTTAAAGATATTGACCCTATTAAAGGAATATGGTGATAACAAATGAATGATGCAATTACAGTACTTAAAAATTTAAAAGAACAAAAATCACGAGAGCTAAGAAAATTAGAAACTGATTTAAAAACTTTAATAAATCAAGAAACTTATAAACTTAGAAAAGCCATGGAAGATAATCCATTAGATATTATTAAATTTATTGAAGAATGTGGATTAAAATGTTATGCTTTTAAAAAAGATCACTATTTTATTACTGATAAATGTTATGATGTAAAAATTCAAGTATCTCAAGGTGATATTGTTATTGATGATGATGATTTTTATAAACAAAATGATGGAGGTGGAAAAGAATTATACTTAAAAGTTGAAAAACTAATTAAATATGATATACTTCCATATTGTAAAAAGAAAATAGAAAATTATACTTGGTAGGAGAACTAATAATGAAAACGGTAACTTTTTCTAATACAGAGATTTTAGTATTAAAAGAATATTTGAATTGTAATCCTTGTGAAGCATCCTGTATAGTAGGTAATAATATTATCGATTGTGATGCATTAGATGATGGAAATTATAAATGTTCTTTTAAACAAATTACAAAATCTATTGTAGATAAATTAGGATTAAACGTTGATGTTCCTGTTTGATATAAGATTGGAGATTTAAAAAAAAATGAATAAAGAAACTGATATAATTTGTGAGTTTAAAAAGAATAAAGAAACTAATATGATTTGTGAAGATTGTGGATCTAAAATTCAATTTGTTTATTTTAAAGCTGTTGATCCAATTAAAGGGACTTGGATGAGGGCTGATTATATGTATTGTCCAGGTTGTGATAAACAAATTGTCATTGATGATAGTTTTGATTATAAGATAAATTAAAGAATGTTTAAAGCATGATAAAGAAATGTCTTATTACAATCATAATTATTATCATATAGATGTCTCTATTTTAGGTGATGAAATTTTATATTCAGATGGAGGAGGAATAATATGTTCACTTTAGGAAATTGGATAGCTTTTGGAATTCTAATGGTAATGGGTGTCTTAATTACAATTTTTATAGGTGCTGACTGTGACAGTGCGACAGGGTGGATTATATCGGGGCTTGTATCAATAATTACAATAGGTGTAATTATGGCTGTAATAGGGTGGTACAATACAAACACCGCCGCAGGGAAACGAGCGGTAAAGGATTTTAAATCAAATGTTAATAACGGCATTGAAAGAGAAATTATTATCACAGCAGAAGACGGTAGAGAAATATTCCGTTACGACGGAAAAATCGATATTGAAAGTAATCATGAAGACAACTATATAAAGTTTGATGATGAGCGCGGAAAACGATACATTATATATTACGGTATTCAAGACACGATAACAATTATAGAAAAGTGACAGATGAACAACAAATTAGATCATAGATTGGAGGTTTAAAAATGGAAAACAAAACAGAAAATATTTTTAAAGAAAGTAATTTCAAGATTATTGACATTTTGACTAAGGAAATTAGAGATGAAATAGATGATTTAAAAAATAGAAATTTGGAATTATCAAGCCAAGTTGATTATTATATTTCTGAAAATAAAAAGTTGGAATCTCAAGTTAAAAATCTTAAAAAAGAACAAACAGAAGGTAAAGAATCGGAATTTTTTAAATCTATATTAACAAATGTGAAAAATATTGATTTTACAAATGATTCTAATACTTTGTTAAATTTTCTTAGTTGGTTTTGGGAAGCAGATTATACTGAGAATTCATATGATGTTCCACTTTGGTTAATTGCTCTTACAAATTACTATTCTCATAAAAATGAAGTTATAGAATTTTTAAAAATATTAAATATAAAACTTCCTATAGATATAGAAAATTTTAGATTACCCATTGATTGGACAGAAGCAGAAATGGATATATTTTTTATAACTGTATATAATCATTGTAATTGTAATGGTTGTATATATGAAAAGAATCTAAACTTTTGGGGAACGTCTTCTTTAGATTCTGTCGAAGAACAATGTAATAGACATTATAGTGAAATCCCATGGCAATTTGTTTTGAGGAATCCTATTTTGAAAAAAGAAAAATTTCTGAGACAAATTGGAGAACACTTTGCGGATAAATATAGTAATTGGAGTAACTTTCTTAAAATTGATGAGTATTTATCTCTTACCGATGATGAAATTAAAACTATTATAGATAATATAGATTTTGTTAAAATGTCATGGGATGGCATAAATAAAAGTTTCGACAATCATAAGAATTTTATGCTAAGACATATCAATCTTATCCAAAATCCCATATTCTTAGATAAAATTTATGATATGTTTAAATCAAGTTATGCATTTCAATATAATAATAAAATTCTTGATATGCCAGCTTTTTATTTGGAAAAATGGATATCTGAAAAAGGTGTATATTCTATAGATTGGATCAAAAATAACAAAGATAAATTTTCAAAAGAAGAGATTAAAAAACTTATAACAATAGCACTTACAGAAGAAAAAGCTTAAATATAAAAAAAATATTTGCTTGATAATTATATTTGGGGGTTAATGAAGTTACTAATACGTTGACTCTATCTATAAAGGAGTGTGATCTTTTTGAGATACGCAATAGTATATAAACGCACAGGTGAATACGTTTCATTCTTTGAGGATGGAAAAGCTATACTTTTTACAGATAGTGAAGAGAAAGCTCAAGAAGAATTAAACGATATTCTATTTGCTGATGGTGGATATGACGATAATGTTAAGGATTTCTCTATTGAAATAGTTGATTTTGATACTGATGGTGGAGAATTTGTTAAAGAGGGCGATGTTTTCGTAGATAGATCACTTATAAAATAAAAATAAAGGAGAGAAGAAATAACAATGCAATATACTTATACAGAATGTGAATTACCTTCAAATGGTAAGATATATCCAATTAAAATAGTACACCTTAGACCTAAAACAATATTTGATATAAAAACACTTTTAAACAATCCCGTATTTATGATTAAGTCTGAGATTGATGCTCTTCAAAATTGTATAGATCCTAAAGATAATATTAATGTTTATGATTTAGTTAATCAAGATGTTGTATTTTTACTTTATAAACTTCGTTCAATGTCAGATGATTGTTTAACATTATCTGTTAATAATCAACAATATCCAATTAAAATATCTGAACTTGAAGTTAAGTATCTTGAAGATTGGAATACAGATTTTATACTACCAGAATCTAAATTTCAAGTAAAACTTGCTTATAAGCCTATTAGTCTTATTTTTGGTCTTGAAGAAAAGAAGAATGAATTTCTACATAAATATCCTGATTATGAAGGTGATGCTTATAATGCTGTTGCATTAATTAATGCAGTAGAAAGTATTGATAACTCTGTAAATAAAGACATGATTAGAGTTAAACTTGAAGGTCTATCTTGGAAAGACAGTCTATATCTTATAGATAAGATAGAAGAACTAAATAAACTTGATTTCGGTATTAAAGAAGAAGTTGAACTTGAAATAGATGAAAAGAAAATAATTGTACCTATTCAAATTTCGGAGTCATTTTTTCGACCTGCCCTCTAACATAAATGAGAGGGCACAACTCTTTAACAATATATGGAAAAATCAAATTGCATTAAGTAAATATAGTAATGTATCATTAGAAATCAGTGATCAAATGACACAATTTCAATATAATGCTTCTTTTAATGCTCTTAAAGCTATTGCTAAAGAGCAAGAAGAGGCTTTAAAACAACAATCCTCAACGTAAAAGAAAGGAGGAATCCTTAAAAATATGGCTGACATTGATAATGAATTACAAAAACAAGCATATGCTTTAATTGATACTCTAAACCTTATGGTAGAAAAAGGTAATGCTACAGTATTTCAAATTGTTGATATAAAAAATCAACTTCAAGAAATACTAAAAGACTTACCTATTTCTGAGGTTAGACAACTTAAAGAAATTTTAAATGATAATAATGATGAAGTAAAAGAAGCTATTAAAGAAGCTGATAATTATAATAAAGAAAGAATTAAAGCTGAAGAAGAGTATCAAAAGAAAATCAAAGAACTTACTGATAAAATCGAAGAATATAATAATATCATAAGTGAAGGTAACTCTGATGCTTCTGCAATTGCTGAAAGAAAAAGACAAGAAGCAGAAAAAGAAATAAACGATGCTAAAGCTCAACATCAAGCACAGATGGAGGGTAATGAAGCTCAATATAAAGCCAGACAAGAAACAGAAAGAGAACAAAATGAAAATATTAAACGTTTGGCTACTGAGCGTGAAAAACAAATTAATGATAGCATTGATAAAGTGGTTAATGCTACTATTGGTAAGTTTACTACTGATATTATAAATAGATTTCAAAATGCTGTAAATAGTAATACTAATTTTTATGAGCAAAACTCTGGAAAATTAGCAGCTATACTTAATACAACTACTGAAGATATAGGTAATTTACAGCGTAAAATAGCTAAAGAATTACAAGATGCTTCACTAAGTAAAGCAATATCTAATATTGAAGTAATGACTGAAGCCAGTAGGTTAGTTAGTGCTGGTTACAGCAATGAAGAAACACTACAAGCAAGAGCAACAGCTTTTGCTGAAGCAAGAAAAATTGCTCCTACATTAGATATAGATTCTACAACAATTAGAAATTTATCTAATGTTTTAGGTCCAGATTTCACACTTAAATTTGCAGCTATACAAACTGCTGTTCAAGACACAGCTGGCTCAACAGCATTCTTAAATTCAAATTTATCAAAAATGATAGACGATTTAAGTCCTGTAATACAAAGTGCTGAAAATGATTTAGCACTACAAGGGGTTGCTGATGTTGAAGCATCATTAGAATCTGCTATAGCTGAAGGTAAAATGTCAAGAGAAACAGCTCAAGAATATAGTTCAATGATTGCTGAACTTATGGATCCATCAAAAGCTATGAAATCCAATCAAACAGCTGTTCGTGTTGCTATGCAAAATTATGATTACTCAAGTAGTGATCCATATCAAGCATTTTTAGCATTACAACAAGCTCAACAACAGATGTATGGCAATATAGGTATGGGTTCAAGTAGTGCTGAAAGAATTGGTCGTAGTTTAGCAATGGCTGCTTATGGCGGTACAACTACTATGTCAGCAACATATATGCCAACTGGTCTATATGATTTTGAAACTAAACGTACTGCTGATTTAGGACAAACTGCTGAAGAACAAATTGAACGAGTTGGTGAAGGTGACTATACAACAAGACAACAAGAACTTTCAAATCTATTTGAAAACAGTTCTATGGCTCAAGGTATATCTAAAATTGCTCAAAATACACCTTTAATTTATGGTATACTAAGTGGTATTATTTTAGCATCTATTAACTCACTACCAACAAGAATAGCTAGTGCTATGAAAGGTTTTGATTTATTAGATGGTTTTAAGACAAAAGATCTTGGTAATACTATTAGTGGTACAATGAGTGGTAAGCTAGCTACTGCTGGAAAAGCACTTGGTAAATCTGCATTGGCTTTAGGTGCAACTACTGCTGCTATATATACAGTTGGTCAATATGATCCTCATAAATACGATGATGAAGGTAGTACTGAAGGTGGTACAGCAAAAGAATTAATTGCTGCAGCTGGACATCAAGGTAATTATTTATCTTCTGCACTTAGTTTAGGTTTAATAGGAGCTCAAATAGGTTCCTTTGGTGGTCCTGCGGGTACAGTTATTGGTGGAGTTGTTGGTGGAGCTGTTGGTCTTATTACAGCAGGTTTAACTCAACATTTTGATAAAACAGCAGAAAAACTTGAAGAGAATACCAAAGCACTTGAAAATTCAACTGGTGCTACAAAAGGTTTATCTGGAAGTATTACTGCTCTTGATTCAATAGAAGCAAAACGAGAAATTGCTCGTGGTGGTGGTATTGTTTCAACAAAATCAGGAGATTATAAAATAGATTATACAAAATCAACACATGCTGGTTTTGCTACTGGTCTTGATTTTGTTCCTTATGACGATTTTATATTTAGAGCGCATAAAGGTGAAGCAATAGTTACAGCAGAAGCTGCTGCTAAACTTAGACAAAGAGATCCTAATTTCTGGAATACACCTATGTTAAATGAAGACACTAATATTGTTGGTGCTTTAAGAGAACAAACTGAAAGTATTGTTAATGCCGTAAGTGGTGATAAACAATATACTCCATTAACAAAAGTAGGACCTCAACAATATACAATTAAAAATGCATTTACTTAAAAATAAAAGGAGGTTATATATCTAAAATGGCTAATGAATATGTTAATATAAAAACTCCAAATTTAGATAAAAATGTTCCAACTAAAGAAACATTTGAAACTGTTTTTCCTAGTCCTAATGAAAAAATACTAGCTGTTTCTGATTGGGATGCCAATACAAAGTTAGCAACAATTACAGTTGAAGGTGTATTAGCTGATGAAGATAAACAACTTATAACTGTTGTACCTAAATTTGAAAATCGAGAAGATTATATAAATGCTGGTATTTATTGTTATAGACAAGCTGAAAATCAGTTATCTTTTAAATGTGAGGTTATACCTACATCTGATCTATATATTTATGTTATTCTTGAAAATGTTGTATATACAAGTCCTACTCCTCCAACACCTACTATTAAAATTTATGGTGCTGAATGGACAAATAATACAGAAAGTCCAGTTTGGACTCGTACTGATGATGCAGTAGGATTTGCTGATCCACAACCAGCAGTAGCTGGAGGAACAGGCTCATCACCATTTGATAATATAATGCCATGGTCTGGAATGGTTAGACATACTGATGATACTGCTGGCGAAATGGTTGCTATACCCAAGTTTTATTATAAAATTACAAGAGAATATGGAGGTAAGCCAAACGCTACAATTAAAATTCAAATAAGTGATCAACAGTTTGATGGTTCTCATGTATCACCAGCACATATGGACAGAGGAGATGGAAAAGGTGAACGTAATATAGTCTATGTTGGTAGGTATCATTGCCATCGAGAACCAGCATCATATTATAAATCTGTTACAAATGTTTTACCTACAGCAAGTCAACCTTATGTTACAATGATTGCTGATCATAGTAAATCTAAAGGAATATATTGTTTTGATTATGCAACACTTGTAACAATCCAAATGCTTTACTTAGTAGAGTTTGCAAACTGGAATTCACAGGCAATGATTGGTTATGGTGGTACTGAAGATGGAACAATATCACAAACAGGTTCAACAGATACTATGCAATATCACACAGGTACAATGCAAGCTTCTCGTACAACATATGGTACAGGTATTCAGTATAGATATATTGAGGATTTATGGGCAAATCTTATAACCGTTATTGGTAATACTTATATAACACTTGGTGATACTAATGATAAAAATAAACTATTCATAAGTTTAAATCTTAATAATTATAATACAAGTGATAATGGTTTTGCAACAAACGCAACATTAGTTACGAATGACTTAAGAAACACAAATGAATTAAACACTATAATAGCACTAGATCAGTCAACAGTTGATAACTTTGATTGGGTATTATATGGTTCATTAGGAACTTTATTAGATTATGATGCTGATAATCTAATACCAGTATATACTTGTGATAAAAATATAATATATAATAGTAGTAACAGTACAAGTACAAAACAAATAGTAGTCACTGGTGGTAGTGATGCTGTTGGTGGTCAAAAATATGGCTTATTTTACTTTCAGAATGCCACTATTGATAATATAGATAGTTATAACTATTACGGTTGTCGTAATGTATTACTTCCATAATAGTAATATCATTAAAAATACCCATCTCTTTAAGAGATGGGTATTCTCTATTTAATTTTGACTATATAACTAAAGAGGTGATTAATTAATGGCACATAATAACCAAGATAATATACAAGCTGATGGTTTACTTGATAAAAATACTTATTATCATGCACAAAACATTTGGGCATATCCAGCAAGTAATAGTGTTGATACAAGTAAATTAATGACTGAATTAAATTTACGTAATACAACAATAAATATAACTGATATGAATTATGTTGTATCACCAAATCCAGAAAAAGATGGTGATGATGTAACACCAGGTTATCATGTAACGTTTGAAGATAATAAAGTAAATATAGCACCAGGTAAAGCAATAATTAATGGTTTTGAAGTTTTGACTAATGAAACAGTTTCTTATCGTTTACCAAATGAAAATGAACTTTATACTGGTGATAAATATGCTCATAAGTATAAAGGCTATGCTTTACTTTGTTTGCATACAATATTTGATGCACTTAAAAATTTAAGTGGTAATATTCAAGTTGGTAGTGATTGGTACTTTGAAGGTATTCATGTTTGTTATCCAACTGCTGAAGAATATGAAGCAAACGAAAATGAATACTTACTTCTCGGTGGAGTTAAACCTGATGGTACTATATTAATCAATGATGAAAAATTTGATAGGATTGATTCCAGATATATAATGATTCGTATGGAACCAGATCCAGAAACTGGTATACCACCTAAACAATCAACTGATTTACTTGAGTTTGTTAATAATCATTTACACAGTTATTGGTTATCTAAAGGTGGAGATAATCAATATGGTAGTTTATCATTTAAAAATAAACCACTAAAATACTTAGATCCAAAATTTAATTATAAAAGTGAAGAAGATATACTTGGTGTTAATAATGCTAGTGGTCTGAGATTTAGTAGATTAGGTATAAATAGTACAACTGATAATATAGACATTGTTGAATCAGGTTATATTAATGTAAGTAACTATGTTGCTAATGTTTATTCTACAACAAGACAAATAAAACCTTTTGGTACATTCTATTCAAATAACCTCTATTATAACGATAAGACTACAACAAGAACTGATAGAGAATATTACGAAAAATTTAATGTATTTACTGGTTATGTTGTTAATGAGAGAATAGCAACAGCAAACATTTTAAATACATATTTTAAAGATATTCAACAATCAGATAATAATACCTATCTTAGTCGTATTGTTAATAATGGTACTGTTACAAATAACTTACCATTACTTGGTAATAGAGAAGTATACAATAGTAAAGGAATACTTGGTGAATCATATTTTAACAAGGGTGAAGTACTTGAACAAGGTAATTTTATTTGGGATAGTAATGGCTTTGCTAAAAATGCTAACACAGATGAACACCCTCAGCGTTTTAAAATTCAATTTGCATCAGATAGAAAAACAAGTTCCGATGCTTTAGGTAATGGTCAATTGTACGTAGGTGCTGTTGATAGAAACAAGTTTGTACAAAATGATTTATTTAGTATAAATAATAGTATTAGAACTGGTTATAAATCTGAATCTGATACTGATCATTTTAGCATTGATATATCATCACTAAAACAACAAATAACATTTAAAACACTTGAACAAGAAGCATATATTCGTTTAAGAGACGATGAAGAAATTGCTAATAGAGCAACATGGAGAAATGTTTTAGATTTCAATGAGAACATTGAAATTAAAATGCATAAAGAAAATGTTGATGGTAAAGAAGATCCAATACCTGTAGGTGGTAATCTTTGGGCACAAGGTTATATTGTTGCTGGACAATATAAAGATGTAACTTATACTGATCATAACGATGATATTGGTACTGATCCATCATTAATTACTGTACCTGATTTTGTTCATGATGGGTTAGATAATAGAAGAAAAATACAACCAGGAGATATATATGCTACTCAAGTGTGGACAGCTGTTTACAATGATATTGCGGAAATATTTGATTTTTCTGAAGATTTTGTTGGAAAAGAAATTGTAGGACTTGTTGTAGCACAAGATATTAAAAATCCAACTAAATATAAAATTGCAGATAAATATAACAAAAATATTGTTGGTATTGTTTCTGAAAATCCTGGTCTTTGTTGTGGTGGTCAAGATTGTGAAAATGGTGTTCCTGTTGCTCTTGCTGGACGTGTTAAAGTACGTTATGAAGGTAAACAACTTAAACATGGTGATTTTGTTGGTTTAAGTAAAAAAACACCTGGTTTTGTATCTAAATGTTGGCATTTTAGTAAATATCGTTGTGGTAAAGTATTACAAATACTTGATAATGAATTTGTTGAAGTTTTAGTTCTACTTTAAAATAACATATATTGTGAAAGTGAGATGAGAAATTAACAAATGGCTATTACTAAATATAAAGCAATATATAATAATTCGCCTGGTTGGTCTTGGAGTTTACTTGGAAGTCCTAACCTTGGTTTTCCTCAAAATATAGGAGATGAAAATGCAAGTACTAATACTTATGCTTATTCACCAGAAACTATTAAAAGTGGTAGATTTATAGTTAATAAAATAGTGCTAACTTTAGGTCGTGTAAAAAATGATCTATATCCACTTCAAACAGCAAATAGAACGTATCCACAAGGTAAAATAAAAAGTTCAAATCCTATTGCTATAACTTTATATATTGATGGTAACCCATCTAATACTTTATATATTAACGGTGGTCCTTATGAATTTCAAGGAACATCTGGTGGTAACTATACATCACGTGTTTCTTCTTGTCCTGTTAATGTTTATAGTGATGTTTATACATTTACATTTAATGACGGTGTAAAGATTCAACCTGATTCTACATTTCAAATACAATTAGGTGATGGTTATACTGAAGGTACAAGTGGTATAACTTTAGGAAAACAAGGCTGGAAAAACTGTTATTGGATTCTAACAGAGGAAACAACACCTTCACCACAACCACCAGAAGTTCCTCCATCACCTACACCACCACCAACAAGTATAATAACAATGATGACACCTGAAATATCCTGTAGATTAACGGATAGAAGTGGTGCAAATATTACAAGTAGTACACAATTTAGTAATAGTGATAATATTATACCAGGAGGAAAGATAGATGATAATGGTAATGTAATTAGTGAAGATTATAAATCAAATGATGTTATTCGTTATTGGTATCATCAATTTAGTTATAATATACCAATGCTTAAAAAAGGTGAGACTGACCCTCAGGATTCTAAATATACCTTATCTGCTGATGAATATGATGTAAGTTTTAAAATTTACTGGTATGGTATATCAGGTGATAGTACTACGTACACTACAGGTAACTTAGAATCAAGATATTCTGAAATAACAAAAGGTAGTCCGTTTAGAATAACTAAAGATGGAAATAGCTATATTGTATTTAATGTATATGCAAAAAAAGGATTAGATTTAGATTATGGATATATTCGTGGTGAATGGATAATATTAAGTTGTGTTACAGAATACAATTCGAAATGGATAGAAGAAAAAACAAATGCTGATGGTAGTAAGACTGAGATAACTCATACACGTACAGGAACAAGAAATCGTGGTATTAAATTATATGTCAACTACATTGAAAAAATAAAAAGACAAAGTGGAACATTTAAAATAACAGCCAATGCTCATAGTATATCAGATTATTATTTTGGTTTAAACTTACCTTACCATGGAGAACCAAATAGTGAAACTACTTATAGTGGTTATGCAACATATGATGGTTATATTAATGATGAAGGTAAAGAAGCTGATCACTATATAGGTGGTCGAGCACAAGCACATAAAGATTATCAATTTTACTTCTTTAAAGATTATGATTTTGAACATATACAACATACTACAATAACAAATAATTCACTACCATCTGGAAAATTAGGAGATATCTATATAATTGATGATATTATACTATCTGATAGTTTTCCACCTCCAAATGATATTAATGGACTTGCTTTACAAGCAGGTGACTTTATAATTCGAGTTAAAAGAGGATCAAGAGAAGGTTGGTTTAAGTGTTCTATTTATGGTTTAAATTATTTTATTAATCGTAGTTATCCTATAGATTTAAGTCTTACAAAAAGTAATTCATATAATACAGAAAAATTAGGTACTGCAGAATACATAGATGCAATGTCAAAAACTTATGATACTGAGATAATGTCTGGTAATACGGGTGTTGGAATTAATGAAAATACAGGTAATAATAATGAATTTATTATAGGTTCACCACCAGAATTATCAGGTTTTGAAGGTATTCCGATGAATCAGTATTTTAGTCTTGATGCTGTAGTGGATAGTAATGTTATTGATATTAATGATAAGAGTAATAATGAAAACACTAAATATCCTAGTATAGAAAATAGACATAAAATTGTAAGAGAACTAAGAGAAAAATATAGAAATGAGTTTCTATATGATTTATGTAGTCTATACGGAAAAACATTTATGATTCAAGAATGTCCACAATATATACCATATAAATTTAGATTCTATAATTCAGATGTTCAAGGTAGATATAGTGATGCAAATGATGGCATATACAAGATGGATCTTGATGTTGATTTGATGATTTCTTGTGCACCTTCAGATGAACAACAGTTTACTTATGATTATTTTGATAAAAATGGTGATGTAATAGAATCAGCTGATAATAGTTTACCAGGTGTTATATTATTAAAACAAGAAAAAATAATGATAGGTAATCTAAGATATACAAATAGCACAATTACTGGTGGTTATTGTAGAGCTTTTAGGTGTGTATTTCGTAAACCGTATAGTGAAATGAAAAAAGATGATAATGGAAAAGCCCATTATACTAAAGATGATATTTATTACTATTTTGATATAATTAATGAAAATGCACTTAAAGTTAATGATGGAAATAATACAATTGAACTTCCAATCCCAGATAATACATTTATTGGTGCAAATGAAGAAACTGGTGATTCTTATGGTTGTTATACTAAAGGTAGAATCATGCTTATTGAACCTGATCCTGATAATGAAATAGATAATATTCAGTTTAAACAATTATATAATGGTGATAAACAATCTGTAGGATATGGTAAATTACTTGAATTAGTTATTATTCCTTATTTCCATTTTAATAATTTTGAACGTAATAATGCAAGTGTTAAGAAAAACACTGTAAATGCAATATCAAATCTTGCATTTGTAATACCTCAAAAATTTTTAATACTTGAAGATCATGATTTAGTACCTAAACATGTATTTCCAGTTTTAGACAGAAAAAGAGTTAAAAATACGATTTATCCTAATCGTAAAGGTATGTATACTCCTATGATGTTACCTAATACTGAAAGATTTGGTTACCACTTTTCTCATGTTGTAGCTCAAAATTGGGGAAAATCAAAAATAGCATGCGAATTTGGTCTTGAACTTGATTTTGGTGGTAAAGAAGTTGATAGAATATACCCAACTGTACCTAAAGATCAAAAATATTTTTCACATAATGACGTAGATGATCATATTCTTTTTGATATTGGTACATATGTTACTGATAAACAAAGATATCTCGAAATACTTCAAATTAGACCTTTTATCAATTTGATACCTGAATCAGGTTTAAAATATGATAGATTATACGTAAACTATGATGTAGAGAATGAAGCAGATTTATCAAAGTATCTTGAAGATTTAGATGATGTTGAACTCAGTACAGATTTTGATTATACTATAACTAATGATACTCAAAAATATTTTGATATTAACATCAAAGCACCTACGAATGTTAGAATATGTACGGCACCTGAAACCAACTGGCTTAGACCTATTGCTGTTAAAGGTGAATATTTATATTACTATGATGCTGATAAATTTAAATATTACATAAATAAATATGCAACTATTTGTAATTTTATTTATGATAGAGGAAATAAATTAAACGTTTATAGTGATATAAACGATAATAGTGTTTACTGGTCAGTACCTCAAAATGAACATACAAGAAATAAAAAGGGAAGTAGAGTTAACGGTATTAGAGGTATGATTATAGATACAGATTTCTGGCAAGAAGTTATAGTTGATGGTGTAAATAATAACTACTACAAAGGTATGATTACTCAGTGGTTATTTAAACGTAAAGAAGATGTTGATAATGAAGAACAAATCCCTGATCCTTATATAAAAGGTTCTTTAGTTCCCTGGAGAAAAACAAAGTTTTTACATGAAAAAGGTGAGTATATTAAAGTAGCAGAAAGTCCAACTACTCATGACTATTTAAGTGAAAATAAATATAAACATGGTACTCAAGATGCTCCAACAAGAGATCAACTTAGTTACTATACACATGATGAAATTAGAAAACTGGGTACTGAAAATAACTTAAAACAAAACTTTTATGATATTTTATTATATTTAAGCAGATATGTTACAATACCAACACATGATCCTTATCATAGTGAAAAATAAAGGAGGTGTAATTAAGTTTTATGCCAGAACAAATAACATTAGCACAACCTTTAGGTACTGATTATTATAATATTGAAGTTTTTAATAGTAATTCAAGAATTACACAAGAAGCAATAAATAGTCTTCTTAGTTCATCAACATCTGAAGATAATTTTAGATTTTATTACTATCCTGAAACAAGTAGTTTATTCAATATTGATACAGCACCTACAGGTGTTCATATATGTAATAATTTAGTTGATTCAAGTCTAACAGGAACATATCCTGGTGATGATACTAAACAGTACTTTGAAGTTTTTTCATTTATAAAAGATGAATATGTTCAAGTTCAGTTATACATTGATATGACTGAAGGGCATAATAAAATGTATATTAGATCCAAACAACCAGAAACAGGAGAAACCACAACAACTTGGACAGCTTGGACTGCTGTTGGTGATAGTAGTGGTGGTGGAACTGGAGGAGATTCAAGTTTTAGTGTAACATACGTTTCAGAACTTGATCTTGAAAGTAATAGCGGTGTTTATATTTGTTCTTCTGGTAGTGTTATTAATGGTACCTTACCAAGTGATATTTTAAATACCACAGAATTACAGTTAATTAGTTACGGTAGGGATGGGTCATTAAATAAAACACAACTATTAACAAGTATATCAAATGGAACTAATAAAATATACTCAAGAGTAAAATATTCAACGAATAATATAAATTATACATGGTCAGCATGGAAAGAAATTGGTGCTGACGGTGGTGGCGGTGGAAGTGATATTCAAGTTTCTACTGTTATACTATAATTAAATAAAAGGAGATAAGTATTATGAAAATTACAGAACTTAAAGCTGGTGTAATTAAGGTTGAAAATACATCCAAAGTTGATCAGTCAATTATTATCTATGTTCCCAATAAATATGATATGCCCTATGTGATTGGTGCTGGTGATTCAATTAATATCACAACACTCAGTGCTGGTGAATCTTATTCATATCTTTGTCAGGCAACCGATGATATTAAAATAACACTTAGCAATGAATAATAATAACAAAGTCCTTCCTTCCATATGGAAGGAAGGACTTAACTTACAAAGAAAGGAGAATTTGTTATAATGCCTAAATATTTACATATAACAGAATATTCTTCTTCTATTCCTTATAAAATTCCAAAAAAGAAAAATAACGAACATGATCTGGAATTTAATGGTAATATTATTAGAACATCTGTTGATACAAATAAAGAAAGAATAAAAGAAAGTTTTGATTATCTTTTTGATGAATCAAAAATACTTGAAGACACAATACCACTAAAAGATATTATTATATATGATAATAAAGATATTGAAAATGAAGATCAAAAACTTGCTTATGTTTATGAATGTCCTATTTGTTTTGAAAAAACTATAACTACTGATAGCAAATTTAATTATTGTCCACATTGTGAAAACGATAAATTTTTACCTCAAGTTATAGGTTTAATACATCCTGATCAAATGGATGAGATAGCTATTGATGATTCTGATGTGTCTTATTATATACAAGTTGAAGATGGTAATATTGTAATAAGAAAAGAACCTAAAGAAAAGGAGAGTAATGCTTAATGAAAAAGACATACTCTCAATATATACAATATATAAAATTGATGTTAGGCGCTGTTGGTGATAATGAAGATTCTTTAGAATACTTAAATGATACACTAACAGAATTTGTTAAAACAGCATTTACTGAAATTGAACCTTATATTAATGTTAGACATAGAAGAACAATAGCATGGAATAAAGATAATTCTACAGGTGTTATTGATTTTAAGAGTTTAGATATTAGAGCAAAAACAGTAACAATTGTAAGACGTGGTTCTGATCAAGGTTATTTAAATAATACCTACACATCAACTGCTGGTACATGGTATTATGGTTATACTACACCCTTATTTGGTGGTCGTTTTGATGCTAATTTTGATCCTTGGGCATTACAATCTTTAATGTTAAAAAGTGTTAATGAAATATCTGGTGACAAACAGTTTTTATTTGATTATGATAGACAACTACTTTTTGTTAATTTTAATCAACAATACCCAAGTAGTATAACTATAGATTACATACCTGAATTTCAAGATGCCGAACAATTAGATGATAGTTACTGGCAAAATATACTACAACAGTATGCATTGGCACTTGTTAAAATATCTCTTAGTCATTATAGAGGAAAGTATCAAAATGTGGAAGGGATGCCTTTTACATTAAATTATCAAAAACTGGAAACAGAAGGTAAAGCTGAAAGAGAACAAATTTGGAATGATTTAGTTGAAAGTAACTTATTAAATTATAGATTTGACTAATATTGGAGGTAAATCATATGAAACTCGTAATTAAATATAAAGGCGATGAAGCAGCATCATTTCAGCCTGAAGATACTATAAAGGATCTGTTTAATATTCTTGATGTCTTTGATAAAGAAGAAATTAAAGATGTTGAATTTATACCTGTATTTGAAGAAGAAATAAAAGAATCTTTTGTTGAAGATATTCCTGATAAAGAATGGACAATTTGGTCTTCATCTGATTTTGCTGAAGCTGATGAACAAATTCCTCTTGTTAAAATTAAGATGAATGATGAAGGTGAACTTGAAGCTATAGCACTTAGTGATAGTAACTTTGATCAAGAAAGCTATAAAATTGCAAGTTCTTCATTAAAATATTCAGCTGGTAAAGCTATTAAAGATAGAATATTAAGAGTTGACAAATCTTTAAATCATAATGACCCATTCTTTTCTACTGAGCTTCAAAGACAAAATATTATTTCAACTCGTGGTATGAAAAAAGAACCTATTGAAAAATTACTTAAAGCTGATCCTAAAGCTATTTCAGATGAACCAACAAAACGTAAAGTAGCACTAAAACCAAATGATCAAGGTATGCAAATGCTTGCTAATCAGATTCTTATAACTAATCGTGATGATTTAAAAGCAGCTGCTAATTTAAAATCTGCGTCTGAAGAGAAAATGGTTGAGTTATTTAAAGATATGACAGGTGTTGATTATTATACTGAACAAGTTGTTGATGAAGATCAATATAACTATGTTCTTGATTTACTTGGACGTTCACATAATAAATATGATGAATCTTATGTAAGTCCTGATGAAAATGAATACGTTAAACGATTAAAAGATCTTACAGAAGACTTAATTGAAAAAATACTTCTCAAACAAGATCCAGATTTTTATAATAGGTAATAAACGTTAATACACGTAAAAAGAGCTTACACAATATTTAGTGTAAGCTCCTTTAATAAAGGAAAATTTTTCAAATTTGACTCTATTGTTGTATATTTAAGAGGTGATTTTATGGGTAGCTTATATAGGAAAGACCTTAATAAATACAAATCATATTTTAGAGAGTCAGCTAAACTTTTAGGTATAGACATTGAGTATAGATATTTAATTAAACGTAATACAGAAAATCAATCTGGAGAATCAATATATAGTGAATTTTCAAAACCTATTATTCAATCTGTAATTGTTGAACAAGGAAATCCAAAAATAGATTCATTAAAGCAATTGGGTTGGTTTGTTGATACAGAAAATGAACAGTTACTGGTAGATTTTGCTATAGACACACCAAATTTACAAGAGGGTTGTAGAATTAAATTTGTATCAAATGAAAATGAAGAACAAAATAAAGAATATGCAGTTATAAAAATGTCAAATGAAGTTTTATATCCTACTTGTATTAAATGTCTATGTCAACCTGTACTTGAGAATGAGAGTGTGTATAATAAAGATAGTAGTATCTCATATGGTCAACAAGATATTTTGAGTGATACTGAAAATAATACATATATCAATAGCGAACCTGAAATAACGATTTTTTAAGAAGAGGTGTAAATATGAAAATTGCTTTACGCGTTCCTGGATATTCTGATGTAATTTTTGATAGTTACGAAGATTTAAACATAATCTGGGAATTTTTAGACCATTATCCTGATTACGATACAGAACTTATCATAATTAAAGATAGTGACGAAAAGAAAATTGAAGAAAAAGTTGAAAATATTGATGAAGTTGTTAAAAGTGCAACTTTAACTTATATAGTACCTAAGTCTGTAACATTTACACAACGTTTTCAAGAAAGAGTACAGAAAGAAATAAACGATATACTTAGTTCTGTTTATCCTGATTCATTTAGCATAGTTAGTATTACTTATGATGACATTGAAGACGACCTTGAAAATATGACTATGAATATTGAGATAGAAGCAATAAATGATAAAGGTATGGAAAATCTTAAATATCTTGATAAAAATGTTGAATATATTATGAAAGATCTTATAGACTATTATCTGTAAAGGAGAAAGAAAGAATGCGAGATTGGAAAGAATATTTAGCAGTAGAAAAGAATTTAGATAGTTTTAATCATATCGAATTTTTAAACAAGTATGAACATATTATCCCAGGTTCAAATAGAGATGCTAAAAGAAAAAAGATAAAATATTATCTTGAGAATCCAAATCCCAAGCAACATATTAATAAAGAAAAGAAACAAAAAGAATTCATACAAGAAACATCAGTATTTGATGCATCAAACTATGATTTAAATATTGAACCAAATAAGAAAATAAAATTTGGTTTAATTAGTGATACTCATTTTGGATCTAAATATTCACAGTTAACTCACCTACATAATTACTATGATATCTGTGCTAAAAAAGGCATAACAGATATTTACCATTGTGGTGATATTACTGAGGGTGAAAACATGAGACCAGGCCATGCATATGAAAATTATGTACATGGTGCTGATGAACACATTAAAGAAATTGTTAATAACTATCCTTATAGAGAAGGTATAGTAACTCATTTTATTACAGGTAATCATGATGCAAGTTTTATAAAATCTTGTGGTTTAGATATTGGTAATCATATTTCTGCTAAACGTACTGATTTACAGTATTTGGGTAAAGATGTTGTTAATGTAAATATAACAGATAAAATTACAATGCAGCTAAGACACCCATGGTCTGGTAGTGCATATGCTCTTTCTTATAGACCTCAAAAGATAGTTGAATCTATGGAATCTGTTTGTTTAGATAAACCTAATATTTTATGTATTGGTCATTATCATAAAATGGAATATTTATTTTATCATAATGTACATGTACTTCAAACAGGTTGTTTTCAGAGTGCAACACCTTTTACAATAGGTAAAGGAATATCAGTTTCTGTTGGTGGTTGGATTATAGAAATTGAGATAGATACTGATGGTGAATTAAAAGCTATTACACCACAAGCTATTATATATAATAAAGCTATTAAGGAGGACTATAAAAATTTCAGATGAAACAATGTACAAAATGTAAACAACTAAAAGATGAATCTTGTTAAAAAAAAAATAATAATAAAGACAAAATTAAATTAAGAATCCTACCTTTGTAAAGAAGGTAGGATTTTTTATGACTTTATTGCAAGAGAAGAAAGGAGGATACAATTATGAGTATTTTTACTAATATTCGTAAATCTTTAAGTCGTAAAGCAATCATAGATAATGAAGAATTACAAAGACAAGATTTAATTCATTCAAATAAAGATAAAATTGAAGATATATCTCAAAGACAAGGTTTTCTTACAAATTCTGGTTTATCTGAAGCAGAAAAACAATATATTCTTTCAGATAGTATTATATCTTCAGCAATTCAGATGTATCTTGCTGATATAATATCAATATGTAATAAGTCAAATTGTGTTGTATCAAGTAATACTGCATATACTGATGAATTTGGAGAAATTGCTAAAAAAGAGGAAAAAGTTAAACATATTTTTAATCAAATGTATTCGACTCAATTAACAGAAGCAATAGTTATAAATCTCCTAATTAATGGTGAAATTTTTCTTGATACTACATATAATAAAGGTCTAAATCAATTCTTTGTAAATGAAACTCCGTATACAAAGTGTACTCAACTTTGTTTTGCTAATGGTGATACTGCTTGTTTTGCTGTTTCTAACAATCCTGTAACTTCATCAGAAAGCTTTAACAACTATCAATACCAAATACAAGAAGTTAAAAATAAGATAATAGAACCAGAAAAAATGGTTCGTATATATAACCCAACACTAACACACTCAAAAGTTTGTATAGAGTTAGATTCAGATAACAAAGATGATAGTGAACTTTTAACTGTTGCTAATGGCAATTATTTATATTATACCAATTCACTTTCATTACTTAAACAAGTGTATTCAGACTGGTTAAACAGTAAATTACTTGAGTTAGCTGTTTATAGAGATAGAATAGCAAAATCTCGTTTTATACAACTTGTTGCTATTGAGCTTGGTCGCACAAGCAGAATAACATCTGATCAAATATATGATACTGTAAAAGAATATTTTGATAACAGAGCTGTTATTGATCTTGAACAACAAACTTTTAAGAGTGTTATAGGTAATGAGCCTTTTACTGATTATAAAGTTTATACAACACGTAATGGTGTTGGACAGTTAAGATTTGACAACTCTTTAAATAATCAATCTATCGATGTTGCATCACTTGCTGATCTTAATTATAATTTAAATAAAGTTTTTGCTGGTCTTGGTATACCTAAACAATATTTAGGTGCTGATGATACAGGATCTGCTTTATCTAATGGTACAAGTTTATTTTTCTTAGATGAAAAATATCAAAAACGTGTTATAGCATATATAAAACGTATTGAATATGGATATAAACAAGCAATTAAAAATATAATTATTCAGCGTGAAGGTAAAGATATTTTTTACAATTGGGATTTTGAACTTAAATTTACAGTACCTGAAAATAATGAAGATGTTATGCGTGTTAGGAATGCAAAAGTTGACTATGTTAACTCACTTCTTGATTTAATTGATAAAGTTGATACAGATGATAAGTATTCATATGATGCAATTAATGAAATTCTTGGTACTGATTTAAGAGAATTAAAAGTACAAACTGAAGGAACAGAATCTTAACTTTTCTATGACCCTATTATTAGATAAGATTAAAAGAAAGGAGAAATTCTGTAATGGTTGACATATTTGAATCGCTTACAGATGAAGATGTTGAAAAACTCAGCACATATTCATTAACTGAAGATGAACTATCACATGTATTAAGTTTATTTGAACTTATTAGTGATGAAAATAAAACAAAAGCACTTGAACTTATTGATGCTATTTTTAGTGGTAAGAAACTTGTTGCTGATGAAGAGAAAAAAGAAACAAGTGAAACACTTAAATATAGAAAAATATCTGAAAGTTATACACGCAAGCTTTTAGGTGATATTTAAAAATATAAAGAAAGGAAATATAAACTATGGATAATATTAGTAACTCTGAACTTCTTTATGAACTCATTGATTCACTTAGTGATGATGAATTTGAAAATCTACTTGATACATTATCTCTAAATAGTGAAGAAGAAGAAGAAGAGATAATCGATGAGAATCGATTAATTAAAGCTCGTGAAAATCTTCAAATGAGAACAAATAAAGCTAGACGTGCAGTAATAGAAAAGAAGATTTCTGAAGCAGCTAAGAGAAATGAAATTAAAAAGAAGATTTCTGAAGCAGCTAAGAGAAATGAAATTAAAAAGAAGATCTCTGAAGCAGCTAAGATAAATAAAATCAAGAAAAGAATTTCTGAAAAGAGAAATAATTCTGTTTCTACAGTAGAAAACGAGAAAACTCAGCAACTTAGAGCTCAGATTATAGAAAAACTTGAGGTTTCTCGCCGTAAGAAGAAAATTCAAGAAAGAATTAAATCAATTAAAGAAAGCAAATAATATAGAAAAGGAGAATTTAATATGATTCCTGTTGTTACTCTTAACAATAAAGGTGAGGTTGTAGGTCAGCAAGCGTTTAATGACAACCTTACTATGGTTGAACAGCTTAATCGTGCTATGCTTGGTACACTTGTTTATGCTCAGCAGAAGCTTACAAATGATAAATATGCTCTTGATAAGGTTATTATGTCTGGTGATTACACAGACGAAAAACTTACAGCATATCTTGGTGCTGCCAATACTCTTAAGAAAGCTGTAGAAGACGCTGTTAAAGCATTTGAAACAGCAATTGCTGAATAATTAACTTAATAAAGAAGAGAAAGGATATAAATAAATATGGATAAGGTAAAATCAAGTGCCGTTAATAACAACGGTGTAATGAATAGCCGTGCCCGTATTTCCGAACGTCTTAGTGAAGTAGCTAAGGCTCGTAACTACGGTGTTATGGATAAAATGAATCTTGAAAAGATTTATCGTAATACTGACCGTGCTATTATAGCAGAAGGTGTTACAAATCCCGCAAACATTCCTGTTATGAAGAATGTTTCTATTGATCTAATTACAGCAACAATTCCTAATCTTGTTGCTCCTGAACTTTATGCAGTACAGCCTATTGATTCACCTGATGCTCTTGTTGGATACTGGAGCTTTGAATATGGCGATGATAAGGGCGATGTAAAACGTGGAACACGCTTTAATAGCTCAATGGGTCTTGGTAAAGTTGCTCCTTGGTATGCTTCTGGTTATGACAAGGATAAGGCAATTAAAGCAAGCAATGATGAAACAATTAATCTTGGTTTTCCATCAGTAATTCCTGGTTCTGTAGTATTTACAGATGCTTCTGGTAATGTTAAAACAGATGAACCCACAGATAGTAAGTCTGGTACTATTACTGGTGTTGGTACTATTTATTATAAGTCTGGTACAATTGTTGCTAATGCAGAAGTTGATGGTACTATTACTTATAAATATGATAATGTAAACGAACCCACTAAGATTCCTACAATCTTTGCTGGTCGTAAAAACCTCAGAATGATTGCTCAGCAGTATGCTCTTAGCACACCTATTAGTATTACAGCTGCTGAAATTGCAAGACGTTCACTTAGCACAGACCTTCGTGCAGAACTTATGGCTCAAGGTTTTGGTGAACTTAGTTTTGAAATTGATACACTACTTCTTAACGATATTATTGATAATGCAAATGCATATCCTACACTTACATGGTCTGCAGCTGCTCCTCTTGGTGTAAGTCGTAAAGAACGTTTCAGTGATTTCGAACTTATGCTTTATCAGGTTCAGAGCATGATGCTTCAAGCAACAGGTCGTTTTGCACCTACTCACATTCTTACAGATTCATTTGGTCTCTGGATTCTTAAGGGTATTCCTGGATTCCAAGAAGCTTCTGTTGCTAATAAGACAGGTTCTTATGTTGCTGGTACAGTTGCTGGTATGAAAGTTATTGTTGCTACTCGTTCACATCTTAAGCCTGGTGAAATGGTTCTTATTCACCGTGGTAAAGAACAGCTCGATGCTCCTGGTGTATATTCACCTTATATCCCAATCACATCTACCGAATGGGTACCCAGTCAAGAACTTGGCGAAAAGAAAACATACTACACATGGTATGCATCAAAAATTACGAACAATAGTATGATGGCTAAGGTTCAGGTAACTGACTTTAATGGCTAATTAAAAAACTCAATAACTCCTTTGTATAACAAAAATCCCTGGTTCATATGAACCAGGGATTTTCTTCTTTGGGTCAAGACTTTTGTTATGATATAATGTAATTGTAAAGGAGAATGATATTATGAAAATTCAAGAACGTAAAGAACAAGCAAGAGGTGTATTCTGGTTAATAGATGATGAAATTTTTGCATTTCCTTACTATAATGAAAATTATGGTGTATCAAAATCTGGTTTAACATTTAATCATGAAAAACTATGGAATAAATTAAATATTAGATCTGTACCTTATAATTATTACCCAAGAGGTAGAGTAGACTTTTCAAATAAAGGTAAACCTATTATTTACATGAATCCTAATATAGATACAAAGTATGTTTTAGATATTAAATCTGAATTTGGCTTAATTGAAGAACCTATTATACGTTATGATTATAGTAATCACTATAAATGTTATTTAGATAATTAAGCTGACTATATCTCAGTAAAGAGAAAGGAGTGTATTTATTTGATATATAATATGTTTTTACCTGAAAAATTAGTTAAGCCAACAGAAAACCCACCAACTCCTGTTGATCATACTTATTATGGTGTTAGATATAATGGAAATACACAAACATGGCAAAGATTAGGAAATGCAGTTAATTTTTCTGATCCTATACCAGCAGTAAATGGAGGAACAGGTTCATCTCCATTCGACAACATATTACCTTGGTCTGGAATGGTTAGAATAACTAATTCAGAAGCTGGGGAAGTAATTGCTATTCCTAAATTTTATTATAATCTAACTATATCCAATAACGTATTTACTTTAAATATTAGTAATACACAACTATCAGGATACAAATGTTCGCCCGCTCACATGGACAGAGGAGATGGAAAAGGTGAACGTGATGTAATCTATGTTGGTAGGTATCTTTCAGCACATTCAACATATAAATCAGTTACACAATCAGAACCAGCTAAAGTAGCAGATAGTGTATCTCGAGTTGGTTGCCACAACTTAGGAAATACAGTTTGGTCTATAGATTATGCAACACTTATAACAATACAGATGCTTTACTTAGTAGAATTTGCAAACTGGGACTCACAAGCTGCTATAGGATATGGTTGTGGTGTAAATAATGATACTGATATTTCTGTTTTAAAAACAGGTTCAACAGATGCAATGCAATACCATACAGGAACCATGCAAGCTTCTCGTACAACGTATGGCATAGGTATTCAGTATAGGTATATTGAAGATCTATGGGCATATTACTATTGTTCAATTAGTGGTTTATTTATTGATGATTCTTATAATATTTGGTCTACTTTAATTCCACAAGGAGAAGCAACAGCTTTTTCTCCAGATTATATAGAAGTAGGAAATGTTGCAACTGCATTTTCTGGTTTTCCTCATTCATTAGTTCAATCTACTGTTAGTAATTTTGATTGGATATTTTTACCTAATAGTGTAGGAGATACTGCGAGCTTTTTTGCTGACTATCAAGAATATGTTCACGGTTCAAATTGGGTTTCTGGTGGTCAAGATAACACACAAAATGCTGGTTTATTTTGTATTAAAAGTCTAGAGAGTATAGATGATACTTATTATGCCGGATGTCGTGTTATAATTTTACCTTAACTAAAGGAGGTATAAAAATATATGTTATGTAATTCAACAATATTAAAACAAGATAAAACAAAATTTATATATGGAGCAGAATGGGCGGGAACAGAAAATCCAGCTTGGGTTAGAACAGATAATGCTATTGGTTTTGAAGATCCACAACCAGCAGTAGCTGGAGGGACAGGTTCATCACCTTTTGACAATATAATGCCATGGTCTGGAATGGTTAGAGTAACTAATCCAGAAGCTGGAGAAGTAGTTGCTATTCCTAAATTTTATTGTAAATGGACTCAAACTGATAGTAAACTTAAATTACAAATAAGTATGTATCAGTATCCTGGTTTTATTTGTTCACCCGCTCACATGGATAGAGGAGATGGAAAAGGTGAACGTGATGTTGTTT
>ERZ1024365.16-NODE-16-length-51057-cov-22.545979_pt1 | contig 51057 bp, 88 predicted proteins | sample MGYA00520788_ERZ1024365 | MGnify/ENA primary metagenome ERZ1024365 (study PRJEB33242, sample SAMEA3444265) | Homo sapiens | biome: Host associated; feature: Gastrointestinal tract; material: Stool | place: Uganda | collected 2011-01-01 ... | reverse complement strand
TAACTATACTGAACTCTACGATATTATTTGCCATAACTCTTAACTTTAATAATTACAAACGGTGGTCAAAGGGGGTGGGGGGCTTGGGGTGCCCTCTATGCCTTGCCTGCCCTTGCCTCGCCAGTCGCTCACTCCTCACTCAGCCATCACCCTTGGGCTGCTACCCCTTCAACCTCTTCTTGGCTCCAGTGGCTAGGTCGAGAGGGTCATACTGCTGCCCAACCTCATTATATCCAGCAGGGATAGGGTCTTTAGCGGCTCCCTTGCCGTACTGAGCTTCGTATGCTATTGCCGTTGGGTTCACTTTAGGGGTTTGTGTTACATTCTTGTTATCATTTGCACTTGCTGAGCCGCCTAACTTGCTGCTATTCTGTGCCTTAGCTCCTTCGAGTTCTGACCCCAATTGGTTCACACCGAAATTGAAGAGGGCATTTGAAGCGTTTTGGGCTGCATCGCTAGTGTTCTGCGCCTTCTGTTGCTCAATCTGCTGACGTTCCCTAGACAACTGCTGAGTGTTGGCAAGGTGAGCATCCTCCACATGCTGCTTACGTGAAGTGTCCTGCGCTGCGATATTGGCTATCGTGTCGCCCATCGCCTTGTTAGCACTCTCCTTCGCTTGTGCCACGCTTGCTGCAGTTCCACCGCCAACGGCTGCAGCGCCATCAGCCTTGCGGATATACTCGTCCTGCACCTCCTGCGCTCTTCTCATAAGATTCTGCCCAGCCTTCGTGTCTAGGTAGTCCGTGTTGTAGTTCTTGTCGTACCAAGCCTTCTCAGCGTTCGTTCTGTACTGATTCTCGGCTTGTGCTCGTCTAGCCGCCTTCTTCGCCTTGTTAGCACCGAACAGAGACGAACCGATACCAAGTGCCAAGGATGCAGCACCCAATACCCACTCTTTCTTCTCCCCAAGCACTGGGGAAGAGGTCAAATTCTTTGGGATTCTTGCTAAAATTTCACTCATAATTGCAATTATTTGATTTACGAGGGCAAATATATGATATTTGGCGATACGTTTTGCCGTGTTTCCGGTCGTGAAAATTTACCCATCCAACCACTAGTCTGTTTGTCGGGTCGCAATCCACCCCAAACCCTCATCCCTCATCACCCTCAAAATCGCCCATTTTGTAAACAATAGTACAAAATGTAATAAAACTACAAGTACTTGATATTGTGAATTTTAGTGTCAGTCGTTCCCGAGGATGAATAAAAGGGTAGAGTAAAGTTATTTCTTATTTCCCAAATGAAGTTACTTTGCAAACAAAAAGCCCATTTGCATTAATAGGTACGCACGTGCGCATAAGGGTGGTTTTAAGAAGATTTAACGCTACACTTGAATGTTATGCAGGTGTAATCAAGGTTAACTCAATCCATTTTCGCTGATTTTTGCGATTTTCGGGCAGTTGGTCGGGATTTCTCCCAAATTCGTGAGTTTTGAGCCATATAAGAGCTGTTTTTAGCCCATCTAGAGCCGATTTATGGTGTTTTTCGGGGTATTGGCAGTATCGTGCAGGATTTACCGCTCATCTAGGAAGAAGCCCGATGGATGCGATATAGACCCGCTCCGTACCTTCTCTATACCTTCTCCGTACCAAGTCTTAGGGTTTGCAGGGTTTGCAAAGATTGCAGACTAGGTGTTGTGTCGTGTTGCGTGAGTGTTGTGTGAAATGTTGTGTGTTCTTCTATCTCTCTTCTCTCTATTGTGTGTGTATCTCTCTCTCTGTAGGTGGAGAAGAGGGAGTAAAATCCTCGGGGGAGATAAGGGGGCAGCGCCCCCACGGGCGCAAGCGCCCTCCCCATGCCGTGTGGGGCTGGCGCCATCCCTACAAGCTACCTATCTGTATCAAGAGGTTTTCTTCTTCCGCTATTGGCACAAGGTGTCTGAACAGAATGATACCACTTTTAGGAGATGCCCAAGCTGTTTGTTTGGAATCGCTTAATATTGGCTCAGTCTTCAGCACTCTACAAATGCGGCTTATCAAGATGCCGTACATATCTCTAATACCCTCTTTAGAGAAATCAACATCAATAACAATAGAAGCAAGTTCATTGTTTTCAAATATGAAGCGAACCTCGTTGATGTTTTCGTAAACTCCTTTACCCCAAACAAGTATCATAGAGTTAGCTCCAGTCTTATCTATTGAATCAACGCTAATTTCAAGATGTGAGAATCTGGACAAGCAGAATTCATAACTATCTCCAAGCACAAAGCCCATTACTCCACCAAAACGAATGCCATCAATAGGATTTGAAGACATCACTACATTTCTTAGTTTTGTTGCACACACGACTGGTGATTTCTGTGGCTTGCTATTCCTTTTGGATGCACAAACCATAATCGCAGCAATTAATAATGCTACGAATAAAATTAATAAGAATACCATAGATAAAAGTTGTGATTTATATTACATTTGTTATTTTGCTATTGCTTTTAATTCGTCAACTTGCTTGAGGAACTCATCGAGCGTATCAGCGGTGTAGTGGATGCCCTTGTAGCGGATGAAGCTAGCGAAATTCTCTTTGCTATCTTCCTCGAAGAGTTCAGACACCTTGCAGCCGATAATCTCTGCCATCTGCTCCAACCTATCAATACCAAACTTCTTGCGAGCCAACATTTGACTAAGAGAGATAGGCTCAATACCCATACCCTTAGCCAAATCCTTCTGCTGCATTCCATGTGCTTTCAAGCACTCTTTTATTCTCAATTGTACCATAATTCTATATTTTTCTGCAAAGATAATAAAAATATAGCATACAACAATAACTATTACCTATTTTAACACGCAAATATAGTACAAAACCATCTTTAAGTGCAAAGTTATGTTTAAATGCTATACTTTTATGTAAAATATCGTTAAGAAACATAACATTATTTGGCGAATATAGCATAAATGCTTATCTTTGCACTCGAAATCAAGTTGGTTTGATTTCAAAGCGGCAGGATGGCACATTAGTGAATTGATGAGAAACAACCGCTATAGAAATAGTGTTAGTCAGCAATACGGAGAAGTGATACTCTTGAACACCCGAGGACATCGTACACCGAGTTAGTTGCCACTCTCAAAGCACAAAGGCAAAGGAGCCTCAAACACTCATCACGCAAGATGGAAAAACGCTAGTCGTGTTAGACTAGATAAATATCGAAACACGTTGACCCACGAACGTTAAGTGAGGGAGCTAGGCTGCATAAGGCTTGCAGACGTTGGGAGCAAACGTACACCTGCACTTTAACTAGATGTATAACAATTTAATAGCAACAACAATGGCAACAAACAAGAAGATAGAGTTAACGGCTAATCAGTTGTGGGTGCTTAAGTACATCCTGCATGAGGTTGAAAGTTGCGAGGATGGTGCTTTCGGCATCTACCTCACTCCAAAGGAAAGAGTTTCACTCGGACAGATAAGAAGTAAATTGTAAAGGTATGAAGAAGTATATCGTAGTTAGAGAGTTCATTCAGCCTAACAAGATACCACGTATCATGGGGCAGTTCGAGACAAGAGATAAAGCAGAAGCCTTTGCTTTGGGACATGAAGGCAAATGCTGGGTGTATGAAATGAGTATGTAACAATGTGGGGAGATAAGGGGGCAACGCCCCCACGGGGCTGCGCCCCTCCCCACGTCTAACAGACAAAAGATTATGGGAAAATATTTGGTAAACACGTATAGCACTATCAGAAAAACAAACGGAGATACATTTCGGTATGAAGGTTTCTCCAAAGTGGTTAGCGAGAAAGTATTAAAACTCGCAAAACAAGCTAACAAGGAAGTTGGCTACAAGTACGTAGGACGATTCAAAGATACAAACGGACGCTATTACACCAAGTATGCGTACGTGGCTGATGAGTTTTCTAACTCGAAACGTGAAGTTATCTACTTCGTAACAATAACAAAATTAGCATAACACTATGGCTAAGGAAGTACATGTTATATTGAAGGGTGATTGCTATTCGATGAACACCTATTGCAGCACCCTCAAAGAGTTTTTGGAAATGAGACATCTTAAGAGATGTGACGTTTCCGATTGGTGGAAAGAATAATTATTAAAGTTAAGAGTTATGGCAAATAATATCGTAGAGTTCAGTATAGTTAGAATACTCGCAGAAGGAGGAATGAAAGTTGAACCGATTTCCTGTAAGATATGCAATGATAATCGTGTGAAGGAACTCAAGAAACAGATAAAGGAGTTAGGTTACAAGTACAAAGGACGTGACAGAGATATGTACGACAACATTTTCACGAAGTATATAAAGCTAAGTGAAATCCTTCCCGAGGAAAAAGTATTCTATAGGTATCAAATAACAAGATTAAAATAAACGAATATGGAAAAGACAATAACACTTACAAGCGATGATATTTGTATCATCACTCTCGCTTTACTAGATAAGGCGATGAGCATCAAGAACTCAGCGAAGATATGCGGTATTACCCTATCTTCGCAGACATTAAACAAACTTGCTAGCATGCAAGAATTAGTTAACAAGATTAATGATTAAGAGACTATGGACAGAACAATAACACTAACGAGCGACGAGATATACAATATCTCATCAGCCATTAGCGACAGAATAACCCTTATAGAGGATTTTATTTCAAACCACGCCGACTCTCCTAAAACGCACAAGCGATTGAAGGAGTTCAAAGGTATTTTGGCAAAGTTGAACAATTAAACACAAGAGATTATGGCAAAGAAGAATAAATACTGCTATGGTTGGGCAATCTGGACTAACTACGGCTATGGATGGGAAAAGGAGAGTGTTTACGACAAAAAGGAAACATCATACTCCCAAGTGAAGAAAGATGCGGCTGAATACAGAGTTGCAGGCGCACAAACGAGAATCACAAATACTAGATGGTTGAACGATTAAAAAATACGATCATGAGAAAGAATAAGACTTACGAGCAGCAGAAGAAGTATTACGATGGTAGTAACGACTATGAGAGTTTGGGAGCCATCTTTCTGTATTGGCTTGAATGCGGCAACGAGACCGCAAAGCAGATGCAGGAGACCTACAGAGAGTGTAACCGAGAGTGCAAAGAGTATATCTTGCAAGACCTCTTCTACCTTTGTGACCTCAAAACGTTCTACAAGTTCGTCAGAATCTTCAACTTTGGCAAGAAGTAAAATTGGTAGCGGTCAGCGAATAGAGGAGCACATCTAGTTCAAGCCTAGAGACCGCACAAGTATAAACAATTAAAAGAAAGGGTTAATTATGGACATTACAATTTATTTGCTATGCGCCTTGTTTGGAGCATTAGCAGGGTACAGAATCAGAGACGCTAAAGATATGGAGGACGAGTAGTATGAACGTTATCAGAGTAACTAAGACTGCACGCAACAGAGTTGACGTGGTTTTCACTGGGGATAAATATCTGTTTTTCAATCCCGACAACGGATTGATAGCTTTAGCACAGAGACACGAACTAGGTTCGGGCTTATTCCACGTACAACGTACGGAGCAGATAAGAAAGAAGATGATAGAAGAGACCATCACGGACAACGAACCATCAAGTATTGTTGTGTTAGGTTTTGAATATCATTACGAGGACAACAAGCCTCAGCATACATTACCATACGTAGTGAGTGTTAAACTAGAAAAGAGATAAGACAATGAAAAAGAGCATTAAGTTAGTTTTGGTAGTGGCAGCGATAGTTGCCCTACCACTTATGGCAGCAGGAATGCAGGACACCATCAATGACAAGGAAGTACTTATGGACTTCATCGGGTATTGCAGAACTTGCGAGAATCTTCGCCAAGTGAATCCGGCAAAGGACTACACCAAAGCCAGCCTTCACGAACTGAAGAGCGCAGCACGTTTCTATGAGGAGCAGGAAGATTTTGCCGACTGCACCGACTATCCGCAGCAGGAGGAGATAGACAAGATTATTAAGTAATACATCAAGACTATGAGCGCAGATGATTTACTGAAGTTAAGTGACCTTCTTCTAGCTTTCAGCAACGAGGAAGCCACAAAAGGAGAACGTATCGCCATATCAAGGGCGCAAGCAATCGTTTTCCGTTATTATTTATCAAAGAAGTTTGGAGCAATTTAAAGAATAGGAGATAAGATTATGAAAGCAGAGAACGCAGTTAGAATGAGTGACAATTTGGTAGGTATTGAGGTTCATACTATCCAAGATGTTGTAAAGGCGCAAGCCGCAGGACTTAATTTGTTGAACAAAGACGGACTAGGTTACGAATATTGCGCAGAAGATGAAGAGACCGGAGAATTTAGAGAGCCAACAGAGCAGGAAGTCTTCAACCGCATCGCTAAAGACCTCGCAGAGGATAATGAAGTTTACGCTTGTATGTACATCGCAAACGACTGGTGTGTGCAGAAGAGGGCTGTCACCACAATGCGCACCAACTTCTGTGTTGGACAGGAGGTCTATCTTATGCGTGATAACAAGATAGCAAAGGACAAGATTCTCCGCATCAATCTTGTGAAGGACGAGGATTCTGAATATTGCAAGCTTGTGTTGATGGGAGACCAAACACACTACACAAAGGGGGGATACGTCTTTGCCACCAAAGAAGAACTTGTAGAGTATCTGATGAAGTAAGTTTAACCCGAGGGAGAGCAATCTCCCTCACAAAACGTTTAGATTATGATTAATGCTGTAGTTAAAGATTTATTGGATAAAAAGGATTGGAGCAGAATCATTTTCCGCTTTCCTACATCAAGCTATACTCTGTTCAATAGCGACAGATACGAGATAGATAGTTTCTGTATATATATCCACGACAACATGTCCAGAGAGTACGAGGAAACGAAAGTGTTAGACATAGCAAGTCTGATTTCCATGGAGATTAAGAAGAAGAGTTTTGAAGATAGAGTAGAGGAGATGTAAGCAATATGAAGATAATCATCAAATGTTTCAAGGGAGACACCCACGTTGACAAGTTCAACAAGAGATACAAGGCACGCACAACGTTCTTCATCAAGCAGACACCATTTTCAGAGAGGTTCTTTCTCCCGAACGGAATGCAAGTAGACAAGCACACTTGTCTTGAGAAGATAAATGAGAGGAGAAACGAGAAGATAAAATAGAAGTTGTTGTTGTTCTTTACATAGGGCGAATGCGGTAGAAGCCGCTACAGATGGTTGCAACGTACCATCCGTCCACCAAGTATTAATTTTTAAAAGAAAGGATTTAAGTATGAAAAAGTATGTAGTTGAGATTGTAGAGAAAATCACCTACAAGGTTTCTCTAGACGCAGCATCATCCGCAGACGCAGAGAATGCCGCAAGACGTTTGTACGATTTGGGTGCTTTGGAGAATGGCGAGTTGGAGAGTGTTACATTTGATGTAGAAGAGAAGGAGGGCGAGTAATATGAAGAAGCAGAAAGTATTCGTATTGGTTCAGCACGGCAACGACAATCAAGACTATTCTAGCGTTGATGTTGCCGGAGTCTTCCACACCAAGACCGCAGCAAAAGAGAGAATGGAGGAGAAAAAGGCTGAGATCCTAGGCTTCTACAAGGAAGAATATCCCGACGACTATGAGGTAACGGAAGACGAGGAAGAAGCATCGTGGTGCTGCTCCTGCAAGAGTAGCCCGATGTTCGATGAGTTAGTACTAACAGAAAAAGAAGTAGAGTAATATGAACAAGCAGTTATTTTATTTCGTCTTCCCTCAGTCAGGGGAGACGATAACAAAGGAAATGAATCCTTTGGCGGTGAAGGATGCCGCAGTGAAGTATTTGAAGACTCAGAACGAGGTGAGAGGTGATATTTGCATCATCAAGGATAGCCGTGAGAACGTGATTGCTATGGGCTATGTGAGCGATAGCATGAAGGTTTCTTTCTTCACCGAGGATGAGACAGTTAACGACATCAAGCCGATAGGAGTAATCGAGGAAGGAGGGGTACAATGAGTGAAATCGATTTTAAGGCAATACGAGTAAAAACCGGCACGTGGGTTGATTGTTCCCCTACTATCAGAAATAGCGAAGTTTTTTCTAACCATAAAGAACTTGGCGTAATAAACTCATATTTGATTGACACCAACACCCTCTGCCAATTTACAGGTGCACGGGATTGTGACGGAACTCCTATCTATGAGCACGACTTGCTCAGATGTAAAAAGACAGACAGCATCTTCGAGGTGGTTTGGAATCAAGGCAACACTAGTTTTAGTTTAGTGAACACCGAATGCCCTGTTCTCTATCCGAACACTTTAGGGAGTATGTTGCGTAATAGAAGTCTAAAAGTTATCGGCAATAAATTCGATAAGAAAGGAGGGAAGAAATGAAATTACGGCAGGCGAAGAAGATACTTTGTAGAAAGAAAAACTATTTTTGGAGACCACGAATTTTAGTTTACGCTTATGGTATTAGTAAAAACCACAGAATAGCGAAGGCTATCCGAAGGGTTCGAGCTTATCAGAAGAAAGGAGGTAAGAAATGACAAAGCAGGAATGGTTTGTGCTCTTCATCTTCTTATTTACGATATTGATGGCAGTACTGGGATAAGAGGAAGGAGATATGGAAAAGAAGGCAAGAATCATCGTGTATGACGATGTGGGAATACTTGACGAGACCGAGACCTTTTTTGAGGATAAGGAGCAGCTTGCAGGAATCGCCAAGCAGAACCTAAGCCAAACCCCCGATGCCGAAATGGTGGAAGTATGGGTAGGCGGCAAACTTGCGATGAAGTTCGAGTACAACCGCAAGCACAAGATTGTACCATCCAAGAACCTGCATCCAGGGTGGGGCGGACGGAGAGACCGAGCAGGAGCACCGAGCAAGGGCGCTGAAGCCCTTACGAATCGGGTAGTACTGCACGTGAATGAAGAAACCTTCGACTTTTGCGAGTCTCTAGGCAGAAATAAGGCTGAATGGATAAGACAAGCCATCAGAGAGAAGCGAGAGCGAGAGGGAAATAGCAAAGGGTAGTCAGAAATGACTACCCTTTATTCGTTTGCAGCACAACGAGTTAGACAGAGTGATGTTATCAATCTGTTATCATTTATCTTCTCGTCATGTTATCATTTATTTTCTCGCTTATGTTATCAAGGATGTTATCAGAATTTGCCATCTATGTTATCAAACGCTGAGTAAACGTCCTTGTTGAGCGTTCGGGCATATCTTTGGGTCTGTCGGATATTGGTATGCCCGAGCACCTTAGCCACCACGTTCAGCGGCATTCCGAACGAGAGAAACAAGGTTGCAGCCGTAGCCCTGCCCATGTGGGAGTGCAGATTTGGCACGTTGACCATCATTCCGATAACCTTCAGATATTCGTTGTACTTCTGATTGCTGATGCAGGGCAGCTTGAAGTTGTACTTCTTGAGCACGGAGACCGCACCAGCCAGTAACTGGAAGGTGAAGTCTGTATCAGTCTTCACACGCTTGGCATGGTAGTAGTACTTGCCATCTGCCTGCTTGCACTTGGTGAAGTCGAATGCCATCAAGTCGGAGTAAGCCAATCCGGTATAGCACTGCATCAAGAAGAGGTCACGAGCCTTCGCAAGGTAGTCGTACTGCAAGTGAAGACGCTTGATGCTCTCGAACTTGTCTATCGGCAGGCAGTCAACAAACTGCTTATCGCCCTTCTCAATCTTGAAAGGCAGATGGTTGTACGGATTCTTGTCTATCAAATCATCTATGCAGGCATCACGTACGAACAGCTTCAAGTACTTGTGATAGCAATATACGGTACTCTGCTCCAATCCCTTTGCGTGAAGATACTCATCAAGCTCACGAACCTTGGAAATATTGATGTCGGAGAACTCCTTGATTTTGCCATACGTCTTCAAGAAGTCGGTGAAGACCTTGTATCTTCTCTTGGTATGGTCGCTTACCTTGCGCTCTCGGGAGCGCTTCTCGCAGTAGGCTATGAAGTCTAGGGATTTGTTGGCAGCACCCTGCATAAGGGCAGGAATCTGATCCAAATCAGTAATGCCCTTGGAGTTCATTCTGATTACAACATCGTTTGCCCTCTCCAGTATGGCATCAATCTGCTTGTTGTACAAGTCAGAATCCTTGCAGCGAATGACACGCTTACTACTATCCGACCATTGAGCCGGACACACTTTCACACCCGTAGAGAAGTACTTTCGCTTACCTCCACAAGTGAACCTCAATTCTACCGAAACAGCCTTCTGTGCAGTACCTCGGTGGAGACGATTGTGAATAACACTTAAATTAATTACGCCCATAAGTTGATAACATTTTTACAAGCAGGTGATAACATATTAGTAACCCACTTAGATTTAACATTTCTAAAGGAATGCCGAACGAACTATGTATCAGCTTATTGCAGAGATTGCCACGTAAACGATTCTACGACACGTCTATATTCCGATGTTATCAATCTGTTATCAGCCAACAAATGCAAAAACGGACATAACTACCTAATTAATAGGAAGTTATATCCGTTCTACTTCTAGAAATTTAAGCTGTGATTGTGCTTTTTTTTCTTAATTTGGTACACCCTTAGGGGTCATACAACAAAATTTCTAACATAGTCTGTTTCAGACACTTCCTTTTCTAATGCAAAGATACTGATAACTTTTTTATAACAGACATTTTTAGGTAGTTTTCTTTGATATTTATACGTTTTATAAATAAGGGAAACGCTATAAGTTACTAAAAACCAACAAGATACAAGCTTTTTGCATTCCTTCTCAGTTAAAGAGTGTATAAAAGCTTGAATGTTTGCCTATGATTGTGTACTTTTGCACTCGTCAATGTAAAGCTCTAACCTTTTATTGGTACAAACTTTAATGAAACTTCAATACTTTCAATAGGTATCAAAAATATAGGGGATTGATTAAATCGGTTAGAGCGGTTTTTTCTTTCCCCACTTTTTTTGCTATGCAGTACATCAATGTTACCATAGAACTTTTAAAGGCATACTCTTCAACCAAGAGGATGAAGGAGCTTCTTGCGCTCGCCATTTGGTTCAAGATGCAGCATAGCAATTCCGTGATTTGGAATGTTACAACCTTCAAATTACGCAAGGGATTACATATTGGAAATGTAAAAGCTGAAAGACTTATTCGAGATATGAAAGATAGCGACTTGTTTTCCGTAGAGGGCAACAAGGTTGTTGTCTCCTCTTTTCGTGACCATACGACAAAGTGGACTAAGAAGGGTAGAGAGTATCGGGGAGCTATGGTCTGCAAGTTTGAAGTAAGAGAGTACACGATGAAGGAACTCTACAATCTCATAAACGAGAAGCTTTTTGTATATCCGATTTGTGCTGCTGAGTACAAGGACTGTTGCATGAAAGCATCTGATGATGGAAAAATCGGTGCCAAAGGTAAAGCAATCACAATAGGACAATTCCAGAAGGCTATCAATATGAGTGCTGGTGCTACTTCGGATTTGAAGAAGAGGTTGATAGCAGAGGGCAAGATAAGCTCTTCCCTAGCCGAGAAATATTCCTTCGATGTCAGAAACGAGGATGAGACTAGGAAAGTAATGGTGAGAACAGGAAAGAAGAAAGCTGATTTTATTATCGGTACGCTTGGTTTTGTTGTTCTTGCATGCTCTTACTCTATTGCCGATAGAATGGTATCTGATGGATTCAGACATCTTATCTATGGCAAGCAAAAGGAAATGGTTATTCAGAAGGATATGAGTATTGGAGGAATCCCTGACGGATTCTTCTGTTAAATTCTTTAGTGCTCATTTACGAAACCTACATTGAAAGAAAGAAAAGTTTTATAATAATGAAGATTATGAAGAATGAAACGAAACTAAAGAAAGTAAAGAAGTTCCTTGATGATAATAACATCAAGTACTCTGTGTCTAAGAATGCAGGAAAGAAAGGTCATAGTGATTTGGTTCTGCCTGCTTTTAGAATTTACATCAAGCTTCAAGGGGAAGATGATGCGCTATTTTATGAAACCCATCATGTTGGTGTGCATCCTATCTTCATTCGTGACGATGAGACCCCAAAATTTGTGCTTGAAAAAGTGCAGAATACCATCATCAAGGTGATGCAGAAGAAGCAGGAAGCATTTGAAAAGCGTAAAAAAGTAGCGTTATGTTCAAGTTATTCATTATAATCTCCCTTTGCGTTATCATATCGCAGCTGAGCGAGATAAAAGATAAATTATAGGCTTATGGGAAAGAGAAATGAAATTCGTAAGAATGGTGCTTGCCACGAATCCTGCTACGTGTTTATATGCATGTATGGCAAGAAGCGTGAGAAGCTATGTAGCTTCAGTTGCGTTTAAACTGGCAAGCCTTGCCGGAACTACATCAACGTGCGTTGGAAAATTCATCGCTACAGACATTACAACAAGACAAAGCCGAAATTTCCGACCACGCTTGAGGCATGGAAGAGGAGAGTTAAAGTTTTTCAAATAAATAACAAACAAGATTATGGAAAAGGTATTTCAACTGATTGAGAACGCAGTTTTGATTGCTAAAATCTTGCGTTCCGAAGGAAAGATTGGCTGCATAACGTATGGTATGCTTCGTAACAACATTCGACAAATAGATGTTGAGTTGCGTAAGTACACCTTCACGGAAGCCACTTCGGGTATGACTTTCAGCAACATCGAGAAGTTTGTGAACGAGCATATCAACTATGCCGACTCTGAAACTCTGTTTGAGGAGTTGCATAGAAGAGGTTTTAGAATCTCGGACGGCAAGTTAGTTAGAAAGGAGGGCTAGTGTATGACGGAGCAGGATTTAGAGAAAGCTATCAAGCTCAAGGAGGATCTTGATTTCGAGAGAAAACTTCTGAAATTTGCGCTGAAGCCTTCTGTAGAGTTGAACGTGATGCTTCGTGAAAATGTAAAATACGGAGATGTATCCAATATGAATCGTGTTCTTGGCGATGAAAGTATTAAAGAGATTAAAGGGAAAATTATCGCCATCATCAAGGACAAAATTCGTAACTTGGAGTCGCAAATAGAAAAGTTGTAGCGTATGACAGAAATGGATGAGATAAAGCTTGCGGCTTACAATAGCTACAAGCGACACATGAGAGTGTTTGGCAAGGGAAAGGATATTCTTTCCTTTGCCGAGTGGGAAAAGAAAGCGTGTGAACAATTAAAGTAATAGTGTATGGACAGACTAACAAAGTCAATGGATAAGTATTTGTCCGATGCCAAGAAGAATGTTCTGAATCTTGTAGTCTCCAAGCAATGGTTTGATATGATTGCTGCTGGCGAGAAGACGGAAGAATACAGAGCTATCAAATCGTATTGGATAAACCGCTTAATCCAAGCAAAATACGGAGGAAGTGATGAATATCGCAAGGCTACGATGCACCCAGAGTTTGATATGCTTATAAGCAATTCAAAGCTCAAAGAGTTGCTTGAAAAGGAAACCGCTAGGTTCATCCCTTACACCCACGTCCGCTTCTTCCATGGCTACGCAAAAAATCGTCCGTGGATTGAAAAGAAGATCGAGAGCATCACAATCGGGGAGGTAAAAGAAGGCTTATGCCCGAAAGAATGGGTTGGTGTAGAGTTTTTCGTTATCAAGTTCAAGTAGCGTATGAAGATTAGATTAGCAAAGAAGATTCTGAATATTATGAAGAGAGGAACGGATGAACGTTACTTCGATTCAGAAGATGGAATCAAGGAAGATAGTAGGTTCTTACCTAGATTTGTATATCTGTACAAAAAAGCTGTAGTCAGATGGAATAAGGCAAATGCCCCTAGTGCTAACGTCAGTTTGTTTCGTGCAATTTTGAGAAATTCAAAGGAATGTAGTCGTTGCAAGCATTATAAAGGTAATGAGTTTGTCGGCAGATGTATTAAACTTCATGTTGATGCAGAAAGCAATGATTGGTGTGCCGGAGCGTTTTTTGTCAAAAAGTGAGGTGGATATGAAGGTTAGGTTGGCTAAGAAAATTATCAAGAAGCAATGCCGCTATTGGGAAGATAGACGGGTTGACTACGAATGGTCTCTGTTGTTAGATATTCGTTCAAAGAAAGACCATCGGGTTAGAAAAGCGAATATCGTAACGAAATGGAGATACGCAAAGATTGGAGGTAGGCATGAAAAGAAGATTCTTTAGATCCTTTAAGGCTCGCATACCTCGCAAGCTAAAGAAGGCTGCGAGGTTTGGTATAGAAAGACGTGTAAGCCCAAAGACTGAAGAGAAGAACACAGCCGTTGATCATACATACATCTATACCGAGAATGTTGAGTATGTAATATTAGGCAGACGTACCAAATGGAAAGTAAAGGCATGTTTTAAACTTATAAAAGAACATAAGAGACAACTTGCCTATATGTGGCAGCAAGAATGCAACAGAATAATAATGTGGTAACAGAAAAAGCAGAGCCTAGTGCCCTGCTTTTTCGTATATATAGGTATCAGCCTACAAGACTCTTGCGGTCTTCGGCTATCTTTCCGTTGTTCTTCTTCAGGAGCATATCACGAAGCTCCTTGGTGATGCCCTCTTGTACGAGCAGCTTGACCTTTGCTTCTGCCAGCTCCTTCAAGAGCGTTTCATCTGTTGGCTTGTCTTCCTCATAGAACATGGTTCCCTTGCCTCGTAGAAGCCAATCTGCCGACACGTCTATATATGTGGACAGAATCTTATCCACAAACTCTAATGACGGCTCCTTTGTACCATTCAAATAGTTGTTCGTAGCAGCTGGTTTTGCACCGATTGCTTCTGCAAACCCTCTGTTAGACAGTCTGTAATGGTCTCTTATCACATTGATCCTGTCTTTTAATCCTTCCATAGCTATATGTTTATAAATGTGTAAATAAATAAATTAAATATAAAATAATGCCTATATGCTTGGCTAATTGCCTATAATTGTATATCTTTGCATCCGTGATTCAGACAACGATTCATCGTTTCTTTATCATTTAATGTTTTACGTGTGCAAAGATAATAAAAAAGTATGGATAAAGTGGTATATAAACCGAAAATTTTGGTTAGAAAATCAAAAATCGGCAAAATAGCTAAGTCAGTCGGCTGTTGCAATGCGGCAGTTTACGCTGCAATAGCATATAAGACAAACAGCAAGTTAGCAGTCGATATTCGAAATGTTACTTGCAATAGGTTTGGCGGGATCCTAGTAAAGAAGTACCCCGAACTTGTGGAAGATTAAAGGAAGCCGTTCGGCTTTTAGATAAAAGTTGTGATTTAACGTTAAGCCCCCATCCTGCGTGAGCAGGGTGGAGGTTACATGAAAGAAATGTTTTTACATAATTTTAATAAACAACATCACGGTACTCTCGTTTGTGAGAATAGGAGTATCAATCGGGTTTGAGCCAGTCTGCTCGGTAGTAGAGGGAGACCCTAGGCGCCAGTCGGCAATTTAGCAGGTTTTCTAGCAAGGGCGTTCAACTCGCCCCAAGCCCACACAAGTTTTTGTGTTTTGTTATTATAAAAATGTGATGTAAGGTGATAAAAGAGCGGTATATGTCAAGTTGCAGATATTTCATTATTTGCGGGTCGAAACAAGATGCCACGAACCAGAAGGAAATAGCTTTGGCGCTATTCTACCAACACCTTTCATTTTATTGGCAATCGCAAAGCTATCCCATTGCCTCTTTGGTGGGCATACGATCATTGACTTATTGGAAAATTAAGCTGAAGGATATTAAGTCTTTATATAGGGTGAGCGAGGATGAAAGCAAAATAATAACTGATTGCTTGTTAGTATTACAAAAATCCTTCGCAAGCCCGAGCGGTGAGCATGGCTCTTAAATTCGTGGTAGCGCACGATGCCGCTATATTGCAGAATAGCTCAGTTGGTTAGAGCAGGCACGTAACATAATGAGTAAACCCTTAACATATTCTTATCAACCGTGCGACCTGGTCGTGGGTTCGAGTCCCACTTCTGCAACTTTTTATTTTTCATATTTATCCGAATTAAAAATAAGCCCCCCTGTTGCAGCGGCAACATATTGGGCGGAATTTGAGTTTTTTATCATGTCATGGTTCCTGCCTGTCCGTGAGGATAGGCAGGTTATCCTCAAACTTAAAAACAATAGCGTATGCTTCAATTATTCACGACTCGGTCCTATCAAGAGCGAGTGGACGATATATACAAACAGCTCGAGAGGAATCCGTGGTGTCCGCTGGAGATTTTTGAGCTGAAAATCAGAAAGATTAATATGCTCAACTCACGTATCAAGAATCTCGCTGCAGATATGGGACGTGAAGAGGGCAAGTACAATACACTATAATATATATAATAAGGTATGGTATTAAGAAGACACAAGCCCTTGAAAAGGACTCCAATAAAGAAGACTCCTTGGGATAAGCCCAAGAAGGAGCAGGAAAGGAAGAAGGCTAAGGCTGGTCTCAGCAAGAGCAAGCTGAGAGATAAGCTTGATGCGGTCTTTTCCAAATATATCCGGTTGAAATACTCAGACGATAGAGGTAACTGCCGCTGCATCAGTTGCGGCAAGGTATTCTATTGGAAGGATATTCAGAATGGGCATTATATGTCAAGACGATATATGTCCACCCGATTCAGCGAAGACAACTGCCGACCGCAATGTGTAGCCTGCAACATCTTCAATCAAGGTAATATTCAGATGTACCGCCGAGCGCTTATCAAGCAGATTGGCGAACAGAGAGTTGACTTGATAGAGGTTCGGGCAAAGCAGGAATCCAAGAACTGGTCTTTGTTTGAGTATAAGGCTATGATAGACTTCTATCAGAAGGAAGTGGATAAGCTTCTTGAAGAGAAACATTTAACAGAATAGATTATATATGAGTAAATTCTTCGGTACAAAGATTAAAGTAGAGTTAGTGACGCATGGTTGTTTCCCGACAAAGGCGTATGAGACGGATGCCGCTTACGACCTTCATGTAGCAAAGGATATGGAGGTGGCTCCTTACGCTCGCTATTACGTTCCGCTCGGGTTCAAGATTCAGCTTCCATCCAATGTGAAGATGCTGATCCAGCCACGCAGCGGTATGTCGAGCAAAGGCATGCAGCTTGACGTGTATTTCCCTTCTTGGATGAAGGGCGGTCGCTTGGGCAAGGTAAGAGAGAATCTTGATGTGGTTCTCGGCTTGATAGATTGCGGTTATGGCGATGAGGTCCACGCAATTGTGAAGTCGGGCAGGTGGAAATGGAAGAATCGTATTTTGCGACTCCTCGGTTTTAAGTTCGTTCTCCCTTATAGCTGGCGCATTTGTCAAGGAGCCTTCACCTATGTTCCAGATGTCAACTTGGAACTAGGCAAGGTCACCGGCACACGAAAGGGACAAGGTTCAACAGACAGTTAGTTAGTTGTTTTCATATATGCACTTTTCCCGCTCATTTCTCGGGTAGCAACCGGGCGTGGGCAGGTTTTTTAGAACAAAAGGAAATCATGAGTAGAAAGAATATCAGACAAAATTACTTCAACCAAATCAGAAAGGTTACCGAGGAGGTTGACAAGGCAGGAGAGCACGGCAAGCATTTCCGCTGCATCATCCTTATGGGCGATGCCAGCACCAAGCAGGGCTTCTCCTTTCTCCACGCCTCAGATGGAGGTTTACAGCAACTCCTTCTTCAAGCTATGCGCAATAGCAATGCATTCACCTATGCAGCCGCTTGCGCATTCGAAGCTTACGAAAAGGAGCTGAGAGAGAAACAAGAACAGAATAAAGATAAGGAAGATGAAGAAGATAATAATTAAGAAACTGAAACTGCTCAACTTCTGTGGCATCCGTGATGCCGAGTATGAGTTTAGCGAGAAGCTTACCATCGTGTCGGGTGGTAACGGACGAGGTAAGAGTACGATTGCCAACGCAATCATGTATGTTCTCTTCGGTACGGATATGGCAGGAAATTCGCTCGACATCAAGACCTTCGACAAGAATCACGAGATTATCAAGGAGATTCCTCACGAAGCAGAACTCACCCTGCTGGTGGATGGCGATCAGATTGTATTGAAGCGAACCCTCACCGATTCTTGGAAGGGCAGCAAGTGCATGAACACCTACAAGTACTATGTGGATGGCGATGTTACCACGGCAGGAGATTTCAAGAAGATAGTAGAAGATATCTGTCCGGATTCCGTTTTCCGCCGCATATCTTCGGCAACGAATTTCTGTAGCCTTCCTTGGCAGAAGCAGCGTGAACTGTTGGAATCACTTGCAGACCAATATACTTCGCAGGATATTACGCAGGGCGATGAGCGATTCGATTTCGTGGTCGAGGAGCTCAAAAAGAAGTCGATTGCCGACCTCATCCACCACATCAAGTACAAGCGCAAGGAGGTACAGAAGCAGTTGGATGCCGTTCCCGTCCGCTTGGCTGAACTCAACAAGTCTCTGCCTGAAGTGCAGGATTGGGATGCCTTGTCTGCCGAAATAGAGAATCTTCAAGAAAAGCTTGTGGAAATCGACCAAAAAGTACGGACTATCCGTATTGGCGGTGCCGACAAGGTAAGGTACGATGGAATCCTAAAGAAGATTGAGTTTGCCGAGAAGCGCAAGCACAATATGGAGCAGGGCGCCATGAATCTCGCTACCGAGCAGGCTACCAAGCATCAGAGCGATGTGATTACTGCCAATATTGCAGTAAAGAAGGCGCAGAGTCTGGTTGATGATCTAAAAGCAACGATGAGGGGCTATACCGAATCAGAGATTCACGCCAAGGATAAGAAGGAAGAGTGCGAGCGCAAGGTGGTGGACATCAATAACCGGCTTGATGAACTCTCCAAATCCCGATGGAGCTGGAATGCCGAGGATGGCATCTGTCCTTATTGCGGTCAGCCGCTTCCTGCAGAAGATGTTGAACGCATCAAGAAGGAATCCAAGGACCGCTTCAACGAATGCAAGTCTAACGCATCGAAGAAGATACAGGAGGAGTTCAACGGCATTCAGCAGGAATACACCGATGCAAAGAATCTCCTTGAGAAGCTTGATAACGACCGAATGGTTACAACCAACCAGCTTGTGAAGGCTAACAAGACCCTCAAGGAAGCTGAGCACAAGAAGCTGGAGGTGGATGCCGAGAAGCCGAAGACCTACGAGCAGATTCTTGCCGAGAAGGAAGAGTATCAGCAGGTAGTGAAGGAGATTGCCTACTTGCAGGCTGAGCTTAATGAGCCATCCGCTAATTCGGACGAGAATACAGAAATGATTATAGGATTGGAGAAGGAGCGTGAACCTATCGGCATAAGATACAACGAGGTACTGCAACTCCTTGTCACCAAGGAGACCTATGACCGCATTTCCGAACTTATCGAAAAGGCAAAGCAGGACAAGGAATCATATCAGAATCAGTTGGATGAACTTGATGAGCAACTCGACCTGGCAAACGAGTACAACAAGAAGTCGTGCCAGCTGCTCGAAGAGAATGTGAATGGACACTTCTCATACGTCAAGTGGTCGATGTTTACTCAGGATCTTGACGGCAATATGAAACCATATTGTGAGTGCTATCACGATGGCGTGCCTTATAGCCGACTCAATGGAGCCGCCAAGGTGAATGCAGGAATCGACATCGCCAACACCTTCTCTAGATTCTATGAGGTATCAGCACCGATGGTGCTCGATGAATGTGAGAGCGTGAACGACCCAATCTATTCGGGCGACCAGCAGCAGATTCGGTTGAAGGTAACAACCGATGATAAGTTGAAGTTTGAATATCCATCCCTTGCGGTTATGGAATAAAAGAAGTAGAATTTATTAAAAATATAAATCATGGCAGAAACAGCAGTAGCAAAGCAGCCTTTACAGAAGGCACTAGCAGTAAAGAACTTCCTGGCGGTAATGAACAATAGTTATTACCAGACCCTTTTGCAGAACACCTTGAAGGAGAATAAGGGAACCTTCACTACCAGTTTGATGGAGCTGGTAACATCAGATGAAAAGCTTCTCCAGTGTGCACCGAATGCGTTGATGGCAGAGGCACTGAAGGCAGCATCCCTGCATCTTCCGCTCAACAAGCAGCTGGGGCAGTGTTATATCCTTCCTTTCAAGAACCATGGAGTGATGACTCCTACACTGGTTGTGGGTACCAAGGGTTATCTCCAGCTGGCAATGCGTACCGGCAAGTACGAGACCATCAACTCTGATGTGGTGTATGAGGGAGAGCTGAAAGGCTACGACAAGGTGACCGGCAATCTCGACTTGTCGGGCGTCCGTACATCAAATGTTCCTATCGGCTACTTCGCCTACATGAAGATGAAGAACGGATTTTCCAAGCTTCTCTATATGTCGCTTGATGAAGTCTGTCTCTATGCCAAACAGTATAGCCCTACCGTCAAGTTCAGCGAAAAGGCTACACCAGCTACCTTGAAGGAACTGGCATTAAAGCAGGCTGCATCGGGAGTAAGCGATGGAGTGGGTTGGTATTCCAACTTCGAGAGTATGGCGCTGAAGACCGTGCTGAGAAGACTCCTCTCAAAATGGGGCGAGCTTTCCATCGAGAACAACGATATTCTCAACATAGATGAAGCCCCTTCTGCCGAGCAGCAGCGAGACGAGGAATTTGCCGAGGCAAAGGAAGTAATCGAGGTTGATGCTGAGACTGGTGAAATCAAGCAGCCAGCTGATGAGGATCCAGCAGAACCGAAAACCAAGAAGTTTAAGCTGAGCTAGTATGAAGCTAATCATTATAGGCTCATCCTCAAAAGGTAATTCGTATGCCCTTCAATCAGATTCGGGAGAAATCCTGCTGATTGAAGCAGGCATACACTTGCGAGAGGTGAAGAAGGCTATCGGGTATAAGACGAGCAAGGTGGTAGGGTGTATCGTGAGTCACGCCCATGGGGACCACTCAAAGTATATCCCCGAGTATCTAAAGGCAGGAATCAATGTTTCATCCAATGATGAAGTGGCAGAGAAATATCCGGGCGTAGATACCATGTCCGATGGCATCACCTTTAGGTTCGGAAACTTCGGGGTTACTCCGTTCGAAGTGGAGCACGATGCCAAGAACTTCGGCTATCTGATTTACGAACCATCCTATGGTACCATCTTCTTTGCTACGGATTGCTACAATCTGCATTTCTATCTTAAAGGTTGCAAGACCTATCTTGCAGAGTGCAACTATTCTGATACGCTCCTAGACAAGGCTGTGGCAGATGGCAAGACACCACGCAGCCAGGCAGACCGAGTTCGATTGTCGCACATGAGTTTGGAGCATTCCATCAGTTGGCTTACTGATTGTAATGCTGAGTATTTTGCCAACCAAATCATCCTCATCCACGGCTCTGCCCGACACCTCGACCCAATCATGGCAGTAAACAAGTTCCATCAGGTAATAGGCGTACCAACGTACTATGCCAAGAGTGGAAAAATCATCAATCTTATTTGATATGGCAGTATTCAAGAATTTAAATGACCCTCGCAGCTATATGGCTGCATTGAAGGAGATAGAAAAGGCTAAGTCAGCAGGCTATAGTTTGGAAATCAAGAAGTTTCATCCTATAGCCACCGACCAGCAGAAGGCTTATCTCAACTTCATCATCACGTATCTATCCGGACAGATAGGGCAGACGTTCTACCAGACTCTCAGTGAGATTCAGAAGAATGTTGCCCCTCACATCTTCATGACTGGCAAGTATGATTCCAAGGGCTACCCAAAATTCAAGCCCCTTGGTTTCCTCGATACCGCAGAAGCCTCATCGGTAATCAGAAATGTTGCCGACTATGCCAACTGCATAGGCATTCCGCTTCCCAAGCAGGATGATGAGCTGGCAAAGAAGTATTGTCAGATGGATATAGACTCCAACAAGGGGTGGGTATAACTCATAAAAACTACAAGCTTATGAAAACATTAAAGGAAGTCAATGCCGAGGCAAACAGATATGCCCCCGACAACGAAGCCTTGCGTGAAGCATTCGTGAATGGTGCAAGATTCATGGCAACCGGCAAGTATTACAAGGAGAAGCCGATGTTCCCGAAAGAGAACGAGGTGGAACCAATAGAAGTTGGCTTCATCGTTCCAACCTTCCAAGACTTTTGGGATGCCTATGCGTACAAGAAGGGACGCAAGAAAGCAGAAGAGAAGTGGAATAGATTGAAACCTTTCGAAAAGACAGCCTGCATGAGAGCCGTTCCTGCTTATGTGGCGAACACGGTTATTCCAGGTTCCGTATCAGATGGTTCCAAAAAACAATATAGAATGCACCCTCTCACTTATCTGAATGGAGCAAGATGGGAGGATGAAATTTATCCAGTACAGAGCAATGAGCAACAGAGAGCAAACAATCTTGCAGCAAAGGCAGCAAGAATCCTTGGTTCCGATCATCAAGGATAAGCCAAACTATATTCGCCCTACTTCCTTCGCTGAAGCCTGCACCAAGAGCAGCACCACTTTGCTTTCCGTCCGCATGCAGAGAGGATTGCCTAGTCTTGTAGGCTGGGTCAAGGGCAAACTGATAGAACTTTTCACCTTCCTTGGAGTCTTCGACATCGTTACGGAGTATCAGGTTCAGATGCTTTCCGCAAGAATCTGTGCAAAGTATCACTATTGGACCACCACCGAACTGGACTATGCCTTTGTTACCATCATGGATGGAAAGTACGGCAAGCTGTTCCAGCACAAGCACGATGATAACAACACAACAATCAATCCGCAGGATATTATCGAAGCGCTCAACAAATACGAGCAGGATATGCTTGCAGAGCGTGGAAGGCAGGACGATGAACGCAGAAGGGCAGAGGAAATCAGAAAAGCAGCCGAAGAAGCTAAGAAGCCTCTTGGTTTGGAAGGCTGGAAGGTCTATTGCGAGAAGAACGGTCTGGATCCTGCCACCCATCGCATTCAGTCGGTAGATATGAGTCAGCATGATGTTAATCTGGTGCTCTACAAGACCGAAGAAGAGCGAAAGATGGCAGAACGGAAGTTCTATCGCCAAGACAGACGTAAAGAACAGAAATAATTAAAACGTAACAAACTTATGAATACATTACAGACAGACATAGCTATCGTAACAGCTATCTTATGGTTGATGGCTATCATAGTCGTAGCCTACGACCGCATCAAATATCGCAAGTACTACGCCTCAAAAAGCAAGCTGGTAGTGCTTCGCATCAACAACGCTGCAGTTAGAGAGTTTTTATCACAGAATGGCATCAAGCTATGCCAGTGTGCTTATTACAACACGAACCGCTATCTCTACACCATAGAGGGCGATCACATTTGCGGCTTCACCGAGTCATGTACGCATCTGATAGAAGATGCCGTCAAGCACCACCAGGAAGTGATAGATTGCGACATTAACGTCAACCTTTTCGTAAGTGAAATCAAAAAATTGCAGGAAGATTATGGAGACAAAGATTAATATAGCGGAAATCCTAAAGAATAAGCCAGAAAATACGAAATTATATTCTCCTGTCTTTGGAGACGTATATCTTCTTAATATAGATACTAAGGATATAATTGTAAAACACCATGGTTCAGTAACTACTTTCTATCATAATGGTAAATTGTACGAATACGATAAAGCAGAGCCATTACTATTTCCATCAAAGGAAATGCGTGACTGGAGCAAGTTCGCCTGGAAGAAGGGTGATGTGTTAGCAGGTGCTTTTGATGTATTATGCATCTTCGAGAAGTGGGCAAATGCCGATTATACTAAGTTTGATTCAAAGTTTGTAACCCAAAAGAATAGGGGCACTACCTTCGAAATAGAGGATTGGTACAAGGTTACAAATAAGGCAGTAATCAAACAATATATCTCCGATATTGAGGAAAAATTAGGTGGCAAACTCAATCGTGAGACATTGAAAATTGAGAATGCTCAGCCAGAGTTCAAGGATGGAGATGTTGTAGTAGTGGATGCTACTCCTTCTGAGATTTATTCTAAATGTATTTTAGCAGCCTTAGTCGTTGCAAGTTTGTTCGCTTCTTGCTCTAGCGAGAAGACTTTTAGAAAGAAAGATGGCTCTACGATTACAGCAAAACCTTATGGTTGGGCTAGTAAGGAAAACAAAGTAGAAGGTGTTAACTACGAGTTGAATGCTCCAGATGTTGTAGCATCTATCATCTTCGCCCAATCTGTTATCGCTCCAGTTTTACTGACAGCTTACGATGTATGGGAGCCAGTATCATATACTGAGCCATCTAAGTAACTAACCACCCTCTCCTGTAAAAGGGAGAGGGTAAAAAGAAGAGAATATGGATAAGGTAAACAAAATAATAAATATTGGCATATACAATACCGACATTATGGTTCACTTTGGAAGTTACGACTATCTAAAGGAGGAGTTGATTTCAAGATTTGGTTTAGAAGATACTCTATCTATTCTTGGAGGAATGAATATTAATAGCAATATCCTTGGAAGAACAGTTCTTCTTAGTACAGGGAATATTATCTTATGGATACCAAATGTCCCTAAGACTAACAAAGATAAGGGTACTTTGGCGCATGAGATTTACCACGCTGCTTGTGAGATAATGAATAAGATAGACGTACCTCCTTGCTCTGAGAATGAAGAAGCATACGCCTATCTTATTGGTTACATTACCTCAAAGATTGAGGAGATTCTTACTTCGTCTTGCGCTGACGATGTTCAATAACAGTTGTCTTTGGGTGCTTATCTGCATAATTACGAGTACAGATTTGCCCATTGTCTGCTCTACGGCAGATTTCAACAGTAACTTTTTTAACCATAACTTAAATGTACATTTAAAAAACTGGCAATATCGCCATTAAATTTACAGCAAAAGTTATGCCAAAGCAAACAAGAATGTATTATGACAAGAGAAGAATTACAAAATGAACTTGGCGATGCTGTCTGTGAGTATTGCAATAAGAACATCATTCCAGAGTATAACCTTGGCATTGGCTGGCTTTGTGAAGGACGTTATTGTGAAGAAGCACAAGATAGCTACGCAGTAGAAAACGATATAGAGTTGGAGGGTTAATTATGGACAGAAATCAAGCTAAAGAATTTTATCCTATTCTGCAAGCATTTGCAGAAGGCAAGACGATAGAAACAAGAAGAAAACCAACCACAGACAACGGAGTAACAAAAGATGGTTGGTATGAGTTCAATGATTGGACTGAAATGAAGGAACTGGAATATTGGGTAAATGTGGAGTTCCGCATCAAGCCAGAGGCAAAGTACCGCCCTTTTGCTAACGCAGAAGAGTGCTGGGCAGAAATGCTCAAACACAAGCCGTTTGGGTGGGTGAATGACAGTGATGGTAGTAAATTCACAATCGAAACTATAGCTTCAAGCGATAGTAGTATCTTTATTAGCGATGAAGGAGCATTTTATCTTGGTGAAATGTTTGAAAAATTCAAATTTGCCGATGGTACTCCGTTTGGAGTAAAAGTAGAGGAGGAATAGTTATGGAATTTATATGTAGTAAAGGGAAGATGCGAACCCTTTTCTTTCTACCTACAATATGCAAGATAGAAAGAAAAGAAGGAGGGCATGCTATTGTATTAGCATGGCTTCATAGCTTTGTTGGATTTAGAATTAAATAGTTATGAGACAAATAAAGTTCAAGGCTAAACGTCTTGACAACGGAGAATGGATAATCGGAAGCTTTGTTGTAATGAATATTCCTGCACTTAACAAAACTACTATAGGTATTGTAGTTGAAGGTGGTGCAACGTTGTATGAAGTTGACCCTTCCACCGTCTGCCAGTTCACAGGGCTGAAAGACAAGGAAGGTAAAGAAATCTTTGAAAATGACCTTTTGTACGATGAAGATAGCGGTATAGTGTCAGCGATAAAGTGGAAAAGACATATTTGTGGTTATGTATATGAAAAGGCTGGTATGTTTTCAACTATGAGAGTATATGCTAGCCACACAAGTCTTTTGAAGATTATTGGCAACAAATTCGACAGAAAGGAAGGTAAAGAATGAAGAAAATATTATTTTATTCAGTAATTGTATTGTCTGTGATTTTCTCAATCCCTTATGTAGCTTTGTGTATTATAGCTTGCCTATATATTAAAATAACAGGATTTGTTATTATTCCACTAAGCTCGTATGTTGGTAGAGCTGCACCTCTGCCAAAATGGTTTATGCGTTTTTCCGATTGGTTAGAATACTTAACAGGTAAAAGCTTATGAAGATTAGACTAGCAAAGAAGATAATGAAGCAAGCTCGTCATCTAAGTACGGCAAGTGATTATTGGTACAGAAGATTAAGAGATTTTGAGTACAAAATATGCTATGGTTTTGTTGGTAAAAAAGACCACCGCATCACAAAAGCCATTAGTTTAACTAAAAAGAAGTAGCGTATGAAGAAAGATATTTTTAACAAAGCAACAAAATTATCTAGAAACATAGAGGAGATTAATAAAGTCATTGACTCATCAAATGATTTAAAACACCCTTGTTATCGAAGTTTGTTTGGTTCTTCTTTATTAACACTTATGGATGACGATGACTTTAATAAACACTTCCTGAGTTTTTTGAAGAACGAGAAGAAATTGAATGAAGAAATGTTTAATAGTTTATAAACGGTTATGAAGAAGTATGAATACAAACTAGAATCATATCATTTCAAAATTACAAATAACTTGGCATTAGATATGGAAAAAGCCTTTAATAAAGAAGGTTCTAATGGATGGGAATTAGTACAATGGGATGTAATTCAAGAGAGGCTGAATGAATCATCACTATTTCAAAATACAATGAGTACAACAGGTATAGTTGCAACTTGGAAAAGAGAAGTAAATAATTAAAAGTAAGTAACTATGAACAAGACAGATTTACATTCATCATTACTCTTTCTAATGCTTAAACTGGAAGAGGCAAAGAATAGCCCGATGCAAGACAAGAACTTTGTCTTGGCATTGGCGGAAGTGCTAAGATATTTCCGTGATAACGGAGAGTTAAAGAAAGCCTATGAAATCAAAAAGGATTCATTGGCAAACATGGCTAATAGCCCTTGAGTGAAACTGGTAATGGGTATGCTTACCTCAAAAATGCAAGCAGATAAGGTAGATGCCAAACTGCCAGATGTTGATGCCCTTATAAAGGAAAGTACTTCTGACGAATGCATCGAAAAGAAAATCAATGATATTCTTGGCGAGTAAAACTGCAATCCCCACCTAGCTTCACAGCCGGGTGGGGATTTTTCAGCTAAATAAACAAAAACCTAAAATTATACTAAATCAACTTATCTATGTACTTATCCAAATCCTTCTCGTACCAAACAAGTTCGGTCCAGCCCTTGCGCTTCTTGCCCTTCGGGAGTCTTCCTTCTTTCACCAGCCGGTCGAAGGTAGCCCTGGAAACACGGACATAACTGCAAGCCTCAGCTTTACTGATCGGCTCATCCTTGTTGGCAATCTGATGCAGGAAATTCAGCATCATCGTGTTCTGCTGCTTATTCGTCAAACATCTTCCCGACTGAATCCGCTCATGAAATTCCATCAGGAGTGAATCTATCATTTGGAGTTCTTCGCTAATCTTTCCCATAAGCTAGCACTTTTTATTGTGATACCAGAAGGCAAAGCCAATTCCGACAACAACCACTAAGAATAAAAAAGCAATATAACACCTTCCCAACGTCATTAATCTCTGCTCGCTCTTGGTAAGCTGCCGCTCAACTGGTACTGGCACAGAAACAGAATCACGCTTGAAGATGGTATCAAGCTTCACCTTATATATATTGCGGTATCGGTCTCGATAGGCAATCTTGCTTATCACTACGGTATCACCCTTCTGATACACATACACAGAATCCTTCATATACACACTATCCATTTGGGCGATAGTATCACTTCTCACAATATACTCAGTATGATACTCGGGAACCTTCACATACTCCTTGGTCTTGCAGCCAGTGAATACCAGCAGGATAACTCCAACCACCAAACCGATGCAAGCCCATTTCCAAAATCTTATGTCATACCACTTCATACGCTATAGATTCTTATATTCCTCTTTCGCATTAAAACAAGGGCACATCTTCTTCCACTTCGACTTGTCTGCCCCCCAAACGTCACGATGCCCCATAATCGCAGCATTCGGATATTTCTTTTTCAGCTGTTTAAGCAGGGTAACCAGAGCATCCTTCTGCTCCTTGGTTCTGTTATCCACAGCCTTTCCCTTCGAGTCGATACCGCCCACATAGGCAATATTGATGGCAGTAGAATTATATCCCTTCACACCGTTGCTAACCATTTCTACCGGCAGCATCTGATGTATGCCACCATCCTTTGTAATCACATAATGATAGCCGGGGTTCTTCCAACCCTTGCGCTTGAACTCATCCCAAAGCTCCTTCACGCCCCATTTCTGAGAAGAGGCAGTGCAATGAACGAAAATTCTCTCAATCAGTCTCATACCTTGCCCTCCTTCTCCTTCTCCTTTTCCTGTTCCTTCATAATCTCGGCAAAAGCCCTAGCAAGGTCCTCTTTGTTCTCCAGAAGAATGCTTACCGTCTTCTCCTGCTTCCGTATCTCAGCCTTCTGCCAGCTCTTCTCTCTTACGCTAACAAATTCACAGAACACGCAATAGCCTGCCCATATCATAGAGAAGACAGGGAAGGGGAGAACCGTACAGGCTATCAGGTCTATACAGACCGTCACCATGAAGGGAGAGAAGTATTTCCTCGCCTTGTCGCAAGTCTTCTTGAATCCTGTACTTGTCGTAGCCAGTCCGTTCTCCTTCGCTTTCTTGATGCCAAAGAACAGGTCCACGCCCATAGAAATGATAAGAGCACCCATGCAGATGGCAATAACCAATGCCGATCTGTACAGGTGCTCTTGCAAAAATGTATGAATAATCTCTGTCATATATACCATTAATATTGATTAATGGCGCAAAGATAAGGGGTTTTCAGATAGCTTTTTCCGTGTTTCCGTCTAACTGTTCATGTACCACCAAATTTTATCGGTGGGGTGATTGGCTGACTCGTCGCAGAGGAAACTCACTGATAGTTCGGAGATTCTCTTCTTCAAGGTCTCCTTGCTTCTCGACCATTTGCCAATCACATCAATGTTCTCTGCAAACATCTTGTTCATGGTCACGGCAAAGTCCCACATCGTGTAGTCGGGAATCATCCAAGCCTGCTTGTCGTACTCCTCCTTCATTTCCTCGTAACCGAAGAATGGTGCATACTCCTTTGTCACATCATCCTTGAAGTAGTAGATGTTGGCGATGCAGGCTCTTCCCAGCTTCTCATCAAAGTGATGTCTTCTTTCCATCCAGTACAGAAGATTCTTCTGTACTATTCTCTCTTCTTCCTCTGAAAATCCGCATTCTCCATTCTGAAACATCTGGAATGCGGCACTTGCTACGTGTGATAGCGATCTTGATAAATCCATAGGCATATAATATTAATGTAAAAATGATAAATACATGGTGCGTCTCCAGTTGGTCTGGAGTGATGAGCCAGTGCCGATAATACAGTCTGATGGCATTGACGCCAATGAAATAGAAGAATGGGATGCGGAAAATCCAGCAGTATCTGAAGAAGAAACTCACAGGAATCATGCAGAGAGGCATATAAATGTATGCCAGGAAGTAAATCCAGATGATGCAGTTTCCGTTATCATTCGTATTAAGTATGGTAGGTCTAGGACAATGCCCATAGTCCCATATACCATACCAATGCCACAACATCAGTGGTATCGGTGCCCATTTTGCCAGGAGTTCATAAAACCTCCAAATCTTACGGCTCAGCAAACCTTGCAGAACCATCCTTTGCTCCTCTTCCGAGAGAGCGTTGTTAATACTCTTTTTCATTTTTGTTTCAATTTTATGTTGATATCGTTGATCTAGTTGCTGTTTCTTAGAAAACGGTAGCTAAATGTTTTAGTCGGTGCAAAGATAAAAATATTCCTGCACAAAACCATAAAAAATGAGCAAAATATTAAAATATATTATTTATTTGGACGTATTCTAGATTATTCGTACCTTTGTAGCACGATTTAACGAGTAAAGCGTATGACGAAAACCAATTATAGCTTGACTGAAAAGCAACGGGAAGACCTGATGAAGACTTATCGTGAGGTAGCACCCACCTGCCACACCGCAAAGGAGGCGTGGGCGAAGATAGTATCTCATCCCGCACCGAGATATTACGTGAATCCCAAGCAGGCATTCGAGAAGCTCAGAAAGATGGTGGTAGGCGATTTCTCTGAGGTGGATGCAATGACGGAACCTAGAAGGAGAATGTACTATTCTCTGTTCGATAGATTGAATGCAGTATCTCAGAAGAAGGAGTTTATCGGGCAGTCGCTCCATTTCATCTGCCAGTTTTTGGTAGGAGAGCCAGCCCCAGAGTTCTTTCTGTCTCCTCGATCAGCCGAGGATATTTTCTATAATTGCAAGCGATATGGGAAAGGTTACAGGGATGGTAAGCATGAATAGTTTCAGATTGAAGGCGATTCTGTCGCTCATCTGCATCATTCTTTGCACTTGGCACATCGGATTCTATCACGGATGCCCCTGGGAGAATCATTTTCTATACAGTTTCTTCCACGTCAATGGCTTTCATCTTTCCATCAATCTGTTGGTACTCTGGCAGATCAAGGGCAGGATTTCGCCTGTCAAGGCTTTTGCAGTAGCCGTAGCAGCCAGTTACCTGCCGATGTTCGTCACCGAGCCAACGATGGGTTTGTCTGGATTCCTCTTTTCTGTCTTCGGTATCATGTGGGGCAGGACAGGGCGATGGAAAGATGCAATCAGAAAGGCTGGACCCTTCATCCTCTTCACGATGCTGTTAGACAACGTGAACGGATGCCTCCACCTTTATTGCTTCGTCATAGGTTATTTGATGGAATGGTTCATAATCTACATAGAACGGAAACGTTCAGCATAAGTTTGTTAGTGTTTTAATGTCGAAGGCGACTGCTCATCACGAGTAGCCGCCTTCTTGATGTTATCAAACTTATGGAAGGATTTATCTTATCTTGTCTTCCCTTCTGCTCTGAGTCTCTATGATGGACCCGGCAAAGGAATCGCTTGCCTTGAAGTTCTTGAAAGAATACTCCAGCTTGAAGTATTTCCACGGTTTACCGAAGAGGCTCCTCAGCGCAATCCAGTCCTTGCCGTTGTTGGAGCCATAGACTGTTACACTTACCGTGCCGGCATCAGAATCGAAAAGATGCTTCAAGCCTCTCAATGATTTCAGAATGGTAGAGCCGCCCAGTTTCAAAGGTCGGGTAGTCATTACGCAGTCATAGTCGTTGGCATCATCCTCTGCCAATGGAATGTTGGTAAGGGAATAAACGGTACTATCATCAAACTGCACAAGATTGTCGGGATAGTTGTTGGCTACCGTTCTGCAGAAAATCTTGCTGCCGGTATAGTTGTGGGAGATAGAGAAAATCTTATCCACCATATTATATACATAGTGATAGCTGGTCTTCTTGTTGAATATTCTCAGCAGCGAAGCCTTGTAGTCGTAGGCTATCAGACAGTTCTCCAAGAAAGTCTTGAAAGGCAGGAAACTGCTTGGCAATCCTCTGTTCTTTCCACCGCTCAACTGCCCCGATACACAAACAGCCTCGCCGCCCGATGTTGCCATCAATCCCTTTTCGGAAGTGAAGTAAACCACCTTGTCGGTAGGGGTAATTGAATCAGCATTGTTGCAAACCTCTCTGGATATAGGGTGTATGCTGGAGTAAAGTCCCTCTGCATTCACGCTTATGGCATAGATGCCTTCATCGGTAAGGACGAGCAGAGGATATTGACCGAACTGTCCCTGACTTACCGCCTCCGTGTTAGCCACGATACCGAGAATCTTGCCAGTACCCACGGTATTGTCGCCCGAAGCCTCAAACACAAACGGATTGTTCACTACCGAAGTGAAAATCTGGGAATCAAGATATTCGGGCTGGTTAAGGTTCTTGACCAGTTCTATCATTTCATCTTCGGTGATACTTTCAAATTCCGCATCACCTTCAGCTGACGGAAGATTGGTGAACGAATAGGAGCCATTCAACATTGGGTGTATGGTTAATGGAATTCTAAGATATTTCTCGCCCGAATAAAGAATGATTTCTGTAGCGTTTGGATCTGGATAATAAATCCATCCACGCAGGAACGATTTATTCACCGAAGCGATATTCATCGCCCAAGTATCAGAAGTATTTGTTACGATATGGGTGTACATATAGTAATGCTCATCATCCGTCAAGTCTCTTCCTGTAAAATTCGAGAAACCTTCAAATGGGTAACGCAACAATCCTATGGCTTGGAGTCTGCCGTTATAGGTGTACAGTCTTTCTGCTGTAGCCTTTGCCCATCCGTAATAATCATCAACATTCAGTTGGTTTTGTGTCGTAAGGTTTTCTACTACCCCTTTCGCTATGAATGTTCTATCTCCGTCCTTTATTCCGTTAACAGAGTAATGCCAGTTTCCATCCATAATCTTATCTGATGCCTTTACAGAAAACAGCTTGTAGAACTGTGATTTGGTCAGCAGCTCATCTATGATTTCCTGGTCCGTTTTATATTCCGGCTGAATTTCACTATGTACAGTGATGGTCTGGGAAGCCATCGCTTGCTTGTCGTAGTTAAACGGAAGCTCTCTATACTTGTCGTAGCCGAAATTAGCGGAAGGTTTCATATAGGTATCGTTTGGAGAAACTAATTTCCAACCGCTATCTAAACGGAATGGCAGGACCTGATCAGAGGCAAAGACTACAATTTCCTTGATAATGTCTCTCCAATCATTGCTTATCGGTTCAAACTTGAATTTCAGTTCGCTATATTCGATGAAGTAAAAGATACATTCTTTGCCGTTCATTTGTTTAAGATCCATATATGTGTTATGGGTGCGGTCGAAAGTCGCAGCGCTGAAACGGCAATTTCTGTTAATCGTAGGATAGCAGATATATGGGGTAGTAATCTTGGCATAAGAGCCATCGAAGAGCCTGAACGCACATCTGACGAAGAAAGGAAACGCAAACATGTTCTTACTCTTTACCCAGTTGATTGCTTGAGCAACATGACCTTGAACCGTTTCCTGAAATCCTTTTTCGTGTGAACCGTCTGTAGATACTTTGATGGAGAAATGATGATACACACCTTGCTGGAACGTTCCGCTAGGTTCATCACCAGCGGCATGCAGGAATTTACCGTTCGCATCATAATAGCATTTCCAGCCATCGGGTCCATCCACATCATTTGAAACATTCATCAAGGTTCTTTCGCTCTCTTCTGGTATGTAATTACCGGATGGCTTCTCGAAGGTGAAGTTACATTTCAGGTCTGGGATATTCATTCCTAAATCCTTATAAGTTTCTGATTTGTACAGGATATATCTCAGCCCATTATCTGTAGCCAGCACCAGCGTATTCCCCACCGCCTGTGCGTCCTTCACTTCTCCTTTACCCTCAAAAGTTCCAATCGGAGTATTGATGTTGCTCTTCTTGTAGCATCTGATGGTATATTTGTTTGTTCCGGGGTCTCTGTCATAGGTAATGATATTCTCGAAGTCTGCCATTTTGTGGATAAATAAAATCGTGCCGCCCACCGTGCCGAAAGGCTCCATCCTCTGAATCGGAACCATTTCACCATTCCTATATATGATGTTTTGAGAATAGGCAAGCTCGCTATCCTCACTCAGCAAGTCACTCGGTACGTTCGTCATACCCTTGCTGAAACTCAAAGTCTTTCTATCCAAGTTTCTCTCCATAATAATTCAACATTTAACATTCAACACTCAACATTTCCCTAGATTTTCGCAGCAGAGTGAACGCCATCGCCACCGCTGCTAGTTCTTTCCTTTTGTTTCCATTTCGGCTTCTCCATATCGTTGGCACTTACCCACAAGCCGATGGCAGTACTCATCAGTACATCATCATGGTTTCCGTTGCCCACGATATTGCCAAGGCTTCCATCATCATGCCGCTCGTAGATTCTCAGCTCGTGATACATTTCCCTGTCTGGCTCATCCCAGAGCATATCATCCACAAACTGCTCCAGATTGTCAATCACCCAACCCTTCGTCAGCTTGTTGGTCTGGAATCCATATTTGGCAAGCACATCATCGCTCACGTCTTCAGGACTTGTTGTGCGCTGATACAGATTGTCGTAATAGTCGGCTATCTCGTTCAAGATACTTCCGAAGTGGTCGCCTTCCGTATTGTTGTTCTTCTCTCGGTCTGCCGTGTTGCTCTCGATTACCAGCAAGGCATCATCATAGTAATGAGCCAATGCTGCCGCCATCCACGCCAGCTTGTCGTGTCTTACGTGTCCTCGCCATCTTGCCACCACCTTCGGCTTGCCCTTGATGGTAGGCATCATGTCGAATCTGTCTATCACCGTCATAACGGTATAGTCGGAAGTTGAGGATTTACCGCCAATATCCACACTCACCAAGTATCTGTTCTCCACTTTCAGACAGTTTGGTACAGCCCAAATCTTCAAGTCTCCGTCACCATCTGTTCGGATGCTGATTTTCGACTTTTCGATGGAAGACTCATTCTTGTTGCCGTCAATGATAATATCAGCAGTGTATAGAGGCTCACGCTTGTATTTCCTCTGCAAATCATCAATAGAGTAGGGATTGAAGACCAGATTACCAGAGTTACGGAAGGCATCTTCCTCATCCACTGGCGCCTCGGTAGCACAGAAAGAATGGGTAGTAAACTTGTTGCGGAAGTTTCTGTACCACTCGATAGCCTGGAAGCAGGCTCCTTTCTCCCACATTCTCCAGAAGAACTTGCCAGTCTCTCGGTAGCCCTTCGGGTTGGTACTCTTATCCTTGTTTTCCAAAAGCCATCTGGCAAAGGCTCGTTCACTCTTCACCTCTTCCATATCGTGCTCGATAAAGAAGCAAGGGATGAATAGGAAGGAATAGGCATCATTGTTCTTCGGGTCCATAGCCAACTGGCATTTCTCATAGAAGAATCCCGAATTACCCTTGCCGGTACTCTCGAATACCTCCAAGTTATCTTCTTGGTTTCTGATACCACCCGAGATGGAGGAAATCACGCCCTCAGGATCATGCTCTGGGGTCTTCTTCCAGTAAGCCACCTCAGAATAGTGGGCACAGTGGAAGTTGCTACCACGCACGGAATCGAAGTTCTCGAAAGATGCCACGGTCAGTGTACTTCTTCTCACAGCCCTCATACCATCTGTCACCTGGAAGTCGTCAGGCGAGTTCTCGTAAGGAGAGAATTGAAGCTTGGCTCCCGGTCTTCCGATGGTCCAGCCTGGCTGATTCTCCAGCGCCTTTCTGTACATCGCCTTGATTTTCTTAGCGGTATTCTTCTGCTGGGCAAGCACAATGGCATTCCATCCGTCCTTGCGGAAATCCTGTAGCCATTTGATGTAAAGCTGGGTGAGGGTAGAGCCACCCCACTGTCTGGCTTTCAGGATAACCACTCGGATAGCCCTGCCACTGGTTCGCAAATCCTCAAAAATCTTCAAGAGCTTGCGCTGGGGGTAGTTCAGCTTGAAAGGAATCATATCACCGGTTACCTTATCCTCAATCTTGTCGGTAGCGAATAAGGCAAATTCGGGGTCTTCCCTGAATCTCACCTTCATAATCTCGAAGGTCAGCACCATCTTCAACTGCTTGGTGTAGTAACTCTTCTCGTTATACTCCTTGCCCCATACCCGGATGATGTACTCCTTCATGCTGCCCAACTGTTTCAGTCCCCTATATAATAAGGTACGCATACATTCTCTGGGAACCCACATCTTCTTGATCATGAAGTCGGGCAGTTCGAGCAGTTCACGGTGCTCGAAATCGTAGCAGCCTTCACCCGTCCAAGGGTTATAGGTTCCGTATATCTCATCGTATCGCCGCTTGTTTTCGGCTACGAGTTCATCAATATCTACTTCTCTAACTAATGCCATCGCCCAAATCCTTTATTTCTTCAAAATCCGCATCCTGTATCTGTGGCACCTGAGTCACGTCCAAGGCGTTGTTGTCGGTCTTGGTCTGTGCCAGTGCTGCCAACTGCTTGAAGTCTTCATCCAATCCGTGTGTCACGCTCACCTCGCTCTGCTTTGGTATCATGTGCTTGGTCAGGTTGGCATAGATGGTAACGTATGTTTTCGGGTCGTATTCTGCCAACTGGTTCATACAATCCTCAAACTTGTCCTGATGTCGGGCTAGGAAGTCTCGGATAAACTCTTTCTGTGCGCTCTTGCTCACCGGCAGAATCTTCTTCGCCTTCTCACGCTTCTCCTGCATGATTTCCCTTACCGACTTAATATCATCAAACTCTCCCATAAGCTTCTCCTTCTCTTTTTTATCCAAATGGCTTTAGTGTATGAACCAACATTCCTGCTTTGCTGGCACTCGCTGCATCCAGTATTTCCAGTTCTTCATCGTTCATTTCCTCCTGCTTCGAGACGGTAAGCGGGTCTTTACTGGTAAGCGTAAGCAGGAAATATTCATAGAGAGCACCAGCCACGATGTAGCTGTGGATATGCTTCACCAGCTCGTCATACCGTGTATCGTCCCAGTAGTCGGGCATATTCAGCCAGATTTCCTTCTCGTCCCATTCCTTCAAGGCATTGTCTCTTACCACTCCCTGCGGCTTCATCACGTAGGCAGAGAGGATTCCTTCTGCCTTTTTCAGGTACTTGTCAAACCAGCGGTAGAAGAGCGGTCTTTCCCTATCGTTCTCGCTGGTAGGTATGATGTCTTCCTGATTGGTCTGGTTGCCTCGTCTTGCCCTGCCCACCATATTTGTGGCTGCATCAATGTCATACCAGAGTTGGTTGGCATAGATGAAGATGTGCTTGCTGTAGTACTTGTGTGCCGGGCGTGGAGGTCTCGGAAGGAAAGGATTCGGCTCGGGTTTCCATCCTCTCTCTCGGATAAAATGTGTTGGGTGTAATGCGTTGAACTCCATCCTACACCTCCTTTGTTACGGTCACTTCTATCTCTCTCTTCAATTTGTCGCTATGTCGGGAGAAAAGGGTGACGGTTGCAACGCCGGTATTCCTTGGCTTCAGGGTGAAGGTATAAGGGTCTGGGCTGCGCTGAATCTCAACAATGCAAGGGTCGCTGCTTCTCGCCTCAATATCATCAATAGCTCCTTCGTCAATAGAGTAGGAGATATTCACGTCCTCTTCATCCACACCGAGGGTGATTGCACCGCCCGAACTGCTGCCATCCACCTTGGCGGTCAGTGTTTTGGTATAAGGAACGGTAGGAACCACTGGACCACTCAGCACAAAGCATCGGCGGATATTCTGCTCATCAAAACTGAGAGAAGACAGATAAGGCTCTGCCTGTTTCAGGTTGGTTGTCTTCAACCACCACTGGTAGATCATGTAGTCTTCCACATACTTGGCTACCAGTCTTGCCAGCGTGTCGGAAAGTGTACCATTGCATCGTCTGGAAACATTGATAACAAACTCCACTACATCATCGGTCTTGCTGCCGTAGTAGATGATGTTGTCACCCATGGTCTGGGCGTTTGGCGCAAGATAATCTGCCAAGATAACCTTTGTTACCTCCAGAGCAGACTGGAAATCGTGGGTCAGCGTTCTTTCGTGTACTTCCTCATCGCCAGCCGCCTCGTTGAAACTCATCTTGATGGCTTTATCGTCTATGGCTCCATCAATCTTTGCCTTTAGATAGGTGGCTCTCTTCACCTCGTCAATCACCACCGACTTGATAATCTGAAATTTTAAAATCATAGCTTTAATCTTTTTAGTTCAAAATTACTTCTCCTGTCATATCCTCCATGGTCTTGCTGCCCGATGTCGGAGCATCCTTCTGGAAGATCAGCTTCAATGCAGAGTTCACATGATTCATCATATCGTCTGCATACTTCCTTGCAGAATCGGCATAGGTCATGGATAGCACAGAATAGGCTACGTAATCTACCACATAGCTCTTGAAGAGGCTACAGAATGCGTTTGCCTTGCTCTCGCTCACTCTGTTTCGCTGATAGGTGAATACCACATCATCGGTGTTGTCCGTGTAGCCGGATATCAGTGGAGAGAAGCTGCTCACGAATGTCTCCGCCGCATCCTTCACATACTGTTTCAAGATGTCTTCCTCGGTCGAGGATAGGGTAACACCGGTAAAGAGAATGTTCCCCTGCTTATCGGAAAGCCTTTTTCCGATGATGGAGAAATGCTTCTTCACCTTGCTCTTGATGTCGGCATACCCTATTGTTATTGTCTGTTCTGTTACTGCCATAACTTATGCTGTTTGATAATACTGATTGTTCATGCTCATAGCCTGAGCCACTGCGTTCTGGTCTGCACCCTGTACGATGCCGTTCTCTACCTGACCTCCGCCCTGCTGCTGAGCCATCGCCTGTTGCTGCTGGTACATCTGTTCAAGCTGTGCCTGCTGTTCCTGTACACTGGCAAGAAGCTTGTCGGCAAATGGTGCGTTCAGATTCTGCAAGTACTGTACTACGTTGATGGCGCCCTTGTCAAGAAGCTTGTCGAGTGTATCGTTCTGCATCGTGTTGTAGGTTGCCGTAGCTGCCGCATTCTTGATACTGATCTTGAAGTGAATATCTCGGGCTGAAAGGCGGTCGTACAGATAAATCTGGGTAAAGTTTCGGTCATATACCTTTCTTCCGTCTTCGTAGTACTGCTGGATAGTCATACACTTCTTGGTTGCCAGCTTCTCCGTAAACACGTCCATATCCGATAGGATGGTATAGAGTGAAGTGGTAGCGTTCTGACTCTCCTGTGCATATCTTGCTGCCGATGTTCCAGCCGAAGGTGTCTTACCCTGCAAGGCTCCGCTCACGTTCGTAACCTCTCGTATCAGGTTCAGCTCTATCTGCAAGAGTTCGTTGGTTCCGATATTCACCGCATTCGATGTGATAATCTCTGGCTTCACGTTCGGCATCGTGCGCTTTGGGGTATAGAATATCCATCCATCGTATTCTATCGCATCTTCCATAAACTGCTCCTTTGTCTTGCCGTTCAGTACGGTTGTCGGAATCATCTTGAATCCCTTGAAGCTGCTTCTGATTGCCATATCGTTCATCACGATCAGACGGTTGATGTATCTCTGCTGGTCTATCACGTTCGCCATAAACGGATGAATCTCTCCGTTGATGTACGGATAAAGCTTCATCGTAAACGGATGGCTTTTGTAGTCGTAAGGGGTTTCGCCCTGGCAGAGGATTGTTCCGTCTGGCGCCATATAGGTAAAGTACCAGTACTTATCGGCAATCTCCTTGCTGGTAATGTAGGCTCTGTCTTCTTCTGCCACGCCCATTTCATCATACTGCTGCTTTCGCTTGATGTTGTCCTTGCGTAGCTTCTCTATCATGGCGGTATCTTCCATATCCACCCGGAAGTAAGCGCTGGTTCCTGTGGTGGCAATCGGGTCGTAGCATTGGAGTCTGTGTTTGGTCTCCGTGGTCCACACCTCAATCACTCTCACGTAGTGCTTGCCCTTGTTGCTGTAGTCGAAGCTGAGGTTCTCCAGAGCCTTCTCTTCGTTGAACTCGTAGCCGTAGCCGCTATCGTCCAAATCCTGAATATCGAAGATGGTATCTAGGTCGTTTTCCGTCAAACCGTATTCCTGTCGCGCGAATTTCTGATAAAGGTCTTCCTTGCTTACATCGTGAAGCACACCGATCAGACTCACGTCATTGTGGCGTGGGTCGCTGCCGCATTCAAAGAACATGTGGTCTGCTTCCATCGCATCCGTCCACGAATCGGGCATTTCTAGGTCTCTGTCTTCCCAGCACTCTCTCACATACATCTGACCGCCTATCAGATAGTCCTTGATAGCGTGGTTCAGTACGTCCTGCATATAGGTGTTCTGCCAGTTGCACTGCATCGTGGCGCTCATCATATCGCTCAGCTGTCGGGAATTGCTGTCCCTAGCGAAGCATACTGGCTCCGTGCCCTGCTTGGCATAGAGTCCTGCGATGGATTCCAAGATACTAATCATGATGTTGTTGCTCATAGGGGTCTGGTTGCGCCGCTCCATATAGGTGCGCTCCGTCATTTCCTCCCAGTAGCCGTGATGATACACCCTGATGGTGTCGCTCCATTGGTCTCCGTTGCAGTATCTCATCGTTCTTGCTCGGGTCTCCCTCACGCCGCTCAGATTGTTCCAGGCATTCTTGCATCGGGTCAGCAGTTCCCAGTCCTTTCCGTGCTCCTGCCGCTTCTTGCGAGCCTTCACTGAATCGTATCTGTTGCGCTGAGGCATCACTTTGCTAAGTGTTAATAATTTCGCCTTAACCATATTTGTTTACACATTATTAATTTATAGGCGCAAAAATAGTCTTAAATCCCTTTTTCTTTGCCGTGTTTCCGTGTGTTTACCTATTGCCACGGAAACACGGAAATATAATTGCATTTTCTTTGCATCTTTGCGGCAACGTTTCAAACAGTTTAAGATATGACAAAGGAAGAATTAGAACAGATGAATGCAGGTGGAGAATCTGAACAGCAGATTCCTTCACCCGAACAGGCTGCGGAAGAGACTCCACCAGTAGAGGACCGCCCTAACCGCAAGGCTTTCTCCGACCGATTCAAGAAGCGTCATGCCGACATTGATTTCGAGGACAAGGAAGCTCGTTATGCGGCTATGAATGATGATGCTGATACGCTCGAACAATACGAGGAGAGCGGAAAGGCGTTGTCTAAGGTGTTCGACAAGCACAAGTGGCTCGCTGCATGGGTATTTGACATGGAGAAGAATCCAGAGGATAATCCTTTTGATGCGATGGCTCGATTTGGTATTGACGTGAAGACGTTGCTTGATGATCCTGAAGGCGGCAAGAAACTCGCTGAGATTCTCGCCAAGCATAACGAGGAAGTGGCTGAACAGAACGCCGCTGCCGATAGAAATTTTGCAAATATGCAAAAGTCTTATGAACGCTTAATGAATCTCTACCCTGATGAGGTGGACGATATGTGGAAGCAGATTTATGAGATTCACGACAAGGTGGAGAGCGGCGACATCCCAGATTACGTTTGGAAGATGCTCCATAATGCCAACAACTACGATTCTGATATTTCCTCAGCCCGAGACGAGGCGGCTATGCAGGCAAGAAACGAGAAGATTCAGAATAAGGTCCGCTCTTCCGCAAACGAGGGTATTCCTCCTTCACTTTCTAGTTCGGGTGCTGGAAACGAGCCAGCTAAGAAGAAAACTAAGAAGAGAGCATCCAGCTTCTTTGATGATATTGGTTAACACAAGATTATTAATCCATAAATATAAGTATAAAATGAAGAAAGTAATTAATTATTTTTCTGATCGTCAGTTCATCTTTAAGATGATTCTGATGCTTTTTGCTGTTGTTACAGGCGGTGGCGTAATGGCTGTTGGTGATGATGTAGAACCTGACTTGAACGAGCCGGGTTCTAAGCCTGCAACAACCGAAGAGACTGCTGCCAATGAGCAGGTAGATAAGGATAAGAACGACATGCTTGCCCCTGGCGGTAAAACTGCTGGTCAGTCTTTGACTGGTACGCAGGCTTCTGCTACGCAGATGGACCGAGGTGGTCTTGAAGAGGAAGACTGGGACACGGGTGAAACCAAGTTCCGCCCATATCATACACCTCTCCTTTCTATTGTCAAGAAGTTTACCACAACAGTTCCTTGTACTGGCTACAAGAAGAAGCACGCTCGTTATGGTGGCGAGACCTTGGACGGTGAGGTTACACAACCTATTACTGCTGGTGCTTCCATCAAGCTTACCAAGACCAACTTCTCAGGCTCTTTGAAGCCATTCTACGAGGGTTCTACTGCTATCGTTCCTACCGTAGCTGGTTACAAGCGTGGCTCTACTACAGTACGTGAGGGTCGTTTGGTTCTCTTTGTTACCAGCGCCAATAAGTCTGGTACTGAGGTTACATTGCAGGCTATCAATGGTAAGGCTAATGAGGAGAATGCCGATTGCGAGTTCTTGGAAAACATGACTTGCCCGGATATTCCTGTTGGTACAGTTATTTTGGCAGCTTCTACAGCGCTCTCTGAGTCTCAGATGAAGGTTCCTGCTGAGAACTACCAGCCACGTTCTGCTGATGTTTATCTCCAGAAGCGAGCATTCTCTATCGTCTTCACCGAGGACTTCGAGACCATGAAGAAGAAAATTCCTCATACCGTGAAGGATATGAAGGAAGATGCACTCAACAAGTACAAGATGCGTGCTGAGCGTTCTTACTGGATGGGTACCAAGGCTCGTATTCACTCTACCACCAATGACGGTGCTGATGAGTACACCTACTTCGCAGATGGTATCTTGAATCAGCTGACTAACCAGTATGGCATCGGCGAGATTTATAAGTACGAGGATTTGACCGCTATCAGTATGTTGATGTTCACAGACTTCTCTGAGTCTGATCACATCTATATGTTCTGTGGCAAGAATGCAATCAAGCGCCTGATGAACATTGAGATTCCAAAGGGTCGCACAGAGGTTCTTTCTACCCACAAGGAAATCGACATTACCTTCTCTCGCTACGTTGATAACTATGGTACTATTGATTTCGTTTGGGATCAGACTCTTGACATGATGCACATGGAAGACTGTATGGTTGGTATGGACTTGAAGGGTGCTCGTCACTACGTGAAGGAGAAGGGCAAGGATAAGACCAACGACATGAGCAAGGATGGCTACGACCCACGTGAGGCTAAGCGATACATGCACATTGAGGCAGATTGTATTGCTCTTCGTGGCTACAACTCTATCTTGGTTGGTCCAGAGGCATTCATCACTAACCTTGGTGTTACTGGCATCGTGAACAGCATCATATCTCTGAAGACTCTCCCTGATACTGCTTCTAAGGGCATGAAGGTGGCTTTGACAGAGGATTACACCAAGGATGAGACAACCTACGAGAAGGGCAAGGTTTACGAGTACGATGGTACTAAGTGGAACTTGTATGCCGGCATGGACGTTGCTGCATAAGGCATCTTTTTCATCTTTAACATATAAATCACGCAGAGGGGCAGGAGTTAATAGCCCTGTCCCTTTGTTATTAAAATAGAAAATAATGATTAAGACATATAGATATAATGAGCTGTGTAATAATGTAAGCCTTACGCTTTCCGGTGCTGGCGGTAATTCTATGCGCTACAACTTTACACATGGCAATACGTACATGCGCAAATGCCCAGAGCTTACTCTTCGCAACAAGTATGCGCAAGAACTTTTGGATAACCATGAATTGGTAAGGAGTGGAAAGGTTACTTGTATTCGTACAACTCTTGAAGAATCGGACATTGTGCAGGAGGAACCGCCTACAAAGAAGCCTGCAAAGAAAGCCCAAAAGGAGGAGGTAACCGGCATCCGCACAGCAGAAGAGGTTATCAATTACGTAAATAGCCGTTTTGACAAGGATTGCAGAACCCTTGAAACTGCCATGAAGCATGCAGACAAGGCTGGTCTTGTTTTCCCTGATTACGGCAAGGAGTAACATATATAATAAGGTGAAATGAAGGTTGAAGACATCATAAAGGCAGTTCGTTGGTGCATAGACGAGGAATCCAACAACTTCTCATCAATCACAGATGAGAAGGATGATTTGTATATGGACAACATCATCAAGGCAAAAATCAACGATGCCCTGCATTGGATTGCCGTTACCGCATCATCTTCTGCTGCATTGGTAGATTCCAAGAAGGTAGGCACTTCTTCTGCCACTCTCCAAGTGCAGGACTACGATACTCAGAGAAGCATCGGAGTAGTCACGATGGATGCCAATACCGAGGTAATCAGTATCTCTCGCATTCGTGGCAAGGACTGGTTCAAGGCAGTAGTGCCTATAGAAGATACCCAAGATGAGGCTGTCATGATGTTTGATGATACGGCAAAGGGAACCATCGACCGCCCACAGGCGGCTATCATGCGTGAGAATCCTCTGAAAATCCTCTTGCAGCCCAAGCCTACGGAAGCGGTCATTTCCTTTGTGGGTGTTCCGAAGAACGTAAGCACGTCCGATTCTACAGATGTGGCTATCCCGGATCGCTTGAAAAATGCCTTCATCTACTATCTCGCCTTCTTATTGCTTTCAGCCTACGATGATACCAAGGCTACGCAAATGTACACGATAGCCTTGCAGCAGCTAGGCGTTAGTCAAACATCAAAATAATGAAATCATGGAGTATGTATCTACGAATTATAGCGAAGAAGAACTGGCATGGGTCTCCCCGGAGATAACCTTGCAGCGTGACATCTACCTGATGATTACGCTCAAGCGCCCAGGAAAGCTGGTAATCAGACAGGATAGGGGCGATGGCAAGAAACCGAGAGTTCCCATCCGTGCCCACAAGAACACTAGCGAGTTCAAGCTTCGCCTTCGGGTGATTCCCGAAACCATAAAGATTCAGATATTCACTTCATCAGAACCAAAAGAAATCAAATATGCCTACATTTAGAGAAGATCCGAAAATGGGCGGCTTGGTGCCATTAATGAAGACTGACGACATTAATGACCAAGCCGTCACCACAGATAAGATACGTGACGATTGCGTGAATGGAAGAAAAATTCAAAAGGGGTCTATAGAATTGTATCATCTGAGTGCTATGCTTGCTAGTATTCTGAAAGCTGCCATAGGGTTGCCTGAGGATTTGATTAATCAAATGACTTATCTTTATAAGAAAATCAATGAAATACAGCCCATATCGGAAGATGATATTGACAAGATTACAGAAGGAAGTTATGTTCCCGAGGAAGAAGAAACACCACCTCCTCCAGCTTCTCTTAATGAAAAAGTTGAAGCACTTGAGAAGAAGGTCAAGATCAATGAAGATAACGACTCTTATACTCGTCTGAAATTGGATTCATTCATTGATTCTGACCTCACGACAGAACAGGTTAATGACTTACTAGACAAGTAACAATACAAATATTATTTTAGATATGGCAGAATATAATTATTTAGGTAAGACAGGACTTTCTACTCTTTGGAATAAGATCAAGAGTATGTTTATTAAGTCTTCGGAAAAAGGTAAGGCTAATGGTGTTGCAACACTCGATGCAAAAGGATTTGTACCACTGTCTCAGTTGGGCAATATTGATACTACTTTTGCAGAAGTAGTCACGGAACTTCCTGCAACTGGTATTAAGAAACATATCTACATGATGAAGTCTAGCACTACTGGTACTAAGAACATCTATGTCGAGTATATTTATACTGGTGATGTTGCTGGCACTTACGATGCAACCAAGTGGGAGAAGCTGGGTGAGGCTAGTACCTCTATAGATTTATCTGGCTATGTTCAGACTACAACGTTGACAACTGAGCTAGGCAAGAAGGTTGACAAGGTAAGTGGAAAGCAGCTTTCTACTAACGACTACACCAATGCTGATAAGGCAAAGCTATCATCCTTGGTAGAAATCACAGAGGATTATATTAATTCATTAACGTAAAGATTTTTGAAAATGAAGATATTAACAGACAAAGGTTTAGTAGCGTTTTGGAACAAGATTAAGCAGCTTGTTCTTGGCAACCGTCCATATAACCCTTCCGAGTTTTCCGGCAAGGGCTATAAAGTGCTGGAGAAAAACATCCAGACCGTTGATGGTGTTAAGAAGAACATCCTAACGGCAGTTATGATTAATCAGCCTAACACAATCTATGAAATTAGGTATGATTTTGACTTGAATGGGGAGACTATTGAAATACAGGAAGGTTGTGTGTTGAAGTTTGAAGGTGGAAGTTTAGCAAATGGCAACTTAAAACTACAAAACACAAAACTTTCTGGGAAAATAAAGTTGAGCACTTTACTTTTCGGAACATTTGAAAATAAAATATTCTACACAAAAAATATTAATACAGAGTTCTTCCAAAACAATGTGTGCAAAGTTGTCAACAACTTAGTAAATATCTGCTCTAAGAGTAATGCTATATTACACATCAATAGTGGCGAATATATTATTAACTCTTATGAAAATCCAGATAATGTTTGTGTGAATATTCCTAACAAAATTATTATAGAAGGTGATGGATATGAAAATACAATATTGAAGTTAAGTACTGATTTATATATAAATAGATATATAAAACTGTTTTCTGCACAAACTGTTGAGAATGTAAGAATCAGCAACCTGCAACTTGATTGTAATGGAAGAAATGGCATAATAACAGACCAAGAAAGTTACTTTTTTCTATTTAATGCAGATACAGCAAAGAATGTGTGTATTAAAGGATGCAAAGTTTACGATAATCCAAGTAGGCAGTCTATAAGAATAGGAGCAAATGCAGAGCATAAAAGTAATAGTATTGAAATAAGGGATTGCTTATTTGAGGTATCGGGAAATGACAGCGTTGGTGGTAAAAAACAAAGTGACCACAGTTCTGTGTACATTAATGGAAACAACGTTATTATCGCTAATAATCAGTTTGTTAACGGCACAGACCTTACCGAAGGTTCAATTTTTAATGTGTGCTCTGCCGTAGAACTTCATTCTGATAATGTTCGTTGTTATGGTAATTATATAAAGAATTACAAATCTGGAATTAACGTGATTGCAACAGTAGCTAATCATATAAATTCTATTTACACAAATAATATTTTTGAAAGAGTTGCTTCTGCATTTGACTTTTGGTGTACAGAAAATCACAAACTTGACAACATTCAAGTGTTTAACAATATTATAAAAAAAGCAAGTAATAATAATGCAGCTTTTAATTTTAATAATTGTGATTCTGGGATTGGAAATATACATATATATAGTAATGACATAAGCTATATAGATGAAGAAGGAAATACATCATCCTTTTCTTCTGTGTTTGAGTGGAATAAACAGAAAGATGGTAATTTGTTTATAACGAACAATCATATTCATGATTACCCTTCTGGTATTTTTTATTGTACAAAAAATAGCAATGATGAAGAAAAACTAAATTTGCATTTTCAAAATAACACTATTAACAAATGCGGAAGTTCTAAAAGTACAACCGAAAATCTTTTACTTGGTATTGGGGTTTATAATTGCAAATTGGGAGACTTGTTGGTCTCTGGTAATACATTTGTGAATTGCTCAGCAAAATTGATTCCTATCAAAATATATAAAGGCTTTATAGACAAGTATATTTGTATTAATAATTTTTTAGACAAGTACAGCTTAGGAAATTACACTGTTGGAGATAAAGGTGTCTTAGCTGACATATGTGTTGTGAAAAATAATAGCGCCCCAAACACTAATCTTCTAGATATTTCTGCTAATAAAGTGGAAGCAAGCAGTTGGAATGGAAGTGAATTAACTTTAAAAACTGCAAATGAAGCTAATCCTGTTTCTGTTCACAGTATATCGTATGGAAAAGCAATTCCTACATCAGGAACAAATGAGGTAGGAAACATTGTTATTAACGTAGATTCTATTAATAGTACTATCTTTGGGTGGTTATGTGTTACAAGAGGAACACCAGGCAAATGGAGACCTTTTGGAAGGCAATACCCATCAAAAGATTTTATAGGTTCTACACCTTATAGACCAAGCTTGACTAATGATGATGAAGGATTTACTTTCTATGACGCAACACTTAAAAAGATGATTCTTTGGAATGGTACAACTTGGGTGAACATGGATGGAACGGAATTAGCAGTCGCAATTTCAAATGAGCAGGGTGCAGAGAATCCTTCGTAAGCAATCTGTAGATGTGCATAACTTGGTGTATGAGAAACCAAAGTATAAGAAGGCGAACTCTAAGTCGCTGTGTTCGTAAATATAAAAAAGCTAGGTAGATTAAGTTTTACCTAGCTTTTTCAATGAAATTCTAAGTACTTTTGTATAGTCTTGTTAAGTAAATTTGTTATAACATTGCGTGCATAAAGAATAATATGTATCTTTGCGTCGACTTCAAATATACTGAGTTTAGTACATTTTTTATGCGCTAAATAAACGGATAAAGTAAAGCATTCGCAGAAAAGCCGTATATTTGCAGCGATTTTGTTTAATTAAAATATTATTCATTATGAAAGACTTTCATTTAATTATGGCAATAGTATTGCCAGTATTACAATCTCTGATGTTTGTCGCAGGGACTGTTTATTACGTAGTCAAAACAGTAAAAAATTAGTCTTGATGTACGCAATTTACCTCGCTGAGCCACATTATGGGTATGTGGAAAGCAAGCATATAACTCGAATGAGCGATAGCTTCCATTCGAGAAGAAAAGTTATTTTATAACGGCAGTCTGCACCAATCCACCAAGCAAATAGCAAGCCTCCTCGCCATACATATTTATCAAGAACTGTTCGGAAATGTGCTGAACCACATGCAGCATTTCGTGGCTTAGGCTGTTCATACATTCCGCTTTAGAAGTGGTCCAGCCAATAACAACCACCGATTTCCGGACATCAACGTTAGAGTAGGTGATACCCTTGTTAGGCTCACCTTCGAGCACGAGATTACAGGCATCCTCGAGTGGAATGCCGCTGCACCCCAAATCCCGAAGATACCTTCTTATCTTCATGGCATCCTTTGAGTGAACATCGTACATTACGTGTACCGTCCAGTCATACCTATCTATGTAAATCTCCTGCTCAGTCACTCTCTAACTTAACATTTAACATTCAACACTTAACATTACTACAATATCTCTTCCCAAGGAATGCCTATGCCATTGAATGATGTATCTGCATAGAAGCGGTTGAAGATGAAGCCATCCTGCTGATCCTCATCATCCACGTAGTCTTTGATGAACTGAGCCATCTGCTTCTCCTCCGTGATGGACGAGCCGTAGAAATCAGCCAGGCACATGTGTGCGATATAAACTGCATCGTAGCCCACATTATTCTCCAGCACGATATTGCTCTTCTTCAAGATGTCCTCAATATCATCCTTAGTCATGATGCGGATAGGCTTTCCATTCTTCCGCATCTGCTTGATTGCCCACTCACACATCTTCTTATTGAAGTGCCAGCCGTTGTAGCGAAGGTAAGCCTTCATTTCTTCTGGCTGATAATCGTAGGCATTTAATGATTGTCTGTATTTTCTTGCCATAATCTCAATCAATTTAAGAAAGGGGTATGCCCACTTTTGAGCACACCCCAAACTAGTTAGTAATCTTCTCCGTAATCACTTCTGTAATCACGTCCACGGTCTTCACGTTGGCGCATGTCGTCGTACTCCTCATGCTCTCGCATACCACTTCTGCCTCCACGACCTCTATAATCTGGCATGCGGTTGCGCTCGCCGTATCGGTCACGTCTGCCTTCACGCTTCATTTCGCCCAGGCAGTTCATAGCCTTATCCAAGCAGTGCAAGCCCTTCTCCACGTTCTCATACAAGCCATCAAACTTGTCTTCTGTAATCTCAACCATTATCATAATCAATAAGATTTTAAAGTGAATAGATAGGAGATTACTTGTTTGCAACCTGTTCGAGCAATCCCATCATTCTGTCGAGCTTGCCTTCCATGCCGGAAACCTTGCCTTCCAGCTTGTTGATCTTCTCAGCCTGTTCCTTCTCCTTGGCGATCTGGGGGTTGAGCTGCAGTAGCATTCCCTCACAAGATTTAACGACTCTCTCATGGTAATCTACGCTCTCCAGTATTGCCTTGGATTGTCTCAGCATTGCATCGACCTCGGAACTCATGGCATCCTTGCTATCGCTTACCACAAGATTCTTGTCGTTAGCTATCTGTCCGTTAGCAGGTAGCTGCTTGAAATCCACCTCCTCGTCACCCAGCTTCACCTTCACATCAACCACAGTCTCCATAGGCTGAGGGGTGAAGCCATTGTTGAAGGATGGGTATCTCGTCTGAGGGTTGCTAACCGAAACAACCTGACCGATCTTCAAGTTCGGGTTTTCGCCCTTATCTAGGACATAGAATAAAGAATTTGTTCTTAAACCTTGAAACATAATGTAATCTCCTATTATCTATTCTGTTGTTAAACAATACCCGTCATAAGTTGAAGGGTGTTAGTGTCTCTCTCAAACCAGAGCTGAACCACTCCAGTTCCCGGCACGTCTGCAACCGTCAAAGCATCACCATTGAATTTGGTTACAGCTTGGGTTGCGCCGTTGGTCTCGAAAAGGATAGGCAGCGTACCAGTCGTTCCAGTCGGGATAGCCTGTTTCAGATTTACGAAAATCGTTCCTCTGTAGTTGGCATTCACGAAGGCGTGGTTTTTAAAGGTGAACACCACATTGGCAGTATTCACCGCCACGCCTGTAGAAGCGATAGCCGCCGAACCGTTACGATTCACCCAGGTATAAGGTCTTAACCATAACATAGCAGCCTCCTTTCTTTAACCCCAGAATCCTGCACCGTTGGCAGCATTCAGTCCATACAAACCAGCCTGATAAGCCACGCAGTTAGGAACCGCAGTAAATGGGCTGTAAGGAGTGGTTACGGTCTCCGGCAACTTACACTTGATACCAGCCACCTCGCTCTGGAGACCAGCCAATACCGCATTGATAGGTGCTACAGCCTGACCTACAATCTGAGAGGTCATAGCAGAAGACTTGAAGGTACTGTTCTCTTCACGCAGAGAATCAATCTTGTTCTGCATCTCACGCATCTCAGCCTGCTTCTGACCGTCAACGATGGTCTGAGTGCTCTCCTTGATAGCGTTGTGCAAGTCGCAAGTCTGTCGCTGAGTCTCGTAAGCCACGTTAGCGAAGCCACGCTCCTGACCGGTAGCTACGTTGTTGATGGCATTCTGCAAGGTTCCAGTCTGCTGACAGATAGCCAGACGGTTCTCGCAGCAGCAGTTTGCAATCTGCTGAGCAATCTGCATATTACCCTGCTGCAAAGCATTGATGGTCTGCATACCGCTCATACCTACCTGATTACCTACGCTCTGAACCTGAGAAGTCAAGGCAGAAATAGCATTCTGAATCTGACCTTCAGTACAGTTGAGCTGAGTAGCGAGATTACTGAGAGCGTTACGATTACCGCCGATGGCATCCATCAAGAGGCTACGACCGTAGTCATTGTTAATCTCGTTAGCGATACCGCCACGACCGTTGCCGCCGAAGCCGCCCCAGCCATTGCCACCCCAACCCATAAGGAAGAAGAGGAAGATAACCCACATGAACCAGCCGCCTTCACCGCACATTCCGTTGTTACCCTTCATGGCGAGAAGCACATTTGGATCCACACCCTGCTTCTGGAGCAGAGGAGCAAGAAGTCCAAGCATTCCGTTTGAACCTCCGTTTTGGTTTTCACCAAAGATGTATGTCTTAGATTCTGACATAATAAATGATAGATTAATCGTTTCGTTCACTATTGAACTTGGTGCAAAGTTACGAAGAACCCATCACCCTGCCTAACTATGCTCAAAATAAAATTTTCGCCCTCCAAGCCTCTGTTCCTCAGTATTTTATACTGAGTCATTTTCTGCTCATTTATTTAGCAAAAGATCGGAAGAG
>ERZ1024365.15-NODE-15-length-51644-cov-25.246797_pt1 | contig 51644 bp, 89 predicted proteins | sample MGYA00520788_ERZ1024365 | MGnify/ENA primary metagenome ERZ1024365 (study PRJEB33242, sample SAMEA3444265) | Homo sapiens | biome: Host associated; feature: Gastrointestinal tract; material: Stool | place: Uganda | collected 2011-01-01 ... | reverse complement strand
TTATGAGTGAAGCAATGGTATACGGACAGATTGCATGGAGAAAAAGTGGATATGATGTAGGGTGTCAAAAATCACAGTTAAGTCTATTCAAACATAGACATGATGCAATACGAGTAGGACGTAATTGGTATTGGTTAAGAGATGTGTATTCCACTATGCATTTCGCCGTTGTGGACAGCTTTGGCAATGTCAGCAGCAACGTTGCGTCCGCTTCGGGCGGTTTGCGTCCTTTCGCTTTAATCGGTTAATCTATAATCGTGCCACCATGTGTGGCACGAACAATATCAATGAAGTATTTATAAATGATTGGAGGTATGAAAATGATTAATATTGAATTATCAGATGGTTCAGTAATTCAAGACCTTGAAGTTAATGGAAATTGTTTGATTTCTGAAAACAATATTAAAAATGAATTGCTAACAGATGATATGTTGAGCGAAATTGTGATTGATGGTATAACGTACAAAAATATTACACTTGTTAGAAAATGGGTACATGATAACAAAATTTGGTTAGCATTGCGACAGAAAACAGAAGATGAAATATGGAAAGAACAATACAAGAGTAATCTTGATTATATTGCAATGATGGTTGATGTTGATTTGGAGGAATAACAAATGGACGAGAGAAGCAAGAAATATTATGATGTAGAGAATTATTACAAAACAGGTTTGTGGAGTAAAAAGCGAGTAAAAAATGCAGTTGGGAGATGGATTACAAAAGAAGAGTATAAAATGATTACAGGAGAAGCATATCTGTGATACAACAGGCTCTTATTATTGGATATGGAGTAATAGCCATGACTGCATTGATTGGATTGCTTGCCGCAATATATAAGCCTTTGAGTGATAATACAAAAGCAATGACAAAGCTGACAATGAATATTGAACAGCTTGCAAAAAAAATAGAAGAACAGAATAAAAGAATTGATGAACAAGAACGGGAACTAAACAATTACAAAGACCATGTGAGAGAAAGTCAAAAAAGACAATGGGAAGTATTAGATAAACACGAAAAGGAGATTATTGAAACAAATCATAATCTTGAATTATGCAGACAACAAAATCAAAAAGGAGGAAATAAAAATGTTTAAAAATTGTGTATTTAAACCAAATGTTGACACTGTAAAGTGGTTTAAAAAAGCCGGAATTAGAGCCGGAAAAACAATGGCACAAACAGCTATAGCATTAATTGGTACAAGTGCAGTTATCGAAGCAGTTGATTGGAAACTTGTAATTAGTGGTGCAATTGTTAGCGGTATTGTTAGCATATTAACATCTATTACTGGCATTCCAGAGGTAGAAGCGGAGGAATAGAAAGATGGCAATAATGATTGGTAGTGCAAGAATTGGTGAGAATGGAAAAGCAACAGGTGGAAAAGCTGGTGATCAAAAGCAAAAATCAAGTACAAATGATACAGTTGGTGAAGTAAGTATGCAACCTTTTTATGTTCACTCAAAAGGTTGGTATATTCTAAGACCAAAATCAGTGGAACATGCGGAAGCAATTGCTAACAAAATGATTATAGCTTGTAACAATATTAATATTGGTTATAATCAAAATGATAGACTTGGAGTTGTAAAACATGGAGTTGCTTCAAATGTAAAAACAAACAGTGATTGCAGTTCACTTGTTAGAGAATGTGTAAAAGAAGCAACCGGAAAAGATGCCGGTAACTTTACAACTTTTAATGAATGTTCTAAACTAGAAGAAACAGGGTTATTTGAAGCAAAAAGAAGTTACACAAAAGGAACAGTATTATACAATGGAGATATTCTTGTTACAAAAACAAAAGGGCATACAGTTATTGTAGTTAGTGGAAATCGAAGAACATCAAATGGAAGTACAGTTGTAAAAAGTTACCATAGTTGGAAAGGAAATCAAAATTATTATCTTGAAAATGAATTGGTAGGACAATGGCAGAAAGCAATGAACAAAGGATTCGATACGAAAGAACTCGAAGTAGATAATAAGTTTGGTGCTGGTTCACAGGAATTTGCAAGAACACATCTTTTATGGAGTGGACAAAAACATAATTGTATTACAGCAATTAGATGGCTTAGAAAAACATTAAGAGATGTTTATGGATTTTCAAAATTATCATATGATGAAGGTTGGACAGACTACCTTTCAAAATGTGTGGGAGTATTTCAAAAGAACAGAGATTTAGAAGTTGACAAGATTGTCGGACTTGAAACAACATATTGGTTGTTAAGTGGAATCGTAAAATAATTACAGGGTGGTTTTATACCACCCTTTTATATTATATAAAGTATTGACAAATAATTGTTGCTATGATATAATTTAAAACAAGAAAGGAGATAAATAAATGCCAAGTAGAACAGAAGTTGAAGTAACAAAAGCATTAGCAAGTTTTCCATATTTTATTTTAAAAAATGAAGTAAAAACAGGATATAATTTATATACACAAGAATTATTGCAAATCAAAAAGAACTATATAAATTATAAAAAGGGTTCTGACTTTTATCCAGAAGGAAGTGCCGGAGATTATGTACCATCTACAATCAAATACAAGATTGCTAGAAGGTTGTTGAACAAGGAAGCAAGATTTATGTTTTCACAAACACCAGATATTGTTGTAAAACAGTTAGGAACAAATGAAGAAGAAAAGAAACAGATAGAAATATACCAAAAGATTATTGATGGAGTAGTAAAAAAGAGCCATTTTAGTAAAACATTAATACAAAGTGCAAAAGATTGCTTTATTGGAAAGCGTGTTGCATGTTTGGCAGATATTTCAAAAAAAGATGGAATTTTGTTACATTTTTATAGCAGTTTACAATTTTATTACGAAATGGAAGAGGGAACGGATAGACTTACAAAATTTATCAGTTTTGAGAATGTAACAGAAAGTAAGTCCATGAATGAAAGAAGGTATCTTGTAAATAGATATGAGGATAAAAATGGAACAATCTATATGTCCTCAATTATTTATACAGGAACAGGAAAAGTAGAAACAAGATTGATTTCGGAAAAAGCAATTGATTTAGATTATATTCCGGCAGTCATTATTACAAATGATGGAACACTTGAAGAAAAAAGAGGTGTTTCAGAAATGGAGTATTTAATTGAACAAGAGGAAGGTTTTAGCAAACTTGCAAATGCTGATATAGACAGTCTAAGAAAGGGAATGAATCCTATTAGGTATGTAGTAGATATGAACTCAGCAACAACAAAGGGATTGAGTTCAAGTGCAGGTTCATTTTGGGATTTAAAGTCAGAACAAACACAAGACAATGTAAGTCCAATGGTCGGAACATTGTCACCACAGTTAAATCATTCAGAAGTATTAAAAGCGACTTTAAACAGGCTTGAATCTTCTATGTATGAAGAAATCGAAGTTCCAAACATCACAGCAGAAACAATGGTTGGCACAATTACAAGTGGAAAGGCATTGAAGACATTATATTTTCCATTACAAACAAGAAGTGATGAAAAAATGAAAACATGGATACCTTGTTTACAAGCTATTATGAGCGCTGTTATTGACCTTGCGTTATTAAATGCTGATTTATGTAAAGAAATATATACAGTTAGCGATTTAAAGCGTATACAGTATGATATTAATATAAAAGAGCATTATGCGCTTGTTGATGATGAAACAGAAGAAAAACAAAATGATATGAATGAAATAAATGCAAAAGCACGTTCAAGACATTCATACATAAAGAAATGGCGTCCAGATTTGACAGATGAACAGATACAGGAAGAATTATTACAGATTGCAGTAGAGGAAAATATGTTTGACACGATGAGCATGAACACACAAGTACAAGATAAACTAAGTGAAATGACAACAAAAAAGGAAATTGATGATAACATAGAAACAATAGAAGCGCAAAATAATTTATAAAAAGTGTTGACAAATGCTCTGTTATAGTGTATTATAATACTTGTAAAGAACAAGAGAACAAGCCAAGGAGGAAACGGCAATGAAAAAGAATTTTATGAGAACAAGAAAAGTTATGTTAGATGTTTATAACGAGTGTAAATACACAGCAAGCGAGGAAGTATTTGAAAACTGTAAACAAGTTATATATGAAAATGTAGTAGCATTTGAAGTAATTACAGGCAAAGAAGCAGAATGGATTGAGAGTGAAACAGATGGCTCTAATATTGATGATTTACATGAATATTTAAAATTGTATATGGAAGATGGAAATACAGCAACATTCAGAAATAGCTATGTAGATTTATTTGCATTATAAGGAGGTGTTATAAATAGCAACCTTTGATTTAAAGACAGCGGAACAAGTTAGAAGCTCTGTAACAATGCAACAACAAAAGAAAATAAGAAAGTTATATGCAGATTTGTATAAAGAAGTTTCAAAGCAAATTAGAAATATGAAAAATGATGATTTGCAAAAGCAAAATCTTGTGTTGTTACAGAGAGATATAAAAAACAGAATACATGATTTGAGTAATGATATTCAAAATGGAATTGTTGATAGTATGAATACAGTTTCAATGGCAGTCGTAGAGGATACAAGAACATTTTTACAAAGATGTGGATTTAAAAATATACATGATGCATTTCAATATGTTCCAGACCAAATTATAAGAAATATATATAGTGGAAATGTATATCAAAATGGCTGGAAGTTTTCAGATGCAATATGGAAAATGGAACTGAGAAATAGAAATGTAATTGATACAATAGTTGCAAAAGGGACAGCGCAAGGAAAGTCAGCGTATCAAATTGCAAAAGATATTGAAAAGTATGTAAATCCAAGTGCAAGTAAACAAAGCAGAAAAATAAGTTTTCAGAAATATAAACGTGATGCATATGGACGCATTATGTATGATAAAAATGGAAATCCAATTGTTGATAGTCTAGCACCAAGAGATACATTTTATTTTGGAAATGTTGATTACAATGCACAGAGATTAGCAAGAACATTAATAAGCCATGCATATCAACAAAGTTTCAGAAATGTAAATGAGAATGACCCATTTGTGACAGGTTATATCTGGCATAGTGCCGGTTTACATGGCAGAACTTGTGACATATGTTTATCAAGAGATGGAAAATTCTTTGAGAAGAATGAACTACCGGAAGACCACCCAAATGGAATGTGTACATATGAAGCATATATATCGGATAGTATGTCAGATATTGCAAAAAAGATAGGATTATGGTATAATAGTCCTACAGGAACATATCCAGAAATAGATAAGTATGCAGAAGATTTTATAAGATAAGGAGAAAACAATGGAAAAACATAAAATAGAAATGATATGTGAAAAGTGTGGAGAAATAAATGAAGTAACACAAGGAAATGTTAAAACTGCATGGTTGCATACAGAAGATAAAAAGACATATGTTCGTGTAATGTATGTTTTTTGTAAAAAGTGTAATGAAAAGAGATTATTACAGATTGATGATAAAGATACAATCAAGTTGAAGGATAAGACTGTAAAAGAGCTTTTAAGAGGTAAAAACAGAGCAAGGTATGAAAGTCTTAATGAAAGACTTAACAACGAAAGAAAAGACCTAGGAGATTATTTACAGGGTTTGAATTTATTCGATGAAAATGAAAAATTTTTCATAAAAGTGTTGACAACTAACAGAAAGGGTGATATAATTGATTGTAACATGTGATAGATGTGGAAAAGAATTTCCAAACATGTTAAAAGAAGAAACAAAACAAGTGGATGGATTTGAGATAATTATAACTTATCAAGAATGTCCGCATTGTGGAGAAGTATTTCCGTGTTATGTGGATACAGCGGAAACAGTATCTATGAGAAAACAGATACAAAAACAAAAAGAAGCATACAAAGCGCTAAATAGTCCCAAACAAAAAGCGAAGAAGTTTGCAGAAATTAAGAAAAAGCAGAAACGGTTACAATATAAAATGTGCCGATTAGAAGCAAAGTATTTAAAAACATTTATGGAGGAAAAGAACAATGGAAGAACAGAACAAAACTGATGAACCAAAACCAAATGTGGAAGAACCAAAAAACGAGCCGAAGAATGAACCAACAACCGAAAAAAAAGAACCAACAGTTGATGTTGAAAAAGTAAAATCTGATGCGGTTGCAGAGTATTTAAAATCTCTTGGAGTTGAAGACAGTGATACATTAAAAGGTATTGTTACAAAAGCAAAAGAGGAAGAAGATAAAAACAAAACAGATTTGGAAAAATCAAATGAAACATTGACAGCTACAACAAAAGAGCTTGCCGCTGAAAGAGAAGCAAGACAATTAGCAGATGCGAAACTTTCCGCAATTAAGCTAGGAGCAAATCCAAAACTTGTAGATGATTTGGTAGTAATTGCAAAATCAAGAGTTACAGGAGACAAGAAAATTGAAGAAGTGATTGCAGAAATAAAAGACGGTGAGACAGGAAAAATCTATTTTGGAGCAGAAGAACCAGACGATGAAGAAAAACAGGAAAAGAAAAAACAGAAAAACAAAAATGTAACACGTAAAAGTGTAAAAGAAAAATCAGAAGAAACAGATGATGAAGAAGATGAAGTAAAAGAAAAACATGCTGGAACAATGGCGGCAAGATTATTAGCCGGAACTAAGAAAAAAACAAAAAGCAGTTATTTTAGCAATTAGGAGGTATAAGAATGTATAACAATACAGGAGTTAAAAAAGAAACATATGGAAATGTACAACAGATTTTGTTTGCAGTTGAACATCAAGTTTCAGTTGGAATTGTAGTAGATGAAACTTGCGGAGTAGAACAGACAAATGGAAAGAAAATCGCAAAGGCTGGAACACCAGTAACAGGTGACTTAGACAAAAGAACAGTTGCATTTACGCCAGCAACAACAGGAGCAACAACAAATGTAATTGGAGTGTTACTCCACGATGTAGATGTTACAACAGGGGATAACAATGGAACACTTTTGTTGTTTGGATTTGTAAACACAAACAGAATTGATGATACAACAAAAGGAAAAATTACAGCAGACATTAAAAAAGCATTGCCTAAAATTACATTTATGGCTTGTTAACAAGGAGGAAAACAGAGAATGACAATTTATGATTTAATTACATCACCAGAGATTGCCGCATATTGGGAGCTTAAGACACAAGACAGACCACCATTTTTAGGTGAGGAACTGTTCCCAAATCAAAAAAAATTAGGGTTAAATCTTAGTTGGTTAAAAGGTTCAAATGGACTTCCGGTTGTGTTAAAGCCATCTGCATTTGATGTAGCCGCAATTCCAAGACCACGTATTGGATTTGAAAAATTAAGTACAGAGATGCCATTTTTCAAAGAATCAAAGTACATTGATGAAGAGTTAAGACAAGAACTTAACAAGGTGCTTGATTCAAACAATCAGTTGTACATTGATACAATTGTAAGAAGAATTTTTGATGATGAAGCAGAGTTGATTGAAGGTGCAGAAGTACAAAGAGAGCGCATGAGAATGATGATGCTAACTACAGGAACAATCTCTGTAGAGGGAAATGGACAGGCATACGATTATGATTATGGAATGCCGGAAGACCATTCTGTAAATGCAACCGTTGCATGGAGTAATCCAGATGCGACAATCATTGCTGATATTAGAAAAGGTATTGACAAGATTGTTGAAGATACGGGAGTAACAGTAGCAAGAGCGTTATGTTCTTCCAAAGTTTTTGGATATTTCAGAATTAATAAAGAGTTAAAGGGAACATTGCTTGCATTATCTGAGGGAACGGGTTATCTTTCAGACGCTAAGATTAAACAGTATTTCAAAGATGAACTTGATATTGAAATTGTAACATATGATAAAAAATATAGAGATGAAAAAGGAACAGCGCAAAGAATGGTTTCAGATGATATTTTCGCAATGTTTCCGGAAGGACAACTTGGAAACACATGGTTTGGAACAACACCAGAAGAATCAGACCTTATGGCGAGTGAAGTTGCGAATGTTACAATTGTTGATACAGGCGTTGCAGTTACAACGATTGAAAAAGCAGACCCAGTAAATGTTGAGACAAAGGTTACAATGATTTGTTTACCAGACTTTCCAACAGCCGACCAAGTTTACATTATTGACGTTGAAAATGTTTAGGAGGTGTGAACATGGTCAAAGCAAAAAAAGGAAAAAATGTTATTAAGGTTTCAAAGAAATCTTATGAAAGAATGTTCAAAGACAAGGGATATATTTTGATTGATGAACATGCAGAGAATGTGTCAGATGAATTTGAAAATGAAAACAGTGGAGAGCCGATTTATACACCAGAAGATGATGAACAGCAAGAACAGGAAACAAATGAAACAGAAGTAAATGTTGATGAAATTCCAATTTCAGAAATGAACAGCAAAGAGTTAAGAGAGTTTGCAATTAAACACAATATTGATACAAAGAGCGCAAAAAGTGTAAAAGATGCAAGAAAGATTGTTCAAGAAGCAGTAAAAGAAATGAATATGTAAGAGAGGTGCTAACATGGACAAATTAGAGGAATTAAAGTTTAATTTGCGAGAAAAACAATGTCCATATTTTGATGAAAAAGAGTTACTAATCTTGTTAGAAAAAAATAACAATGATGTAAAAAAAGCGAGTTATGAGGGACTTGTTTTGAAAGCAGAAACAACAGGATTGAATGTGAGTGGACTTACAACTCAAGATAGTTCCAAATATTTTAAAATGTTAGCATCTAAATTTTGCACTACAAATAGTGGGGTGCTTGTTTGATGAATTGGAATAGTATTGAGTTGCACAAAGTAGAAAGAGAAATCTGCTTACATGGAGGACAATACATATTCAATCGAGATGTATTAGATGATTATGGAGAACCTACGGAAGAAACAACAAAAGTTGCAACAATCCGTGGGTTGTTCCATATTTCAAAAGGATATGCAAGCAGAAATGTCTCAGATGGAACTATAACAAGAACAAAAGGAAGTCCAATGTTACTTGCGAAATACAATGATACATTAGAAATTAGGCAAGGTGATTATATACATATTAATGAAAAAAAATATGTAGTAAATGAAATAAATAATATTATGGAGCTAGGTATTGTTTCTGATATATCGTTAGAGGTGGTATTAGATGGCAGTAAGAATTAACTCAACACAAATAGAAAAATGGCTTGACAGTGCAGAATCTAAATCACAAATCGCAATCAAAATGTTTGCACAAGAAGGTGCAAAAAAGTTTGAAAATTATGCAAAGATAAACAGACCTTGGACGGATAGGACAGGTCATGCAAGACAGAGGTTAACTGGTTATGTTGAAACGTTTTCTGACAAAACAAGGATTAATATTGCACATGGTGTATATTATGGTGTATACCTAGAATTGTGCAATGAAAAAAGATTTGCGATATTGCAGAAAACAGTTAATGCATTAGCAGTAGAAGTTTTAAATGGATTTAAAGATTTATTGAGGTATCTACGGTGAGTATTATTAAACAAACAATTGATACACTTAGAAAGGACAATATTAAGGTTTTTCCACCATCTACACATATTGGTGAGTGTACAGAGCCTTATATTGTAGTTAAATTGGATGGGGCAACAACAGAAGTAAATGTATCGGCAGAAAGACCGATATATACAATTATGTGTTATACTCCATACAATGAGTATACAAAACTAGAGGATATTGTTTTGCGAACAAAACAAAGAATGAAAGAAATGTATCCGTTATTGATGTATGCTGGAAATCAAACACCTAGTGTATATGATGAACAAATAAAGGCACATATGATAAGTTTTCAATATTTGAATTGTCGTAAAATAGAAAGTAGTGATAAATTTTAAGGAGGTAGGAAAATGCCTAGAACAAAAAAGAAAATACAAGGCGTAGCAACAATTGATGTTGCACTTGTAGTCATTCGAACAGGTTCAGAAGATAGTGGCTTTGAATATGCAATTGACACTTCAAACAAAGTAGAAGTCGAACCGCAAACAGAAACACAAGAAGCAATTAAACTTACAAAGCTTGGAAGACTTCTTGCACAAAAGCCGCCAAGAACAATAATTACTGGAACACAAATTACATTGACAGATAATGTATTTGATTTCACGCTTGCAAAGATTTTACAAGGTGGAACAATTAGCGGAAGTGGTGATGAAATAACATATGAACCGCCAGCAGCCGGAAGTGATGAAAAAGGAGAAGTGTTCGAACTTGATACATATTCAGCGCAGTATGATGCAAGTGGACAGATTGTGAAGTATGAAAAAACAACATATCCTAACTGCCAAGGAACACCGTTCGGAGTTGGCTCTGAGGACGATGTGTTCAGACTTCCAGAATATGTTATTAATAGTATGCCAAAGACAGGTCAAGCGCCTTGCAAGTATGCATATGTTAAGACATTACCAGATTTTTCAAGCGCTGATATAGCAACACAAGGTGTAGAAGGAAATGCGATTGAAAAAGCGGTTGATAGTTCTGAGACTGGACTTTCGACAACAGGAACAAGAGCAGTAAGTAAATAAAGAAAGACGAGGACATAAAATATGGAAGAAATGAAAGTAACAAGCATTGAACAGTTAAGAGAGTATGCAAAGGGAGCAATTATTGAGTTACCGCCATTTTCAAGTGGACAACCTTTTGTTTGCCGTTTAAAAAGACCGTCACTTCCAGAAATTGCAATTAATGGAACAATTCCAAATGAACTGTTAAACACAGCTTATGAATTGTTTGAAGGCGTAGAAAATGCAGAAGAAGCAGACAAAGGAAAATCTACAGAACAAAAAATGAGAGAAACAGTTGCAGTTATTAATGTGTTCAAGGTTGTTGCAAAATCAGCAATGACAGAGCCAACATATGAACAGCTTGAAGAACTTGGAATTGAATTAACAGCAGACCAATTATATGCAATATATAGTTATGTGAATAGAGGTGTTGAAGACCTCAAATCCTTTCGTCTCTAATCCAAAAATTGAAAGTGTCCTAGTAATAGCAAGGCAGTATAATTGTCTACCTAGTTCCGTTGTAGGAATTGAGGACAACTATACTGCCTTTTGTTTTAACGAAGCTTGTTCATATATAAGACAAAAAATGGATAATGGAGATGAACCAATATATGAAATTGAAGAAGAACAAAACAAAATGAATTATAGTTGTGCTTCTGAATTTTTCAAACAATATGGTTATTAAATATTGACAGGAAGGAGGTAAGATGTTATAATGTCTATAAACATAGGAAAAGCAGTTGCGTATCTGGAATTAGATACAAGCAAATTTGCATCTGGATTAACAAGAGCAAAAAATGATTTAAAAGTTTTTGGAGATAGTTCTGCAACAGCATCACAAAAGTTATTAGGTGTATCAAGTGCAGTTGGAACAGTTGGAACAATGCTAACAAAAAATGTATCTGTTCCATTAGCAACAGTCGGAGCATTGTCAATTAAAACAGCATCACAGTTCGAAGCTGGAATGTCACAGGTGAAAGCTATCAGTGGAGCAACAGGAACAGAGTTTGAAAAGCTTAATCAGAAAGCTATTGAAATGGGTGCTAAAACAAAGTTTAGTGCTAGTGAATCAGCACAGGCATTCAAATACATGGCAATGGCTGGATGGGACGCAAATGAAATGATGTCCGGTATTGAAGGAACAATGAACCTTGCCGCCGCATCTGGTGAAGATTTAGCACTTGTTTCAGATATTGTTACAGACTCATTGACAGCATTTGGATTGTCAGCTAGTGATGCGGCTCATTTTTCTGATGTACTAGCACAAGCGAGTGCAAGGTCAAACACAAATGTATCATTAATGGGCGAAACATTCCAGTATGTAGCACCTGTAGCCGGAGCATTAGGATATAGTGTTGAAGATACAGCGGTTGCAATTGGATTGATGGCTAATAGTGGAATCAAAGCAAGTCAAGCTGGAACTGCATTAAGAAGTATATTCACAAATCTTGCAGACCCAACAAAAGAAGTAAAAGAAGCTATGGAGCAATATAATATTAGCTTGACAGATGCAGAGGGTAATATGAAACCATTAAGTACATTAATGGTAGAATTAAGAGATAGATTTGCCGGATTATCAGAAGCGCAAAAAACACAATTAGCTTCAACATTAGCTGGTAAATATGGAATGTCTGGATTGCTTGCGGTTGTAAATGCAAGTCAAACAGATTTTGACAATCTCACAAAGTCTATAAACAATGCTGATGGTGCGTCTGAGCGTATGTCTAAGACAATGTTGGACAATACACAAGGTTCATTAACTCTTATGAAAAGTGCGGCAGAATCAACAGCAATCATAATTGGAAACAAATTAAAGCCATCTTTTGATAAGGTTGTAAAAAGTGCAACCAGTATGTTCGAAAAGTTTAACAAGTTGTCTGATGCAGAACAAACACAAATCGTAAAAATTGGTGGAATTGTAACAGCAGTCGGTCCAGCTATGATGATAGGTAGTAAGGTATTAACATTACTAGCAAAAGGTGGTAGTGCAATTGTTAAATTTAACGGTCAGTTAAGTTTGTTTACACAAGCAATAGGATTGTTTGCAAGTGGAGAAAAACAAGCCGCATTACAATGTGGAGAATGGTTTAGTGCAATGTCAAAAGCCGGAACAGGACTTGTGAGTTTTATCTCTAGTCCAGTCGGATTAGCAACATTAGCAGTAGTTGGATTAACAGCCGCATTTGTGGTAAATCAAAATCAAATGAAAAGCATTAGAGATGAAGCGTCAGCATTAAGTGAATCAGAACAAGCATTGAGTGACGCAATCAATAGCACATACGAAAGTTATAATTCGTTACATGAGGCAACACAATCAAGTATAACGTCAGCAAATCAAGAAGCAACAGCACAACAGGCATTATGGGAAAAGTTGCAAGGTGTTGTTGACGAAAACGGGCGTGTAATATCCGGTAAAGAAGTATATGCACAGGTTATTGTAGGTCAGTTATCAGATGCGTTAGGTCAAGAAATAACAATGACAGGTAATCAGATTGATGGTTATGCAGAGTTATCACAGAGTATTGAAAAAGTTATTGCAAATAAAAAAGCATTAGCAATACAGGAATCGTTAAAGGAAGAATATACACAAGCGTTATCAAATCAAGCAAAAGCTTCTGTCGAATATAACAATGCATTGATAGCAGTTGCAGACACACAAAGCAAGGTCAATCAAAAACAACAGGAATATGATGAAGCATTACAGAGAGCAATGCTGACAGGGAATACAATGTCATATGAAGTTCGAACAATGGGAAGTGAACTTGATGGTTTAAAAACAAAATTGTCAAATCAAAAAAGCGAACTTGACAAATCAAGGCAAGCTATGGTAGGATATAATCAAACAATAGAAAACTACAACGGACTTAGTGGTGCATTGATTGAGGGAGATGCACAAAAGATTGAAGAAGCCTTATTAAAAGTACAAAACAGTTTTCAAACAGCAAATACAGGAACAGCAGAAAGTTTAGCAGAACAGCAGAAAGAAATAACTCAAAGTTATCAAGATATGCAAGAAGCATTGAACAGTGGAACGCAAGGAATTACACAAGAAATGGTCGATGGAATGAAATCATTAGCAGACCAAGCAAATACAGAGTTGACAAACAGAATTGCACAGGATAAGGAAAATTTGAAACAACAGTTTGCAAGTCTTGGAACAGAAGTTCCAGATGGATTGATTATGGCTATGGGGAATAAATCACCAGAAATACAAGCACAAACAATTTCATTGCTGACAAATGTAACAAATGGAGTTCAATTAAAAAAAGGTGAAATACAGACAGCATTCACAAATCTTGGAATTGAAGCACCAAGTGGACTTGTTCAAGAGTTAGCGAACAAACAGCCAGATGTACAAGCGAAAGCAATTGCGTTGTGCGCTCAATTACAGTATGGCGAACAATCAAAGCGTGGAGAAGTTTTAAGCCAATTTAAAGGGTTAGGAATTAGCGTTGACGATAGTGTAGCCGGAGGAATTAAAAGCAACGAATCAAAAGTAACAAGCGCATCTGGAAGTGTTGGAAAATCTGGAAATCAGAAAATGCAAAGTGAAATGAGTAAAAAACTTAAGTCACCAGATGTAGATGATAACACAACACGAAAAGCCGGAAGTGTTGCTAGGTCGGCATTCAGCGCAATGCAAGCCGTGTTTAGTGGAAGTAGTATAAAAGCTAGTATAAAAGCTAGTGTTGAGAAAATAAATGGTTCACATGCAAATGGACTTGATTATGTTCCTTACAATGGTTATATTGCAGAATTGCATCAAGGTGAAAGGGTATTGACAAAACAGGAGAATGAGAGGTATAATAGAGGTGTTGGAAGTGGTAAAAGTGGAGATACATTTATCTTTTACAATACACAGCCAAACCCATACGAATATAGTAGACAAATGAAAAAAGCAAAAAGGGAGCGAGAATCTGGATTCTAAGGAGGTGTGAAACATTGATAGATAGTATTACAGTAACTAATTCAGAAGCTCAGAAAGAAATCAAGATAGAAAAAGGTGGTTTTAAATTTGTATTGGATTCTATTGATTGGGACACACCATCTGTACAGGTGAATGATTATAGAGTGCCTTTTCAAATTGGAACATTATTAACTGGAATGGTTGTCGGTACAAGACAACCTTCCATAACTGGATATGTTGTTGCAGATACAACAAAAATAAATACGTCTGGAAAAACATGGAATGAATATTTTGAAGAACAAAGACAAGAAATAAATGACAATAAACAAGAGCTTGATAAGGTATTTTCGATATATCAAGATGTAATTATTAAGGCTGGTGATTATTATTTAAAAGCAAGACCATCAACACCAGTAAAATATGCAAATGAAGAGGTAGACAATAACGAAGTATTGTGCAAGTTTTCTGTAAGTTTTACATGCTTTGAACCAATGTTCTATAAGGAATCTAAACATGTGGATTTGGCGGCAACAATGAACATGTTTAGATTTCCATTAATTTTGACAGAAAATACAAAAGATGAATATGTTGTTTTCGGAAACAATGTAAAAAGACAAAGTATGCTAGTTGTGAATGACGGTGATATTGAAGTTGGTTGTAAAATTGTAATAAGAGCAAATGGTGGTGTTGTATCGTCTCCAAAAGTATACAATGTAAATACAGGAGATTTTATAGAATTACAAGGAATACAATTACAAGATGGTGATTATATCATAATAACAACAGAAGTTGGAGAGGAAAATGTAGTTTGGCATATTGCAAAAGGTGGAACAGATAATTCATTAATTGGTTGGATACAATCTGGAAGTAAATTTTTAAAAATACCTAGAGGTGAATCGTTCTATGCTTACGAATCGTCAGATGAAGATAGTGGAGCATTGGAACTGTATATAGAATATACAGAAAAGTTTTTTAACATAAGGGGAATGTAATATGATACAGATAATGGATAATAATTTTAGGATTATTGATATTCTAAGAAAATATACATTTTCACAATATGAACAATATTTTAGAAATATAGGAACATTTACACTATATGTAAGGAATGAAAATGAAAACAAATATTTGTTGAGTAGGAATGAACAATATTATGTTTTGTTCGATAGAGATGTGATAGGAAAAATTGAAAGTGTAAAAAAAGACAGTGACAGTGAATATGAAAATATTCTTGAAATAAAAGGAAGGCTTGCACCTGTAATATTTACGCAGAGGGTAATTGCCGGAACAGTTACTTTTAAAGGCAGACCAGATGAATATATTAGAACACTGATAGAGAAAGAAATGGTTATAGACGATATGTGGGACAATCGTTATGTTGGAATGGAAATTGTATCTAATATCCCACAAGAATCAGAATTAACAGAGGTGGATAAGCAAGTAACAGGTGGTTATGTTTGGAACGAAATAAAAGAAGTTATGGAAATTGACAAACTTGGATTTTATTTTTATCCAATGATAGTTCCTGTATATTCAAGAGAAGATGAAAAAGAAACAAATGTCAGAGGTTGGCACTTTCTAATGGAAGAAGGAACAGACCGAAGAAAAATAAATAGAGACAATATAACGCCAATTGTTTTTTCACAATCTCTTAGTAACATTGATAGAACAACATATGAAAAAAATGTTGAAAATTTCAAAAATGTTGCATATGTAGCCGGAGAAGGTGAGGGAGACAAAAGAAAATGGTATGAGATAAAAATTAATCAGCAAAACAATATTGAAAGCTCTGGTTGGGATAGGAATGAATTATGGGTTGATGCAAGAGACTTACAGAGTGACCAAGAAAATAAAACATTAACAGCAGATGAATATGAAGCACAAATCAGAAAACGTGCAGATGAAAAAGCAGAGGAAAATAATATTTCAGAAAGTTATGATTGCACAATCACAGAAGTTAATAAAAGATATGTATATGGAAAAGATTATAGACTTGGAGATTGGGTTACAGTTGAAGACGAAGAGTTAAATATAACTGTAGATGCTCAAATTACAAAGGTTACAGTATCAGAACAAGACAACAGAGAAATTATAGATATTACATTGACGTATGGAGCAAAACCAAAAGGAAATAAAGAACAGCTAGACGAAAATACAACAAAGATAGAAGATGCAGAAATAAGCATAAAGTATCTTGAACAATTAACAAAAACAAATGGAAAGATAGCGAGAAGAGATGCGGAAAGTGGAACGTTATATAGGATTGGAAATATTGTGCATTTTCATCATCAGTTAAATGTAACAGTTGCATCTATGAATAATAAATGGCAAACACTTCGTGAAGGGTATAGACCTTTAACTAATCAAAGATTTACAATTGCTACAATTGCTAATAATAATATTCATAATTTTATGATTATAATTGTAGGAACAGACGGAAATGTTGGATATATTTCTCAATATCAAACATTTACAGAATTTTATTTTGATTTTTATTGGTTTACAAATGACAAATTTCCAACAGATGATATTATATAAAGGAGGTTAAAACATGGCAGAAAGAAGTGGTTTTTTTAATGCACAACAATTGTCAGATGGAAGTTATGATAGAACATACAATGCTAGTGATTTTGCTGATTTTTTTGCATCATTTATAAAAAGTGGTGTATATGCAGACCCAGTAAATCAGTTAAAGGTTGTTCAAAAGTCTGGTTTGACAGTAACCGTAAAAGCTGGAAAGGCATTCATTGATGGTTATTATTATGAATTGGATGAAGACAAAGATATAACATTTTCAGCAAATGCAACATCTTATCTTATTACTAATGCAGTAGCATTAACACTTGATAAGACTGAAAGAAAAATAAGTATTAAAAAGAAAGAACAAATGAGTATAGACAAGCCGATTAATACAGGAACTACACATGAATTATTTTTGTGCACAATTAAATTAAGTCCAGCAACAAGTATCATAACAGATTCTATTATAGTAGATAGAAGACCAGATGATAATTATTGTGGATTTGTGGCTGGATTAATTGAGCAAATCAATTTTGGAGAATTATTTTCTCAAATGGAATCACAATTTAACGATTGGTTCGATGATATTAAGGGAAAGCTATCTGGTGATGTTGCAACAAACTTGCAAAATCAGATTGATGAATTGCCGAAAATAAGAAGTGGAACAACAGACCCGGATAATTCAGTTGGTAAAGATGGCGATATCTATATTAAAATTGTGACATAGGAGGTGTAGAAAATGGGCGCACCTAGTGGAACACAATGGGGAGATATAAAGCAAGGTAGTTCAGCATCAAGACAGGGTAGAATAGGAATCTATGTTAGCACAAGTAGTTCTGGAACAGTAACTAATGTATATGTAGAAGTTTGGTTTTGGTCAAAATATAGTATACATGATTCTAATAATAACTACTATGCCGCATGGAGTTCTGGATTAACAGAAGGAGACAAACAAGGTTCTGTTAATATTTACACAGATGTATCAAGCGGTGGAGGTTGGAGTGCAAGCAATCAACAGAGAATAGGCGTATATAGTACAACTTATGGTAGAGGTACAAGCGCAAGAACTGGTTACTTTAGCGCATCATTGTCTGGAATAGAAAATCTATATACAAGCAATGTGATGGTAAAAACAGTATCATTTACAATTCCGGCACTTGAAAGTCATACGGTAAGCTACAATGAAAATGGCGGTGTAAATGCACCAAGTTCACAAACAAAATGGTATGGAAGTATATTAACATTATCAAGTCAAGTACCGTATAGAAACGGTCATGATTTTGTTGGTTGGGGAACAAGTCCAACAAGTACAGTTGCGTCATATCAACCAAGTGGACAATACGGTGCTGATGCAGACATAACATTATATGCAATTTGGGAAAGAGTTGCTATCAATGTTACACTTATAGCATATGAAACCGGAGGTCAAGTACAAGGTTCAGATAGAATAACAAAAAGTGTATTGTTTGGAGACGCAATTGGTGAACTTCCAGTAGGAGAAAGAAAGAGTTACAAGTTCATAGGTTGGAACACATATAAAGATGGAACAGGGGCATGGCTAACAGAAGATTTAACAATTGTTGAACCTATTGTTGCATATGCAATATTTAAGTTACAGGCAAATTGTCTTATAAAACAAAACGGAGAATATGTATATGGAATGATGTATAGGCGTGTAAATGGAGCGTATGAAACAGGAACAACTTTTGCAAAAGATGGTGGCGAATATAAGAACGCAACAGAATAGTGTTGACACTGAAAGTTTTATGTGTTATAATAAAGAAAAACAAAGGAAGAGTGATGCTTATGGAAGATAACAATATTCAAGATTTGTTATTCGATACACAAAAAGAGTACACACGGTCGAACAAGTTCAAAGACAAAATCATTGTTCTTTTAATTGTTCTTATGTTTCTTGAAGCAGTTGTTGGTTATTGTGGTTTTGTGTGGTATGAAAGTCAATTTGATTATGTAACAACGACACAAGAAACAGAAACAAAGTCTGTTGATGTTGGAACAGAGGGTGACAATGCTAATGCAGAATACAATGATGTTGGCGGTAATCAATATAATGATAACGCTGTACATAATCAAGGTGGTGATGATTAATGTCAAAGGCTAATGTGCATGTAACAAAGTCAAGAACAACAAACACAACAACAGTAAAAGTTGGAAAGTCGAGAAACAAGAGTGGTGGAAATAAACACAAGTGTCCTATTTGTGGAAAGTTTATGGGAAGTGGAAAGCATGGATAAACAGACAGCAAAAACACGAAGTAAATTAAAGCAAATAAGTTCCATTGAAGAGTTTGAAAACATTTTGAATGGTGCAATGTTAAGTGATGAAGAAAAACAGTTACTTGAATTGCACTATAAAGAGCAAAAGCCATTGATTTATATTGCTGATGAACTTGGAATGTCAGAAGCAACAGTTAAAAGAAAGCACAGGAAATTATTAATGAAATTAGGTAGAGTGTTTTAATATAGGGACGCAGAAGCGTCCCTTTTTATTTGCACTTTTATTGTACTTTGTTGATACTTTCAAATTATATGATAGATTATAATGTAATCATAGGATATGAAAGGAGGTATGAACAATGTACAATAATATGTATCCTTATGGACAGCCAATACAACAGCAATTGGCACAAAATAGAATGGAACAGTTGCAACAGCAATATAATGGTATGTTCCAGCCAAATATGCAAATGCAACAACAGCAACAGAATATAATTAAGGGCAGACCTGTATCTGGAATAGAAGAAGCAAGAGCCGCAATGATAGATTTAGATGGTAGCTTATTTGTATTTACAGATATAGCGAATAAGAAAATATATACAAAGCAAATACAATTAGATGGTAGTGCAGAGGTTAGAACATATAGGCTTGTAGAACAGCCGATGCAAGAAAATACAGAAACAGAACAAGGCGATTATGTACTACGTTCTGAGTTTGAAAAAGCACTCGGAAACATGAACAAACAGTTTAAACAATTACAGGAGGGACTAGGTTATGATGCAGAACTTTCTACAACGAATGGTAAATAACAATCCTTTGTATAAAAGAGCGCAACAAATGGCAGAGGGTAAAAATGAACAACAATTAAAGCAGACAGCAGAAAATTTATGCAAACAAAAAGGTATTGATTTGGAACAAGCTTACAAAGAGTTCCAAAAATTTATGGGTGGTATGAGCCGATAGCGCGCATCGATTTATATAGATTAAAAATTTTAGGAGGTAATTATTATGGCAATGGACGGTGGATTAAGTGTTGCTGATGCTCTTGCATTAGGACGTGAAAATGATGGAATGTTTGGTGACGGTAACGGCAGTTGGATTTTTTTCCTTTTCTTTTTGCTTGCCTGGGGAGGCAATTTTGGAAACTGGGGAGGTAACGGTATGAACTCAACAGCAAGCGCATATACAGATAGCGCAGTTCAAAGAGGATTTGACAACCAAGCAGTAATGAACAAATTAAATGGTTTGGAAAGTGGTTTGTGTGATGGTTTTTATGCCGTTAATACATCTCTGCTTAATGGCTTCAATGGAACACAACAGGCAATCAATAATGTTGCAGTAGCTGGAATGCAGAACACAAATGCACTTGCAACACAATTATCAGATTGCTGTTGCACAACACAGAGAAGTATTGATGCAGTTCGTTATGAGAATGCAAAGAACACTTGTGACATTGTAAATGCAATCAAAGCTGATGGAGATGCAACTAGAGCGTTAATGACGCAGAATGAAATTCAATCATTACGCGACCAGTTACAGACAGCAAACTTCCAGTTAAGTCAACAGGCACAGAACGCTACTCTGATTGCAACATTAAGACCTACACCAATTCCGGCATATCAGACATGCAGTCCTTATGAATCTGCACAGATGTATTCTAGATGCGGTGCTTCATATAATGGCTGTGGGTGCTAATCGTTGATTTAAGACGTTTATCCGCTTTATGCGTGAATTTCTATAGGGCGGTGAATAACCGCCCTTATTTCGTTAATTAGAAGCATTAGAAAGGAGATAATAACATGGCATGTAGATTATATAACAATGGCGGCTATGGTTGTGGTGGATGTACACACTTTGTAAAAACAAACAGTGTTACACTTGTAGACAATGTTTTAATTTTGAACATTCCACAGGCAACTTATAGCAATAAAGAAAAAGTATGTATTTGTATTGCACAGGCAATACCAACAGTAACAAGCGCAAATACTGTAGCAATCACAATTGGAGAAGAAGCAACACAATATGTTCTGAGAACAAAATGCGGAAACAATGTTCATGCAGACCAATTAAGAAGTAGAAGAGTATATCATACAAATGTTGCAACAGACGTTGGAACTTTTACGGTTAGTAGTTGTGAATTGTGTGGTACAGGATTTAATTTTCCGACTATTTAGGAGGTGCGAAACATGTATGATGAAAGAATGGTAGCAAATAAAGATGATGAACAATCTTGGGACATGAATGATATTAAACAAAATAAAACATATGACAAACGAGAAAAGGAAAATGTTGCAGAAGAAATCTATATGAAACTTGATGAACACATGCAGAAAGCATTAAGTTTTCATGAACAGCTTGCAGATTATTTTTGTTTTCTCGGTTTACAAGGTTTTAAGCGTAAACTTGAATATCAATATATGTGCGAGGTAGCTGGAAAGCGTAAATTACATCACAAATATATTAATATGCATCAAAAAATCATTCCGTTAAGAAGAACAGAATTGCCACAGATGATTCCTAGGGATTGGAACAAATACACTACGGCAGATGTAAATGACAGTGTATTGCCTAAATTCGTAAAATCAGCCATGGAACAGTACAAAGATTGGGAAGAAAAAACAAAACAATTGTATGAAGAAATGTGGCAGAAAGCTATGAATTATGGAATGGCGGCAGATGCAGAGTATATTTCAGAACTTGTAGAAGATGTTACAAAAGAGCAGAAAAAGATTAATAGAATGTGTGAACAGCTAAATGGAACAGGATATGACGCAACAGCTATTCACACAATGCAAGACAAGTACCATGAGAAATACAAAAAGAAATACAATGAAGAATACACAAACAAAGAACAAAGGAAAATGAAAGAACATAAAAAGAATAAATAATATTTATATAAGCTATATATTATATATAATACTATAATAGTAATATTGTAATATATAGCTTATTTTATGTTTAAAAAATATTTTTAATTATTTTATAAAAACATATTGACATTTATTTTGTTTGTGTTATAATATAATCAGAAACAAGGAAAACAACCATAGAAGAAGGAAAGATGAACATGAAGAAATATTTTGAGAACATTAAAACATTAGATGAACTTAGAAAAGAATATAAAAGACTTGTTAAAGTAAATCACCCTGATAATGGTGGTTCAGAAGAAACAATTAAAGAAATTAATACACAATATGAAATGTGTTTTAAAAGAATTGAAAGAGAAGATAAAACAAATTCATACAAATATGATTTTGAAAGTGATGAATTGTTAAGAACAATTATTAATGCAATTGTTAATTTGAATGTAGATATTGAAATTTGTGGTTCATGGATTTGGGTTTCTGGAAATACATTTAGTTGTAAAGAAACATTAAAACAAAATGGTTTTAAGTGGGCGAGTAAAAAGAAAATGTGGTATTGGCACAATCCAGAAGAAGTAATAAAAGGAAATGGAAAAACAACAATGACAGACATTAGGACAAAATATGGTTCACAGGTTGTAAAAGAATCTGTTAAAATGTTTTGTATCGCATAAAAAATAAAAATAAGGGTTGACAAGCTCAACCCTTTGATATATAATAGACTTATAAAGAACAGAGAACAACCATTGAAGGAGGAAACGAAATATGAAATATGCAGTATATTTTACATGGAATGATGGAACGGAGGATACTTTTAATTGTGATAGTGCATTAGAAAGAAATATGAATATACAGGAAATGATAAATAGAGATGAGTTTAAATATATTGCATGGTGCAAAATATATGCATCTGGTGAATATGGTAAACTTACGGTTGAATTTGAGAGAGAAAAAGGAGAAACTCTAAGAGAATTTATTGAGAGCTATGAAGGATTTGATTTTGAAAATGGTAAAATGGTAATTGTGTTCAATAATAGACCATATATTTGTACAGGTGCATATGAATATTTATTTTATCAACATTTAGAAGATAAAGTTGCAAGCTGGACACATGATAAGGATACAATGATAATTTGTTTAAAATAATTCTTGACAAACATTGAAACATAGTATATAATACAAGTATAAACAAAGAAAACAGAATGTTGGAGGAAAACAAAATGAAAACATTAGCATTACAGAAAATTGAAGAAAGAAAAAACTTTTTAATTAAAAGAATTAAACATAGAGCATTTCAGTATAATGATGGAGACATTTCTTTTGAAGAATTTCTTGATTACAAAAAAGATTATGAATCACAGTTTAGAGGATATGTGAAAGCTTTTTGGGATATTGAAATTTTAACAGATGAAGAACGAGAGAAAATTGTAAATCAATTTAATTTTGATGTGTTAGAATTAAAAAGAGAAATATAAACAAGTAAACAACGATAAGGAGAGAAAGTATGAAACAATTAAAAGAAATTATCTTAGGAACATCAATAATGACAATGCCAATTATATTATCTATTGCATGTGGAATTATTTTTAATTTTTTAAATTGGTAGTTGACAAACAAAATAATAAGTAGTATAATAAATATAATAAAACAAGTAAAACAAAAGGAGAAAAACAATTATGAAGTATGAAGAAATGACAGTAAAGGAATTAAGAGAAATTAGCAAAGGAAATGGACTTACATTAGAGCATAAAGGACATAAGTTCACAAAGCCGGAATTAATCGAGAGATTAAAACAGTATGATGATACACAAGCAGATATTAATAAAGCAATTGAAGAAGCCGGAGAAACAACAGAACCGGTAGAGATTGTAGAGGACAATGAAGAATGGGACGCACCATTGTTACAGGAAAACAAAGAAGAACAGGAAGAAGTTGAAAATACAATTGATGCAAAAGAAGAAACAAATATTGATAATGGTTTTGTTTATTTTGCAGAAACAATTGAACAGCTTGAAACAAAATACGGTAAAAGAAAAAAAGATTATATCTATGATGATATTTTAAATATTGGAAGTTTTGTTGTTTTTGTAGAGTATGTAGAAGCATTAAACGGTGAAATTTACAAGAAATTAAGAACTGCAAAAGTAATTAAAATCAGTAGAAAACGACAGCTTGTAAGAGTAGAAAAAGTATTTGGAGATGTACTGGATTTAGATTTTGAACAGTTATTATATATCAGAAAACCAGAGGGATATTTTCCGAAAGATGTTACAATGTATTTAAGAAAGCAGAGACATGAAAACAGAGAAAGAAGGGCAAGATATGAAAACAAACAGTACAACAGCAATAATTAAAGATAGTGTTAAAAAATTATATGAAGCACAGAAACGTAAAAAGAAAGTTGATGAATATTATAATGAAGTTAGAAAAAAAGAACAGTTAGCAATCAGCAATTATATTTTTTCAATGCTTCAAAAAGGTGAAAACAGTTTCGATATAACACTTGATGATGGCGAAGATTATTATACAAATCATGTGAAATTGAAAGTAACAAGAGTCAGAAAAAAATCAATTACATGGGATATTGATAAACTTAAGAAAAAGCTTGACAAGAAAGTTATCAAGAAGATTGTAACAAAGAAGTATACAATTAACGACATGGATGGATTGATTGAATATCTAAAGGAATGTGGAGTAAATCCGAAGAAGTTCAAAAAGTTTCTAACGGTTGATGAAGAACTAAATGAGATAGAATTAAATAGATTATATGATTTAGGAGAAATTAACAAAGAACAGGTAAATGGTTGCTATAAAGTAGAAATGAGTGAACCATATATCAAATTAACAGAACAGAAACAAGAATATGATTAGAAAATATGATGGAAAAGATTTAGCGAGAGTATTGATATATTATGGATTAATTGGAGATGTATCAATATCAGATTTCAATATAATTTGCCCGTTCCATGATGATATAAACCCAAGTATGAGAATAACACTTGATGATGGACAGTTTTTTTGTTTTGGTTGTAGAGCTTCTGGAAATGCATATGATTTTGTAAGACTTGCAAATCCACAGTTGAATGAATTACAATGTTGCATATTATTAGAGCAAATTGTAAACAGTAAAGAAGTAAAGACAATTAATGTCAAATACAAAAAGAAGAAAAAGAAGAACAATAAACAAGCATTAGTGGAAGCAAGTGATTATTTCTATGGTTTGAAGTCAGTGGATTGGAACAATGTAAAAACGGAAGATGAAAGAAAAACATTAGAATATATGAAAGGCAGAGGATTTACGCAAAGAGCATTAAATATAGCTGATTGTAGAGTAAATTATAACATTGCTTATCCTTTTGTATTTCCGATATTAGACAATGGAGAGTTCAAAGGTTGGGTAGGACGTACAACAAACAAATACACAGCACAGAAGCGTAAATATCTTTATAATGATGGATTTCGTAAACGTGATACTATTTGTGGAAATTATTCAGAAAACTGCATACCGTGGATATGCGAGGGTTATATGGACTATTTAAGTCTCAGAACAAGAGGACATATAAAAAACACATGTGCATTGTTAGGCTGGCATCTTGCAGATGAACAAATGAACAAATTAAAAGAAAAAGGAATTACAACAGTAGTCAGTGCATTGGATAATGACAAATGTGGAATAAAAGGAACAGAGTATTTAAAAAAGTTTTTTAATGTGATTCGTTTTCCATATCCAGAAGATGTAAAAGACGTTGGAGAAATGACAGAAGAACAATTAAAAAAACAAATACAGATTGTAAAGAAACAAATAAAGAAGGTGAAACAAAGTGAAACTAAAAGTTGAATGTAAATTAACAGGAGTTTTTGTACAAAGAAAAAGCGGTGCAAAATTAGTTGTTGACAATTCTATAAAACAAGAGTATAATGAAGATAGTCCAGAGTATATAGAATTGTGTAATACATGGAAAAATACGATAGGATTTGATAGAGAAGAAAATGAAGATAGATTCGACAGACAATTGCTAATGCTTCTGGCAGAACAAGCAAGACAAGAGTTGATGGAAAGGGTTGATAAGATTGTCAGCACATTTAAACTTGTCTGGCTACACCCAAAAACACCAGCTCATGTTGAATTTGGAGGTTATTTATTGAATCCAAAAGATTTTAGTGCAATTCGGATTTCAGAAATTAAAACGGACATTTCAAAACATTAAACAGGAGGAAACAAAATGGGAAAAATTAGATTAACAGACATTAAGAGTGAGATTGCAAAAAGTGGAACAAACAAAGGAAAGTTCCTTTTCTTTAAAGATGGAACAAAAAAGAGAGTTAGATTCTTAACAGATATGGAAGACGGAATGTCAATTATGTTCCATGATAGTTATTCATTGGGAATAAATGTTCCATGTCAAGAAGAATTTAAACGTGATTGTCCATATTGTGAGAATGAGGAATTGCGTACAAGACCAATGTTTATTTGGAGCGTATATGACTATGAAGACAAAGAGGTTAAGTTATTAATGTTCCCTGTAAACAATTTCAGTCCAATTCCAGCACTTACAAGTATGTATGAAGCTTATGGAACTCTGTTAGATAGAGATTATGAAATTAAGCAGACAGGAGCGCAACAAAATAAATCATTTTCAGTAGTTCCGTTGGATAAAAATAAATTCATGAACAGAAAAGTAAAACCATTATCGAATAGTGAAATTCTAAAAATTATAGACAAAGCATATCCGGCAGATAACAATGAAGATTTTGGAGATGATGAAGAGGAAGACAAACCAAAGAGCAAAAAAGGAAAATCAACAAAAGGCAAGAATAAAGTTCCAATGAATGAGCCGGAAGAACAAGATGATGAAGATTGGGACGAAGATGAACAAGAAAATGATTATGAGTCAATGTCAGCAAAAGAATTGTTCAAGCTATGCAAAGAAAGAGATATTGAATGCAAACCGAAGAAATCAAAAGAATATTACATTGACCTTTTGGAAGAAGCTGATGAAGAAACAGACGATGATTGGGACGAAGATGATTCTGATGAATGGGAAGATGAAGAGTAGAACAAATTAGGGGTTGACAAAAAGTCAACCCTTTTGTTATAATATAAGAGTATTAAGAGAACAACAGAAAGGGTGTTTTTATGAAACATTATATTATTAGAAATGAGGATTGCAGAAAAACAATAAAACACATGAAGCAAAAGGGAATTAAAGTTGATTGTGTTATAACAAGTCCACCGTACAATACTAGCCGTAAGGTGAGAACAGAAACAGAAATAAAAGAAAGAAAGTCAAAGTATAAGATGTATGATGATGCGAAACCGTTTGAAGAATATTGTAATTTTATTGTTTCTGTGATAAACAAAGTTGAAGAAGTTTTAAAAGAAAACGGAACAATTTTGCTGAATATAAGTTATGCTAGTTCCGTAGAAATAGGAATGATAGGAAGTCGATTGATTGAATTAATTTATGACATACTAAAGCGAACAGAGTTCGATGTAGCTGATATAATAGTGTGGAAAAAGAAAAGTGCATTACCAAACAATAGAAGTAGTAATAAATGCACAAGAATTTGCGAATTTATTTTTGTATTATGCAGAAAACAAGAGTATATGACTTTTATGTCGAATAAAACATTGACAAAGGAGATAGAGGAAAAAGGGTTAAAATATTATTCAAATATGTTCAACTATTTTGAAGCGAAAAATAATGATGGTAAAAATAGTTATAATAATGCAACGTACAGTGTAGAAATGGTACATAATTTATTACAAATGTATGTAAGAGAAGGTTCGGTTGTTTATGACCCATTTGCTGGAACGTGTACTACAGCGTTAGCGTGCAAGAGAGAACATAGAAAAATATCATGCATTTGTTCTGAGATTGATAAAGAGCAATGTGAATATGGGGAGGAGCGTTTAAAAAATGGGTAATTTTTTCGATATGCACAGACATGATGAATATTCATTGTTTGATGGGTTTGGAAAGCCAGAACAGTTAGTTCAGATTGCAAAAGATTTAGGATATAAAGCATTAGGAATTAGTAACCATGGTTCGATAAGTGGGTTAATAAAACATTATCAAGCTTGTAATGATGGAGGAATAAAACCTGTTATGGGTTGTGAAGTTTATTTCCAACCGAAGTTTAATAAAGAGAATCCGCAGAGAAAAAGTTATCACTTGAATTTGTTTGTTAAGAATTTGAAAGGGTATCAAAACTTGTGTCATATCTTAACAGAAGCAAACACAGAACAATTCTATTACAAGCCAATTGTGGATTTTAGGTTACTGGAAAAATATTCAGATGGTATTATTTGTACAACAGCCTGTATTGCAAGTGCAACATCACAGGCAATTGTGAATGGCAATAGAGAAACAGCGGTAAAGCTTTTGAAAAAGTTTAAAACAATCTATGGAAAAGATTTATACATAGAAATACAACCATATAAGATTGATAAACAACATACACAGGAACGGACAGACTTAACATTGATGCATATTGCGAGAGAGCAAAAAATTAAATGTATCTTAACATCTGATAGCCATTTTGGAAAGAGAGAAGATTTTGACACATATTGCAAAATGCATGAAATTGGAAAAACAAATCTTGATGTAAAAAGAACATATAGTGAAAGATACATGCCTAGTGAATATGAAATTGCTGAAAGATTTGCAAAAATGTATAAAAACAAATTTAAAAACAGCATGGAACTGGCAGAAAAGTTCATTGACAATATGAAAGAAATTTATAACAAAGTAGAAAACAATATCTTTGATGGATTAAAACTTGAGTTACCGGATTTAGGACTTGAAGATAGTTCAAAGGAGCTAAAAAAACTTGTTATAAAAGGATTAAAGGAAAAAGGCAAATACAATAAAAAGTACATAGATAGATGTAAATATGAACTTGATGTTATTAATTATCATGGTTTTGCAGATTACTTTTTGATTGTTTGTGATTATACAAACTGGGCGAGAAATAAAGGTATTGCAGTTGGTGGTGGACGTGGTTCTGTATGTAATTGTGAGATAGCATATGCGATTGGAATAACAGATGTAGACAGTATAAAGTATAATCTTGATTTCAGTCGTTTTATGAGAAAAGAAAAGAAGACATTGCCAGATATAGATATAGATTTTGAGACAGCGAGAAGGCAAGAAGTGATTGATTATGTAATTCAAAAATACAAAGGAAAAGCAATACAGATATGTTCATATGGCATGTATACTGTGGATAATCTTATCAATGATTTATCCAGTGTGTGTGGACTGAATACAACAAAAAAAGAAGTACCGGACGAATATGAAAGACAAGAAAATGTAAAAGCAGTTGCAGAAATAAAAGCATATATTAAATCTTTTATGATTGATAATGAACTAAATATGAAGTCATTACTTGACAATTATCAAACAGAAGAGTATAATAATAAATATGATAATATAATAAAACATTTTTCAAAGATGTACGGAAAAATTAGACATTTAGGAAAACATGCGGCTGGTGTTGCAGTTGTTGGAACGGATATAAGTGATTATACTTGTATTATTATGAAAGATAGAAAAACTGGTGCGTTAAGCAGTTGCTATGATAAAGAAGATTTGGAACATATTAATTGTGTAAAGTTTGATATGTTGGGACTTAAGACAGAATCAGAAATGTTAGATATGAAAAAGTTATCTGGCTATGAAGTGACAGAAAAGGATATAGAATCTAAAGAAGTATTAGAAGCGTTTAGAGAAGGAAAAACAAGTGGTATATTCCAGATGGAAAAGTCAACACCTAAGAAGATTTTGAAAATGATAAATTGTGATTGCGTGAACGATGTGATAGCAGTAAATGCTCTTAACCGTCCAGCACCATTGCAATTACATATGCATGAAACGTATGCACATAATAAACTATCTGGAAAGGTTGATAAAACAACACCATATTATAGATACACACAAGAAACATATGGTACAATGTTGTACCAAGAACAAACAGTTGAAGTGGCACAAAAAGTAGGACATCTAACAGCACAACAGTCTTTTGATATGCTTAAGATTATGAAAAAACAAGAGAACTTAACAAAGCCGGAATATATACCAATTATTGAGCAGATGAAAAAGGATTTTTACAAAGGTTGCAAACAAGAAGGACTTACAAAAGACCAAACAGCAAGTATATGGGCTAGTATGTTAATATATGGATTTAACAAGGGACATTCAACAGGATATGCAATGGTAAGTCTGAGACAAATGGTATATAAATTAAAGTTTCCAACAATCTTTTGGGGCGTAAAAATTAAATATGCTGAGAATGATGGAGAAGTATACAAGTATAGTGAGTGTGCAGTAAAAGATGGCGCAGTAGTAATGTTACCGCATGTAAATTATACGGCAAAAACAGAACTAAGAAAGTATGACGGAGAAGATGTGATACAACAAGGAATAAGCATTATAAAAGGAATAGGAGCGAAAGCGGCAGAAACAATAATGGAAGAACGAAAAAAAGGTGTATTTACAGATTATGATGATTTTTGTGAACGATGCAAGGGAAAAGCGGTAACAAAAGCAGTTATTGAAGCACTAAGCAAAAATGGTGCATTAGAATTTAACAAAAATAGATACATGGGCAGAGTCGTAAAGTATAATAGTTCACTTATGGCAAGATAGGAGGAAATATAATGGCAAGAGGATTTAATAAAGATGGTATTATGCGATTGTGTAATGAGATAGACAAAAAAGAAAAAGGCTCTGTATACAGTCTTGGAAGTAAAAGCAGTAATCTTGAGATACCAAGATGGAGTACAGGACTTATAGACCTTGATAATATTATTGGTGGCGGTGTTCCATGTGGAAGAACGATTGAAATATTTGGTGCAGAATCAGCCGGAAAAACAACGCTTGCTTATCAGATGTGTGCTCAGCATGATATGTGTTTAGATATTCCGATAGAAGGAACATTTGATGCAGAAAGAGCAAAGTTGATTGGAAACAGAAAAAAACAAATGTTAGTATATCGTGCAAGGTATGGAGAAAAAGCATTTAACAGAGCTATTAGATTTGCAGAGGAAGGGATACCGTTAATCGTAATAGACAGCGTACCATCGTTACAGCCAAAAGATGATATAGACAAGATTAGAAAAGCAGTAAATACAGACAGCGAACAGGAAATGAGAATTGGTGGTGTTGCTAGACTAATGGACAAGTATCTGCCAACTCTTGAAGATGTCATTGAGCAAACTGGAACAACAGTTATATTTATTAATCAAATTCGTGACAAAATGAATGCATTACCATTTGGAGACAATATACAAACGCCCGGAGGTCATAAGCTAAAACATAGTGCATCACTTAGAATACAGGTGGCAAGAAAAGGCTACATCGAAATTCCAAATCATAATCCATTTAATACAGAAAAAAATGAACGTATTGGAATGATTATGAAAGTAAAGGTTGTAAAGTCAAAAGTTTGCAATCCAATGCAGAGTTGTGAAATACCACTTTTCTATGAAAGAGGTTTTGTTGATTATGTTGATTATGAGCAAACAAGAAAAGAGATAATGATAGAGCATAAACAAAAGTATAAGGAAATGTTACAATGATATTTTATTGTATTACATATGATATACACATAGAATTAAAAGAGAATACACAAAAACGGTTTTTCTGTTTTGCGAAAGATGAAAAGCAAGCAATTATCCGCTTTTGTGCAACAACAGGAAGAAGCAGTAAGTATATTATCTCTATTAGAAAGGTGGACTAAACAATGAGTTTGGTTGATGATATTAGACAAGAAGCAGAAGGAAATAGAACAAAGATTCAAAGTACAGAAGAACAACAAATAGAAAAGCTATTGAACAGTTTATTTTATTTAGACAAAGATATTCCAAATGAATTAAAGTTTTTAAAGTCTGTAATGACTAGAGGAGCAGAAACAACAGAAAGAAAAGGTTTACATGCATCAGCTATTATTGTATCAGATGATAAATTTTGTTATAGGCAACAGGTGTTAAGCTTATTCTATAAACAGCTACAAGGAGAACAAACATCGGTAGGATTAAAGCGAATATTCGCTGAGGGTGATGCAATACATGAAAAGTGGCAGAGGTTGTTTATACGTGGTGGATTGTGTAAGCCATTAGATTGCGATTATGGGCGTTTTGATGAAGATTATGATTTATCCTATACACCGGATATTATCTGCCGTTTACCACGCAATATGAGCCTTACAGAGCCATGTGAAGAATGTGACGATTATATTGTAGAAATTAAATCTGTAAATAGCTTTACATTCAAAAAACAAAAGTATCATGCAAGTGGAAGAAAGCAATGTCAATTGTATATGTATTTAACTGGAATACACAAAGGTATAGTATTATGTGATAGCAAGAACGACCAAGAATTTAAGATATATAGATATGACTATAATCCGGCAGAAATAGCACCATATATCAGAAGATTGGAACAAATACAGGAATATAAAAGAAATCTTGTAAAGAAACATAAGCTCGTAGCACGTTGTGAAAAATGTACAGGATATGACAGCAAAAGGGCGTGTGAATGTCCAATGCGTGAAGTATGTTATGGAAAGTCAAAGGAGAGAATATAATGGATATACTTTTATCAATTGCTTTATTAATATTTGCAACAGTCATTGTGTCAATTGGTACAGTTTTATTTTTTGGTGCTTGTATTCTATTGGTACGTTTGTTTTTGAATTTGCTTGATTAGGAGAAAAAATGGAAAGAATGATGATAAAACATCAAGTATTAATAGTATTATTATCATATTTGATTTGTTTAAGGATTATATTTGATATTTGTTTGTTTTTTTACATTTTTACATCAAGATTTATAATTTAGGGGTTGACATTTGTCAACCCTTATGTTATTATATAGACATAAACAAGAGAACAACCATTGAAGGAGGAAATGAAACATGAACAGACCAGAAACAGTAGAAGAAAGAAGACAGATGTGGTTCGATAGACAATTTAACAGAGAAACAGAAAAAGAGAGACCTCTTATTATAGGAAAAACAATTGAGAAAATTGAAAAAGAAATTGAGAAAATTGAAAAAGAAAATGAAGAACTTAGAAAGGAGTTAGCTCTTTTAAATGGCTAAATATTGCAAAGCATATGAATTGAGAGTAACATATCTAGATTGTTTGGAATGTGAGGATAAAACATGCAAGAAACAAAGAAGTGTAAATATGGAAGAACAAGAGAGTATAAAGACTGTGAATTGTGTACAAAATATGGAAGATGCGAACATACAGAAAGGAGGGACAAAGATGGCATTAACAAAGCGTTATTTGAACATAGAGCCAGAACAAAAAGTATTTCTTGTATTTGCAAGTAAAAAAGAAGGATACAAAGACAACATTGTGTGTAGATGTAAAGTCATAAGTGCAACAATATATTCAGATAGAACAATATACAATCTTAAGTTAGAAAAAATAGTTTTAGGAACTGAAAAAGAAAGTGATACAAAGAATTGGGTACAAACATTTATGTGTGAGAATGCAAACATTGATACAGGATATAGAGTAAATCCGAACAGATACCCAGTATTTACAACAAAGGAGAAATGCATAGAATGGCTGAAAAGTTAGAAAGGAAATGCTGTGCAAACTGTATTTATTTAGACAAAGGAAGAATGGAATTGTCTGATTTACAGAATTACAGATATGGTTGTAATTGCAATGAATTTAGAAATGGCTGGGTATGTTTCTGGTGTATGAGAGAAAACGGAGACAAAGAACTAAGAACTGGTGGTTGTTCAGACTATAACAGGCTTTATATAGGAGCAAAATTTATATTGTACTCAGAAGAACACGAACATAAAATTTTGTATTGTGGAAAAGTTGGAAATAAAAGATTGCTATACAATATCGCATTGAAAACAAAAAAGCTTGTTGACAATGATTGGTTTTCAAAAAGAAAAGACAGGATTAAAATTATATATTTCAAAGATAACAAATTTAACACAAGAGAAGAAAAAGTAAAGTTCAACAAAAAGTTAGCAATAGCAATTAGAAAAAGGTGGTTGAAAGAATATGAAAAAGAATGAAGATAAAAATTATAAAAAGAGATTTGAAAAAGGATTCAAGTTATTATGTAGTTCAAAATCACCTTATCAAGTATGGTCTGATTGTATGGCATTATTTGCAATCACATTAGCAAATCAAAGTATCTTACCAATGATAAAGTTTGAACAGTTCAAAGAAATATGGGACAAAAGGGAAAAAGAATATCTAAGAATTATAAACAATTATTCAAAGAAAGAACAAAAATTATTTCCACAAATGTTCGCATTAATTGTAGAAGAATTGGAAGAAAGACCAAATCAAGATTTATTAGGTGAATTGTACATGATGTTGCAAATATCAAACAAAAATGCCGGACAATTCTTCACACCATATAATGTATGTGAAGCGATGTCTAAACTTGCATTCGACCGTAAAGAGCTTGGAAAGAAAGTGCATGGGAAAGGCTATGCAAGTGTATATGATTGTGCTTGTGGTGCTGGTGCAACATTAATATCAGCAAGTGAACAATGCAAAGAAATGTTCCATAAATACAATTATCAGAATCATGTTTACTTTGTCGGACAGGACATTGATATAACATGTGTTCATATGTGTTACATTCAATTATCATTGCATGGACTAGCCGGATATGTAATACATGATAATTCACTTACCAAACCAGAGCCAGTATTACCAGATGATTTGGAAAAGATATGGTTAACACCTATGTGGTTTAGTGAGGTATGGCAATTACGAAGATTCTTTCATAATCAAGATATTTTAGGGAGGGCATAATGAATAATGAAATAGTAATAGGTATAGACCAATCATATACTAGAACAGGAATCACAGTATTAAAAGATAAGAAATTGCACAGAATGAAATCATTAGATTTTAAAGGGTGCAAAAATAATACAGAAAAAAGGGAGCTATTATCTGATGTATTGGAAAGTCTCATAGATGAAGCTGATTCAGATAATATAAAAATAATAACAGAGCGTATTCGTTTACGCTCACAAGGTTTTCTGTCAGAAGCTTATATTAAGTCTACAGGGGCATTAATAGCAACTATCATAGATGTTGCAGATACATATGATATACCTGTATATAGCGTTGATACACGTTCTTGGAAGTCTCAAATAGTAGGCAACTCAAAACCATTAGATAACAAGTATGGAATCAATCCGGAAAAGTATAGAACAATCTTACATTTAAAACAAAAAGGGTTGTTAAGGTTTATTATAGAACCATATAAAGGTAGAGCAACAAAAGGAATTGTAAATGTAAATATTGATGGAACAAAAACACCTTGTAAAATTAATGATGATTTAGCAGACAGTTATTGTATTGCAATGTATGGTTATTTACCAAAATCAAAGCAAAAGTTAAAGGAGGAAAAGTTCTAATGTTTAGGTATAGCGAATAACTATCCTTTTATTATGCTTTTAAACACGTCTATTCCTTTGTATTTTAGCTTTTAATGCATTAAGTATAAAGTTGTAAGGCTAAAGCATAAAAACCGATTAAATCGTTAAATAGGAGGGGTTAAAAAGAGTATGGAGAAATTTACAGGAAAAACATTAGAAGAATATGAAGAATATGCAAAACAGGTACAGAAGAAAAGTAAAATATATAGCACAATAACACCATTGCTGAAAGAATACCATAGAAAACATAATGATATATGTATGATAAATGGTCTAATACATACAGATAGTAGTGGAAAACCAATATATTATGAATGTACAGTTGGTGATGGATACTTAGATGAAAATGGCAAATTATGGACAATATCAAATTATTATTCAATAAGATTTTGGAGCGGTTCAAAAGGTGTAACAATATATAAAGCTATAAATAACAGTATACACTATAAATGTTTTGTTTGTGGGGGACATAAAGATATATTTGGAAAAAAATATTGGAGTTCTGGTTGTAGAGTTTATGAAGATTTAGAAGTCGAAGAGATTATAACAAAACTTGTAAAAAGAGATTTTAAAACATATAAAAACATAAAACGAAACTATATAAATGACTTGTTTTTGGACTTAATGCAGGAAAGATTGATAAAAACATTAGTTTATAATAAAATAATATATAAAAGAGAAAATGGAAGTTACGAAGATTACAAATATTATGGTTTATTAGAATGAACTTTCTTTTGTATATATTTATATATATTTTCTTTCTTGTGTTTAAAAATAAATTATTTCAATTATTTTACAAAATAGTATTGACAGATAAATAGTTCTGTTATATAATGTAATCAAGTTAAAAGAAGCAACCATTGAAGGAGGAATAGTAAATGTTTAGAATTATGTTTGAAGCTGAGTTAGAGGAAAAGAAAGATACAGAGAACAGAACAATAGAAGAAATAAACAAAGCAATAGAACAAGAAACAGGTATTGCAGATTGGTTTTCAGATACAGGAGAATTTATAGAAACATGCAAAGAAGGATTTACTGATTTGGAAGAAAATAAAGTTATAATTTATGAAGATGCAAATTAATATATTTATGAGGTGTTAGAATGGAGTGTAATGTACTTGGGTTGAACAAAGAGATTATAAAGAAAACATGTTATAAAACAAGGTATAAAAATGTTGTTATTTGTAAGTTAGGAAATAGATGTTATTCTATCACACATTATCAAACGGGAATTTCAATTGAATATAACAGGTATGCATCAAAAACAAAAGCATTGATAAATCTTGATAATGTTGTTTGTAATTTCAGAGAAGTGTTAGAAAGAAATAATATAAAATCTTTTAAACAATATTGTAAACAAAAAGGAATAAAACAAATAAACTTTTAAAATAGATATTGACAATTAAAGAAGAACATAGTATAATAAGATTATGAACAAGGGAACATAAAACAGGAGGAAAACAGATGGATATTATTGAGAAATTAGAAAACAGAGGTTATAAAGTAGAAATAGGGAATGAATTATTTTGTGTATATGATGGAAACAATAAACTTGTAGCACAATATGTAAGCAATATAGGTTTAAAAGAGTTCTACAGAGAAAGAATTAAACTAAGAGAATTGGCAATTAAAGAACACAGAAAAATGTGGAAATGGATTTCAAGACAGATAATGAAGGACTGGAAAGAACAATGTTCAATAAAAACAATTAGTAACTACAAACATATTTATGTTGAGAATAATTTTAAAAATAAATATATTCGCAGTAATTGTTTTTGTTGTAATTATTTGTTTAATAAATATGATTATTGTTGTTGTGAAGATTATTGTCCTTTATATTGGAATGCTGAAAATACAGAAAATTATGTACAAAAGGTTATTATGGTTCAATGGAAGAAATTTTTAATAATGCAACCATATATTTAAAAGGTGAATATATTGCATGTGAAGAAGTAGCTAGAAGACTTTCAAAAATGGCATATAAAATAGCAATGTTAGAAGAAAGGAAAGACAATGTATAAAAAACCTTTATATTGGACAGATGCATTGTTTTTGAATTTTTTACAAAGAGTTATTCTAATACATAGTTATTTGTATTATGAAAAAGATAATAGCATTTGGACAGATAAAAAATATGATGAAACAGCAAAGCAATTAACAGAATTACAGAGAAAGCATAACAAACAATGGCTAGTTCATAATACACAATATGGTTATTGTATGTATGATTTTGATGGAACAACAGGCTTTGATTTGTGGAGCAGATTAACAGAGCATGATAAGGAACATATTAAAATGATTGCAGAAATGGTATTGGGTGAATAGTATGAAAGCAGATTTTGAAAAAAGAACAAAAGTTTGTGGTAAATGTAAAATGGAATTGCCAATAGAAATGTTTAATAAAAGTAGAGATAGGAGTGATGGCTTACAGGTTTATTGTAAAGCTTGTCTTAAGCAATACAAGGATAACAAATATAATACATTTGGAAGGACAGGAAAAATGAGAGGGGTTAGTGGAATATTAAAACGTGATTATGAACTAATAAAAGAACAACTAAGAAAGAGGGAAGCGGGTAGAAATAGACATAAACATAAATATAAAAAGAAAAAAAATAGATGCTCATAGTATTTTAATATGGTATGATGAAAAATTAAATGACCTAGATTATAAATTATATACTAACATATTTGATAGAGAGTATGCGAGACAAAAACGTTGTGCAATACGTGGACATATCGGAAGAGTAAAACCATCAGAACATTTTATATTTGATTTTGATTTAGAAAAAATGCTAAAAGATAAAGTTGAGTATTGCAATAAACCGATGGAAAGATGGTGGAAAGGTAATATAAGACACTGGACAGTAAAAGATGGAATATGGAAGGAATAGAAAAATGATTATTAAAAAAGAATATAAAATTGCGGCTATGTGTGAAGAGTTAAAAGCAACAATGGAAGAAGCATACAATAAAAATAATAGTTTTTGTGAAATGGAAATTTTGTTTTTACGTGACATTTTGGAAGTGTTGGAAGAGGTAAAAGCAAAAACAGAAGAAAAAACATTAGTATTTGCAGAACTTGAAGATGGAACAAAAACAAGTGGTTATTATAGTACAGAAGAAGCAGGAAAAGCACTCAAGAAAGTAATTGAAAAGGTAAATGAAGAAGAACAAAAGCAATCCTGTTTTGGATGTCATATAAATGGTAGTGAAAAATGTAACTTGTGTATATATGAGAGAAAATGTATGATTGCAACAGATGAAAGAAAGCAAGAAGAATTGGAAGAATTAGAAGAATTGGATGATTTTATATAATGGGAAAAAGAAGCACTAAATGGTACAGAAAAAATGAAGCAGAAGTTATGAAGCGTTTAGGTTTTAAGGAAACAAGAAATAGTGGAGCAACTTGGATAGACAAAGGAGATGGACAAAATGAACATTGTATTTGTGAATTGAAATCTACGGATAAAGAAAGTTATTCATTAAAGCAGACAACACTACATGTATTAGAAGCACAGGCTATAGAAGCGCATAAACTACCCGTATTTGCATTGCAATTCATTAATACAGATGAAGTATGGCTTGCAGTAAAAGAAACTGATATAGAAGCATTTAAGCGTCATATTATTGAAGAGTGGAAAGAACAGCAAGGAATATTGGAAGAAGAAACAGAAGAAAAGGAACAGGAAATACTTGACATTTTTGAAGAAGAAGATTATAATAATGATAGTGATTTGAAAAAAGAAACAAGTCACACTAAGAATGCAAAGGCTAATCTGTTAGCACGAAAAAAATATCAAGAACAGAGAGAAAAAGAAAGAAAGGAGAAACAGAAAGCTTGGAAAAAAAGATTAAACAAAAAGGCGTAGCAAGTTTTCAAGGATTGAATTTCAAACCAAATGGAACAGTCCAAGTAAAATTCAAGCTACGATATGATGAACTTCTGACAAGTGTTAATCTATTGCAAGCATTGAACAATGATGTAACGATACATGCAAAATGTGGAATGAAGAAAGCCGTTGATTTAGGTATATTTACAATTGGTTCAGTGAACTTTGATAGAGATGGAAACGCAACAGTACCATTTAATTCAATTGTGCAGAGTGTAAACATTGAAAATCTATGTTCGCTTGTAGAAGTTGAAAAAGATGAACCAATAGCACTGAAGTTCATGGGAGTTATTGAATTACCGGATTCAAACGTAAAAGAACTTGAAGGAGGTGCAAGCGAATGGGAAGATTAAGTTATAATGAGATTGCACATTCAAGATTTAAACCTACAAGAGATGTAGTAGTATCCGAAGCGTTTCTTGAGAATGGAAAAAAGATTGGTTATTCCATAGCAGAGAGATTAACAGTTACAGAAGAACAAGGAGAAACAAGAGTTTTTCTTAGAGGTGGATTAGGCATTGTTGATAAAGCCGGATTGTTTGAATTAAAAAAGACAATTGATGAAGCTTGTGAAAGAGCTAAAAAAGAAGAACAAAATTAAGAAAAAGGTATTGACACAAAACAAGAAATGTGTTAATATATAATCACAGAAACAAATTAAAGAAATGTAAAAGAAAAGGAGAAAAACATTATGGCAAAGAATTGGTCAGCTTATGAAGCGGCAAAAGAGATTTATGGAGACAACAAAGAGAACATTGCAGAGATTGGAAGTAGATTCCCATTATTCGCAAGAACAGTAGCAATTGCAGACAGTAATTATTTGTTAGACATCTTAAAAGCACTTCCAAAGGTAACAGCAAGAGTTGTTGAGACAGGATTGAAAGATATGGACGGAGAAGATGTGGATACTGACATTGAGGAAGATGTAGAAGAGACAGAAGCACCAAAGAAAGAGAAAAAAACTCCTAAGTCAAAGAAACCTGTAGATGATGAATGGGAGGAAGATGCAGAAACATCAGAGTATGAAAGTATGTCAAGTAAGGACTTGTATGCATTGTGTTGCAAGAGAGGAATTTCTTCACAGTGTAAATCACGTTCAAAAGGTGCGTTAATCGAGATGCTTACAAAGTTAGACAATGGAGAGATTGAGCCAGCCGGAGACAAAAAGAAAGCAGATACTTCAAAGAAATCAACAAAAACAAGTAAAAAAGCAGAAGAGCCGGAAGAGGACGATTGGGACGATGAAGAGGAAGATACAGACCCATATGCCGGAAAGACAGCAAAAGAACTGTTCACAATGTGTAAGAGCCGTGGAATTAAGACAAAACCACAGCAGAAAGCAGATGTCTATGCAAAACTGTTAAAAGCCGATGATGCAAAAGATGAAGCAGATGAAGACGAGGACGATTGGGACATCTAAAGCAAATCTTAAATAAATATGTTGAATTAGGGCGGTAGGTAGGATTTATCTACCGCCTTTTTGATTGGAGGAATTTTATGACAACGGAGCAGATATTGTTGTTAGATTGCACAAAAGATGGCAACATAGAAAAGATTAACAGGTTTCTATGGAAAATAAAACCAGTTGTAAAAATACTTGAAAAGAATAATTACACAAAAACAGAGAAAGCACCGATAGAATTATTAGAACAAGCCTTACATGGTATTTGTGGAAGATACCCATATAGATTACAACAAATATGGACATATACAGAAGATAATGTTTTCCATTTCTATCACATGGGAATTATGTACACAATAGATACATATACATGGATTGGAGATGTAAAGGGTAAGACATTGTGGGAATTAGTAGCAAAAGCAATTATAAAAATATATGCACATATTATGGAGGAAAGAAAGAATGATTAAAGAAAGAATATTTTACACAGACGGTGCTTGTAGTGGAAATCCGGGCGCTGGCGGTTGGGCGTTTGTTGAATTAGTAAATTGTGATAGTGGGTTTAAAACAAATGTTCAAACAGGTGGAAAAAAGCAAACGACAAATAATGAAATGGAATTGACTGCCGTATATATGGCGTTAGTAAAATCCTTAAAGGAGAAGGCTAAGAAGGTGACTATATATAGTGATAGTGCATATGTAGTGAACGCAATAACAAAAGGTTGGTTACAGAATTGGAAAAACAATAATTGGAAAACAAAAGAAGGAAAGCAAATAAAAAACAAGCTAATATGGCAGAAGATGTACAAACTAATATATCTAAAGGGTATTGAAGTCGTATGTATCAAGGTTAAAGGGCATGATGCAGACCCATTAAATGAATTAGCAGATAAGAAAGCAGTTGAAGCAAAACAAGAATATATGGAGGATTAGAGCCATGTTAGTAGCAGAAAAAGCAAAGGAACAAATATTTACAGATACGTCAATGAAAGGTGCATATCTGAAAGCTTGTAAGTGGTTAAGTAGTAATGTACTAGCAGTAAACAATAGCAGAAACATTGTATATAATATTGAAAAACAAAAACCTGTAGAGTTAGGAAAATATAGTGTAAAGCTTATATTGTATGTAATGGCAGAAGAAAGTGAAGTAAAGGAAAGAATGTGTAACATTTGTGAGGAATGTTCCAGTATGATGTATTTATCAAGTAACAAACATAAGTGTGAAAGTTGCAAAGTAAATCCATACCGTAGAAGATTACAAGATAAACTTAAATTAGTAAAAGAAGGGAATGAAGCATTATAATGAACAGAAAAAGAAAGAAAATATTAAGAACAATGATAAATGTATTTTGTGAACTGGTTATGCAAATCATGTTTTCATTTATTGAAGAATTTGACAAGATTGGTATTATATTAGAAATCATATATCCTGTATTCCTTGTGTATTGCAGTCCAAACATTGCAGTTGCTATATTATTTAGCATGGTAATGCTATTCATATGCAGATATATTCAGAGCGTAGGAAAGGCAGTAAATAGAAAGGGTGACAAAGGCTTTCCGATGCCGGATAGAAGATATACGGAAATGGACAAAGATGGATTTATAGGAATGAAAAAAGAAGATGATTTTCCAGACATGATACAATATCTATATGAGTTAGAAAATTATTATCAAAAGCGGAGTAAATTAAAATGAGAAGTGGAATAATAGTACCATGTAGAGAGTGTAAAGACAGAACAGAAAAGTGCCACGGAAATTGTGAAAGGTATAAAGAATTTTTGAAAAGAAATGAGGAAATAAAAAGTAACAAAAGAAAAGTATCTATTAATCGTAGCACAATATTTAGACCAAAGTATTTTAAAGATTAACTTGACAATCATACAGAAGTATGTTAATATAGATGCATAAGGAAACACGTTGGATAGAGTGTACAGGAGTAGCCGCAAATGCTCGCCTAGAATATGAATAAAATCTGTTTGGTGTTCGCATACAAAATTAAAAAAATGAATAGGAGGAAAACGCCTTTCTTATCTATCATAAAAAAATTGCGTCACCCAGCACCAAACAGATTTTTATATATGCAATATAGACAGGGTGAACCTGTCTTATTTTATTATTAAGGAAAACAGAATGGAGGACAGAGAATGGCAAAAAAAAGAGGAAATCCAAATGGACAGAAGAACCTCATAAGCTTAGACCAAAGACCAGTTGAAGAACGAAGAAGAATCTCGCAGATGGGAGTAGAAGCAAGAAAAAAGAAAGCAGATGAAAAAAAGTTCTTACAAAAGAATCTAAGAGAATTGTTAAAACTAAAACCATCATCAAGAAAGCAAAAAGAAATCCTAAAAGAAATGGGAATTGAAGATGCGGACATTACAAACAGCATGTTGCTTATGACAGCATTGTTCCGTAAAGGATTAACAGGAGATGTAGCCGCAATCAGTAAAGTTGTAGAAATGGTTGAAAAGTTAGAGTTGTTTGAAGATGGAAAAGAAGAAACCGGACAGAACATTTTAATCAATTTGATACAACAGGGAGAGCAATATACACCAACAGAACAAGATGAACAGGACATTTGGAAAGCAGAACAAGGATTAGAGTTCACAAAACCAGATGATATGGAAGAATGGAATACAGAAGATGATGATTGGGGAGATGATGTATATGACGGTTAATTCGTTCTTATTTGGAGAAAATGAGCATGAAAGCATAAATCCTGTATTAAATACAGAAAATGTCTTAAATCGCAAAATACAAGCTTACAGGCATATGTCAGCAGAGGAATATTTAAAAGAAAAGTTAGGAAAACATAAATTATTTATCGAAACAACTTGACATATATAATAATATATAGTATAATATATAATATAAACAGGAGTAAGAAATTATGAAGAATATATTAAAAGATTTCTTAAAAGGTATTTGTATTGGAACAATAATAGGATTGATTGTAACAATGTTGTTATATCAGAGATTTGAAATTATTTCATTACAAGACCAATGCGACAGATATATAGAAATTATAGACAAGGTTAGAATTAAACCAGTTGTCATAACAACAAAGTAGGTGAAACAATGACATTAGAAGAAAGAGAACGAGAAAGATATATTTTATACATGAAAGTAAAAGAATTGATTTTACAAGGTAAAACAAATGAAGAAATCATGGATATGTTGAATATAAACCATAACCAATTAGGATATATCATTAAATCAAACAATTTACAGGGATTCAGAACAAGAGGTAGAAAGAAAAGAAAGCAAGAAGAAGTTAAACAGAAGAAAGAACAATTAGTAGGGAACAATGTAGACAGAAAGAAATGTAGAACATGTATTTATAGAAGACCAAAAAATGATATGTTCAAAGCAAATTGTAGATTTATAATGGTCGAAGGTCATAGCAGAGGTTGTCCGGCACATGATTGTAATAAATACATAAAAGGAAGACCAGCAAAAATAAAACAGAACTTATATTAGAAAGGAATTAAGAAAATGAAATACAAATCATTTGAAAGAATTGTAGAACAAGCACGTATATTTGGAAAAATGAACAGATGTACACAAACAATAGAAGAATGTGCAGAACTAACAAAAGAACTATGCAAGTATCAAAGACTTACAAATAAGGATAAAACTTGTAGTTCAACAATGATTCAAACATTAGAACATATAGCAGAAGAAATAGCAGATGTAGAAATATGTACTTGTCAATTAAAACATCTATTTGATATTAAAGGTAAAGTAGTTGAAATAAAAGAACAGAAGATATTAAGAACAGAACAAAGACTAAAAGAAGAACCTAAAATAAAAGTAACAAGTGCAGAAATTATAGTAGAAAACAAAGAAGGAACAAGACAAGAAAAACCATATTACAGTATAAGATACAAAGAACTAGGAAAAGAAGAATATACGATAGGATATAGTTCATATAAATTACAATATGTATTAGAATGGTTAGATACTTATTTTGAAATCGTAGAAGAACCAATAATTGTAGAAACAGAAGTTGACGCAGATGTATTAAGAAAGATAATGTCCGGTGAAACAAATGAAACAGACAAACAAGAATAAGATTATATGTTATCTAATCAAAGAAATCATATAGTATAAAAACTATATAAATAATTGTTCCAGTATATTGTATTAAAACAGTAACAGAACAAAAGAAACAAAGAAAAAACAACGAAAGGAGAACATAAATGGAACAAAACAAAATGAACATAGTATATAAACCAATAAAAGAACTAAAACCATATAAGAAGAATGCAAAGAAACATAACAAAGAACAAGTAGAACAAATAGCTAATAGCATTAAAGAGTTTGGTTTTACACAGCCAGTAATAGTAGACAAGAACAATTGTGTAGTAGCTGGACATGGTAGAATATTAGGAGCAAAGAAAGCAGGACTAAAAAGTGTACCAACAGTTTGTTTAGAAGAACTTACAGAAGAACAAATAAAAGCATATAGGCTTGTAGATAACAAATTGAATGAAAGCGAATGGGACTATAACTTACTTGATGAAGAACTAAATGAGCTATGGGACGATGGTATATTTGACATGACTTTGTTTGGATTTGAAATGGAAGAACAACAGGAAGAAGATGAAACAAAAAAGAAAGTTGAATTTGAGGTAAAGAAAGAAAATAAAATAATAATTACTTGTAAAACAAAAAGACAAACAGAAGACTTGTATAAAAGACTAATTGAGGAAGGGTATTCATGCACAAAGAGGATTTCAGAGTAATAAAACAGAAAGGATTTTATAAACTTATAAATGGTGACTGTTTGGAAGTTATGAAGGGCATACCAGATAAAAGCATTGATTGCATTGTGTGCGACCCACCATATGGCACAACAGCGTGTAAATGGGATTCTATTATTCCTTTTGATTTAATGTGGGAACAGTTAGAAAGGATAATAAAGGATGATGGTGCAATTGTTTTATTTGGTTCTGAACCTTTTTCAAGTGCATTAAGAATGAGTAACATAAAAAAATATAAATATGATTGGAAGTGGATAAAAGATAATTGCACAGGTTTTCAAACTGTAAAAACACAACCTTTAAAAAAACAAGAAGATATTATTGTCTTCTCATTAGGAACAATTGCTAGTGGCAGTAAAAGAAATATGAAATATTATCCACAAAATTTGACGAAAATAAAACCTAAAATTAAGAAAGTTGGAAAGAAGCCAAGATATGTAGGTGATAGATTGAAGCAAGAGGGGAGGGAATATGTTTGTAATTTCTCAAACTATCCAACCAATTTGTTGGAATTTCCAAGAGAACAAAATTGTGTCCATCCGACACAAAAGCCTGTTGATTTATTATCTTATTTGATAAAAACATATTCAAATGAAGGTGAAACAGTATTGGACTTTACTATGGGTTCTGGAAGTACAGGAGTTGCTTGTATGGAAACAGGTAGAAAATTTATAGGAATAGAGTTAGACGAACAGTATTTTAAAATATCATGTGGGAGAGTTAAGAAGGCATTAGAATACAAAAATGATTATGGTGATTGGTAATTTACAAAATGTTAAAATAAAAGCACGTTAAAATATACGTGCTTATTTTATTATATAAATAAATATAAAATATTATATAAAAACATATTGACTTTCTGTTATATTGTGTTATAATATAATTAAAGATAAGGAAAACAAAGTAAACAAAAGGAGAACAGAAGAATGAGATATAAAGAGATGAAAACAATCACAGTTGGTAATGAAAAAGAAAATTACAAGTTTAAAGTTGGAACAAAGTTTATTCATAAAAAATATGGCGTATGTGAGGTAACAAAGATTTATAAATATGATTACAGATATGTTGTATTTAAAGACATGTTAGGACATGAATACGAAGCTTATGCTGGATTTAATAGTGGATTGTACATTCCTGTTATTTTTGTAATAAATGAAAAATAAGTGTTGACATTTATGAAGGTTTATGTTAATATATAATCAGAAAGAAACAAGAGAACAAAACAAGGAGGTATAAGTTATGAATGATACACAGGAGAATTACAATACATTGTTAGAAAGTATTAACGCAAACAATATTAGTGCAGAGGATTTACTTGACAAATTTACATATTGGTATGGGTTACAGTTGCTTAGTGATGATTTCATGGAGTTCTTAAAAGAAGAAGAAATTATATATTAAATTGTTGATATATGGATATTTAGAGGTATAAGAAAGCAAAGAAGGAGTGAAAACATGGTAATTAATAATTTAATGGATTTAATCAAAAAGTTGTTCAATGATAACTATGAAAATATTATTATTGTTGATTCGGGTGACAGAGAGAAATATGAAGCAGATAAAATGACGGTTAAGGAATTGAAAAAATATGACATAAAAAAGATAGATGTGATAACAGCGTCAGAAAATAAGATATACATTTTGTTTTAGAACAATTTGACAGGTGTTAAAGTCATTAAAACACACAAATAAAATATGGTACATGGAGGAGTTTCGCTTCTCCTCCATTAATGCCCTATAGTGTAATGGTAGCACACAAGAATTTGACTCTTGGAACACTGGTTCAAATCCAGTTAGGGCAGTTGAAACAATATAAACAAGAATGAAGAAAGAAGGAGAATGGAATATGATACATACAGTATTTCCAAAAGATGAAAATGAAATGCCACAGGATTTCCAGACGTATGAAGAAGCAAAAGAATATGGAGATGTGGAATTTGGAGAAAACAAATATACGATTGAATGTACAGAATGAAGGAGAAAAAACATGGGAAGATTAGAACAGGGTTCATTTGAAGATATTAATAATTTTATTTCAAAAGGATATGAACCAATTGGAACATTAAATTTTGTATTAAAAAAGCATAGAGAGTTATTAATGGGAAATATTTTAACACTTTATATAGATGATGAAATGCATATTATAGATATACAAGCAATATATGAAGAAAATCCATTTCCACGTTTGATAAATTATATGAAATAGTTTGTGAATAGAAGATAGAAAGTAGTAAATAATAGTTGCATTATAAAATAGAATATGGTATAATAATTATAAGCAAAGATAAGTTGTGCAGAAACCAATGGTACTAATGGAAGAACAGAAACTACATTATCTTTGCTTATATTAGTGTAAAAAGAGGTAGAACATATGCAGAGTAATTTGAACGTATCTGCAAGATTTACTTCTTTCGTACAGGATTGGGACTATGAACAATATTTACTACTTGGTGGATATGGTAGCGGAAAGAGTTATGCAATAGCAGAGAAAATAGTATTAAAACTATTAGAAGAAAAAAGAACAGCACTTGTAGTTAGACAAGTAAGGGAAACAATAAAAGATTCATGTTACAGTCTGTTGAAAGAAATAATAGAACAAATGGGAATGTTATCAAATGTAACTGATGCAAGGAGTAAAAGCAGAAACAAGATTATATGTGTACAAAGTCCTATGGAAATTCGTTTTCCAAATGGTTCAAGAATAATCTTTAAGGGAATGGACAAGGTAGAGAAAGTCAAATCTATTAATAATGTTTCAATAGTATGGCTTGAGGAATGTTCAGAAATTAGATATGAAGCATATACGGAGTTATTAGGACGTTTGCGTGTACCAAATATGACATTGCATTTTATTTTGTCTTGTAACCCAGTAGGGAAAGAGAACTGGGTATACAATACATTTTTCAGAAGATTAGACAGTGTAGGAAAGGAACATATAATTTGTGATGAACAAGAGTTATACAAGAAAAGAACATTAATCAAAACATTGGAAGATGGAAAACAGAAAGTGTACTATCATCATAGTTTACCGGATGATAACCCATTTTTACCACAGTCATATATAAACCGATTAGATGGTTTGAAGTATACAGATGCGAAATTATGGCTTGTAGCCAGATGGGGTAGATTTGGTGCAAATGGTATTAAGGTATTACCAAATTTTGTTGTAGCGAAACATGCAGAACAATTTATAAATACAGTAAACAGTATATCAGCAAGTTATCACTTTTTTGGTATTGATTTTGGATTTGAAGAAAGTTATAATGCACTTATAAGTTGTTGTGTAGACGATAAAAACAAGATATTATACATCTATGATGAGGTATATATGAACAAAGTAACTGATGATAAATTTAGTAGAATGCCAAAAGTGTTAAAGGTAGCACAAAGAGCTGGAAGGTGTGAAAAACCAATAACAGCCGATTGTGCAGAACCAAAAACAATACAATATTACAGACAGCAAGGTTTCAACATGAACAAATGTAAAAAGTATGCCGGAAGTAGGTTAGAGAATACAAGGAAAATGAAGAGGTTTAACAAGATTGTTTGTTCGCCTAAATGTAAAAATACAATAAGAGAGTTGAAAGATTTGACATATGCAAAAGACAGTCAAGGAAATGTTATCTATGATGAATTTAACATTGACCCACACACGTTTAAAAATACCACAAGACTAGGCGTGTATAAAACGATGGAAAAACTGGAAAGGCTGAAACGCAGACCAGAGCGGAAGTTATACAGTGTATGGTTGTATAACACGCGCAACGCATAGGAACTGACGAAAGAATAATGTTCCCACGAGCCATTGTGATTTAAGAAAGGAGATTGCCAGTAATGTATGAAAGAAAGAAAGTCAATACATTAGCAAAAGATTATGAACAAGTATTAGATATTTATGAAGTTGATAAGTATGGGAATGTGTATGGTAATGATGGAAACGAGTTAAAACAAAGTTATAACAGTACAGGATATAAACAAGTATCTTTGAAGTTAAAAGATAAGAGAAGATGGAAAAAATGCTTTGTGCATAGATTAGTTGGATATGGCTTTGTTTTAGGACATTCTGAAAGATATAATGAGATAGACCATATTGACACAAACAAAACAAATAACAAATATAACAATTTACGTTGGACAGATAGAAATGGAAACATGAGCAATATAATAACACGTAGTAATATGTGGGGTGCGAATGGAGTACAATGTTATGTTTATGATTTTAGATTAAAATACATAGGTAAGTTTAGTTCGTTGTATGAAGCTGAAAAAGCAATAAACAGAACAATTAGAGGAATCAACACACGAGTAATGGAATATTACATATTAGAGGATTCTAATTTAAGTCGTGTACTAAAAATAAATAGAAAACAAAAAATACAGTCTGTTGTTATAACTGATATGGAAACAAAGCAAAAGTTTTATTTCTATTCTAATCGTGAAGCGAGAAGGTTTTTCGATAATAAAGTAAACATAACACAAGCTATTCAACATAATTGGACAGTAAGAGGCAAATATAAAGTTCGTAATTTAAACTATAAAAAATTAATAGGTATGCTAGACTTGTAGGAATAGAAACTACAAGAGGATAGGATAAAAAACCTATCGAAGAAACGTAGTGCATTGTGGTATGCATTGGATAAATATACAGTAGCAGATATTAAAGAAATGAAAACAAACAGTAAAGCCGGATAGGAGGTATATGATTGAGAAGTAAAAAAGCAAAAGAGATTGAACGTATACAAAGTATGCAAGCAAAAACATTAGAATCAAATGGAGATGATTATATTGTCGGGATATATAATGGATTAGAAATGGCATTAGCGGTATTACTTAATAGAGAGCCTGTATTTGTCTCTAAATTGAATGAAACACAAGTAATTGATAAAACAGATGAAGAAGAAGAAAAAACCGGAAGAACGGTGTTTAGCGGTGTTAGAAAGGTAGGTGCTAATCATGAGAGTGCTTAAATTTCACGTCAAAGGAACAAATGTTGAGAAAGATTCTAGTTGTGATTTTGATAACATTGTAAGAGGTTCAAACAATTGGTTACAATTAGAATTTGATTTTGACAAAGAATGGAACAGGACAAGCCGTGTCATTTCATTAAAAAATCTTGATGGAGAGGAAAGAAATATAATTTTACAAAACAAAGTTGTATTATCGGAAGAAGTAACAAAAGACAGTATTTTTAGTTTTGTATTATATGGGAAAGATGGCGATAGAAAGATACAAACAAATAGAATGACTATAAATCAGACATAGGAATAAAAGGAAGATATATAGGAGGGTTGATAAATGAGTTTAAACATTTTGGAAATTGAACAAGGTAGTATAAGAATAACAGATAGAGATGGAACAAAAGTACAATTGCAATGCCTTAAGGAAGATTTAGATAAACTACCATTAAAAGGAATTTCAAGTGGTAGTAGTTGTTTTGTTTTAGATGCACTTGATACAGAAAATAATTTTTATTTGTTCAATAAGCCGAGAAAACAAGATGGTAAATGGTATCCAGTTTAGGAGGTGAGCAAATGACAGCAGAACAAGTATATGCAATGCTTAAAAAGCGTATAGAAGCTAAAGGAGTGACACAGGAAATGGTTGACAAAGCAATAGAATCTTATCTTGAAAGAAATCCAATTAAAAAGCTTGTATATAATAGTGAAACAAGAACATTAAAATAGGAGGAATAAACAGGAATGAAAGAAGTAAAAGCAGAGTACATTATATCGAAAGATGATGTTACAGATGAAGAAGTGCATGTGCAAATGATACCGCCAGAACCGGAAGGAGAAGATTTAGGCGGTATTACATATGCCGAACGAGAGAAGATAGCAAAAAATGAAACATTTGAAGTTGAGGTAACGCAAACAGCATCAGAAATTGTTGCAACAAAAACATACAATGAAATTATGGAAGCGTATAGTGCCGGAAGAGATGTTATTGCAAGATATAATAGTGAGTTATATTCTGGTACGGAGCTTGTAATGCAAAAAACAGGAAATTCAGTTAACAGAGTTGAATTTGTTGGAACAATGGAATTATCAGACAAACTTATATTCTTACATTTGGAATGCAATAATCAAGATGTTTGGAAGTTAATTTCAAAACAATATTTAGAAGCAAGCAATTATTATTTAGCGGTAGAAGATGGAGCTGGCGCTCATAATTCAATTTATCGTGGAAAGAATCTTGGAACAACAATAACAGATGAACA
>ERZ1024365.14-NODE-14-length-52735-cov-15.138193_pt1 | contig 52735 bp, 52 predicted proteins | sample MGYA00520788_ERZ1024365 | MGnify/ENA primary metagenome ERZ1024365 (study PRJEB33242, sample SAMEA3444265) | Homo sapiens | biome: Host associated; feature: Gastrointestinal tract; material: Stool | place: Uganda | collected 2011-01-01 ... | reverse complement strand
CATTGTACAGCTACGATTATTCCCCGCCGGACACGTTCCGTTTCTTCGTGTCTCCGTGTTCCCTTGGAGTGACTATAGTATAGCATTTTTTATTTTTTGCTCGAAACATCCATGCAATCCGTCGCCCATATTGTAGATAAGGTATAAAAGGAAATTCCGTACTGCCAGCCAACAAAATAGCACCTAATAACGGAAGGTGTGATTTCAGAAAATTCGCATGAATCCTAGAGTTTTCAGGCCATACCCCGGGGGTGGTTAAAAATCCGAAGGCCGAGTCGGTTTGTGTCGCGCGTACTAGTTGTTCTATCTCCCCACCTCATCCAAAACGTTCCGAATCACCCAAAATCCATGTCTCAATCCACTCTTGATGGCAACATTTATACATATCCAAAGCCCTCTAAATCACCCTATTTCATTGCCATTCCAATCCTTTTCGTCGCCCCAACAACACATCACAACCGCGTCCGGAACCCTATCCGGTAAACAACGATGTATCGAACAATTATTTAGACCACTTTTATGCCCTTTCTCTGCCATTTTTAGTAAATTTTTGCCATTTTCGCTGCTGCGCATGCAGTAAAAACGCCTCAAAACGCTTTATTTTGTTAATTTTTCGCTCAAAAAGCTTCATTTTTATCATTTTTCATCCATTTTCGCTTATTTTTTAACATTTTAACACCAAAAACTTTTATTCCGGCATTTTTGCCAAAACTATTGCTATTACGGCGGCGCTGGTGTATAATAAGGTATAAAAGAAAGCCCGCAGTCTTCCACGGCTGCGAGCTTTAAATCCGATTTATTATTACAATGTTGTAGCACTTGAAATCATGGAGGCATTGCTTAATGAAGTTTTATGACACCTCTGCCCTACTGGATCTCCCTGCGGAGACACTGTTAGCGCAGCCATTTCTAATCGCTAATACGACCTTATGCGAGCTCGAAGATATTAAAACCAATGGCAAGAAGGATGAATCCACCAAAGCTAAGGCACGTGCCGTCACTAGAATGTTGGCAGAACACATGGACATGTATACAGTTGTTGTGATTGATCCACTTGTCGCAATCTCCATTTTTGAAACCCACCCCATCAAAGACAACAACGATGGATGGATTATGGCTGCGGCACGGTGGTGGCTTGACACTACAATCCGAAATTTAGAAGATGCCGTAGAAGCCGATCAGCGCGAAACAATATTTAGTCTTCAGCCGCAGGTTGACTCTTTCCAATTTGTCACAAGCGACCTAAGCTGTCTGAACCTTGCGAAGCATGTGATGAAGTTGCCGACAGAATATACTTTCCCTGATGCAGCGTATAGGGCACAAATGGCGCAGCAGTATAAAGGTTGGACTGAAACCACTTTAGCTGATGGCGGTGAGGAAGCTATGGCGATGGCTTACCAGACCCATGATGAAGGTTACACATATCAAAATCTGTTCAACACGCCCCTGAATGGCTACCTGATTGTTCGTGATCCAGACACCGCAACTGATGACAATCCTGCAGGAGACGCAGTGGGCTGGCTCCGCTGGAACGGTAAGAAATATGTGCCGCTCAAGTACAAGAAGATCAGTAACCGCTTCACTGGCGATATTAAACCTCTGAACGACCAACAAAAACTCGCCTTTGATATGCTCCAGAACGATGACATTACCGTAAAGATGCTGGCTGGCACATTCGGCAGCGGCAAGACGATGCTTATGGTGTCCTCTGCTATTGATATGATCGAGAAGCATAAGTTTGACAAGCTGATCTGGATTCGCAATAACATCGAGGTCAAGAACACAAAGGAACTCGGCGCACTGCCCGGTACTCTGCTTGATAAGCTTGGAGCTGCATCGTTCGCTGGCCCTCTTGCCGATCATCTGGGTGGTGAAGCCGGCTTGGAATATTGGATCAATAACGGACAGGTCGAGGTAGCTCACCTTGGCTTCATTCGTGGCCGCGATTACAAAAACTCTATTTTAATGGTGAGCGAAGCTGAAAACCTGACAAAAGAACACGTACAGCTGCTACTTGGGCGTGTTGGTGAAGGATCTATGCTGTGGCTTGATGGCGACTTAAAGCAAACTGACGAGGCCGTGTTCGAAAATAATAGCGGTATGCGTAAGGCGATTCAATGTTTGACGGGCGATCCTCACTTTGGATATGTCTATCTGAATAAGACAGAACGTAGCGAGACCGCCCAGCTGGCTGATCTATTGGATTAAGGAGCAGAACAGGATGATAAAAGTAAAGATAGACGGTCTACAAGCGAGGGATTACATATCTCCTACTGGCGACTGGAATTATGAAGCAATTGATGCTCTGGGGAAAGCTTTATGTGACAAATACCGAGAAGCCGAAACTGAGCAGATCTTGGAAGAATTCAAAAAGTATACAGAAAGAACGGGTATGGCACACGAAATCGATCCTTTCTCCATTGATTATATCCGTGATCAGATTGGTTGGATGATTCGTCCGCTCGTTCATCGCAACATGACAATGCGTGAGTGGCTACAGGTTAATGCTTTGACATATGGAATCGTAGAAGAACTACTCCCCTCTTATCTTGATAATATGGCCGCAGTAAACCAGATGAGAAAAGAATTTGACAGTGTTGCTGCACATCGATATTTGATCACACCATTTGATAAAGGACACCCGCATGGAACTAATGAACGAAACTAGTTTGAATACATTCTGGGCGATTGATGAGTATTTGACTTATAAGATGTCGCGATACTTTGACACATATATTCTTCTACTTGGTTTAAAAGACGATTCTGGTTTCTTTATGAATTTTATGGGTGGTAAAGGTGGAGTTGAGGGCAATCTATATAAAAAAAAAGGACCAGCAGTATTCGCATTTATTGGCGACAATTACAAGATCCTGCGTAACGATGACGCCAAATGGATCATTGATCTAGCTTTAAAACTATGTGAACAATTATTTGATTAAAAATAAAACACTGCGCATGCAGTAGGAGAACAATTATGGCAAACGAACTAAAAATTTTTAATTCCGATGTGATTCCTGTTTATGAAACAGACACTGGTGAAAAAGTTGTACTTGGTCGTGAACTGCACGAAAAACTTGGACTCAAAGCAAGGTACAACGATTGGATCAATAATATGATTGCTTACGGATTCACAAATAATGTCGATTACACGTCGATTACTAAAAATTTAGTAAACGGCGGAAGAAAAGTCGATCATGTGTTGTCGCTTGATATGGCAAAGCACATTGCGATGATTCAACGTACTCCCCAAGGGATGGCTGTCCGTCAGAAACTTATCGACCTTGAAAAGAAAGTCAATAACGGGTTGATGATCGAAGCTCTTTGTAATCCTGATTCTGTTATCCAGCTTTTGACCGCATATTCCGCTGAACAGAAAAAGACGGCAGAGCTTACGGCAAAGAATGCCGAGCTAACCCCGAAAGCGGAATTTGCAGACGCTATTACAGCATCTAAAGCAACCATCCTAATTGGAAATCTCGCCACAATATTAAATCAAAACGGTTGTGATATTGGCCAGAATCGCCTGTTCAAATATCTGCGTGAAAATGGATACCTCATCTCCCAGAAAGGTGATCGATACAATACGCCAACACAGCGAGCTATGGATATGGGATTGTTCGAGGTTGATACTTCCCTTTTCACTACCGCTTATGGCAATGCAAAGATTTCATACACGACACGAGTCACTCCAAAGGGCCAACAGTATTTTATTGATAAATTTGTAAAAGAGCGTGGCACAAATCTGATGATTCCAGAGGCTGTATGAGGAGACCAGTAAGCTATGACCATTGATACTGTGATAAACAATCTGTACGACGCCGTGATTGAAACTCAAGATGCCACATGGTTCGATTATCAAGGATTTCGCTGGGAACTTGGTCATGATTTATGTTTTCACCCACGACATATTCTTTATGAAGCAATCTGTCAAGGTGATCGAATGGCAGAACAATATAAACATCCTATTCCCTATTATCCTGAATCCGAATGCGAATGTATCTGTGAAAGTTTGTTATAAGGAGAGCTCTGTCAGATGGATAGAATATTAGCCCCGCGCGGTGGCGGCCGCACATATCAAGTGTGCAAATATGCGATAGAACATGACTGTGATATTATCGTACCAACTGCAACAAATGTACGCACATGTCAAAATACATTAAAGAAGATATGCAACGACTCTGATGGTACTTATAAATTAAGAGCAGATGGCGGCCGAGGAAGTATTATGACGTTAGGAGTAGGTTTTCTTGCCGTGACAATTGATATTGCTGAACGTCCGACAGTTACTATAAAGATTTATACATCTAATGGTTACTTGCATAGTCCACACCAATTATCTGGTCGCGACATTATTGCTGACGATGCCGACGAATGCCTACGATCTATCATTGGACTCAGATTGAAAGCTTGCTCTATTACGACTTATGATCCAGCCGATGTAGCACTCAAGCCCGCAACACAGAATGATACAGAATGCATTTGTGACAGTTTATTGTGATGGAGGTACAAACATTGGACCCTAAAATTGAACGGCTATTCAGTTCTTATTGGACAAGAGATATGCCAAATCCAATATATAACAGCGGTAATACATATGAAAATATCACATGGATTGATTCATATGGTACACCACATACACGACGAGCCGAGGTGGAGTATTGTCCAGGGTACAAGATAGCTTCCTTTGATACTGAAGAGCCGCAGGACGAGTGCTATTGTGAGTCACTTCTATGAGGTACTGCGATGGATCTGCCAGTGATAAATTTTGAAAATGGCTCACGAATTGAAACTATAAATTATGGTATTCCCACCTATTACCTATCACATGCTACGACGCCAATATGGAGTGATATAGATTATACTCAAACAATTCCTGATGCCGATATGATTGATTTAGCGTGGGTGGAAATAAAACGTCGCATTGCAGAATGTGATACATGGAGAAGCCCTCCTGCTATCAGCACTGATACATATAACACAGGTTATCGCAACATTGATTTATTCAAAAAAGAATATGAGGAAATACAAGAAATGAGGATTTTATTTGTAAGACCTGAAGTATATGATGCCGTGTGTGAATGGTATGAAGGATTAAACAATGTGCAAAAGCACCGTAAAGTAACTGCAATTTATAAATCAATTTCTGAATTTCGCGAGCAATTTGATAAAGATAAATTTGGTGTTCGATATACCACGTTCTATTTTGACAACATGCTTGCTCCTACGGAGATATACGAAAGCTTCAAAGAATTTGTACGATTGTATGGAGAAGCGGACGCGCGATATATTTCTGAAGCGTTAAAGATGCGAACAATCGGTGTTGATGAATTGATGTGGCGGAATAATTTTGACTATTTTAAGGTCACATCTATTGATCCAGACTGTATTGAAGATACTATTAAACAGGCAGAGATAGAACAAACAGAGTGTTATTGTAGATCTCTTTTGTGATTGGATGTGATGCAAGAATGAATTATTTAACCAATGAAGACACAAGACGATTATATAGCTATCTTAATGAATCGGAAGACAGGTTACAGTCACAGACAGATGATTTCAATTTGATCTGGGGCCAAAAGAAAAATGAACCGCATTATTACACAATACCGACAGGACAGAAACCAGTAAAGGTTGTTTTTGAAGGAGATAAATCGATTAAAGACGACCACGTTATCCAAGATTGGAACATCTATATTGATGGCCTTATCTTGAATAGCATCGGTATTTATGACTTGAGCAACGAATCGATTAACGAATGTATTTGTGAGAGTTTATTGTAACAGAGGTGAGCTTATTTCATTTAATTGCTTCTGGAAATATTGACTCAGGATTTTATAATTATGATCCAAATCAAACTTGGAAGACTGTGACTACAGTTGCCGACCTTTTAGCAACAAAAAAGGATGTTGAGACACTTGAACAGGAGATAAAAGAATTACAAAAGAAGATAGATGAATTGACGGGACCTTGTTATTGTGAGTCCCTTCTGTAAGGAGGTTTTATATGAAAGATGATTCAAAATATCCAGTCACTTTTGGTGAGATCATGGAGTTTATGGGAAAGGCTTATGAGATTGCAAATAATTACCCTGTGACTGTTGAAGAACTTATTTGTGCAATGCAAGTATATGCCGAGTGGCAAGAAAATGTATGTGATGCGAGTCTTGAAGAAACATTATGGATGGAAGATGGAACTCCTATGACGCCAGCATTGACGCGATATTTATATCATCAGATGTATGGCTTGGATGATATGTATGAAAATAACGAGGAGGACGACGACAATGAGTGACCGTAAGCGAGATAAGACATCAAAAAGCACCTATATGCGGGCAGCACGTAAGCAGCGTATGATTGAAAACCAGTTTATGCACGAGGTTGAGAAGGCCCAAGAAAGTGATGAGCGGCAGAGACAGTCTGAACGCCGCAAGCCACGCAAGTATGACCGCTGGGGTGACGAAGATTAAAGGAGGTGCGCAGCAGTATGGATAAGGAACCAAATAAAGTTCCAATGGACAACGATGATGATTATCAGAAAATTCGCATCCAGTCAGTGCCACTTATGGTCCTTATTGCTGGCTTCTTGAGCAGTATTGATTTCGTTGACTGGATTTTTACAATGGCTGAAATGCTCGTCGTGTTCGTGTTGGCATATCAAATCTTTGGGCGGGTACTGTTTACAGCGTTGGTGGTTACTCCGATTCTGGTTGTGTTCATTAGCAGATGCATGGCTGCCTACGATGAAATTGTGTATGGGGACGATGATGATAGCTCCAGCGGCGATGACGATGACGATCCGCATTTTGGAGACCATTGGAACGATCTTACTGGAGGAAGGAAATAATGAAATTCGTTGATTTAACAGGTAAGAAATTCGGAAAATTAACTGTATTAAATCAAGAGGAAGATTATATCCAAGCAGATGGCCGTCATAGATCCAGATGGAAATGTATTTGTGAATGTGGGAATGAGTGTATTGTTGATGGAGATGCACTTAGAACCGGGAACACAAAAAGCTGCGGATGTTTAAAACATCAGAAATGGGCAAAAGATCTTACAGGACAACGTTTTGGAAAGCTGACTGTGATTGGCCGTTCATCAAAATATCTTAATCAAAAAGTTTATTGGCATTGTAAATGTGACTGTGGTAATGAAGTTGATGTTATAGGTTCCTTATTGGTTAATGGAAGATCAAAGACCTGTGGGTGCTCTCATATCACACAAGGTGGTTTTGGTAAGTCGAGGCTTTATGAGGTATGGTTTGCTATGATATCTCGTTGTACAAAACCAGAAAACAAACATTATCCCAACTATGGCGGACGGGGCATTAAAGTTTGTGATGAGTGGCAAGACTTTTTAAAGTTCAAAGAATGGGCAGATAAAACAGGCTATGACGAAACAGCCCCTAGAGGACAATATACTATTGACCGTGTTGATAATAATGGAAATTATTGCCCAGAAAATTGTCAATGGAAGACAATGTTAGAGCAAGCCAACAACAAAAGAAATACTCGCATGATAGAATATAATGGAGAGAAAAAATCTATTTTAGAATGGTCTAAATTAACAGGATTGTCCACCAGTTTAATCAGAAGCCGCTACAATAGAGGTTGGACGCCAAAAGAAATACTGACAATTCCATTTGGTTGTAAAAGGGGTGAAATAGTTGATCAGTCCTAAAAGTTACACAGTTCGCAAATATCCTCTAAGCCTATTTATAAAATATAACTACAAAATTCCGGTAGAAGTTGCAAACGACGCTCAGTACCAAGTTCTCCAATCTGATACAATGTTGCTTCGTCAGATTAGAATTGTCTCAAATAATTATGACGATTATAATCCTTTCATCATATTTATTGATGCAACTGGTGCTCAGAGTAAACCAAAAGTAGTTCGTCATTTGATTGAGCATGGCGCAAAAATTGGTAAATATTCCTTTTCTTTCGGCGATCGCAGCGCATCTATGATTCGTCAGTTTATTTTCTCAATGGTCGAATCTCATATTTGGCCAGAAGTTAATAAACGGATCAGCATGGATTTAGATTTCAAAGACAAGCCAACCGTCCTTAGTAAGTATTATGCTTATCGCGGTCTTGTGCTTTCAAGCTGCCATTGTATTGCACTCAGAGAATGGTTTCCAAAAATCATTGTTGTCCCAGATACGTTCATAACTATTCCGAATCAAAAGATAAAATATGTTCGTGATGAAGAAGTCGAATTTATTGATCAGAAAACCGGAGCAAAACGCACTTGGAAGCAAAAAGCAATTGCCAAAAAAGAAACCGATATTGAAATCAATATGTTTGACGGATGCGGTATCGCACACCCTTCTTTGATGCGTGAAGTAGAACACCGAATTGGGACAACAGAGCGAATCAATAGTATGGTATTCCGCATGCCATATTTTAAGGGTGTTTTTAATGAAATGGATTATGTCACATTCTATGAAGAGCGTGGCGTTACCGAGATCACTGACATTTGGGGCGTCAATCATTCCGTAACTCGTGACGCAGAACCTATGTTTATTGCTTGTGAAAGCATGTACAAAGGTTATAAATATTTTAAGCACGATGGAACCATTAATGATTGGAACCATTACAAAGAATTGGCGTTAAAATATGATCACGCATTAGGTATCGCAAAATGGAATTACCAAGCAGATAAGGAGGTTTTGGTTAGTCTTGGTAACTACCAGCTTATTCAAGACCTTTCCTCCGTGCCATTCGATGAATTTAAACACTTAGCAGATAAATCTGTGGATTGGTATGAAAAAATCGTAAGCGGCGACCCAATTTTTACATACTGCTTTCTTGGCGCGTTAGCTGATAATACCGAACCACTCAATCACTACGTTGCTGCTATTATGCGAAACCCAGAAATGGTTCACGAACCAAGTGTTAAAGATTATTTCCATGGTCTTCTCGATAAATATCGCAATGGATTTAAGTGTGGAAAGTTGTTCTTTAATGCGACATTTAAATTTCTACTTCCAGACCAAATTGCTTTGATGGAGGCTATTGCGGGACTTCCAATAAAAGGCTGTCTTAAAGCTGATGAGTTTTATAGCTTTGATAGGCGTGGCGTTATTTTAGGTGAGCGTGCATTGGGACGCAACCCACATATATGCCACCAAGAGCACGTGAAGCTAAAAGGTATCAACAATGAATTGACACAAAAATATTGTAGCCATCTCGTCAACTGCTGCATGATAAATGTGTTCTCAATAACCCCACAACGGTTGTCGGGGGCCGACTACGATGGGGACTTAACACTGTTATCAAATGAGCCGATTATTATCAATACTATTCCTGACGATGGATACGTTACAATCGATATTGAAGACAAAGTGACAAGTCTTGCTCAAGTAGACAACCTTGAAAATAAACTCGCCTGTACTCTTCGTGGCCTTAAAAGTATGATTGGTGAGATTAGTAATATGGCATCTGTATATCACAACCGTGTTGCACGTACAGAAGAGACCAAACAGTTATACGAAGACTATATTGATCTTCTTTCAGTAGCAAACGGGAAGGCCGTGGATTTCGCGAAAACCGGTGTGCTCTACCCTATTCCTCGCCAGATCAGTAAGTGGGCAAAGGCAAGCGGAATGCCATATTTCTTCAAATACAACGGTCCATATTATGCCCGACTTCACAATTTGAGCAAGGCTCATAGCAATATGAACCTACTTTGTATGAGTTTGGAACGTTGGGAACGCGGGGTTCGTTGGCGTAAAGAACCGGCTGGCAGCTTTGATTGGCACATTATGTATGATGATGCCGTAGGCTATGATCAGGCTGTCTTTGATGAAATCGAAGGTATCTTCTTGGATTTCAATAAATACCGTAAACAACAGCTCGAGTTTGAAAAGAAATGCCGTAACTGGCAGCTATATAAGAACGATATCAAGGATAAAATCACCAAGGAAGAAGCAAAAACTTATGAGACAAACTGGCAGGCGATCTATAACGTATACCGTAACAAATGCAAACTGATCTGCCCTGACGTGCGCGAACTTGCCAATATTCTAGTCGTACTTTGCTATGAAAAATATCCAAACAAATTCAAAAAGTTCTTATGGCATATGGCTGGCGCTGGCGTAGTTGAGAATATAAAACCTGTTCCTGTGCAGTTGCCAGTCCACGACCCGAATGGCGAGTACGAATACCTTGGCCAAAGATACAGTCTGGCTGAGTCGAGGACCTATGAAGCGAGGGTAAAATAATATGGACGATTTAAAAGATTTAATAACTATAGACGAACTTGAGCAGACGAATACGATTATTTGCCCATTTTGTTATTCTACGAGAGTGTATCCAGTTATTGGAATAGATGTAAAAATCAAAAACAAATATGCGCCATATCAAGAAGTTAAAATCCAGAGCATCGATGGGTTATATTGTGTTGACTGTAAAACTGCATATGCCACAACTGTCGATAAGGTAATCCAACAATGCAGAGATATTTCAGGCGATCCAGAATTTTATCCAGAATCAGGAGAGGAGAAGATCAATGTTTAATCTATTCAAGAAAAAGAAACCGCAACAGGGAAAAACTCCGCAGCAGATGGAATGCCCTAAGTGTGGCGGAACCATGACATTGACAAGCGGACTATCACGTATCTTTCACTGCAAAGACCAAGACGTTGAAGTACCTGATATTACTGGTATGCTTTGTACCGATTGTGGTGAGCTAATGTTTGACTGGTCTGAAGCGACACGTATCGAAGAATATGTACACAAGGCAGTAGGTTGGGAGGATGTTCCGCAGTGAATTTGGTTGAATGGATCGCCTATTGGAGATTTAATCCGTGTTCGTTTGTAAAAGAATATTTTGGATTCCAATTATATTGGTTTCAAAAATTGTATTTGCAAATACTTTGGAATTGGAGGTTACATGCCATATACGACATTTTATTTGAACGAAAATCTATTGCTAGACAACTGGCATTATTATCACGAGTCAAACTTAATGCTGCGGAACTTACTGAAGCGGACCAATCTCTCCCCTATTGAATGCGCCACGATTTATTATGAACGAATGCGCAACCCAGAGTCTGTTAGTTACGATCGTAGCCATTTGATTCAGATGTTTAGTCGCGGACGAAAGAACAATGCACCGATACTTGACGTACACCAAGTAGTGCTATATCAGAAGGACCTTGACTATATCACCGAGGCGCGGCGGAAATATCACATCAACTACGCGCAGCTCAGAGTTTTATTTGGAGTTATCTTCTTCTGCCGATTGTATGGAACCAATATGGTAGCCTTAGATACAGAGTTTAAAATGAAGCGATTTGGCGGATGTTTTGAGGAACAAACAGAGATCACATATTGCAGCGGGCCAAACTGGGATGATGGATACAACACTGTTCGAGGGATGCGGGAATTATCAGACGTATATCTCCTATTGAATAGGACAAGTACGGACGATATTGGTTGTTTATATACATATCCAAATTATTCACTTGATAAAAATGACGTTATTGCGTACACGTTCAATGTGACGCTTGAAAATAATCGACTGAATCTTAGTCCAGTAGTTCGTGAGTTGTTTGATCCGAAAGAATGCTATTGTATGGTATGTGGTGAGCAGTATCATTCAGAGAAGCCAAATGCCAGTCGGTATTGTAAAGATTGCGCCGCTAAAAAAGAAAAAGCGCGGCTTGCAAAAATCAGGGAAAAATAACACATCACACGAAATGAACTTTATTTTCTTAATATATGAAAGGGCGTATCTCTTTCTATTTAAATTAAAAAGGAGAACTAATATTTATGATTGAAATTACAAAGAATGAGGCTACTTATCTGCGCAAGGTTATTCCCAATGTCCATATCACCCGCACGACTCATAAGTGGTATGCAGAGGAGATTAAGTCTGTTTTGACACAGCTGCCTGGCAATGTCGAGGCTGAAGCCGCTCTCCGAGAACTGAATCGTACTCAGCGCACTATTTCTAATTTTGAAATTTGAGGTGCTGAATGGACGAATTTAAAAAAAGAGAAGAGGAAACACTGGACGAGTATGGTCTCCGTATTGGCACTGCCTGTGATGAGCGGCGACTTACATGGGAAAAGGCTGCTGTTTATTTGAATGAGGCAACTGGCTACGAAAATGGCGAATGTGCTTATCGCAAAAAGTATAAATCTTGGCGAGCTGGCTATGACTATGCATTGGAACATGTACGGCGGGACCAACTCTCTGCAGAAGTGCAGCGTATTAAAATCGAGCAGATCAAGGCCAGGGATGAACGGGCAGCGGCTAATAAGGTTTACCGTGATGTTGCACGAGCAGAATCCATTAAAGACCTGATTACAAAAGCGGTTATTCCCTATGATAAAAGTGATTTTCTAAATGTTGTACAGTACGAAAGCAGCGGACACGATGTGATCGTATGTCTTTCTGACCTCCATACTGGATCTGGTATTGATACTGCGTGGAATAAGTTTGACAAAGAGATCCTCAAGGCACGGCTTGAATCCTATGTTGCACAGATTTATAACATCGTGGCTCGTCATGCCGCTGAAAAGATCCACGTACTACTGCTTGGAGATCTGATCAATGGTCATATTCATGTAAACACTCGGGTGCAGAACAACGAGAACAGTATCGAACAGGTTATGACAGCTGCCGAACTGGTGAGTAATTTTGTGGCAGAACTTTATGAGGTGTGTCAGAATATTGATCTATATTCTGTAAGTGGCAATCATTCGCGTGTGTTCCCTAATAAAGATGAGCAGCTCTCTGGCGATGAACTTGAAGCACTGATTCCGTTTTACATGAAGGCGCGGTTACAGAACCTACCTGGCATTGATATCAAGATTGACAAGCTGGACCCCACGTTTGGTGGATTTAAAGCACGCAACAGTTTGGTGATGTACGCACACGGGGACAAGGACTCTCCTACCAATGTAGTTGAACATCTGACTATGATGGTAAAGCAGCCTATTGATATGGTGTTCCTTGGTCATCGACACACGAACGGACTAACAACCATACATGGTACGAAGGTTATTGAAAGTGGATGTATGTGTGGCACCGATAGCTATGCAGTTGGTGTTCGCAAGAATGATGTTCCGCAGCAGACTGTAGCCGTAATTAATGACGACGGGTTGGAATGTCTATATGATGTCAAGCTGGAAAAGCCAACAAAAATTGTGATTTAACATTGTAATTTAATAGAGATTTTAGACGCCCTGGGCCTTACGGTCTGGGGCGTTTTTATATGTCGCAGGTGACAGCGCCGGTGTGCTGGCCAGCCCCATAAGCTGAGACAAAGAGAAATCTTAGATGCGTTCGACTCGCATACCTGTACCCATTAAATCAAATTAAAAAGGAGGGTTCCGAATTTAAGAGATGGAAGAAAAATTTATAAAAGATTTGGGAGGCGATTACTTCTACTGTTATTCCTACCGCATGGCTTTGTTTATTCGAGCTATGGGATATCGCTATGAAGAAATTGGCGAACACCCTACAACGGGTTCTGTATATACGCAATTCCGCAAAACACAAAAACTCAATGAAATTTTGAAGTTGTGGGATAAGTTGAAGTATCGCTTTGATAACATGTTGGACGATGGAACGGTGGTGAGGAATTATGGCGAGAACTACTGCCGTCGATAAAAAACAGCCACGCATAAAAGTTCCACCTTCTTGGAGTGGCGGTAAGTGCATGTGCTGTGGGAAAATCTATGACGTTCGCAAAGGAAACTTTTCGAAAACGAAGAGCCAATGGTATATGGGTAATGACGGATACCTCCCATGGTGCAATGAGTGCCGTGAGAAGATGTTTGAGTTCTATGCCAAGAAATATAACGATGAAGATGAAGCGATTGACCGTCTGGCCATGATGTTCGATACCTATGTAAATGATAAATTGCTTGACGCTTCAGAACATTCTGTGGCATCCGCATTGAAAATCAACACCTATATGGGGCGACTTAATATACGTCAGTATGCAGACAAATCTTATGACGACGTGATAGATCAGAAGAAAAAAGATGCGTTGGCTGCCGGTGATACAAAGGGCACAAAGGTTACTCAGAAGATGAGAAAATTCTGGGGTGCAGGGTTGGACGAACAGGATTATTTATATCTTGAAGATCAATATCAGAATTTGATTACTCGCCATGAATGCAAGACGGCCGCACAGGAGCTGTTATTCAAGCGTATTGCAAAAGCATTACTGAACTGTGAAAAGGCTGATGCCACTGGAGATACCAAGAAGATCAAGGAAGCCAACGATAATTTACAGAATCTGATGGGGTCCGCACAAATCAAACCGAATCAGACAAACGATAATGCGTTGGCGGACACCAATACGTTTGGCACTTTGATTCAGAAATGGGAAGAAGAAAAACCAATCCCAGAACCTGCACTCGAATGGCAAGACATTGATGGTATCGGTAAGTATTTCAGAGTGTGGGTGCTTGGTTCATTGCTCAAGATGTTCCATTTAAAGAATCCATATCAAGAAGAATTCGACGAAGAAATGGAGAAATATACCGCGCATAAACCAGAAGCGGCTGAAGATGATTCTGCGGATACTAGTCTGCGAGAAACAATCTTTGGTGTTGGTGAAGGAGGTGGTTCGCCTTGAGTAAAGATAAATTAACAGACAAGGAAGTAGCAAATACAAAATCAGAAAAGATAATGAATGCGGTTGCATGGTACTGTGGGTATTATCGAAAAAATCCGCAGCGATTCGCAAAAGAATATTTGAATTTGAATTTGAAATTATTTCAGCAAGTTCTTTTATATCTAATGGTGCGAAGTACAGGTTTCTGCTTCATTGCCGCACGCGGTCAAGCTTAGGCCGCCATTCTATATGAATGAAAAAATCGGGCAATATCGGTGAAGGCTTAACTGCTAATACCGAGATAAGCGAGAAGATTGCGTAAGGCTTCTCGCCATCGTAGAGCGTAGTGGGTGAATAAATATAATCCCGCCAAGAGTGCCCGATGCGAAAAATGTACGCCAATCTGGGGCTGAATTGACAGTCTGATGCAAATGAGAGAAATCTCCAGAGCAGTGGATAAAAAACCACTGGTTAATAACTAATTGCTAGGCAAATCTTTTCTGACTGCTGTTTTTATTGTTATCAAATGTATTCTTTGGCCTGGTACGAAGTGCATTATTGCATGTAAGGTACGAACACAGTCAATCAATATTTTGGATGAAAAAATAATGAAGGAACTTGTTCCAAATAGTCCGTTATTGCAGGCCGAAATAAAGAAAGTTGATATCAACAATCAAAAAGCAGAAATCATATTTAGAAACGGAAGTTATGTTAAAGTCGTAACCGCAACAGACTCCGCTCGTGGTGCTCGTGCTAACCTGATTCTGGTCGATGAATATAGAATGATGGACGAAGATATTATCAATATGGTCTTGAAAAAGTTCCTGAACATTGTTCGTCACCCTGGTTATCTTGACAAACCCGAATATAAACATCTTGCCGAGCGAAATCAGGAATTCTATTTAAGTTCTGCATGGTTCCAGAATCATTGGAGCTATGAAAAATGTAGAGACTACTTTGTGAATATGATTGATCGCAGTAAAAGATATTATTGTTGCGCTTTTGATTATCGCATGAGTATCAAAGAAGGACTGCTGCTTAAAGAGGCGGTCGAAGATGAAATGTCCGAGTCGAGTTTTTCTGATTTGAAGTTCGCGATGGAGATGATGATCGAATGGTTGGGCGCTACAGAAGGCGGTCTATTCCAGTTTGATGACATCAATAAAACTCGTGTCATTGAGAAAGCGTTCTATGCACCGAATATTGTGCTCTCTGCAGCTGCTACAGATGTTCCAAAAAAGAAGAATGGAGAGGTACGTATCCTAACTGCCGATATTGCACTGATGAGCAGCAAGAAAAACGACAACGACGCAACCAGTATTTTCCTGAACTGTATGGTTCCAAATAAATCAGGCCGCTATACCAGTAATTTCGTTTATTCAGAAAACGTTGAAGGTATGAGCGTTCAGAATCAGGCATTAAAGCTGCGTCGTTATTTTGATTACTTCGATTGTGATTACCTTGGCATTGATGCTCGCTCGGTTGGTATCCCGTTGATTGACCTACTGATGCGCGATATTTACGACCCTGAAACTGGCGAGACTTATCCTGCCATCAGTTGTTGTAACAATCCGGAAATTGCCGATCGGTGTTCTGATAAAAATGCCAAAAAGGTTATCTGGGCTATCATGGGTAGCTCGCAGTTCAACAGTGATGTTGCGATTGGACTACGTAGTGGTTTCCAGCAAGGTCGTATTCATCTGCTTCAGAGCGAGTATAGTTGCGAAGATCAGTTACGGAAACTCTATAAAGGCTATGATAAAATGTCGCCCAGTGAACGAGCTGCGCTACAGTTACCGTACATCAATACTGGCTTGGCTGTGAATGAGCTTGTTAATTTGGGATATGAAACCGTAAACAACGTGATTAAGGTCAAGGAAAAATCAGGATGTCGCAAAGACCGTTACTCTTCCCTGTCCTATAACTACTATATCGCACAACAAGTTGAACGTGGCTTGGAGAAACGGCATAACAAACCGAAGATTCTCGACTTCAACTTTAGAGCGCCGGTATTAAAGAAGGGAGGTCTGTAATGGCTGAAAAACAACAGAAGGTGGCTGTCACAAATCCCAAGAATGGCCATACTTCTTATATTACTTATTCTGATTTATTAAAGGGTGTCTATGCCAATCTATCTAAGATTGGTATTCGCAATCTTGAATCAACATCAGAGACAAACCCGACATATACAAAATACACGAAAGACCAGATTATCACATATCTTGGCAACCCGGCCAGCTACGAAAAGCAGCTTCGAAACATGAGCAAGTATCTGTTCAACATCTCGAACTACTATCGCCGACTGATTCAGTATTTTGCAAATATGTCTACGTTTTCGTATACGATTGATTCGTATGGGATTGACCGCACCAAGACGATAAATGCTAACAAATACAAAAAGGCGTATTATGCTAGTAAAACCGCAGTTGATTTGATGAACCTGCCGCATGAAGCTACAAAAATGTTTACTATTGCATTCCGTGACGACGTTTATTATGGCTATGAATGGGAAACAAATGACAGTGTATCATTCCAGAATCTTGATGCTGACTATTGTAAAATCAGCAGCATTGAGGATGGCGTATATAATTTTGCATTCAATTTTTCATACTTTGACTCGAATGCAGACAAACTGCCGAATTATCCACCTGAGTTTCAGACAATGTATAACACGTACAAGACGAATACCCAGTTATATAAATGGCAGGAGCTAGATAGCACGAAATCGATTTGTATCAAAGTGAATGAGCACGACTATATTCCTATTCCCCCGTTTGTGAGCCTGTTTAGTGCTCTGGCTGACATTGAAGATTATCGCGCAATCAGTAAAAACGCCAGCGAGACGAACAACTATAAAGCTCTCGCAATGGAAATTCCACTCAATGAGGATGACGGTTCTTTCTTGATTGATTATAATACCGCCAAAGAGTTCTATGACATGATGAGTAACGTGTTGCCGCCGAATATTGGCGCAATTCTGACTCCTATGAAGATCACAGATTGGAATTTCGATAGAAGTGGTGTCAATAGCGATTCGAATGAAGTCGCTAAAGCTGAAGCTAATATGTGGGGCGTAGCTGGTGTCAATAAAATTCTGTTTGGTGGCGGCGAAGATCCATCTGCATCCACATTAAGTCTTTGTACTGTGAACGACCAGATGATTGTGGTTGCTGTTATGCGGCAATTGGAACGTTGGGTAAATCGTAAGCTGAAGAGTGTGTCGAGTTCTTATAAGTTCCGCATCAATTTCCTTCCGGTGACTCATTATAATATCGCTGAGATGCACGACAAATATCTAAAAGATGCCACTTATGGTCTGCCAACCCGTAGAGCTGCCTTAGCAACTGCTGGTTATGCTGGCACTGACTATGAAGATATGATGTATCTGGAAAATGAGATTCTTGGCCTTAGCAATGGAGAAGTCCCGCTCAAGAGTTCCAATACTCAGTCTGGTGCAGTTGCTGGTGATGAAGGTGGTCGCCCAACGAATGAAAGTAAGGGCGAAGGGCTATCAGATGCTGGTAATGTAACCGCAGATAGACAGGAGGAGTGAGATGACACAGGATATTTATGAAATCATTGTGCATGGATCTCACGCCGCCGGGATGGCTAAGTTTTTGACAGACCGTGGTGCACTCCTGCTACGAAAGGACCCACCGAACGACTATGTATTTGTACACGATAATGTATTTAAAAATGCTCTGGCTGAGTTGCAGATTGCGATTCGCCAGGGCTTTTATTTTGCGAACGAGGAGGTGAAATCAGAATGAATCAACGATATCCAATCTCTTTTACAAAGAAGAACGAATATGAAACTTCTGATTTTCGCTTCATTGATGTCTGCATTGATGTGATGCATACAGGTGCAAATAAAAATCGGACGACTTTCACCAAAGACATTATCAACAAAGCAGTCTCCTCTATCGCCAATATGCCAATCTTGGGCTATGTGGTTGATGAATTGGATGATGAAGAAAAAGATTTCAAGGGACACGAGCATGAGCTGCGCGTTACTGATAACGATGTCAAGTATATGTACGCAGGTCATGCTTATGGTGTGATTCCTGAGTCTTGTAATCCGCGCTGGATTATCAAAGACGACGGCACAGGCACTGAGCGTGAATATCTGCGTGTTGATGGTTTGATTTGGACAAAGTTTGGCGATCCGGTTGATATTTTCACTCGCGACATAACAAAGAATCACAGTGTTGAACTGACAGATATGGTATGTGGCCCCAAAGATAAGGACGGGAATACGCCTGTTTCTTCTTTTAAGTTTGATGGCTGCTGCATTCTGTCTACCACTGACCCGAAGATCCAGCCCGCCATGACCGGCAGCTGTATTACGGCGCAGTTCTCTGTAGACGATATCACATCACAAATTCGAGAGCGGCTCTATGAGTACCAAGCTCTTCAGCAGAACTATTCTGCACAAAATGAAAATCCATCCGATGAGGAGAAAGGAGATATAAAGCCAATGAATGAAAATGAAAAGAACCCTGCTGTGACTGAAAATGCTGTGGCAGAAGGCGTTGTGGAGAATCCTGAAATCGAGGCTACCACAGCAGAGAATGCTGCGACTGAGACAGAATCTGAGGCTATTCCTACAGAAAACGCCACATCTGAAGAAGGTGCAGAAAATGCAACAACTGAGCCCCCCGCAGAAGAGGGTGAACCCGCTGCGCCCAGCGAATTTACTTTGACCGCCAATCAGCTTCGTGATGAAGTTTATAATGCGCTGCTTAAGGTTCAGGTTCCTTCTCGTTGGGACCATGAGTGCATGATCCCTAAGTATTGGCTCACTGATATTCAGGGCAGCGAAGTTATTGTAACCGACTCTAGTACATATCAACTGATGGGTATTCCATTCTCTATGAATGGCGATAATGTTGTTCTGGAGTATGAGAACATTAAACGTAAGAAGGTCATTTATGAAGATTGGGATAATGGCGACGTAATGCCCGGCCTAGTCACTATGTTTTCTGCTTTAACCGACAAACTTGTTGAGCTGTCTGACAGCTTTACTAAAGCAGCCAATGAAGTTAGTGAAATCAAACCCAAGCTGGAAGCATATCAGCAGGCTGAAGCTGAGGCGATCGCGGCGGCAGATAAGGCTAAGCGTGATGAGCTGTTCTCCATTATGGACGAAAAGCTTGGCGCCAATGAGGAATATACCGCACTGAAGGAGAATAAGGAGATTTCTTATGCCGATCTGGAAACCAAGTGTTATGCACTGGTCGGTCGTCGGTCTGCAGAATTTTCTTATGTTCCGAACAAAAACAATAAAGGAACTGTCCGCTTTGGCGTGGGTGGCACCCAGAACGGTTCAGATAATGCCGTGTATGGTGGTCTGATGGAGCACTATCTCGGTAAGTAATAATTCAAAAATTTAGGAGGTACATAATTATGGCAAATACTAAGCATGCTGTTGTGCGCACTGACAATCTGGGTGGCACCAAGAATGGTGAACAGCTGGCAAGTGTGATTTTCTATTCTAGCGACGCTACCGCTGAGATCGACAATGGCAACATCGTCGTTCTTGGCGAGAAGGTGGGTCGTGAGGCTTATAAGGCTACCGCTCCCACTGCGACTACTGTCAAGGAAGACCTGTATGTTATTGCAGAAGAGGAGCTGTTCTATGATCAGACTGTCGCTCACTATCTGAAGGAGTGGGTCAATCCGGCTGGCAAGATTATTCGCGCCTATTCGCTGGATTCTAAGGGTGGTTATTCTGCAACTGCCGAAGCATTCGATGGCACTCCTGCTATTGGTAAGTATGTTGGCTTTGTGGCCAATTCCACCAAGGCGAAGGTTCAGGACACCGCTGACGATTCTACCTTCGGCACTATTACCGATAAGGATATTACCGGTTTTGGCGAGGGCAAGTACGAGTATTTCTACATCACCCTGAAGTGATCCCGAAGTATATGAAATTGACATGAAGCCGTCCGTTTATCGGGCGGCCTTATTTTGTTTAGGAGGTTTATATTATGGCTATTGATTCTAATCTGATCAAGCTGGCTGTCGATGGCTACAAGGGTCACGTTGCTGGTGAGTATTCTGTTGGTGACACCCAGGAAGCTCTGCGTAAGGCTCTGGTCGAGGCCAACAACGGCAGCACTAAGCTGAATTGGAAGGATGTTCGTGACGGCAAGTGCAACGGTGTCTTTGCAATCGTTGAGGAGCTTGTGAATGTCATCCACGAGGAAGGTCTGAAGGGTGACGAGTTCTTCATGAACATGGTTGAGGACCGCAATACTTCTCTGGGCGACAGCCCTCTGTTCCATATTGAGAAGGAGTGCCTGTTCGCTGTTGCTGATATTGCTGAAGGTACTCAGGGCATTCGTCGTCAGCGTCTGGAAGGCGGCATGGATATTGCTGTCAGCACTAAGCTGCGTGCCGTCAAGATCTATGAGGAACTGAACCGCGTCCTGGCTGGCCGTATCGACTTTAACAAGTTCGTTGATACTGTCGGCAAGTCCTTCACCAAGCTGGAGCTGGATGAGGCATATGCAGAGTTCACTGGCATGTTCAGCAAGCTGCAGGCTCCGTACATTGTCACCGGTTCTTTCGATGAGGATAAGATGCTGGACCTGATCGAGCACGTTGAGGCTTCTACTGGCGAGACCGCTGTTATCATCGGTACCCAGAAGGCCCTGCGCCAGATCAAGACCGCTGAGGTTTCTGATTCCGCTCGTGAGGATCTGTACAACATGGGTTACTACGGCAAGTTCGCTGGTACTCAGCTGATTCGCGTCAAGCAGCGTCTGGCTACCGGTACTGACAACTTCATCCTGGACGACAAGACCCTGTACGTGTTTGCTGGCGACACCAAGCCCATTAAGCGTATTACCGAGGGCGACGTCACTATGCTGATGGGCAATCCCATGGATAATGCTGATATGAGCCAGGAGTTCCTGATGATCAAGCGCAGCGGCCTGGCCGTTATCTTTGATCATGACTTCGGCGCTTACAAGCTGTCTTAACTGAGAAATTAAATGGTACATGAGCGGTGGGGCAATGATGCTCTGCTGCTTTTATTAAATAGGAGGAACGAATGGCAAGACGTGCTACTACCAGAACCACTGCACCAAAGGCTGCTGTTGAAAATACAACTGTCTCCCCTGCTGTGGAAATTACAAACGATACAATGGTCGAATGTCGCAATGGTACTGCCGGCACTCTGATTTATAAATCCCTGCTGAACCCCGGTTATACCGTTGAGTGGGATCAGTTTGGTGATGTTCAGGAGCTGGAATACCGTGAGCTGGTCTCCATGCGCGGCAATCAGCGCCGGTTCTTTGAGGAGAATTGGATTCTGATCGATGACCCCGCTGTTATTAAGAAGCTAGGTGTGAGTCGCTATTATCAGAATAGCCTGACAACCGATGATTTTGAAGAGGTGTTTACGATGCCTGCTGAAGAGATCAAGAAGATTGTGCCGACTCTACCGGGTGGAACCAAGGATGCAATTACATCCGAGGCCAAGAAGCGGATTGAGAATGGCGAGCTGGATAGTCGAAGTGCTATTAAGGCGCTAGAAGATTCCCTATCCGTTGATTTGGAGAATTCGATCTAAATAAAGGAGGCGGGCTATGGCAACCACTTTTGAAAGTATCTATGCCCGCTGTCGTGGGCGAATTAGGGATTATGACAAAGAAGGCTATACCGATGAGATGTTCAAGATGGCCGAGAAAGATTTGCTACAGGCGGCAATCGATGATTTTGCAGATATCTGCACTCAGGACTTAACCGATTACGACGAAGAGCTTGAGGAATTCAATATTACATTGACCCGCAAAGAACAAGGTATTCTCGCTTTGAGCATGATCGTACATTGGTTAGAGCCTTATGTCTTTAATTCCGACGCGCTGAAGAACGCTATGAGTACAAAAGATTTTACTATGTTCTCCCCTGCTAAACTGCTTGAACAGATGAGGGGACTGCTAGAACAGTCACAGAAAAGACTGAAAGCTGAGATGAATCTGTATTCGTTCAAGGCTAATAGTGTTTCTGCTCTGACTGAGTAAGGCGGTGGACTATGACACGTTCACAGTATAGGAAAATGCTCAATCTCAATGGCCCAACCCAGCGTGACAGAATCATCAACAAATCAGTACATGACCAGAATAAGCTGGCTCCGGTCAGCCCTTCTTATAAAGATGTGACAATCGATGACGTGCCACGTAAACTGAATATTATTTCTTCAACCGTCATGAATCAGAAAATCATCCATACTCTCCCAGGCGAGGATTTTGCCATTGGCAGCATCGTTTACTGGAGCAAGAGTCACTGGCTGATTACTGAACGTGACGCAGAGGATGAGATAACAGTACGCGGCCGCATTCAGATTTGTCAGAAGCAGATTACATGGCAGGACGACAATACGTATGAGATTCGTTCTTTGTGGGCGACCGTTGAAAAGCCGTATTATTCTAATCTTGAAGAAAATAAGACTATGAGTTATTCAACTCGTGAGTTTCGAATCCAAATGCCATTTGATGAGTATTCTGCCAATCTAAACATCGGCAAACGCTTGATGCTAGAAATTGTAAACGGTGTACCTAAGACATACCGTATTACTTCGATTGACCAGATGACCAGTCGTATCGACTACAATGGAGAGCAGGTCGGATTCCTTTCTTTCAACGTTGAACAGGACCTTTACAATCCTGATACAGACAACGCAGAGAAAATGATCTGTGACTATGTACCGATTGATGATACGGAGGAAGAACCACCAGAGATTGTTTATCCGCCAGTGGAAGATACCGCGTCAGAATACAAACTGTCGATTGATTTTACAGGAGCGCCAACCGTTCAGACTGGAGGATTTGGTAAATTATTTACGGCTAAAATTGACGATGAAATATGTGAAGAAGCGAACTGGATATTAACTGGTGAACATGTACCAGATAAAATTCACTTTAAGAATGCCGCTGATACTGTATCGAATCCAAAGTGTAAGGTGGTCTGTATTGATGATCCGAAATTGATTGGGACGGTTGTCACTTTGAAGGTTCAAGTGCAAAAATTAACCGCCAATGTTGAGTTGGAGGTGATCTGATGAATCTTGAAGAAATCGGCTCTTTCAAAAATAAAGTCGTATCAAAATTGATCAACGACGACAATATCTTAGACGTCCTTATCGGCGACGTTGACAATGTTGAAGATCCTGAAACTGTTCTGCTTGGAAAGGATGGGTCAGGGAAAGGCGGCTGCGTGTTCAAGTTTGAATATGTCCCCGATACGCAGGAGAACTCAAAAACATTCTTGTGCATCGAAGTCGTGCCGCAGGAAACTGATGGGGATACGATTACCGATATGACGATTTATGTGTTTGTGTATTGCAGTAAAAATCTTATGCAAACATATCATCGTAAAGGGCAAGCAGGCACTCGTGTTGATATTCTCGCCAGTGATATTGATAAAATCTTGAACGGCAATGACGAGTTTGGAATCGGTCCGCTCGAATGGGCAGGCAGCAGTATTTACAAACCGTCACAACCATATTATGGTCGCATGCTGGTTTATCGCGTGTGTACTTTCCGGAGGCAACGTCGATGATCAGATTAAATTATATAGACCATATTAGTCCCTATGGCGTTATGCTACGAGGCATTGGGCGCATTCACTCACCTATTTTGGGTGATGTGTTGAAGATGGGATATAACCAATATCAGAGAATATTGACACTATTTTTATATACCCCAGAGAAATATTTTACGGACGCTTCTACCGAAGCAAAAATCGAGAATCCGTGGAATCAATTAACAAACGAGCAAAAAAATGAGATGACGATGTATGACATTCTTACATCGGAAGATGAAGTCAGGTCTGAATTAATTTCGGGCCTGGCTCTTTTTGTTTCTGGGGTTCTTGAGTGGGATGAAAAATATCACGCCATTTTGATTGATAAACAACTAGACGCCAACGGAAACATGTCCATTGGAGGCTTTATTGACAAATCGAATTATAAGGTTGTGGTTCAGGTTATTTTGCAGTTGCTGGATATCAGTGACGATGACATGCCTGAAGAAAATCCCAAGTTCAAGAGTGAAAAGGATCGTTTGTTTTGGGAGCGTTTTCAGAAGAAAAAGAAGGAATTTGCGAAATCAAAAAAGGGCGACCCCAATTTGGAGCTGCCCAATATGATTTCTCTTTTATGCACTTTCCATCAAAGTCTGAATTACTCAAATATTTGTGAGCTTACCATTGGGCAGATACGTGATACGTTCTCCCAACTGATGAAAGCAAAACAATTAAATATCGCAGAAATGAACTATTCCGTCTGGGGCGGTAAATACGACCCGTCGCAGTGGATAGAACGAATTGATAAAACACAGGAGGAAAATAATTATGGCTAATAAGAATGCAAATTTCGCCAACCGTGAAGTTGCTGACCTGATGCTGATGGACTACTCCACTAAGAAGATGTTCCTGAATGTTGATTGGGCCAACGTCACCTCTACTTCTTTCGAGGGTGATCGCGTGTTCGCTACCGGTGGTCAGGGCGCACCTAACCGCGTGCAGTTCGACGGCTCTCGTACCGGCACTCTGACCATCGAGGCACAGGTATACCCCGTCAAGGTCTTCCAGATGCTGTCTGGTAACGATCTTGGCACTGAGGCAAACTTCCTGAAGCGCGAGAAGGTTACTGCCGCTGATACTGCCAAGTTGACTCTGACTGACGCTGCAGCAGGTACTTATGTTCAGGTCTTCAAGGCTGACGACGATCTGGGCACTGAGCTGACTGCAACCGTTGCTGATAAGGAAGTCACTGTTACTGTCGAGAGTGGTGTTGAGTACGTTGTGTACTACTACAAGAAGGCCGCTAAGCCTCAGGTTATCCACCTCGATTCCAAGCACTTCCCCAAGGCATATCGCGTCGAAGGCTCTGTCCCCTACAAGACCGAGAACGATGAGATTGTCGAGGCACATCCGATCTGGTACAAGGCCGCTCCTCAGGCTGCTTTCGAGCTGTCTTGGCAGAACACTGGTGATCCCGTCTCTCTGACCATGACCTTCGACGTTATGGCCGATGCTGATGGCAACATTTATGACATGATCTATGAAAATGGCCAGGAGTAATTCCTAAGCAATACATCAGAGGTAGAGTCTTTCGGGGCTCTACCCCTTTTATGAGCGCACGACCGCTGGAGCAGTCATGCGTTGATATGAGGAAACTCACAAATAAGAAGAACACCCACACAGCGGACCAGCTCTCTAATTTGCATAGAGGCTTCAGTGACTGTTCGAGCAGTTTGGCCCCATTTACGCCTGTGGCTGGCTTAAAGTCTTCGCTGATGCCAAGATGGACATGACACTAGCAATAAGACCGATGATCAAACAAAACGTTTCGAAATCAATCTCCATAGGGTCCTCCTTTCTACCAGCAGCCTTACTACTGGATTTCCGGGAAGCCCCTACGATAACGTCCACATGTTTAAATAAGCCCCAAAAGGGGTGTGCAGGTGTTCTTCAAGTTTGAATTTTACCACATCCAGGAAGAAAAAGGAAGTGTTTATTATAAAAATTTTAGCTTTTGACCAAGCGCTGATAAAAACCGGCGTTTGCACATTAGATGGTGACGCTGTATATCATTCGCTGATTGATCTGAGCAAGGTCAAGAACGCAGATGAACGTCGTACTACAATGCGCCAGATGATTCAGAGCCGTATTAAGACAAATGCCCCAGATCTCGTTGTGATTGAGGATGTAGCATTGCAGACGTCTGCCAAAACCGTGATTCAGTTGGCCCAGTTGCAAGGTGCGATTATTGGAGCATGTGAGCTTTTTAATGTGTCCTACGAGATTTTGAAACCGTCCGAATGGCGCAAGGAACTTGGATTCAAACAGGGACGACAGATTAAACGTCCCGAACTCAAACAGCAAGCCATTGATTACGTGGCTGAACATTATAAAGAAACAGTCTCTTCTGATGAAGCGGATGCGATGTGTATTGCTACCGCAGCACGGCTGAGACTTGGAAACAAAATTACACAGGAGGATAAGAATTATGACTAAGAAAGACAATCTGACTCTAAAGGAGCGTATCGCGTTCGTTGATGGCGTTGTAGATCTGGCGAAGCGTGATGGCCGTTATGATCCAGCACTGTATGATTACGCATTTCGCATCGCAACCGTAGCGTATTTCACTGATACCGAGATTGGCAATATGACTGGCGAACAGCTGAGTGATTTAGCTTTCTCTGATGAGACAACCAAGTTGATGAATGAGGCCCCGCGCAAGTATATTCTGGGTACACTGAACAAGGCTTGCCGCGAGAAGATTGAGATTGAGCGCCAACTGTATGTGGCCGCATTTGAAGCCACCGCAAAGAATCAGCCGTTTGAACAGTTGATGCAGCTGGCGAGTGAGGTGCTGGCTGGTATTGGCGAGCAGTTTGATATGAATAAGATGATTGAAAAAATTGCTGAAGAGAATATGAAGAAGCCTGTAAACGATAATAGTTATAAAATCAAAACTCCTGAAAACGTACTTAATGAGATTCAGCCAACTAACGCAGTGCGGCTCGTTTCTGTTGGACCGGCAGCAGCCGCAAAGAACGCCGCGAAGGAGTAAGACTATGGCAAAATTTTCGGCTACTACTGTTAAATCTCTTCAGAACGAAATCATGCGACGTGCGAATTTGGCGCTTGATAATGAAGTGGCCAGCAATGTAAAAGAAAAACTCAAATCGCATGTTCAAAAGGATGTTTATTCAACGTACTCCCCTGTTGAATATGAACGACGCAAAGAAAACGGTGGCTTAGTAGACGAAAATAATATCAAACATAAAGTTCGTGAACGGACTTTGTACGTATATGAGGAAGCTCCTATTGAGGGACCACGCCTTGATGCTCCAAACTGGGTAAATAAACCAGATAGTTTAGCACGAATAATTGAGGACGGCGCATACAATCCATGGAATTATCGTAATTACCGATGGACGAAATCGCGCCCGTTTATGGAGAACACCCAAGACGACATCAATTATAGATACGCCGATATTGTTAAGCTACTAAAAAATCGAATCGAACACGATAATTAAAAAGATGAGCAGACTTATTAGAAGCCTGCTTTTTTTAGATTCGGCTCCAAAAGGAGGAATATAATATGGCGCGTGAACCAGAACTGAGCATTAAGGTCAAAGTAGATCCGGTACTTGATAGCGAAAAGCTTGAAAATGATGTTCAAAATCAAGTTAAAAATATAAAGAAGTTGCCACCTGTTCCTATTGAACCAGATGCATCAGGATTTAAAAAAGCTATTGAAGAAAATATTGGTGGACCGTATCCTGTAGAAATTACGCCAACTCTTACTAAAAACTTAACCCAACAAGTAAATGATGAAATTACAGCCGCACAGAATGGAGCTCAACAACTTAAAGTCAAACTAGATGTTAAAGAATTCGGTAACGACCTTTCAAAACAACTAAAAGAGCAACTCCGTGGCGTAAATCGCACTCTTTCTAATTATTTAAAGGAGATGCAGACAAATCTTGCACTTGCAAATAAAGCCACTTATGGTCTTTTTAGTGGCGGAAATCGTAATGTACCAGTTGATAGTATTTTTGATGAGATCTCAAAAAAGGATGTAAAAGCTGTTCAAACTCTTACTAGTCAATTAGACAAGGTATTTGAAGGGCTGCCAAAATTAAAATCTGCTGGAAAGATAGATTTTGAAAATGAGATTGGATCTGTTGAAGAATTTAGTTCTGCTTTATCTAAAATGGGTACAGCATTGCAAAATATGCAAGCTGCGCTAAATATATATGACCAAAAACAGGCTAAAGCTGCCTACTCTAGCGCATTTGATGAATTTAAGAAAAACTATATAAATGTTCAAGGTATTTCTGATGTTTTAAATGGAATTGTGAATAATTCTAGTGCACTAAAAAATCTTGACATAAAAGGTAGCGCCCAGCTAAAAAACTTTTTGGTCTCATTAACAGATGGGATAACGGCAGTTTCTAGTGTCAAAGATATCGACGTAAATAATTTTGATAATTTAATTTCGGTGCTTGACCCAGATAAATTTGGTGAACTTGCAACAAATATTTCTGAAGTAACTAGTCAGATTTCGATATCAACAGGTGAATCAAAAAAGAAATTAGAAGAATTAAAAAAAGCAGAAGAAGAAGCGATGGGTGCGGGCGTCCCTATTGACCCATCTATTCTCGATGCAAATACCAAGAAAATCATTGAATCCATTGGTAATGTTAGCGCTGCTATGACTGAACTGGAAACAAAATCTAAAAATTTCTCAGATAATCTTACTGTTGAAGTCGATAAGAATGTTTCCAATATCGAATCCCGTATAAAACAATTAACTGGTCTGGTTGAATTTTTGCCAAACGGTGAAAAAAATCTTCTTGAAGGAGAAAAGCCTAAAAACAAGCCTGCAAAACCTAAAAAACAAAATGTTGATCCGGGTTCAAAACCTGAAGATAAACCGGAAAACGATTCGAACGGTTCCACTGCAACAGTAAATAAAATTACTTTTGACGTAGATATTGATGAACTTCAAAAGGCGGTTGATGTACTATTCGCAAAAATATCTGCTCCAATTGGATTTAAACCAGCAGATGGCGCAATTGCTGCTGTGAAAAAGACACTCGAAGAATCTCTTAATGGAGTTGAAATTTTAAATGCCATCGCTTCAAAGCAAACAGACAATAAGGATACGGATAATTCAGCGCAATCGATTCCAGTCAAGGGGCATATCACAATTACAGATGCAGACGTTGTCGTGGATGTCAAAAACCCAGTGGCAATTCCAGGCACTGTCACAGTCGACCCGACTTCTGTTCAATTTGGCAATTCTGACGACCTTCAGAAAAATGCCAGTGCTCTATCGTCTGTAAAACAGAGTCTAAAAGGAATCTCAACAAGCGCTGAAGACTATGGCACAAAAATAGCAGCTATTGGCCCATCTGTTCAGTATGTAGCACAAGAGGTAGATAATCTCAGCAAGTCTCTTGAGAATCAAATCACGGACTTGGATCTTGTCGCTAAAAAGACAGACGCTTACGGGACAACGGCCAATTCTATCACGCTGAATGCAAAAGATGTGGCGGTCGCTGGTGATCCGGTTAGCATCCCTGTTAAAGCCACTCTGGAAAAGACTGCAATCACGGTTCCAAAAGAAGCAGTTGATATTAAGGTAAAAGGCGTTCTAGCTCCTGAAGATGTCAAACAGGCTGAAACTGTCGCGCCACAAAAACCAACAGAGGTTCCGGGTCATGTGACACTGTCTACCGATGATGTGGTTGTTCCAACTACACCAGTGGATATTCCCGGTAAGGTAACTCTTAAAGTAGAAGATGTGACACCTCCAAAGGGTTCTGTAAAAATCCCCGGCAAGGTTGAACTCGAAGTATCTGATGTCACTCCCCCGAAGACGGCAGTCGAATTAGAAGGCAAAGTATCTAACGTTACGGTCGACGATTCTGCCAAAGGCAAAAAGAAGAACACCAAAGACGATGTTAAAAAGCCTGATGTTGTTGATTTAAAGGGCAAAGTCGAGCTCAAGGACGAAGACATTAAGAGACCCGATCCGTTGAAACTCAATGGCTCTGTAAAAATTAAGGCGGCCGATGTCAAGATTGACGATGTTGAGATTTCAAAAAAAGAATTCGATATCAAAGGCAATCTGATTCTGAAGAATGCGGAGATTGCAAGTGTTATCAAAGAAGTTGTCAAAAAATCAAAAGACACAACTCCAGAGAAAGTCACCTCTCAAGATATATCTGAAGATAATAAAGCGGTAAATATTGAACCGATCGAACAAAATCACGAGGTCAAACAAGTTGAGCAGGCATCTGTTGAAACGTCCACTGTCGAAATCAAAGAGGCTGTCGTTGAATCTGGCGATACAAAAGACAACGTTACTGCTTCTTCTATAAAAACGGTCGAAAATAAACAAGATGTTATTGGTGATATTTTCAGCCGCATTGATTCGTTTAACGATTATGTCAATAAAAATGAACCTGAAGCTTTGGGTGTTCAAGAGTTTTATAACACGATTAACAAAATCAATGATTTGAATTCTAAGATTACCACTGCAAAATTTAATGAGCAAACTGACAATGTTGATGAATGGACACAGCAGCTCATTGAACAGGAGCAAAAGCTCAAGGAACTCATGAATCTATATGGCCAGTTTATTGATATTGGACCAGGTAGTAGACTGAACGAGTTGTCCAGCAAGCTCGAAGAAGGCAATCAGAAGATTCAAAGTTTCCAAGACCTAATTCAAGCTACTTTCAACCTCATTGATAAAACACTATCAATGTCTACAAATAATACAGAAGAGCTTGCAAAGCGTAATGAAGCCGCTAAAGAAGCAATTTCTGTTATTGAATCTCGAAAAGATAATGTAGAAGGTTCAGATGCCTATAGTGATACTATATCAAATCTGAAGGCAAAAGGAAATGAATTAGACGATCGAACTATTTCAGAACAAGCCGCGCAAGCTGGCAGCGATATTTTAAGCATGATCGATTCTTCGCTTGCTCCATTAAATGATGAAATTGCAAACCATGTACAAGATGTAATTGCCGAACCAGTTGAACAAACAGAGATTGTTCTTAATGAAATCGAACAAAAATTCTTAGATCTTGTGAGAAAAGTAAATGCTTTAAATGCCAATATTGACACAGCAGATGCTACCGGAAGACAAGATCGTGTTCCAAAGTGGACACTTCGTCGAAACAAAGCAGAAGTTCAACTGCGTGATTATATGGTAGAAAATGCGGATTCTATTTCCATGGATGCAATTCGCCAAGCTGACGAAACGATGCAAAGCACGCAGGTTGCATATACTCAAAGAGAAGAAGAGTTCTTAAACGCCGTAAAAGACGTAAACAGATTGAATGCTGAAGTTGAAAAGGCCAGGAACAGCAACACAAAAAAGATTCCTGAATTGATGCAGCGACTAAAAAAGGCAGAGTCAAAGCTGACAGAAATGCTGAATACTTATGGCGAATTCGTTTCAATTGAACCTGGCAGCAGATTAGATCGTTTATTGCATGATTTGGACAGGTCTGATGAAAAAGTTTATGGTCCAATCGATAAGCAGTTTGGTGAAATAATTCAAAAGGAAGAAGCATACGCGCATAAAGCACAAGATGATTTTAAACAAAATCTAAATGTAGAGCGTCCAGAAACACCTTCTGCAATAACCACTTCGGAAAATACTACAACCAATAATACAGAGCTCAATAATATTCTGGGAATGATTGCCGAACAACAACAAGCTACTGAGACAGAGATTGCTGAAATTGTTGCTCAAAAAAAAGAACCTGAAATCGAATCAGAACCAGAGGATAATAGAGATCCAGCTGTAAGTGATATTTTGCAACTTTTACAATCTGAATCTCAAAAAAATGAAGCCGTAAGAAGTGAACTCGAAAACAAATATTCTCCCGATGAACTTGCAGAAATGGCCAAGCCTCGTGCAGTCCCAGAACCACAAACACAGGTAAAGGAACCACCAGTATCTATTCAGCCGACAATAAAAGAATCTTCGGTCGAATCCGTAGAACAATCCCCGAAAAAAATAAAGGAAATAGAAAAACTGCAAGAATCTTCAAAAGAGTTTGCGGAAAACATTCAAGAAGCAAACAGTGAATTAGAGAAAACTGCGAAAAAAGTTGAAAAAGTTGCAGATGAAGAAGAAGAGGCCGTTGCAAAACAGAATCCATGGCTAAAAGGATTGGCTGATATTGACGCAGCTCGTTTCTCCAACGCTAACGATATGATCCGCGCACGCAAAAATGGCAGTGCTGGCGACACTTTACTAACTCAATTTGCAGCAAAACAAACCATGTATGACGATCTAAGGACTGATGTCTTCAAAGGGAATGGAGTTAAAGATTGGGCAAGTAATTATTTCCCAGAATTAGCCAAAAAAATTAACACGGTTAGCGATGCTTTAAATGCAATGAAGGGAAATTTGACAGAGTCTCAAATTGAATTGGCAAAACTGTCCGCAAATAAATCAATGGAACGTTCTATTGCTCAAGCAAAAACGACCATTGCAAACATCAAGTCTCAGTTGATGGACTATCTCGAAAAATTCCCGAAGGTTGAAAAAGGTCTTGCTGAACCGGTACAAAAACTGAAAGCAGCGCTTGCTGACCCCAATGCGTATAAAAACGCAGGACAGCTAAAGCAGGCTATGGCAGAACTTCGTGCTCAGGCAAAATCGCTTGGTCTGGAATCTGAAAACCTTATTGATAAATTTGAAAAGCTTTTTGGCCAACATCTGAGCACTATGATTACCATGGCCGCTCTACATAAGATGCAAGACGCACTGGGTGTTGTGTATCAGAATGTGGTCGAGATTGACACAGCTATTACTGAACTCCGTAAAGTCAGTGAGTATGCAGGCAAATCTCTCGAAGAGTATATGGGCCGTGCCGCTGAACAGGCTCAAAAACTGGGTGTGTCTATCAGCGATTACATCAATTCAACTGCCGACTGGAAGCGCCTTGGTTATTCTGATGAAGATGCTGAAAATCTAGCTACATATTCTACCCTGCTCAAAAATGTAGGCGACGGCATTGATGATGTGAATACTTCGTCTTCGTATCTGATTTCGACTCTGCAAGGCTTTGGATTACTGGCCGATCAGGCAGAAGATGTCGTCAACAAAATTGATGCCGTAGCAAATACGCAGCCTGTTACCGCAAATGACCTGGGCGAGATCTTAACCCGTAGTTCTGCTGCTATGTCGGCCGCAAACAACACGCTAGAAGAGACTATCGCATTGGGCACCGCGGCAAATGCCGTCATCCAGGACGCAGATACAGTTGGCACCACATTAAAGTCGCTGTCAATGTATCTCCGTGCAGCTAAGACTGATGCTGAAAACGCTGGTATTGAAGTCGATGGTATGGCTAACTCTGTATCCGAACTTCGTAGCGAACTGAAGTCTTTAACCGGTGTTGACGTGATGCTAGATAGCAAAAACTTCAAATCTACATATCAGATTATGAAGGAACTGTCTCAGGTCTGGGGTAATCTGTCTGATGTGACTCAGGCTAATGTTACTGAGCTGATTGGCGGAAAGCGCAATGCAAACGCAGTCAGCGCCATTTTGAATAACTTCAGCGTTGCCGAGTCTGCAATGGAATCTGCTGCAAATAGTGCAAATGTGGCATGGGAAGAGAATGAAAAATATCTCGATTCTATTCAGGGTCGCCTTGCACAGCTTGACGCTTCTTTCCAAGCTCTATCTACTGACGTTCTCTCTTCTGATCTCGTGAAGACTGGCGTATCCTTCTTGACTACTGTTGTAAAACTTATCGATAAATTAGTCAATCTCACTGGTGCTCTTCCTCTTGGATTGGGCATCACATCCTTTATTGGCCAGCTGGGTGAACCCAAAATGACGGGTTTCATGATTGTGCCCAGCAATACTCCGGGTGGCGACACGGAACAAGTGCTCCGCAGGTATTCAATTATATCTATGCGAAGCATGAGGGAGTATTTAGTAAAACCGACGAACATGGTGGCCTAGCCACGGCGAGTTTGGGTAATTCTCGTCCGGGAACCGAAAGGAATCCGCAGGCAAGCTTCTGGCAGAGCCTATATATAATAATGTAGGTACTCCGCAAGAAGACGCTTCAGAGAGCATAATGTCGGAGTGGAACTACGTGCGTAACAGCGCCGCAGGTTCACTATAGGGTGCTCCAAATCACTGCTGGCGCAACACGCTTCAGCAGACAAAATTACAGGCGGTCTCTCCCCTGCCGTCAAAAGCGGAGAATAAGCTACAGCGTTGACAGTTGTACTATTATATGATACTATCAGGAGGAAGAATATGGACGAAGAGCTCAAAAAAATTTGTGAAGAATACGCTTGGGCGTGGTACTTTGATCATCCTCATCGATTAGAATGGCAAAACAAATACTTCCAAGCACGCAGAGAACTTTCTATAGAAGAAAAAAATGTCATGACAGAATATTTTTGCAAATGTCAAACCAGAAACGAAAGGTTACTTCCAGATATCGATTATGTGGGAGCATTTGAATCTTATTTGACAAATTAAAAGAGGGAATAATAATGCCAGAACCTAAAACTTATACTTTTACATATGATGAGATTGCAAGGTTAATTATTATACCGACAATATTCAAATACAATAGATGTATTATGAAGGTTCGAACCCTTATTGATACAGGTGCGGCGGCAAGCTATATAACAAAGTTTGTTACTGATAGTTTAAAAATTCCGACAACAGGAAAAATATATCGTGTTCAATTTGCCGAAAAGAGTGCCAATCGCCAATCTGTAAAAGCTGATATGATTCTATCTTCTGAGATAAGCTTTTGTGATAAAGAATTTACTGTACTTGAAGATGAACCCCGTACATATGATGCAATTATTGGAATGGACATTTTAACTCAAACAGACTTTTCAATAAGCAATTTTGATAATCATACAATGTTTACTTTACGTATTCCGTCCGTTGAAGAGATAAAATATGGTGGCGATACTACACAACAAGATGTTGAATTGCTAATGGATAGATTTGAAAACACTTTTCTTTCGACATAATTCATATTGACACAACTTGCACCACAGGTTATAATAAAAATACAATCGTATAAACTCACTTTACGGAGGTACTTTTATGCCCAGACCTAAAGGAAGCAAGAATAAAACCAAAGTGATCGACGGTGTTGATTACACTGCGCAGATTGCCGAAAAGAATACCGCAGCCGAAATCGTAGCAAAAGAGATTGAAGAACTCGGTGATAAAATCGGTGCATTGAATGCCGAACGCAAGGCGAAAGAAGCTGAACTAAGAACACTCAACAAAGAGATTGCAAAGCTGACCAAAAAGAAAGAGACCGCTGATGCAAAAATTGCAGAAGAAGCAAAAAAGGCAGAAGCGGAGAATCTTGTGAAGAAGCTGCTGGCCGAAGGCATGAGTGTCGATGAAATTGTTGACGCTTTAAAATAATAGCGGCATCGCGAAACATGTATTAAGCCCGACTTCCCTACTACTGGGAGGCCGGGCTTTTACTATGCTTTGCTTTAATATGTGCCGCTAGGAAGGAGATTTATTATGAAAATTGAAATCACGCCTGATGAATTGATTGCTATGATCAAATACTTCCAGAAACCGTATATGATGGGTGCTGATAAAATCAAAAAAGAAAGTACAAAAGTAATGCCTAATGCAATTCCCGCCATATGGACACAACCGTACAATATTTCTACAACAAACAGTGAAGTATCATTGAAAGGATAATAGCATGAATTTTGTTAAAAGAATTTTTGGATTCGACATTTCTTTACAGATCAAAAAGCATGTTGAGCAAAAACCAATTACAGTAATTCCACAGAAACCAACGAACTTTGTAACAAAGAAGAGTTATCCGTATACAGTAACTCACTTTAAACCTGAAGATCCAGGGATGGACAACGGTTTCTTTGGTTGTGATCGAATCGAAAGCGACGAATATCATGAAGATGAATTTTATCTGTGGAATGATGATACTAAATCCTATGATAAAATTACAGAAGAAGAGCACAAAATTCTGTTTCGTACTCGCAATTGACTGTTGGATTGCTTAAAACATTGACACTATTAGGTATCCATGATACACTTCTACAAAAGGAGTGTTAAATCATGGAAGAAAAGCAGCCAAGTACAAAAATTGATTTAGCAAGAACTCAGAAACAATTGGATTGGCTTAAACGTAAATTACTTTTAGATAAACTCTCTACGAACGCTAGTCGTAGAATTGTAAAGCGCGGACAAGTTTATTGGTGTGATTTTGGTGTTGGTATTGGCAGTGAATTAGAAAAAGATCGTCCAGCAGTTATTATTCAGGACAACCTTCCAAACAAATGTTCTAGCAATACCATTGTCATTCCTATTACCCACAACGATAGCGACCTTCCTTGTATGATCCCATTGAAGGAGAGAATTGACGAAACAACATCCAAACCCATTCTTGACGGGAATGCCAACACTTCTCATATCGTCACTGTTTGTAAATCTCGACTCGGCAATTACATCTGCAACCTTTCCGAAAGATGAAATGAAACGAATCGATCAAGCCGTGTCAAAAGAAATCGATATTGCGCACTATTATCTTGATTTAAAGAAAGAGCACGATGAACTTAGCAAAAAATTGAACGAAGCAACGAAAGAATGCGAAACATATAAAGCAATGTTAAATTCAATTATTGCGTTATTCGAATTGAATGAGGATGTTGATCTAATAAGTTTTTTGGCAGATTTAAAGAAAAGTCTTGACAATTCAAATTGATTTGCATATAATAAAAGTACAAAGAGTTGCTTCTCGACTTTGAGATTCAACTTTATTATTAATCACAAAGTGGGAGGTTCTTCGGAATCTCCCATTACTTCTTATATAGAAGACCCTTTCTTGGATAGATTGGGTATGGCTACTAATAGACAGAAGAGGCTTCCTCGGATAGGTTGCCTAAAAAGCCCGCATGAGCATCACGCTTGTGCGGGCTTTATTTATTTTCTACGCTACAGCGTTACTAAAGACACGGCTGCGCACACCTCCCTTTCCTGCGGAACTATTAGTCAGTTTCCCATCCAAGTTTTATTCTTCCTTGTCTAATTCTTTCTTGTTCTAATTCGTTAAAATCCAAACCGTATCTCTTCTCAAGTGTTTCTAAAATATTTTGAATTGCTGTGCCGATATATAATTCGTTCCATCCAAACTTGTAGAACATTGTGTCAACGCACTCTTGGTCGAGACATAAAGCGGAACCATTATATTCACATTCTTTACCTTGATAAGTAACTCGAACTGGATATCTTTTCCTTATATTTTGTGGAGTATATACACGTTGTTCTCCTACGAGTTGTTCAAGATCTCCAATTAGCATAGCGGTATAAAGGTTGATTTCCATTATACATCCTCCGCGAAGCGTCAGAAATTACTTCCGCAATTCTTACAATGCCACTGTCTGCCGATCTTCCCGCTGGCCGCACCTACGAGAGACACAGACACGGCGCGACTCACAGTGCTGATCTTCTCGGTGTTCGTGGACTTGCAGTAGGGACATGGAACGTGAGGATGGCGTTCTTCGTCCATTTTAGCCATAGCAGCATGAAGTTCGATGGATTTTTGCAGTTCTTCTTTCTCTTTCTGACGCTCACGTTCTAAACAACCCGGATTTGCTTGCTCACGGAGATAATTGACATATCTGTTGAGATATGTTTGGTTGGTTGCTTTATATCTTTTATCGTTTGGATCTTCTTCCCCGTAAACTTTAATATAATATTCAAGATACTGAGGGTCATTTTGTTTGATGAAATCCATCATATAAGCAAATACTATCGATTTATAAAAGTCTCCGTCTGTTTTTAACCATGGATCTTCTTGTAAATATGAATATTCAGGATGTGATTTATAAAGTCTCTTTCCTTCGAGTTCTATCATAAATTCTTGCAAAAGGTTGAAATCCCAATGATGATTTTCAATCTTTTCAAACGGAACGTCGTATTTCATTTCGCCAAATTTCATTTTACCACCTTTTGACCTGTTTGTGTTATTTGACCGTTAACACAATTATACGATTTGACAATCAATGAGTCAATGGTCAAGGTAAACAAAACCTTAGATGGAACTTTGAAAAAAGCAATTGATGCATCGGCTCAGTTAAAAAAGATGCCTGGAATATTACAAGACTTTGTACTTTTAGGAGATTTCAAGCTTGGAAAAGCAAAACGAGTTAAAGCGGAAGATCTTAAAATCAACAATACTGATCAAAAAATTGATGGTTCCGACCCCGCCATTCAAAATCTCGCCGCTCAACTTGCAGGTCTTGATAGATCACAGCAAAACGCCGTGTTTAAAATGTCCGATTTGAGCGACGCAGCCAAAACGGCGACTCGTTCTCTTCTTGATGAAACCGCCGCTGGAGATAAACTAAGCGCTTCTGTTATGCAGAATAAACTTCAGTCGCTTGGGCTTAACGAAGTAAATGCAAAACTTGCACTTACAAATGCCGGGCTAATTGATTCTGCCGGAAATTACCTTGTCGTTACAAAGGATCAGATTCTTGCGACAGGGCAAAATGCAGAAGCGTCACTGGTTGCAGCATTAAGTAGTGAAAACTTAGCTGGCGCAGTTACAGCAACAAATATGAGTGAACAGCAGCTCGCAAGCTCTACTGTAACAGCGACGATTGCTCAACAAGCTCAAACTGGAGCAACATGGCTTCAGACCATAGCAACAGATGCGCTTACAGAAGCTCTTGCATTTGCTAAACAGGCCGCAATCGGTCTAGGTATCGGTTTTCTGACCTGGGTTGGTTCTAATATTGTTAACTACATTATGAATCTCAAAACCCGTTCTGAAGAGCTCGTCGAGACAATGAACGAGTCTCATGATGCAGCTGAACAAGCAACTAAAGATGTGGAAGAAATTCAGTCTAAGATTGACGAACTCAATAATTCCCTAGAAGCTGCAGGCGTTGATAAAATTGAAGACATTGTTGATCCTGCCGAGCGCGAGCGTTTACAAGCCATCAATGATATGTTACAGGCACAACTCGAACTCAAAAAGCAGTTGGAGAAGGACGCGAACGATAAAACAAATGCTGACACAAGTGCTGTTGTAAATGATAAAACTGAAAAAAGTATTTATGATTTTGAAGAGAGACATGATTGGGCTGGCGACTATACTACAGGGAAAGACATTACTAAAACGGAATCACTTCAAGAGTACACAGCTGCCTTGGAAGAGACCACTCAAAAGCGTCGTGATACCCAACTTGAACTTGACAAGATTGAAGCATCTAGCGGTAAAAATTCAAAAGAATACAAGAACAAGAAAAAAGAATTTGATGACCTAAATGAGACTTTTGAGGCTCAGAAGACAAAGGTTGAAGAACTCTCCTCTGCTGTGTCTAAACAGATGGACGGTTATGAGACAGATGCCGACAGTTTTGCTCAGTATAAGGACGAGTACATTGCTGGCACAAATGCGATGACCGCAGCTACGAAGGCTTTGGCAGCCGCAAACGATTCTGTTACCATTGATACAACCAGCGTAGATGTTTTTGCTGAAAAAGTTCGTAAAATCAAAAATGATATAGACAATGGTGACTCTCAGCAGAGCGATTGGAAAATGTTTAATGGTCTTGGTGCATTTAATGGTATGACCGGAGAGTCTATTATCAATATCGATAAAGACACGGTAAATCAAACTGACGCTGAAAAAGTTGCACTCGAAAAACTGCACCAGGTTGCCGACGACAATGGTATCTCTTTTGAAAACTTAATTGGCGTATTTGAGAAATTTGGCATTATTCAGACAAGCAATAGTTCTGCCGCTGATAATTATGCAGAACAGCTTGAGAAGACCATGGGTGTCATTGATGATATCCAATCTGCATATAAGAATTGCTCTACTGCTGTTGAAGAGTACAATAAATACGGATATCTAAGCATTGACTCTCTACAAGAATTACTTCAAATGGACGATGAGTATCTAAATACTCTTGAGTTAGTAAATGACAAACTGCAAATCAATCAAAGCGCTTACGCCGATCTTTTAGCTGCTCAATATGCGGATGCTCAGATGGAAGCAATTTCTCAGGCGATTTCTGAACTTAACGCAATCACAAAAGAAGATGCTACTGAAAAGACCGAGACATTTACTGAAGCTACTGCTGACGAGAAAGAAAAATTAGAAGCACTTTGTCCTGCTTTGAAAGACGCAACTATTGGAACAGGAGAACTTGCCGGTGCAATTGCTGGTGTTCGAGCTGCTGAAAACGGGGATAATGCAGAAGAGATGGAAGCAAAAATTTCGTCTGTTATGAATGCGTTAAACACTCGCCTTTCTCTTATCAGCACGAATATGCAAAATGCCATGAACAGCGCAAGCGGTCTCAAGAATCAGTTGAACGGATTTAGCGATTCGACTAACAAATCGGCCGCAGCTTCGCAGACATTCCTCGATGCATGGTCTACTCTCACCTCTGCTATGAAGGAGTTTAACGAACAAGGTTATCTTTCAATGCAGACGGTTCAGGATTTGACTGGGCTTGAAGATAAGTACACTTCTACTCTTAAGAAGAATGATACAACCGGAAAACTCGAAATTCAGACCTCAAAGTTCCAAGAGTTGATGGAAGCCGAGCTTAAAGAAGCAAAAATCAAAGGCGACAATGCCAGTGCTTCTCAGTACAACAAAGCCCTAAAATGGACTGACCGAAACATCAAGAGTCAAACCATGTCCTATTGGGATCTGGTTGCCGCGATTGAAGGCTATTCTACCGCTTTATCTCAAGCAAAGGAAATCACCGATGACTTCAAAGACGCATGGGACAACGGCAAAACAGTCAAGCAGAAAACAGAAAAGAGCCGCACTGGCGCGCTCGACTACGAAGGTACTGAAGCTCAATCCTCTGCTCTGCAGGACCTACTGAAGTATAGCGAATATGACCCGACTCTGATTGAAAAAGCCTATAACAAAGAAACTGGCAAAATCGATCTGAGCGGCGATATGCTGAAAACAGCTGTAGTCAAATCTCTTGAAGCTCAGGCCGATGCCGCTGAAACAGAAGGTGGAGATGCTGCGGCAGCCATCGCACAAAGTTATCGTACTGCTGCCAAGAATATCAATGAAGATGTTATCTCCGTTCAGGATTATTTCGACGGTCTTGGCGCTACAGTTGACGAAATCAATGAGAAAATCGATGATATGCAGAGCGCATGGACTGATTTGAATGATGTCGTTAATGAGTACAATACATATGATGGTTTAAGCGTAGATACTCTTCAGAAACTGATTACAATGTCTCCTAAGTATTTGGCATGTCTCCAATTGGAAGGTGGGCAGCTTTCTGTCAATGCCGATCTGATGAAGGATATGCTGATTAAACAGCTTGGGACTAAGGCAGATTTGCTTGAATCAAAAGACGAAACCAGAGATCAGGCCAAGATTCTTCGCGAGATGATTGCGCAGCTTGAGAAGAATGGTATCTCTGCTCTCTCTGGACTCGATCAGTATGCTAAGAACCTCGAAGACACCCTCTCCAACATTAAGAGTCTCTTCTCTGATCTCCTTGGTGTCTTTGAGCAATTCAACACGGATAAATCCAACGACCTCAAGGTTCAGGGCGACGCATGGCTCGAAGTAATTGATAAACGTATCGATGCGCTGAATGAGCAGAGCGATGCCCAAGAACGTGCCATTGAACTGCAGAAAGCTCAGGATGCTCTCGACAAAGCCAAGGCCAATAAGACTGTGCACGTCTATCATGCCGGTGGTTCAGGCTTTGAGTGGGAGTCTGATCAAAATGCCGTCCGTGATACACAGTCCACTCTGAACGATATGATTCGTAAGAACCGCAAAGAAAATGAGCTCGACCGGCTGAATAAGCTGAAGGAAGCCGTCCAAAAGAATAACGAGCTGATTGGTTCCAGCTTCGAGGATTACGAGAAGAAGAAGAAATATCTCGCCGAGTTCGACAAGATGACATACGACGAGATGATCAAGTATAACGATGAGTGGAAAGATTCAATTCTCGGTAACATGAAGTCTGCTCAGGCAGTCACCAACGTCAACGATACAATCACTAAGATTGAAAAACTGATTTCTACGCTAGAAACGCTGAATAATGTTCTGAAAGCGCTAGATACCGGTTTTGCGAGTACAGATGGCGGCGGACTGACTGGTCTGTTCTCAAATGGAGGTATTCTCAGCAAGGTTGGCAAATTCTTCAACATTGCATCTAAGGATGGGCTGGGCGCAGCTATCAATAAGACTGGTGAGTGGTTTACCGGCAAGGTCACAGCTGCTCTTGAAGCAAATCCGAACAATCCGATTATTAAGGCATTCTCAAATATCTGGACCAAGGTTGGTGAAGGCGCTGGGGCATTCTTCAATGGATCTGGTAGCACTGGGCTTGGCGGGATTATCAAAGAAGGACTTAAGAAAATTGGTGGTTTGACTGGTTCCGAGGGCTTCCTTGGTCAAATTGTTACCAAAGGTGGGGACCTCCTTGCAAAAATAGGTGTTGGAGGAGGCGCTACTGCCACCACTTCTGCTATTCCTGTCATTGGACCTATTATCGCTGTCGCTGTAAATAATGCTGTCCAGCAGTTTGGTAAAATCAGCAAGGAGAACACTAAGATTTGGGCCGACCAAAATAGTTCTACTGGTGAAAAAATTGTCAAGAGTGTCGGCAATGTCCTCTATCATCTTTCCCCTGTTGAAGGTTGGGATAAATCTCTACAGTATGCAAAAGCCGCTGCTGAAGGCGATAATATTTGGGACAAATTCAAAAACGGTGCTAAATCTCTGTACTATGGCTGCGGCCTTGGTGTTGTAGTAGATAACATCTTCTCTACGGTAAAAAGCATTCTTGGTGTTTTTGGAATCAAGTTCAAAGATACTGATTCTAGTTCTAGTGATTCTACTGCCAGTTCGTCCGAAAAGAAAAAATGGTATGAATCCAAAATCTTCTTCTGGAACTGGGGCAAGAAGGCCAAGGGTGATAAGAAAATCCGCAATGCTGGTCCGTATAACGTTGATGAGCAGGGTGAAGAGATTATTGTGCATAAACCTCAGACCGGTCGAATGACATACCTCGAAAAGGGCGACGGTGTTGTTCCCGCGAATGAAACAGCAAACCTGATGGCGATTGGTAAAAATCCTACAGGTTGGGCTTCTGGCATCTTTAATAATCTTCTGGGAAGTAAACTTTTTGGTATTGCCGACTTGATTCAGAAAGCTATCGCTAACGGTGCTAAGAAGACATTTAAGGAATTTGGCAAGGGCACAAGCTCTGACATCTCGGATCTCGTAGATAAAGCAAAAGAAAAGACCCTATCTCAAATCCGGGACATGACAGACGCCATGAGCGATGCATGGAAATCCGTGGCAGATGAAACTGGTGTAAGTCAGGATAAAATTGAGGCTACCAGTTCTGAAATTTTCAATCGGATGCAAAAGCTCGCAGAGCAGACCTATAGCGCGATCAATGATAATGCCGGAATGAGTGCCGAGCAAGTAGAAACGGTTTCCGAACAGTTATTTGAGGCTTTACAGAGTATTTATACTTCTGGTTGGAACGACATCTACGCGACATCTGACAAAATGTCTGAAGAAACGGCATCTCTGTTGAATTCCGCATATTCTGGAAGTGCTGCATCGTGTAAGAAATCCATGAGTTCGATTTCGTCGATTTTGAAATCCAGCTGGTCAAAATGTGGCGGTGGCACGAAGAATCTCGCAAACAACACATATAAGACTCTTAGTAAGGCATGGGCAGATACGTCTCAGGATGCACAAAAAATGATGTACGACGTCCGTGCTTGCTTTGATACTAGCTGGGGCGCAGTCGAACAAGGAACCAGCGATTTGGCAAACGGCACAGAAAGCACTTTGACAGACGCATGGACTTCGATCTCGTCTAAGAGTTCTGAAGTTTTTGGACCGAATGGTTCTCTACAACAGGACGCTGACAAATCGTGGAGCAACGTAGATCCCGGTGCAACAAATCTGTCTGATAATATGGCTTGGGTTATGGACCAGTCATACGAATCAATGAAAAGTGGTTGCGCTGAAGCAATCGACGATGTGAAGCAACAGGTTAATGCTGCAGCTGATGAGTTTAAGGCGACTGCTAGTCAGACGGAAAATCAGACGACAGAGCCAGCCAAAGAGCCTGAAGTGAAGAAAGAACCAGAAAAGAAGAAAAATATTCTCGAAAAAGCGTGGGATGCTACTGTTGACGCAGTCGAATATGTCGCTAATAGTGTCAGTGACTTCTTCAGCGGATTGTTTGGACACGCCTCTGGTTTGAAATCCGCTTCGTCTTCTCATTTTGCGAACGTTGATGAGCTTGGCCCGGAGCTTCTAGTCCGAAAACCTCAGTCTGGCCGTTATACTTATCTTGAAACCGGTGATGGTGTTGTTCCCGCTGATATCACTTCTCGCCTGTTTGAGATGGGTGGAAATCCGGATAGATGGTTCCAGAATCAGATGTCCAAGTATGGCTCACAGTCGATTGCAGCGAAGGGCGCTTGTTCTATGAGTTTTTCTACCGGTGACATTATCATCCAAAATCCTGTTGGCAGCGCCAATGATCTTGCATCTGAGATCAAACGCGAAATGCCCAACAAGATGGCGCAAGAATGGAATAAGCGCTAAAACCGAGTACACACACGAATGCCGATACCACTGGGATAGCCCAGCGGGTCGGCTTTTTATTTTTGCATAGGAGGCAGAATATGTCAGAAAAATCAGCAGTTGATATTATCGTTGAACAGACTATCTCTGCCGCACGAAAGGCTGTATCTGAAGCACAGTTTGATACTTCAACATATGGGGTTATTACTGAGAAAGTAGGAAAACAGTATAAGGTAGCTGCTTTTGGCGGAGAGTACCGTATCACAAGTGACCATGAATACAGTGTTGGTCAAAAGGTCGTCGTTACAGCACTTCAGAAAAATTTTCGTAATATTGTTGTGACCGAAGGCAATACAAGTGTGGAGCTATTAAATGTCAAATCTATCGTCGGACAGCTCGGCGATGACTTGGAAAAATTATCAGACCGATCAGACAGTGAGCAGAAAGAAGCTCAGTCTCAGATCAACAATACCGTCACAACATATTATCGGCATGGTGATCCAAGCGGAGATAGCAACGACCCTTCAAGTAATTGGACTACAGACGAACAAAAGAAAACTCATGAGGGCGACATCTACCAAAATATCGATAACGGAAAATGCTATCGCTGGGCCGATACAGGAAATGGATACGAATGGGTCCGTATTATGGATTCCGCTCTTATCAATGTGATTTCAACAGCGACTTTTGCTTCGAATCTGGCACAGATAAAAAAGCGCGTATTCCATTTGACTGGTACGAACCATCCAGCTCCTCCATATGATTCCGGGGACCTGTGGGTTCAAGGAGAAGATGGTGATTTATTTGTTTGCGTAACAACGAAAGATGAATTCAAACGATACAGTGTTAGCGACTGGGTGAAGGCCACGAAATATACTGACGATACTCGAGCCGAAGAGGTCAACAGTGACTTGCTTACTCTTTCAGACACTGAATCCAAGCATTATCAGGAATTAACTAAATCTATTTCAGCTACTAATAAAAGCGTCTCGAGTAACAAATCAGATATTTCAACGATAAAAACTAATGCAACAAACCAGCATAATGATCTAACGCGAAAGATATCCGCAACCAATACAGCTGTTTCTGAATTAAAGACTACTGTGACAAATATTACGGTAGATAATTTTCTTGAACAGCTCGGAATGAAGATAAATAGCGACGGCCTTCTTTGTTATGTTGTAAATTCTTAATTAAATTTTCGGAGGTGATAAAATGAAACCTATTTTGTCTAAAATCGGTGTATTTGATGCAACAAAGGATCACAGTTTCCAATTTGCTGCATTCACCGATATTGATCTTGTTGCCTTTATCATCTTCGACAAGGCGACTGGTTATAATCCATCTGCTCCAAATCAAAATGACGATGGTGTTTATAAATTTGGTACAGTTGCCCCAACAGGAAGTGGACTGGCTCGACATTTTACGATTCCAGCGGGCATGTTTGAAAATAGGCATGACCCTTACTACATTGTAGTTCGTTGCCGCTTAACAGGAACGAATACTTTTAGCGAATATAGCGATCGAGTTCTTTTCTATTGCCATACAGAGCCGACTATTTCGCTTGGCAATATCGAAGAAAATCAGACTGTATTTATCCAGTATCCGTCATACTCGTTTGATTTCACATATAACTATATTCCTTCTGAGGGGGAGGTTGTGAACAGATACGAATTCTATTTATATGACAAAAACAAGGAACTGATTGAACAGTCGAATTGCTACTACCATAGAGATACACTCAAAAGCTTTCAAGTAAGTGGACTAGACAACAATATTTCTTATTATATTCGTGCGAAAGCAGAATCTGTTGGCGGATATCAACTAGACACGGGATTCTTGCATATTATGACAAACTATCCTGAAGCAGTCGATGAAGCAACGGTTGCGGCAACAAATAATAAATGGGACGCAACGATTGATCTTCATACAAAGTATTTTCTAACTCGAAGTACCGGGGTAAACGAACTGCGTTTCAAACGTCGCAGAAGCGGCACTTCTCGTTGGGTGACTCTCTGCCAAAAAGAAATCGATTTCAGTCACATTATTATGAAGATGGATTGGGCCAATATCCACATAAGAAAGACGGATGGTTATCCTTCCGAGTCAATGAATTGTGTTGTATCTAATTATATTGATAAAAGTCGAATCAAGACTTATTCATTTAATTCATCAACTAAAAAGTTCGCATTGATTGCGTACACTTCTGACAAAAAATTCATTTCGGCTACAGATTACTATTCTTCCTATTTTACCTTTATGTTCTCAACCGAGGGCATGAATTGGGTGTCCAGTGATTTTCAAAAGGATATTGCCTATTATCGCGTTGAAGTGAAGGCAAATGATGAGAACGAAGAATTAGACACGTCTGATTTTAATGATTTCTATATGTATAGTAATGATGACGGATATGTTCTGATGGATTTCACAGACCTATATGCAAAGGGACGGAATACGGAATATGAGTATGCCCTCTCCCCTGTCGCCAACGGTATTGAACTCGGTTATATTAAAACGACCGTAAAAAGCAGTTTTGATGGCGCAATGCTAACAGACGGTAACAAAATTTATCGCATCATGTTAGAGCCACAGGTGACTTCTTTGAGCAAGGTCCGTTCCGCTGCGCTGGTTGAAACAATGGGAAGTAAATATCCGTATATGTTCTTTGGCAGCGAAGCCAACTATTATACCGGAAGCTTTAGCGGCGTTGGTATCCGATTCCATCATGAGAATGACAGCTTTGATATCGACGACGGTAACAACTTCCGCGACGAGCTAACAAAATGGCTGACTGACACAAACGCAAAGGTTCTAAAAATGGCTGATGGTCGTGCATGGCTGATTGGGGTAAACGGAAATGTTACAGTTTCCTGCTCTGACCACATTGATAAAGGTGTAGTTGAATTTGACTTCGCCGAGATCGGTGACCTTTGTGACGAAACGGATATGTACAATAATGGGCTGAGTGAATACAACCCGGGAGGTGCGGTATGACATATCTGCCGACCGATGAAGATCTAGCTCTTTTAAAAAATCACTCATCCCATATTTATTGTCGTATTGATATGTTAAATAAAGATTTCGCAACGATTGATTCACTAGACGGAGTTGTGATTGATGGATCAATTTCCGTCGATAGTGAGTCAGACATCAGAAGAACATTTAACGCCACGCTATATTTGGGCAAAAACAGTAATATCGCCAATAGCACTGAAGAAGATTGGATCAGCAGAAATGTACGGGTATTTATTGGACTGAAAGATAGAAACAATTTGATTCATTGGTATAATCAGGGCTGCTATAGCTTCAGTTCCAATGGTTTTACATATAATTCCACAACGAATACTGTACAAGCGTCTTGTGTAGATTTGGTATCTCGTTTGAACGGTGACTTAGCCGGACAAAAGGTTGGACTAGCTTCGCGTATTGAAAAGAACGCACAAGTCAACAAGAGTATTGAGGCGGTCCTTAAAGAGAGTGAATTTTCGAAATATTGTATTGATTATTGGAGCCGTACTGTTCCACATGATTTAGATTATGAAACCGGTACTACACTCTGGCAAATTTTAACAGAACTGCGGGATCTATATTATCCATTTGAAATGTATTTTGATGATGATACGTTCGTCTGTCGAGAGATTCCGAGTGGATTTAATGACCCGCCCGTACTTGAGCCAGAGCTTTTCGAAAGTCTTGTGACATCGGATGGCGAATCAGCTACTGTAGATTATACTTCTGTTCGAAATTGTATCGAAGTCTTTGGTGCAACGATCGACGCTGACGTGTTTTCTACAGATGAAAATACTCGATACGATTTAGATTCCAACACGTTATCCTTGAAAGTATCCGCCGCAAACGGTTGCTATCAAATGGGAATCGATGGTTCTAATTTTTCAATCACATCCGATACAAAGATTGCATTTTTAGCTCCTGTAAAGTTTCCTAAAGACGATTTGAATGTCATGGTTACATTTACGGCCACTTATACAGACAATGACAATGCCCAACAAGTTGTAAGTACAATAAAGACATCTAAACTTTATGCCGCGATTGCTGATGCGGATGGAAACGACGAAGCTCAAGATTTATCTATTTTAAATGCCCAAAAATATTATGTCGTTCAGTGGAATGCTACCACTGAGCGATTTTATTTTATTGGGCAACAACAATCCCATGCGATGGTAAAATTGGTCGATACAATTCCAACCGACGAAGAAATCGTAGTCGAAAAAGAAAAAGAGAATTGCGACAATCTGAAGTTTATTTGTGTGAACGATCCAGTGAATATCGACGATCTTTACAATTCGCAGATGACGATTGAAAAAATTGGTCGTCGAAATGAGATTTTGTCAGGTGGAGACTATGAAGGATATACCACGGACGCCAATGCTATGGAAGTCGCAGAATACGAGCTGTGGAAACGTGCCAGATTGACTGACGGTTTAAGCGTCACAATTTTATTTGTCCCATGGCTCGGAGTAAATGAAAAAATTGAATATGCGGCCAAATATCTTGGTTCCAAAACACCAGTCGAGTGGATTATCAAAAGCTTCACTATCAATCTTGGCGAAGGAACAATGTCTCTAAGTTTGAGCCGTTATTATCCTTATTACCCCTATATCGTTGGCGAAGGTGACCCAGATAACGCAAAACACAAATTCTATATGGACAATCTGATGGATCGGTATTTCCAGAATTTGACCACAGCTTAAAGTAATAAATGAGAGGAGTGAGCGAATGGCATTATCATTTGAGGAGTCCAAGCGTCTTGCCGCAAAAGCAGCTCAGTCTGCCGTAGCGACATCCTTGGCAGCTACTCCAAAAATTCAAGAGAATGAAATCGATATACCTGTATACGATATTTCTACCCTTGCGGTAAATCCGGACGCGGGATTTGAACGCAGCGGAAAATATACATGGTATGAGAATTACACAGATGACAAGTATTCTATCGTCGATGAGAATAAAGATATTCAGCTAGACGATAGCCAGATCAATATCACACAGGAAAACAATAGTCAGGTCATTCCGTTTGAGATGCCGCGTTTTTATGATGGTATCGATCTGATGGATATGACTATCCAGATGCACTATTTGAACGCGAACAAGGAAGAAAATTATAGTTCTCCTATCAATGTGAGCTTCAGCGCAGATAAGATCCGCTTTTATTGGCTGGTGAGCAATGATGCTACCGCAAAAGAAGGGGAACTACAATTTGAAATTATGGCATCTGGTGCAGTCAGTGTTCCAAGCACAGATACTACCAAAAATTATCTATGGCGTACTCGTCCAAATGGAAAGCTGAATGTCCTGAAATCCCTGACAGGTAAGCAGATGGCTGACCCAACCGGTAACGATTGGTACACTCAGTTCCTCGCTACCATGAGTCAGAAAGTTGGCGAAGCTCAAGTCGCAGCTGATCAGGCTAAACAAGCAGCCCAAGATGCGAAAGATGCTGTGGCTGGTGTCGATGAAAAGTTGGCGAATTTTTATAACAAAACTGAAGTCGATGGATTTATCACCCTGCTTCGTGAGGATTTGGCTAAAGTCGATGGTCTGGCAAACTTTGCAGTCGAATATGACCCTGAGACACAAGTTATTAAATTCAAGAACGGCGATAAGGACCTTACCTCTATCACCTTGACTACCGATCCGAGCGCTTCATGGGTAACTGCTTATAATAAGACCGTTGAAGCTAAAATTGACGAAAAGCTCTCCCCCGTTCAGACTGAATTGACTGAGACGAAGGGATCTCTGGATGAACTAAAGACTGAAATCGGCGACCTGCCTAACACGTTACAGAGTGACTATTATAATAAGGAAGCGACGGACAAGCTATTGGATGCAAAGGCCGACAAAACCAGTGTCGAGGGCTTTACCAATGAACTGGCCGTTGTCAAGAAAAATATTGATACGGTGCAGTCAACTGTTGATACAGCCAACGCAGATATCGCACAGCTTCAGGAAGACATCAAGAATATCAAGCCGGACGAGAATTCTGGTCGCGAATATGACATCACTTATGAAGACTCTAAACTGAGTCTGTTGGAAAACGGAGAGGTTAAAACCACTGTCGTAATTGAAGGTGGTGGCGGCGGTGGCGGTAGCTCCAGCGTGATTACGATCGAACGTTTAGACGGTTCCTCTCTGACTGTTATCTCTGGCAATGCAGCTGTTATCAATTTCAATTTCAAATCAGTCGATAATTCTGGTGACGATACTGGTCCCGCAACTGGCACTTGGTATGTCGGTAATACGAAAGTTGCTACTCAGACGATCAATCAGGGTAAAAATAGCTTTGATGTTACCCAGTATCTGCACAGTGGCGATAATACTATCAAGTTGTCTGTTACGGATAGCGTCGGAAGTATCGGTACGAAGAACTGGTCCGTTAATGTTGTCGAGTTCTATCTGGAAAGTATTTTTGATGATACGCTGATTTACAGTGGCGACGTCACCTTCCGCTATACTCCGTATGGCAATATCGCAAAAACGATCACTTTTACTCTTGACGGCAAGGAATTAGGAAAAACTAACACGTCGATCACTGGTCGTCAGATGACTTATACGGTTCCTTCGCAGAGTCATGGCGCGCATCTGTTGGAAATTGTTATGACTGCGGAAATCAATGGCGATACAGTCACGAGCAATAAAATCTATAAGGACATCATGTGGTCCGTTGAAGGCGAAACAGAACCTATTATCAGTTGTGCTACTCGTACCTACACGGCAAAACAGTACAGTAACGTTTCAATCAATTATACCGTGTACGACCCGGCCAGCTCGACCACGAAAATCACATTGGAGGTTGACGGAACTAAGACTTCTACCTTGACTGTTGGCCGCACGATGCAGACGTGGACTTGGAAATCTGCAAATATTGGTTCGCATGTCCTCAAAATTATTTGTGGCTCTGTTGAAAAGACAATCAAAGTTGAGATCACAGAACTTGGTATCACGATTGAACCCGTTAAGACCAATCTGGCCTTCGACTTTAATCCGGCTGGTAAGACCAATGCGGATGAGACTCGACTGTGGACAGACGGCAACACCAAGCTGACCGTTTCAGACAACTTCGACTGGTCCAACGGCGGGTATCAAATCGATGAAGATGGTGATACATATTTCTGCGTAAAGGCTGGCACGACTGCGACCATTAGCTACAAGCTGTTTGAGGATGACGCCAAGAAACTGGGCAAGAACTTTAAACTGGTGTTCAAAACAACCAATGTTAAAAACTACGATGCAACAGCACTTACTTGCTTAAATGGCGGTATTGGTTTAAATATTCAGGCGCAGAAAGTCACTTTGACCAGTGAACAGAATAGTATCGAACTTCCGACTTGTGAAGACGATTTCATGGAATTTGAGTTCAACATTCTGCCCGACTCTCAGTATAAAGAGATGGTCCTATGGCTGGACGGTATCCCCTGCCGTGTTGAACTGTACGATGGCAGCGATAGTTTTACTCAAGCAAAGCCAGTTGGCCTTACGATTGGATCTCCTGATTGTGACGTCGTGATTTACCGCATGAAGTCTTATATGATGAATCTGACCGACGATGAAATCTTGGACAACTTTATCGCAGACGCCAAGAATGCTGAACTAATGATTGAGCGTTATAGCCGCAACGATATCGTCAATGTAAGCGGCGAGCTGGAACCGGATTTGTTGGCTGAGAAATGCCCGGACCTGCGTGTTATCAAGATCTCCGCACCTACCTTTACAACTGGTAAGAAGAATGAAGTTTCGGATACTACTATTCAGCAGATCTATAAGAATGGCCGCAAGATAGAGGACAACTGGACCGCAACTGGCTCTCATAAAGGACAGGGTACTAGTTCGGACCACTATGGTGAATCTGCTCGTAATATTGATATCAACTGTAAGGGTGGCTTTACTTTTGGCGATGACAGCACTGGTTCCACTTATGCTCTGACTGAGAGCAGTGTTCCTGAGAAGTATTTCAATATTAAGTTGAATGTTGCTTCTTCTGAG